>Ga0100400_1001366_pt1 | contig 17434 bp, 15 predicted proteins | sample CryGeymeta201524_FD_80420 | JGI IMG/M metagenome (GOLD analysis project Ga0100400, IMG submission 80420) | Groundwater microbial communities from Crystal Geyser aquifers in Utah, USA - Crystal Geyser metaG 2015-24 | ecosystem: Environmental > Aquatic > Deep subsurface > Groundwater | place: USA... | reverse complement strand
TTAAATTTATAATAAGTATATGGATACTAATATTAATTAATCTTAGGTATTTTGAATATCTTCCTGGCGATGGCTTCATTTAAAGGCTAAAATTGTTGAAGTCAAAAATAAAGGTAATTATTTAAAGAGCGACGATAAATGTGTTTAATTTTAAATAAAAACACCATACTTTATTCGTTATTTGATTTAAATAATATCAATTAATTCGTTTTAAAGAAGCTATTTTTTTGAAAGTTGACAAGTTCAATGAATTGCTGTTTAAAGTTTTGTATAGAAAATTTTTCGGCATGCGTTCTTATAAAAGACGCTTCAAAGCTTAAGGCTTCAAATTTTTCAATGGTGGCAAGCAAGTCATCTGAGGTTTGTTTATAAAAAAAGACCCCAGTTTTATTTTCTATAACAGTTTCTAAAGCGCCCCCTTCACCAAAGGCAATTACTGGAGTGCCACAGGCTTGAGGCTCCAGTAGGGCGATACCAAAATCCTCTTTACCACAAAAGATGAAGGCTTTTGCATTTTTTAAAAACGCTTTAGATTTATCGGCAAACAAATAACCTTTAAATTGGATGTTTTTATTTGCTTTTGCTTTTAAAGTACTCATAAGTGAGCCATCTCCAATAATTATCAGCTTCTTGCCGTTTTTATTAAAGACGTCAATTAGAAGATCATATCTTTTATAAGGTTCTAGCCTTCCCACAGAGACATAAAAGTCCTCTTTTTTTTCTTGCAATTCAAAATCATCAATATTAACTGGGGCATAAATTACAGTTACTTCTTTTTTATATTTTTCTATTGCCCATTTTGCCACAAAATTAGATACTGCAACAAGTGAGTTTGGTCTGTTAGCCGATTTTATATCAAATTTTCTAAGTGGAGAAATAATGAACGTAAAGAATTTTTTAAAGCCTTTAAAATACAAATCTTTTTCTTCCCAAACATATTTTAAATTTCTAGAAACAAGGTAAGATATATGGAGACTTTCGTTAGAAACCTCTACACCTTTTACAACCGAATGTGTAACGCTGATTATCAGGGCGTTTTTGTCGTTAATTTTAATACTTTTTAAGGCAACTGGAAATAAAGGCAAGGTATATCTAAAATGCTTTCCAAAAAATTGAAGGAATGAAGTTTTTATAATGAGATTTTTATTGCTAAACATTCTATCAAGCGCTTCATTAGGCATAACGTTTACTAAAGTATAAACTTTGTCAAAGTGATAAATTTCATCTAAATATTTTACAACGCGCTCTGCACCTCCATACACATCTAACCAATCAATTAATAAGATGTTTTTATCGCTGTTTAGCATGATTTTTAAGATTATCTAATTCGCATAAAGGTAATACTATTCCAAATAGATAGGCTCCCATTTGACGCCATAAAACATTTTCCAGCAAACAAAACATAATAAATGACACAATAAGTAATTGTGCATAAACATTACCCTTTGTATTATACATGATATAGACAAAAAAAGAGCTAAAAATTAGAAAACCTAAAAGTCCACCACTCAATAAAAAATCGATAAATTGGTTATGAGTATTAAATTTTTCGCTGATATAAAAATCTTTTTTTGATTTGTTTTCTATTTTTTCGGCATAACAGGTTAAAAGATTGTCTTTAATTGTTTGAATGTTATTAAAACCACACCAGAAATTGTATTTATCTTGTTTAATCATGTTAAAAGCACAATCCCAAATAATTACTCTTGGCTCGTAATTAGAGAGCTCATTTAATGTTTCTTTAGGGTTATTTTGCATGTGAAAACGCTGTTTTAAGTTCTTGTTTGAATAGATAAGTGCCCCAAATATTGTAAAAGCTAGCGCAATATAAAGAGCGGTTCTTTTTAAAGTAATTTGTTTATTTTTTAACAACTGTGTTATAAAAATAACTATTAATAATATTAACGAGAGTCGTGCCGAAATTAAAACAATAAAACATGAAATTATAAAAATACCAATGTTTAAATAAACTATTTTAATTAATGTTTCCGCTCTTAATTGGAGTAAAAAGATGACAACCAAAACGCACAAAAAGCCAAAATAAGGGCGGTAAACTAATAATAATTTAATTGATTGGTTCGTATCACCTAATGGTATTTCGTTAAATTTAAAGTAATAATTAATTATATTATAAAGCGTTATGATAATAGCCAAAAATACACCTAGTATAAAAGAAGCCTTGATTAATTTTTTATTTTCAATTTTTTGAGTAAACAAGGTTAACGCTAAAACAATTAGTAGTTTTTTATAAAAAAAGCCATTTATAAAAAAGGTATGGGTTATTATTGCTTTTAAGATAAAAAAAGAAATTAAAACTAATGTGGCCTTAAACACATAACTTTTAAAGTTTATTTTATCATTTTTAAATATAAAAAGAATTGAAAGAATTGCAAGGCAAATGTTAGGCAATGCCATTGAGAGCGGTAATGAAAAAACTAAAATTGAAAAAACAATATCATAAACTAAATTAATATGGATTTTGATAAATTTCATTTTAAAAATTTTTTCAATTGCAGTAAAAACCAAACTGGAAGTATTAAAAGCAATAGGCTTCGTAAAATTCCATAAATTGGATAGAATCCAAAGTAAAAGTTTTCTAAAATTATTTTAATTCTATTTTTTGCTTGAGAATTTCTTTGGACTTTTGATATTCCGTTTGAATTCAACTCACAATCAACCAAAAACTCGTTAATATTAGCAACTTTATAATATTTAAGAACTTTAAAAAAAAATGCAAAATCTTCAGCGGCCTTATAATTTGTAGGATAGAAGCCTGTTTTTTTTAAAATGTGATTGGAAAACATAATTGTAGGATGAATAAACATGGCGTTTAAAAACATTTTTTTTCTAATATCTTCATCTAATTCCGGTAAGCTTAAAGCATATAAAAATTTGTTTTGAGTGCTATAAAACTTGACGTTAGTTCCCACTAAACTTATGTCCTTGTTTTTTTGAAGAAAGGTATATTGTTTTTTAAAACGGAGTTCATTACATAAATCACCACAATCTAACCTGGCTGTATATTTATAGTTGTTTTTTAAGATAAATTCTAGCCCTGCATTAAGCGCATGTTCAATTCCTAGGTTTGTTATTAAATATTTAAAAAACACTGTTCCATTTGCTTTAAAACAGGCGCTAACTTCATTTTCAACAATGCAATTTTGTTTACTCCCATCATCAACAATTAATACATCAATCTCTTCGGCTATCCCTATAGATTTTAATGATTTTTTAAGGCCTATTACATTATTATAATGAGGTATTAATAAGATAACTTCGTTATGCATTTTCAACTTTTCTATCTTGTATTTGTTTAATAATTAAGGCTAAGCAAATCCAAAAGCCAAATATTCTAAAACTGTCTATTTGCAACCAATTTATAATAAATCCGGTAAATGATACGAGCAATACAACATTTATTATTTTTTCTAAACCTAGGCTATTGCTAATTAATTTTTTACTTTGAAAGATTAGTAAACCTAGTAAAAAGCTAAAAATAAAAAAACCAATTATCCCTGTTTCGGCTAATAATCTTGTGTAAAGATTATATCCTGGTGGAAATGATTTAACCTTATCATTTAAATACCACAGCCTAAATTCGTAATTATTTTCAGTAGCCCATTTTGGATATTTAGGTCTTGCTTTGTATGCTTGCTGTCCAAATCCCACTCCAAAAATAGGGTTTTCAGTGAAAACTATTATTGAAGCGTATTGTATGCCAAATCTTGTTCTGTTAGAGGTGTTTTCTAGCAGGTTATTTACAAAATTTAGAGAATTTACTTTTTCGTTTATTGCTTTTGAAAAATCATTGCTTTTAATACTGAACACCGCTATGAGCAACACAATAGTAGCCAGTAAAAACCTGTTAACTAGTTTGCGATAGTAATTATTAATTGAAAATAAGGTAACTAAAAAAACAATAAATTGTATTGAGATAACTACTAATGCAGTTCTAGACCCAGAATAAAAGGTGATTATAAATATAAAGATCGTTGGTATATATTTTTTTAAATTACTTTTTTTTGAAGTTACAATGTAACTATACATCCAGCCTGCAATGGTCATCAAATAAATTGCCAAAAAAGGAGGCTCCAATGAAAATGATGAAATTCTTTTAAAAGTATAATCTAAATAGACGTTTGTAAAAGGGAAATAGTTAAATAATAGGATTACTTTTTTCAAACTTAAAATACCATAATAAACTACTAGAATTTCTATTACACCATAAATGCAAACAAGAATAAATGAATATAAAAACACACGCCTTAGCTTAAAAAAAATGTTTTTTACAGTATAATCAGTATAAATATTATAAGCAAGGATAAACAACAAAAGGACTATTGTTAATGAAAAAAACTGCCTTATAAATCTGTTAATGCCAGAGGTTTCCTTTATATAATTTTGATTTACAGACGGAAAATTAAAAAGGGTTGAAATGATTATCCAAATTATAAAAAGGACTAAAACTTGAAAAATGATATTTTTATAGGGAATATTTATAAAACGTTTAAAGGCTATGTTTATAAGAAAAAAGAAATAAGAAATCAAAAAGAGCACAATTGCTCCTTCTTGTTTATACTCTCCTAAAAAAGAAATGCCTTCATACGAATTAACCGGAATAAAAAAAATTCCAGCAAAAAAGAAAATTTTATAAATATTTTTAAGTGTTAAACTCATATCACTTCATTTTCTTTTAAAGTAAAATAGGAGAGAATAGCGCCTCCTAAATTAATTATTGTCAGCGCCAAAAAAGTTGAAATAGCAGCGGCGTAAATACCATATTGACTGATAAAAAAATAATTAATAAATATATTAATAAAAATCCCAAGCACAGCGAGTCCAAATAATAGTTGATACTTTCTGTAAGCTAATAAAAAAGAAAAAGGCAAGCTGAGGTAACTAAAAAAAGACGTGCATAACAAAATATTTGAAACCCAATAAGTTGATTGGTATTCGGTATATATAAAATTGGTTACTATCCAGTTAAATAAAATTGCACCAACAAATACAACCGAAGAAAAAATAACTATTTTTTTGAAATAAGTTTTAAAAAAAATCTTATAACCATTTTCTTTGGCTATTTCTATCTGTTTTATATTTAAGACCGTTTGTATAGGGATAATTAGCAAAACTGAAATATTAAATATTTTTAAAGAAAAAGAATAAAGCCCTAAATCTTTGCTAGTCAAATAAGTTTCTACAAAATATGAATCTATAAATGAGATAAAAGGGATTAAAATGGCGTAAAGAATTAGATATTTTGAATCTTTAATTATTTTTTTTAAAATTAAGTACTCAGGTATTAAAGCAATCTCATCCTTTTTTATCAAAATTATAAATAAAATGAATATTACACTTAAAGCCACCACATAATTGATGGTTAATAAAAAAATAAAATCATTATTTTTTAAAAAATAAAAAACAGCAATGGTGCTTATAAAAATGCTAGTTTGCCTAAAAACATCTACTAGTCCATATTCAGAATAACGTTCTTTTGCATTCAAAAAGGATTTTAAAACAGCACTCAAAATATAAAAACAGCAAAATAAAATAAAAATTATTAGTTTAAAATCACTTTTAAATTTTAGGATTACTAAATAAAAAAAGGGTAGTAAAATAATTGGAAAAATAAGTATTCCTAAATTATATTTTTGGTAGTTATATGTCCTAAAATCCTGTAAGTAAGAAGAGAAAAAAGGGTCACAAGTAATAGAAACAAGTTGTAATAAAACTAAATAATAACTGTATTCGCCAAAATTATCAACAGTTAAAAAGCTTAAGGTAATTGCAATATTTGCGAGACCAATAATTTTTACAGCGACATGAGAAGAGAAAATTTTTGAAATACTTTTAAACATCTAGCATTGTGTTTTTAAACTTATTTTTTACAAATTTTCCCCTAATTCTATTAGCTTCCTAGTTTTTGTTTTACTAAAAGCAAAACGCTAGGGATGTTTTAAAAATGGCATTAAAAAGTGTGGGCTTATTTCAAAGCTTTTTTTTTGAGATATTTATTCAATTCAACCAACAGCAATCCTAAAAAAGTCAATCCAAACAATATAAATGCATAAGTACCTGGTTTGCGGTAAATTACATTTGTTTTTGTGCCAAGCTTATTGAAATCAGAAACTACATTAATAATGTTTTGGTTTTCGGCTTTATCTTTATTTATAGCTATTAATTTATCTCTATATAGGTCTTGTGTGTTAAATAATTCTAGTTCCTTATTCCGCTTATCTTTTCCTTGAGCCATATCAATATTAGTACCGCTAAAGGGTTTATTGGCTTCTAAAAGCAGGACTTTATTATAAACTTGACGCAATGAATCGGCTTGCTCTAAATTTTTATTGGTGCGTTTTTCATCCGTTTCAATATTTAAAGCTTTCGCATTTTTTAATGAAACCAGATAGTCATTGTTATAAAATGAGGCTATTAAACCTGCCTTAAGTTTTGAAAACACCTTGTTATTATTGGCTTCAACTTTTATTTCGTGAAACTTATAATCGTATTTTATTTGGTTTTTAACAAAATCTTTGAATTCAACCTGTTTAACGGTTGTGGTGTCAGAATACCTAACAAAATCATTGTAAGCTTCAACATTTAAGCTGTAACTAATTATCGGTTCAATTGTGAATGTAGCGAGCGATTTTGCTTCTTCATTGCTAAGGTTAAAGATAACTGACAGGGTTGAGAACTCTTTTTGCGCTGCTAAATCATTAAAATAAGCCACATTATTATACAATTGACGTGCACTGTTTAAATTTGGTTTTATAACCATGGTTGCGGCATACGATTTTTTACCGTCTTCACTATAAAAACCAAGTACCCCACCAATGATTAAGCTTAAAATAAGCACGATAAAATGGTGTCTTATAAACAGTAAAACAATAATTAAAAAGTTAAATAATGAGACGAATAATCCGCCAATAAAATTGAACAGTTTTTTAAAACCGTTGCCAATTAGCATAAAAAGACCCCCTAAGTCAACTTCTTCATCTTTAGGTTTTTGTTGATGATCGTTTGCATTCATAAACTTAGTAATTAAATATTTTTTCTAGTATTTTTTGAGTAATGGCATAAGTTGGTTTAACGCCTGTGGTTCCTAACCCACCGCTAGCAAGGGTGCTACCTGTTTCTAATGGATTATCGGAAGCGTAATAAGCATAGCACACTTTAACGTTGGCCGAGATGTTTCCTCTAATTTTTGAGGCGCTTTGAATGGCTTTATGATAATGTGCGCCCTCCATTTCTAATCCAATAACATTCCAAGTTGAATTGTGAAAAAACTCTAAAATATCTTTATTTTGTAAAGAAGTTCCTAAAACTGAAATCATTGCGCCATCATATACTTTTAATCCAAAACCCTCTAAATCTTTTTTTGAAAGTTGGTTTTCAAAAGGATAATTATCGGCTGTGCCTTCAAAAATATGTGCCGACGGAATCATAATATCGCCTTTCTTGCCATCTAAAATGCCCGCTTTTCCCATAATAGAAACCGAAATTACATTTAAATGATGTTCTTTTCCGCGATTACTTTTATAGGGTTTTAATAGCTCATCCATGGTTTCAAAAGCCTGTTCTCCAAAAGCGTAATCCATCACAACAATAATTGGCATTTCTGATTGGTTAATCTTGTATTCTGATTGTGAAAAATCTATTTTTGAGGCATCAATAATTTGAACATTAATGTTTGTTCCGGATGCATCTTTAATATAAATAAGTCCGTTTTTAAGCGCATAAGCCATCACTTTTTGTTGCAATTCTTCGTTTGCCGAATCGCTTAGCTTTTCAAACAAAGTCATTCCTTTATTTGCTAAACGCTCTTTAGGAATGGCTAAAGGGGCGTAAATCGAATTCATAACGCTGTGCATATTTGCACTAATAATATGAATTGGTTTGTCTAATAAGTTATTTTTAAATAGGACTTTTTTAATGTTATTTGCCCAAATTTCACCATACAGATGGTGACCTATATTTTCTCGGAGTTCGGAGCTAAAAGTAATGACGCGTTTTTCATTTTTCAAAACCTCATCTATCGCTAATTTTCCCAACCAATAAAAAATTTCGAATAGGCGATTTGGTTTGCTTTTAGTTGAAAAAAGCTTATCAGCATTGAGCACTTCATAATAATTACGCCCAAGGATGCTCGCCAAATGGGCGATCAAAACCTCCCGGTCTTCTTGGTCTAATTTTTTGTTAAACAAAACGACCTCTTCTAAATGTTTCCATTCTCTGATGGTACTGTTGCCTTCGTTTATTAAAACACGGTCTTTTATTTTATGACTTTCAATAAATAAAAAAGTTAAATGTGTTAAAATATCATAGATTTCTGAGCGTCCACGGGTAACCTCAATATTCATTTGATTTTTGTCAATCCGATAACAATTTCGACGTCGTTTTGGTGGAATAATGGCTTTAAAATGGGAGTTTTTTAAGCCCTCATCGGCGGTTAAATTTATAAATTGACATTCTTCAATCCCTTCCGGCAAACGTTCAATAACATAATTCAAACCGTTTAATTCTACCTTTGTTTCGGCTATAGACCCATAAATTTCAGGCTTTAAAGAAAGCAAAGCGCTCCTTAAAGTCTCACCCGAAATTCCCATCGGTTTATAAAAACCGCGGTTAAAAAGGTGGCGCATAGTAATGTAAAGCTTTTCTATTGATTTGGTAGATTCTTGTGCTCTAATATTTGGTTTTGGCATCTAATTGACGTATTTAATTTTACAAATATATTTTTTATAATCCTAATAACCTAAGGCTTTATAATGCTTGCTATTTATTGCCATTTAAAATGGAGCGGTATTGTTGAGCATCCGTTAAGAGGCTTTGCGCACTTTTAATGGTTTTATCGTGTTGAATTTTGTATTGGTAAATCCCTTTTTCAAGATAATAGCGTCTAATAATTTCTTCGGTGAGGGCTTGCGTAATTTCATCTTTGTTAAGCTGTAGCTGATTGGTTTGCTCCTGTAAAATCAATTCATTTAACTTTTCAGTAGCCTTTTCAATGTTTAAGTTGGCCTCTTTTGCCTTTTTTTGACTGATGTTAAAGCTTTTTTGAACGGGTGATTCAAAGCTAGCATCCCCTTTAACTGCATTCAAAAAATTTTGAAATTCAATCTGGTTTAAACTAAAATTTGAAGCCGAATCGATTGCTTGATGTTTATAAAAATAGTTGCTGGCAAAATTAAATACGGCATCGGTTTTTAAAAGGGCTTCAGTAGTTTTTGTAATTTTAGATTCGCCCTCATTAATATCGGGGTTTATGCCACCACCACCATAAATAATTCGTCCGTTTTTGGTTTTAAATTCCGGGCGTTTTTGATCTGAAAATTTTGGAATACTATCACCCACGCCATTTGTATAATCAAGTTCTTGAATATTGCGGCCACTTGGGGTATAATATTTTGAGATGGTTAATTTAAATTGCGTTCCATAAGTCAACTTACGAAAGCGTTGCACCAAACCCTTTCCATAAGAACGCGTGCCTACAATAACAGCGCGGTCTAAATCCTGTAAAGAACCCGCTACAATTTCGGATGCCGAAGCCGAATGTCCGTTTACCAAAACTACAAGAGGCATTGCCAAGTCTAAGGGTTCTTTCATGGAGCGATACGTATCACTCCATTCCTTAACTTTTGCCTTTGTGGTTACTACCAAACTTCCTTTAGGCACAAACAAACTAACAATATCAATGGCTTCGGTTAACAAACCGCCGGGATTACCTCTTAAATCTAAGATGAGTTGGGTCATGCCTTGAGCCTTTAACTTTAAAAATGCCTCTTCAACCTTGTCAAACGCCTTTTCATTAAATTTTGTGAGCACAATATAGCCCGATTTATTATCGAGAAGTGTAAAATAGGGCACTGGATTTTGAATAATGGCGGTAAAATTCAATTCCCTTTCAAAACTTTTATTTTGCCTTATAAATTTAAGGGTGATTTTAGCATCGGGCAAACCTTTTAATTGCGACAAGGTAGCCTCTTTTTGTTCCGGGTCAATTTTAATCCCATTTATGGAACTAATTTCATCGCCAATATAAATGGCGCTTTTGGCTGCTGGTGAATCTTGAATAAGGTCGGTAACGATAAGTTTATTATTTTTAAATTCGGCTTCTAAACCGCTACCTCCATATTGACCTTCGGCATTAATTTTAGCATTTTCAACGCCTTGTTCATCATAAAAATTAGTGTAAGGATCAAGGCTTTTTAGCATGCTGTTAATAGCGACCTGATTAAGCTTAGCCGGATTAATTTCATCAATATAATACATGTTTAACTCCTTAAAAAGCGTGGTGTAAATTTCAATTTGCTTGGCAATTTCAAAAAAATCAGATTTAAAAGCAAGCGAAATGCTAATACCAACAATTACAGTCGTTAAAATAGCTACTTTTTTAAGACTATTCATTTTATTATTATTTTTGATGTGATTTTCTAATCCAAAGATAACTAAGAAAACCTATATTTTTAAACTTTAAATATAAACACAGTTGTTTTTGGGTTATTATTTAAAAAATACGCTCTGCAAATTTTTGTAAAAGTTGAGCCATTGCTAAATGAATAACTTTACTGGGTTTAAGTTCTTTGTCAATATAAATAAACATTAAAATATATTTTTGATTTAGTTGTGGATAAATAAGTTGCTTATTTAAACGGTAAGCCTCACGCATTCTGCGTTTTAGCTTATTTCTATCAACCGCAAGTTTAAAGTTTCGTTTAGCAACCGAAACGCCTACCTGTAAAAAACTATCACTTTGGTGATTAATTTGCAAATAAACCAAGCGCAATGGAGGGCTTGAAACCGATTTACCTTCCTTAAAAAGCGGTTCAATTAACTTTTTATGTTTTAGTTTTTCGTCTTTAGAATAGGTATTTTGCATATTTACAAAGATAATAAATTATAATCTTCAATTTCATGATTCATTTTTAACGGATTCTTGATTTGAAGCACCCTTTTTTTTGCAAAAAAAATTTTAAATGGCGTGCAAGCGAGTTTACCAACCGTATGTTATTAATAAAAAGCTAATTATTGTTTCAAAAAAATATTTATCAGATAGACAGATAATTAACACATACAATACTGATAACTATCATTTTTTTTACTGATAAATATCAGTATTTACAACAACCATAACATTGTAAATTTGTAGCAATTAAAAAATTTAATATTTAAATTAACTAATAATAATTAAAATGAAAACAAGTAAATTAATTTATGCCACTGCTATTTTGATAATAGGTCTTTTATTTCAAAATTGCACACATGATGTTGACCCAAGTACGCTAACCGATCCAACAGAAGCCTCTTACGCTGCAGCGAGTTCAATAAAAGGAGGGGTTATGTACGACAAGTTTTACGGTACAGATGCTGGCTTTGATCAAACTAATCCAAATTTAGCCACTATGAGTGCAAAAGGCGATTTTTTCCGTTGCAAACAATGTCACGGTTGGGATGGTTTAGGTAATCAAGGTGCTTATATCAATAGAGGTCCAAAAACAGCAAGACCAAATGTGTCAGGAATTAATCTTTATCAAATAGCACAAACTAAAACTCCAAAAGAACTTTTTGATGCATTAAAAAGTTCTACGAATAGACGCGCTATATCTTATGATTTATCTACTTATAATCCAGCAACAAACAGCACTGAAGGTGATAAAATGCCAGATTTAAGTGTACTTTTAACCGATTCACAACTTTGGGATCTTGTTAAATTTATGAAAGAAGGTATGCTTGATGTTTCAGAATTGTATACAGCTACTACAACTGGAGCTTACCCAACGGGCACTTGGTCTATTGCAAACCTTGGTAAAACAGGAAATGCTGCTAACGGATTTGCTTTCTATACTAATAATTGTGCCACTTGTCACGGTGCAACTGGTACTACTTTAATTATTGAAAATATGACCCTAGGTGAATTTACAAGAAAGAAAGCAAACGAAGTACAACACAAAGTTAACTATGGTGCTTTGGGCTCAAATCCTAAAATGAATGGATTTAATCTCAGCCTTTCTCAAATGAAAGATCTTTATAAAGCTTTAGCTGATGTTTCTAAATTCCCAGGACTAGCCGAAATATCTGGTTATCCTATGGCTAGTGCTACCACAGGCGGAATTATGTATGATAAATTTTACAGCACAGAAGCTGGTTTTGATCAAGCAAACCCTAATTTGGCAACAATGTCAGCAAAAGGAGACTTTTTCCGTTGCAAACAATGTCACGGTTGGGATGGTTTAGGCAATCAAGGTGCTTATATTAATAGAGGTCCAAAAACAACAAGACCAAACATATCAGAAATTAACCTTTATGAATTCGGTCAAACTAGAACGCCACAACAAATATTTGATGCATTAAAAAGCACTACAAATAGACGCGCCATTTCTTATGATTTATCAGCTTATAACCCTTCTACAAACAGCACTGAAGGTGATAAAATGCCAAATTTAAACGAACTTTTAACAGATGCTCAAATTTGGAATCTTGTTAAATTTATGAAAGAAGGTATGTTTAATGTTAATTTTTTGTATGACTCTACAATAACCGGAACTTATCCAACGGGAACTTGGACTATTTCTAACCTTGGTAAAGATGGAAATGCTACAAATGGAGACACATACTATGCAAATAATTGTGCTGTTTGTCATGGTGCAAATGGAAGTACTTTAATTATTGAAGGAATGACAATAGGACAATTTACAAGGAAAAAAGCTAATGAAGTGCAACACAAGGTTCATTATGGTGCTATTGGTTCAAATCCAACAATGAATGGTTTTGATATAAGCATTTCGCAAATGAAAGATTTGTATAAAGCCCTTTCGAATGATGTTAAGTATCCTAATGCACTCTAATTATAGATTAAATTAAATCTCAAAAGCAGCCAATTTAAATTGGCTGCTTTTTTTTTGTCTTAAAAACAAGACCCGTTATTTAAAAAGATAATGCTTAGAACAAAAAAATTGATGAGTTCTAGTCTCCTTTAAAGTTATAATTTCTACTATTTATAGTTAGTTTGCGCTATACTTAGAGAGCTTCATTTTAAGCCATAAAATCTTGAGTATTTAGACTCGTTTGTTATCCAAAAATCAAAAACTATTTTTAGGAAATTTAAACAAAATGAGCCGCTTTTTAGTAATTTTAATCTACCCCAAACAAATTATATTATTATTACTTTAAATGACCTTATTTAGCTTTATAAAACCAAATAGGCACTTTGGCTAATGTGTCTTTTAAAAAGTAGAAATTTAGATGGGATTTTAGGCTCCTTAAACGTAATTAGTAGCTAATCCTTTAATGGATTCTATTTAAGAGCTTCGCTACTTTAAAAGGGTATTTAAAAAGCATGATTTGCTTTTTTATAATACCTTTAAATAGCTCTTTTTAAAGGTTTTTAAAAGCTTTATTTAATTACTTAGCCTTAATTGAATGCCTTATATTGGTGTATTGTTAAAAAGGAGCTGTATCTTTTTAGGGTACAAAAAAACCCGAGTTTTAAAAACTCGGGTTTTATAAGTTTAATTATAAAAATCTTTATTTTAAAGTTCGTAAATAGTTAACAATTAACCAACGATCTTCAGCATCTGGGATTTTCTTTTCAAAGGCAGGCATGTCATTTCTACCTTTAGTTATTTTAAAAAATAAAGCGCCATCTGATTGACTTTGAGTTGCTTTAGAAGAAAAATCTCCTAAATCACCTTTTTGTTCTGCCGCTTTTGGGCCATCTCCTAAACCCTCTTTGCCATGACATGGTTGGCAATTTTTTGAATATAAAGATTTACCAATAGACATGCTTTGTTTATCAGTAGCACTTGTAGGGTTTTTCATGGTTTTGTAATTAGCCGGAACGACCCATTCTTTTTCTTGAACAAACGATTTAAAAGAATAAAATGCAAAGGCTACTACGCCAAGTAATAAAAATAATTTAATGGTTTTCATAATTTACGATTTTTTTTGTTTTGAAATTCTATATAGATTAAATATTAAAAAGAATAAAGTTAACCAGATACCAAAGATAAGTAAATTCGGTACAATTAAGGCAACCAATGGCGCTTTTCTAGGTGGACCCCACATAGTGCGTTGGTCAAAAGTGGATAAATCTTTAATTTTTGTACCAAGATTACTTTCAATAATTGTTTTAATGGTGCCATAGGTTTCATTTTCATCTATAATCACTTCATAAATCAACTTTCCATCTAGTCCTGGCATCTTTACCGTTATAGGTACATTAATCGTGCCGCTTTCATCTGTAAAATAAGAATCTTCACCAATGGCAAGTGGTGCGAATGAACGTTGTAATTTAACTTTTAGTTCAACACCTTCGAGCGGAACATTATTGACATCTGTTAAGGTGGCCATAATTGTGGGTGTAGTTTCGTCATCTAGGTTTAAAACAGCACTAAGATTGGCTAATTTTATACCTACTTCGTTAGAAGCTTCTTCAAATTTATCAGATGCTTCATGAACCACACTAAAACTGATGGTATCTAAACCCTTAGTAATTTCATTGCTAACATCAAAAATGCCATTTCCATCTTTAGCTAATTTTAGGGTTCCTAAAAGTGTGGTACTATCATCACTTACAGTTTTATAAACCTTTAAGTTAAGATCACTTGCTGGTACAAATTTTTTATCTTCCTTATATTTAGCCGAAATTTTTAATAAATTTTGGTTACCTATTTTATTATATTGTACAGATATTCTGGCATTTTGTTTTTCTTGGGCCTCTATTTTTGAGCTTGAAAAAGCCATAAACAAAGTGCAACTAATTGCCAAAATGATTTTACTTGTTTTCATATTATTTTTCATCGTTGGTCTCATTTTTAGGTTCTTCAATACCTCTTTCTTCTGCAGTTTCGTGAATTGGGATAATAGGCACATATCTTACCAATAGCGTAACAATTAACATCGCGCCGGCTAAAGTGCCCCAAGTAATTAACCATTCAAGGTGTGTAGGAGAATAATGATGCCAAGATTCTGGAACACCTTGTACGGGTAAAAATGGGTGTAATAAAGTAGGAATTACAATAATATAACGTTTCCACCAGGCACCTAAAACTACAATAACAGCTATAATAAAAATTGGAAGGGGTTTGCGCATACCTTTAAACAATAGCGCAATGGCTGGAAATACCAAACCTCCTAAAATTACGGTATAAAATAGCCAAGCTTCTTCACCATAAAATAAGGCTTTTAAATGGCCTACTTCCTTTTCGGTTGTTTTTAAGGCCGGAACTAAATATTCATTTACATTAAAGTATATATAAACTAATATTAACAATACTAAAAGTTTTCCCATTTTGTCAAAGTGAAAATCAGTAATATACTCTTCTAAATGGTGTGTTCGACGTAAGATATACATCAAGGCAATAACACCACCGGCTCCAGCCACAAAAGCACCGGCAATAAAATAAGGTCCAAAATTTGAACTATCCCATCCCGGCCGGTAGGTAGCTGCAAAAAGCCAAGCTGTAACAGTGTGAATGCCAAAAGCAACAGGGATAATTAATACCGATAAGGTGCTAATTGACCATTTATAAATACTTGTTTGTGCGGCATCTCCTGTCCAATTCAAAGAAAGTTTAGCGTAAATTTTTGAAAGCTTAACGTTTGCTTTAAATTTTTTGCTTAGAATGTGAAAATCGGGGAGTAAAGGATAAAACAATAATAATAAACTTATGGTTAGATAAGTAGTTACTACAATAACATCCCACACAATTGGTGATTGTAAACGTCCGTGCAAGAAAAGGTTATAAATTCTATCTGGGCGACCCATATCGATGATAATGGTTAAACCACCCATAATGATGGCGGCTACAGCGATTATTTCGGATATTCTAGTTAATGGTGTAGCCCAAGTAACGCCCGAGAGTCTTAAAATAGCTGTTACTAAAGAGCCTACCAAACTAATGGCTACAAAAAATACAAAGTTTGAAATGTAAATTCCCCATAGTGAATAGTCGCGCATCCCCGTTATTTCTAGACCTCTGGTGAATTGTAAATAATAGGCATAAACGGCTCCTAAAATTATAACTGATAAAAATCCTATCCATAATTTACCGTATAAACCAAATTTTTTAGGTGCTAAATCATTGGTTAATTGTTCGTAACTTTTCATGATTCTTTAACTTTTTGTACTGATTCAAACTCAGTGTAATTTTCTAATCCGCTTTCAAAATCTTCCTGTCTATTTTTTGCAGGTAAGTAATAAACACTAGGCATGGTTCCTAAATCTTCCATGAGTCTATAACCTGCGTTGTCTTTAATAAGTTTAGAAAATTGGAATGTTTCAGCGCCATTGGTAACGGAATCTTCATATAAATCTCCAAAAAAGTAAACGCCGTTAGGGCAAGCAGAAACGCAGTGTGGAAGTTTTTCTTCGGCAATCATATGCGGGCAAAAATCACACTTATCTACGGTTCCTCTAACGCTTGGAACACCTGCATAATCAGGGGTATATTTTGAGTGAGTCATATCCATATCCATATCCATGCCCATATCCATTTTTACCTCACCTTGATTAGGCTCTGACCAATTAAATACGCGAACAGAATAAGGGCAAGCCGCCATACAAAATCGGCAACCAATGCAGCGTTCATTATCAATTAGCACAATGCCATCTCTACGTTTAAAAGTTGCATCTACGGGACAAACTTTAACGCAGGCTGGTTGATCACAATGCTGACAAAGGTTTGGCATCCAATAAGGTGCTGATTGTTCATTGTCTTGCATTTTATAAATTTTAAGCCAAGCATTATCGCCTGGAATAAAATGCGCTTTGTTACAAGCACTTTGGCATTGCTTTGCATTTTTACAACGCGCCAAATCAATAACCATCACAAATTTTTTGTTAGGAAAACCTTCTCTTGTATTGTAATTGTCTCCTTTTATTGATGAATGCTCTTCTACTTTAGATACGGGTACCTTAATAATGTTACCATCGGTATCCATAAGTTCAACCATTTTTTCTTCATTTAAGGATTTTGCCACTGCAACACCCCCAATAGCGGTCAATAAGCCAAGTTTTAAACCGTTGCTTATAAAATTACGTCTCGTTTCTTGATCTTTTTCTTTCATGTTTTATTTTTTTGAAGACGGATTAAGCCATTCTAATAACGATTTATTAGACACGCCTTTTTTAACAATCTTTGCGTTTTTTAAAACAGATTCATCTACCTGTACTGAGGTGCCGTCGGCTCTTAGTAATGTTTTAAGATTACCTCCTTTATTTGCAACTTGGTTACTTTTACCAAATCCTAAAAAGGGTAAAAAAGCTGTTCCCCCCAATATTGGGAGGAACTTTCTTCGTGAAATTTTTTTATTTTCCATTTTGCAATTTAAAACGATTTTAGAAATGCCACAATCGGGTAATGTTAAAGCCGATTAAAATATCGCCATTGCCGACTTGATTTTGGTTAAACACGTAATTTCTTTGAGGATTAAT
>Ga0100400_1001354_pt1 | contig 17514 bp, 15 predicted proteins | sample CryGeymeta201524_FD_80420 | JGI IMG/M metagenome (GOLD analysis project Ga0100400, IMG submission 80420) | Groundwater microbial communities from Crystal Geyser aquifers in Utah, USA - Crystal Geyser metaG 2015-24 | ecosystem: Environmental > Aquatic > Deep subsurface > Groundwater | place: USA... | reverse complement strand
TGGTGTGGGAATACTCTCTCTCCACCAAAGCGCTTCAATCGTGCTTTTCTGATTCCTTCAGCCTTCAGTCTAAACAGCTTCAGCCTGACTACGTGAGTAGTCACGGAAATTATTGAATATATTGCCACAGACGGCCCGGCAAATGCGTTAAAGATACTCAAAAAGATCAAGCAAAAAGCATCAGAGCTTTATGCCCTTCCTGAAAGAGGCCGCATAGTACCAGAGCTTCAAGATCAAGGTATCTTTCTATATCGTGAATTAATCATCCCGCCTTGGAGAATTATATACAGAATATCTGAAATGAAAGTTTATGTTTTGTCTGTTTTGGATGGAAGGCAGAATGTTGAAGATATCCTGTTGAAAAGATTGATTTATTATAAATGAACAAACTGGAATTATGGTAAGACTGCCCAATCTGTAGGTCAACCTGATCGAGGGGAGTAGTAATGATGGAATTTTCAGGTAACTGTTTACCAACAACTATAGGGAGCCTGCCCCATACGGATGCCAGAGAGGCTACCCAGTTGATGCTCCGATATACTCCCCATATCCCTGCATGGGTTCAGATGCCCAAACTCCCTAAAGAGGATATGCTAGCCCAGTTTATCGAAGGCATACCAGGGCTGGTATGGAATGAAGGGAGCCCCCATTTCATGAATGAAGGGCAGGAGTTTGAAGGGGCAGTGCTCGAGTTCTATGAAGACTATATCTCTGTTACAGAGAGTGGCTCATCAACTCATTTAGAAAAAAGATTTGCTGTCTCTCCTGAGTATGCCTCGGGATTATATGCCTTGATCGATGCATTGAAAGACGGTTCACCTTTGCCTTTTGCTATTAAAGGCCAGATTACCGGACCTTTCACTCTGGGGACGGGTTTAAAAGATAAAGCAAAGCGATATGCCTATTACGATCCAACACTTAAGGATATAATAGTGAAGAGTCTAGCGATGAAGGCCAAATGGCAGGTTAAAAAATTTAAGCCTTTTGGGGTGCCGGTGATAATCTCAATTGATGAGCCTGGTCTGGTGGGTTATGGGTCATCAATCTTTATAAGTGTGTCAAAAGAGGATATCCAGAAATCCCTGGGGGAGATAATCGGGTTTATCCACAAAGAAGGGGGAATAGCGGCTGCCCATTGCTGTGAAAATACTGACTGGGCATTGCTCCTGAATACCGATATAGATATCCTCAGTTTTGATGCCTATGGATTCTTTGATAACCTGCTTATATATGAAAAGGAGTTAAGGGGATTTATCGAACGGGGAGGCATTATCGCCTGGGGTATCGTTCCCACCCATGACTCTGATCTTTTATCACGAGAGACCGGTAACTCTCTGGTATCAAAGTGGAAACATGGCATTCAAAGGTTGACAGAGAAGGGGATTGAATTCGAAAAGCTATTGAAACAATCCTTGATTACCCCCAGCTGCGGAGCCGGGTCACTCAGTCTGGAATTGGCAGAGAAAACCCTGTCACTTACCAGAGAGGTTTCCGATAAAATAAGGAAGGAATATTTAATATCCCAATGACCAAAAGCCTCGATATTTTAACCGTTTCAGAGCTTACCCGGCAGATAAGGCTTCAGTTGGAATCCAGTTTCGACAGTGTCTGGGTAGAAGGCGAGATATCCAATCTTAGGTCCCCTTCTTCAGGCCATCTATACTTCACCCTCAAAGACGAAAACAGTCAGATCAAAACAGTAGTCTTCAGATCCCATATGAGATTCCTCAAATTCGAGATAAAGGATGGCATTCAGGTAATATCCAGAGGTAGAGTCAGTGTCTATGAACCCAGGGGCGATTATCAGTTGATAGTCGATTATATAGAACCAAAGGGGGTTGGTGCCCTTCAACTGGCTTATGAACAATTGAAAGAGAGGCTAAAAAGTGAAGGGCTCTTTGATAATTCTCATAAAAAACCATTGCCCCTGTTACCCAGGAAGATAGGATTGGTTACCTCTTCTTCAGGAGCCGCTGTTCAAGATATGATAAATATCATCCTCCGTCGGTTTCCAAGCATAGAGATTCTTATCTTACCTGTACGGGTTCAGGGAGAAGGGGCATCTTCCGAAATAGCCCACGCTATAGAAGAGCTCAACAGAATATCCGGGATTGATGTGATGATTGTGGGAAGAGGGGGGGGATCCCTGGAGGATCTATGGGCTTTTAATGAGGAGATTGTTGCAAGGGCAATCTACCACTCAGATATCCCTGTAATTTCTGCAGTTGGACATGAAATAGACTTTACAATTTCGGATTTTGTAGCAGACCTCCGTGCCCCTACACCGTCTGCTGCCGCAGAACTTGTAGTGCCCAACAAGTCCGAACTCGTGAGTTACCTGGAAAACTGGATGGGAAGACTGGAAAATCTTGTATTCCAATCTCTTGAATCCAATCGCAATAAACTGGGTTTCCTTGAGAAAAGGCTATCGGACCCGAGAAGAAGAATAGACGATTTTAGGCTGAGGATTGATGATATTTTCAATCATCTATCTGTCAACACATCCAATCTGTTGCGACGAAAGGCTGAACAGCTTGAGAGGAAAAAAGATGCCCTTATCTCCAGAAGTCCCAAGGGCAGGATAGGGGAGTTAAAAAACTTTGTTTCCCAACTGAATAAAGAGATAGATGTCCATATAAGGCATTATCTGGGAAATCAAAGGCACAGGTTTGAGAGGTCACTGGAGGGGCTGGATAGGTTAAGTCCCTTGAACGTTCTGCGAAGGGGTTACAGTATAACCAGGGCTCTGCCCGACTACAGTATCTTGAAAGATGTGAAGGGATTAAAGGTTGGTGACAGGATAAATGTCAAATTACACAGGGGAGAGATAATAGGTCAGATTAAACAACTTATAGAGGGGACTTGATACTTTGTGGAAGAGAGTTTTGAAAAATATTAAATTGTTAACGCTGAAAGTTCCCCTTTTCCGCTTCCTAGAGCAGGTTTTTTGACCCATCTATGACTCGCTCCACGCATTTTCAGGAACTCTCCGCCTACGGCGTATCAAACAGCCTGAAAATGCTTATCTTCCGCTTCGTTAAGATGGGTGCCCCAAAAATCCTGCTCATGCTCGCTCCAAAGTGAATCTTTCATCTTTAAGGATATACTAAATTGAAGGTTCGTTTTTTAATCTATAGCTTGCTTTCTGTTTTCCTCTCCATCCTTCTTTTATCAGGAACTGCTTTCGCAAAACAGAAAGAGGTTTCCCTTAAGGTAGGTTGGCTCCCCAGAAAGATAGAGCAGGGTGATATATGTGTGGTTAATGTGCTTGTTGCCAAAGGTATTCGTTCACTCACAGGAGAGTTTCAGGGGAAAGACCTTTCCTTTTATAAAGTAAAGAAGGGTAGGTTGTTTCGAACTCTGATTGGTATAGACATGGAAACTGATCCAGGAACCTATCAACTGGTAATATCGGCAAAAAGCCGTTCAGGTAAAACTGTAAAGGGCAGGTATCGTATAAGGATAAAAGAGAGGGATTTTGGCGAACAGAGAATAACCTTGCCGGAAGAGATGGTCGAGTTGGATGAGGATACCTTAAAGCAGGTGGAGGATGAGGAAAAAAAGGTAAAAGAGATATGGACAAAGGAGAGAAGCGATAGGCTTTGGCGCGGGAAGTTCATTAAGCCTTTAGACGGAGAGGTTATAAGCCCCTTCGGGGTTAGGCGTATTCTCAACGACTTGCCAAGGAATCGCCATAGTGGAGTTGATCTGGAAGCAGGAATGGGAGAAGAGATACGGTCATCAAATGCTGGAATTGTGGTATTGGTAGATGAACTGTATTTTAGCGGGAAGTCAGTTGTTGTGGACCATGGGAGAGGGCTCTATACCATGTACTTTCATCTATCCAGAATTGATGTAGAAGAAGGGCAGCGGGTTAAAAAGGGGGAAGTTCTAGGTCTTGCAGGTTCCACCGGCAGGTCAACCGGTCCCCACCTCCACTGGGGGGTACGTTTGCACGATGCCAGGGTTGATCCTTTTTCTCTGTTAAAGTTGAAGTGAACGGGTAGAGGGGGTGATTCTAAGACAACAGAAACAACCAGATCAGAGAAACTAACCATCCAAGGACAAAATTACTCTCCACCATGCCTTCCAGCAAAACACCATGGGATATTCTCTTCCTTTCGTAAATAAACAGGTAACTGTAAGCATAGATGGCACACACCAAAAGGAGATAGCCTAAAGATGGTGTCATGCCTGATAGAGATGAAGATAAGAGGATTAAGGATAGAATCCCTAACGACAACTTCAGCACGTAAATGGTCTTGTTTTCCCCTATTATAATCGGGATAGTCTCTTTGCCTACGATTCGGTCCCCCTGGATGTCCATAATATCAAATAGAGCCGACCGAACAAATACCAAGATAACGACAAATAAGAAGGCTATAACGGTGGACACATCAATCCTGTGGTTGGCCGTTAGGGCTGGCAGGATTGAGATAACCGTTCCCCATGCAAGGGCTACAAATACAGTTTTTGAGCCTGGTATGTCCTTTAACTTCTTGTATTGAAACATATTCCACAGGCTTTTGGGGATTATTTTAATCCCATATATCAATCCTAGAAGAGAGATGATTATAAGGAAAACAAAAACGCCCCTCCCCATCTCAAATGAGAGAAAAAGGGATGTAAATACAGAGAGGATGATAAGGGTAACAAAGGTTCCCCGATGTCTTTCATAAAACTCTGCCCTGCCTGGGTCGTTATACCTTGCAGCCTCCCTATCTATAAAATAATAGAGGATGTGCATGGAGAATACATAGGAGCCGGCAATAAGAAAATAGGATAACCTCGGGGTAATTCCCTGGAGTAAACAGCTGACATAACTGAGACAACCCGCACCAAAGGCAACATATATGTTGCTCTTCACAAGAAATCCCAGAGAGTCTGACCAGAACCTTGAAAAGACTGAACTCCGCCTCTTTTGAATACTCTCTATCCTGTCAACTATCCTGTTTATCATCCAGTTTGGGGTTGATGCACCTGCTGTAACCCCTATGGTATGGCAATCTGCTAGTTTTTCCGGGTCAATATCTTCTTCTGTCTCCACAAATAGGGTTTGGGTACCGGTGGATTCTGATATCTCTGCCAACCTCCGTGTGTTACCGCTGTTTCGCCCCCCGATAACCACCATGCCATCTACCTTCTTTGCCAGATGGATTGCCTCTTTTTGCCTTTTTGAGGTAGAGTCACAGATGGTGTTGAATACTATAACTTCAGGAAACCTCTCCTGGATCTTCTCAGAAATCTTTGTGAATTTTGAGGTGTCCTGGGTTGTCTGGGCTACAACACAGACCTTTTTCATATCTGCCGGTAACTGACCAACCTCTTCTATACTACTTACTACCGTACCCTTATCCAAGGAGAATCCCAGAAGCCCTATTGCTTCAGGGTGTTTCTTATCTCCCACAATAACAATATGATATCCTTCTTTTGCCTGTCTTTTGATTATAGACTGGACTTTTATTACCCTGGGGCAGGTGGCGTCCAGGATATTTAATCCTTTTTCTTTAATTTGTGCCCGCTCTTTGGGACTGATCCCGTGTGCCCTTATGACCACAGTTCCTGACAACGTCCCATTTAGTTCATCAAGAGCCTTTATACCTTTGCTCTCAAGCATCTCAATGGCCTGGGGATTGTGGACCAAGGGACCATAGGTATGTACATTGTCTTTCCCGTTTATGGCATCTAATGCAATATCTATGGCTCTCCTGACACCCATGCAGAAGCCTGCTGTCTTGGCCAGTCTTACATGCATTTTTTGCTTCCTCAATTGGGACTTCGTGAATCGTGAATCGTAAATGGGTTTTATCCTATTTGCGATATTTACGACTTACGACTTACGATTTAGCTAGGTATATCAGAAACTCTTTATTCCCATCGGCTCCCAATATAGGGGAGTCAATAAGTCCCAGTACCTTTAGATCATGAAGGGAGGCGAATCCTTCTATCTTTTGAATTGCCTGCCTATGCTTTTCAGGGTTCTTAACTATTCCCCCTTTACCGACTTCCCCCTTTTCTACTTCAAATTGGGGTTTTATTAAGGCTATCATATAGCCTTTTTCTTTTATCAGTTCAGTCACTTTGATTAGGACCTTGGTCAGGGATATGAATGAGATGTCTATTACAGCCAGATCGGCTTTTTCACCGATCTCTTCCGGGGTTATGTAACGGATATTCCTGCGTTCCAGACTGACCACCCGGGGGTCCTGTCTTATTCTCCATGCGAGTTGTCCATAGCCTACATCAACGGCATAGACCTTTCTAGCTCCCCTTTGCAATAGACAATCACTAAAACCCCCGGTAGAAGCCCCTATGTCAAGGGCTACCTTGTCCTTTACCTCCAGCTTGAATTCATCCAGGGCATAGGCTAACTTTACCCCCCCACGACTTACGTAGGGTATATCATTCTCTTTTAATTTCAGGGAAGAATCAGTTGATACCTTTGTGCCTGCCTTATCAACCCTGATACCATTTACAGAGACCTTACCTTCCATAATCAGGGCGCTTGCCCTTTCCCGGCTCTGGGCTAAGCCTCGATCAACCAATAGTTTGTCAAGGCGTTCTTTCCTTCTTATCACCATATCTCTGTAGCTTGTTTTGAGTCTATTCTGACTTCTGACTTCTGACTTCTGACTCCTTACCCCTCAACACCGCCTGTGCCGCTGCCAGCCTTGCTATAGGAATACGGTAAGGAGAACAGCTAACATAGTTCAGGCCTGTTCTATGGCAAAACTCTATTGAACTGGGGTCTCCGCCGTGTTCTCCACATATACCTACTTTTAAAGATGGCTTCTCCCCTCTCCCCTTCTGTACACCTATCTCAACTAACTTTCCAACCCCACCTTGATCCAATTGTTGAAACGGATCCGTTTCCAGTATACCTTCTTTGATATAGGAGGGCAGGAATTTACCTGCGTCATCCCTGCTCAATCCAAAGGTCATCTGAGTTAGGTCATTGGTGCCGAAGGAGAAAAACTCCGCAACCTGGGCTATCTCGTCCGCTGTAATAGCCGCTCTGGGCAGCTCTATCATTGTTCCCACCAGGTAGTCTAACTCGATCCCATAAGCGACTATGACCTCTTTTGCAACCCTGTCCACTACCTCTTTCTGCATAATCAATTCCTTTACATGTCCCACAAGGGGTATCATCACTTCAGGAAAAACCTTGATGCCCTCTTTTGCCACCTGGCACGCCGCTTCAAATATTGCCCTTGCCTGCATCTCGGTAATCTCCGGATAGACTATGCCGAGACGGCATCCCCTATGGCCAAGCATGGGATTGGTCTCATGCAGGCTTTCTATCCTGGAGGTCAGCTTTTTTTTGGATATCCCCATTTTTTTAGCCAGTATATTGACATCTTTTGGATTCCCAGGAAGGAATTCATGAAGGGGGGGATCAAGGGTTCGGATGGTAACCGGCATCCCGTTCATCAGCCTGAAGATACTCGCAAAGTCTTCCCTCTGCATTGGCAGAAGTTTTCCCAATGCCTTTTCCCTTCCTGCCCTGTCATCGGACAGGATCATCTCCCGGACTGAGTCTATACGATCTCCTTCAAAGAACATATGTTCAGTTCTGCAGAGTCCTATGCCCTCAGCGCCAAGACTTATGGCAGTGCTAACCTGATCGGGTTTGTCGGCATTGGTGCGTATCCTCAAAGCCCTGATTTCATCTGCCCAGGACATTATCTCTGCATATATCTGATGCGTCTGTGAGTCTTCTGGCTTCAAAGTTTTATCTATCAGTACCTGTAAAGTTTCTGATGGAGTGGTGGGGATCTTACCGAGGATAACCTCTCCAAGGGTGCCATCAATAGAGATATAGTCTCCCTTTTTTATGGTGTTGTTCCCAACTTTCATCTTTTGCGCGGTGTAGTCAATCTCCAATGCTCCACAGCCAGCCACACAAACCTTTCCCATCTGTCTGGCAACCAGGGCAGCATGGGATGTCATTCCACCCCTGGCGGTTAAGATACCCTTTGCTGCATTCATCCCTCTAATGTCTTCGGGTGATGTCTCAATCCTCACCAGTATAATGTCTTTATCACCTTTTTTGGCAAGTTCTTCTGCCTCTGCAGCATTGAATACAACCTTGCCACAGGCAGCCCCAGGCCCTGCATTCAATCCTCTGGCCAGCAGTCTCCCTCCCTTTATTGCATTTCTCTTTTCTTCCAGGTCGAAGACAGGATTTAGCAACTGGTTTAACTGTTCAGGCTCTATCCTCATAATCGCTTCTTCTTTTTTGATCAACCCTTCCCTCACCATTTCTACCGCTATACGGAGGGCAGCAAAACCGGTACGTTTCCCGGAGCGAGTCTGGAGCATCCAGAGCTTTCCTTTCTGGATGGTAAATTCAATGTCCTGTAAGTCTCTATAATGCTTCTCAAGTTTATCTCTAATGCCGACCAGTTGGCCATAAATATCAGGCAGTTCTTCTTCCAGAGAGGGAAGAGGGCTATCCCCTTTTTGGATTTTGTTGATAGGTTTTGGGGTACGAATGCCTGCCACCACATCTTCTCCCTGGGCATTCATGAGGTATTCTCCATAAAATATATTCGTCCCTGTAGATGGATCACGGGTAAATGCCACCCCTGTACCGCTGTCATCACCCATATTTCCGAAGACCATTGTCTGTACATTCACTGCTGTTCCCCAATGTCTGGGTATGTTGTTGAGTTCACGATAGGCAATCGCTCTCTCATTATTCCATGAACCGAATACGGCTCCAATTGCCCCCCATAACTGTTCCATGGGATCCTCGGGGAAGTCAACGCCGAGTCTCTTTTTGATTTCAAGCTTGAACTCTGCTACTAATTCTTTGAGATCAACATGGTTTAGCTCATTATCAAAGGTAACTCCTTTCTTCTCCTTCTTTGCCTCCAGGATAACCTCAAAGGGGTCCCTTTCATACTTCTCTACGGGCTTCAGGCCCAATACCACATCTCCGTACATCTGCACAAACCTGCGGTAACAGTCATAAGCGAATCTTTCATCATTGGATTGTTTGATAAGCCCCTTGACCGTCATGTCATTTAATCCTAAATTAAGCACCGTATCCATCATACCTGGCATAGATACCCGTGCCCCGGACCTTACTGATACCAGAAGTGGATTATCCTCATCGCCAAATTTTGCCCCCATAGCGGTTTCAATCCTGGTTAAATTATCTTCAACCTGAGCCTTTAACCCCTCAGGATAATTTCCATTATTATCATAATATGCGGTGCAGACCTCTGTTGTTATGGTAAATCCAGGAGGAACCGGGATGCCAAGGTTTGCCATCTCTGCCAGATTACATCCTTTGCCGCCCAAAAGCTCCTTCATTTTTGCATTGCCTTCAGTTTTTCCACTGCCAAAGAAGTAGACGTATTTTTTCACGTGAACATACCTCCTATGTTTTTAAGTCGTAAATCGTGAATCGAGAGTCGGAAACGGGGCTTTTATTTTCATTCGACTTACGACTTACGATTCACGGTATTTAAATCCCAAACATGTATCAACACTATTCGGTTACAATCTTCGAAAAGTCACCGATCTTTAAAAAAAGCCCCGATATTTCGGCAAGTATAGCGAGCCTGTTTTCCCTTGTTTTATCATCTTCTACCATCACCATTACGTTATCGAAAAAATCATCCACGGGTTTTCTGAGTTGAACCATTTTGATCAAAGCCTCAAGATATCTCTTTTTAGAAATCAGTTTTACAACATATCCTTCGATCTCCTTATATGCCTCTAAGAGGGTGTTTTCCACGGAATCCTGGAATAAGGATGGGACGACCTCTCCCCCCGGATGCGATTGGCTTAATATATTGGAAGCCCTTTTAAAGGCTATTGCCAGAGGTTTAAAATCGGGCTGATTCTTCAACTCTTGTAATGCCTTTATCCTTTCAAAAGAATCAGCCATATCGTCAAAGTACAAAGAGAGAACCGCATCTATTGTGTCATAAGGGTATCCCTGACTCGTTAACTGATGTTGAAGGCGGAGTCTAAAGAACTCGAGGACTCCCTCTTTAACCATAACGGGATCCCTGGATATCTTACCATTCAGGTATTCTATATTTCTTTCAATTAATTTCTTAAGTGAGATGGGATATTTTTTATCCAGGACGATGTTAATAATTCCCAATGCCTGACGTCTTAAGGCATAGGGATCAGATGTACCTGTTGGAACCAGTCCAACCCCAAAACACCCTACCACCGTATCTAACTTATCGGCTATGCTGACGAATGCCCCTGCGTGGGTAGACGGGAGGACGTCCCCGGCGAATCTGGGGAGGTAATGTTCATAGATGGCAGTTGCCACTTCTACGGCTTCGCCCGAAAGCAAGGCATATTCTCTGCCCATGACCCCCTGAAGTTTTGGAAACTCTCCAACCATCCCGGAAGTCAGATCGGCTTTACAGAGAAGGGCAGCCTTTTTCGTTGTCTCTTTGAGTTCAGGCATAATCTCCAATGCCAGGTATTCGGCCATCTTTTGGAACCTCATAACCTTTTCATAAAAGGTTCCCAATTCTGATTGGAAGACTATCTCCTTTAAGTGGTGAACCCTCTCTGAGAAATGTATCTTTTGGTCTTCTTTGAAGAAAAACCTGGCATCAGATAGCCTGGCCTTCAAGACCCTCTCATTTCCACTGACAACTATTTCAGGATCTTTTGCCAAGGTATTGTTAACAGCAATGAAGTATGGCAACAGTCCGTCAGCATCATCGACTATGGAAAAATACTTCTGATGTTCCCTCATGCTGGATATCAGAACCTCTCTGGGCAGATTCAAAAACCCCTCTTCAAATCTTCCCACTATTGCTGTCGGATATTCCACCAGATAGGTTACATTATCCAGCAGATCATCATCCTTTAATACCTTCCCTGATACCGCTGTAGCAGAGTGAGAGATTATCTCTTTTATTTTCTCTTTTCTCTCTATTGGATCTATAATAACGTAGGCATCTCTGAGGCGCTGAATATAGTGGTTAAAGTCCTGTACCTTAAATGGATCTGGTTTCATAAAACGATGACCAAAGGATTGGTTTCCGCTTTCAGTATTATCCATCTTGAAAGGAACTATCTCCCCATTAAACATACACAGAATCCAGTGGATGGGGCGGACGAACCTTATTGACGAGTCTCCCCATCTCATGGATTTGGGGAAGGGGATAGACGTAATGAACTCTGGCAGGATCGAAGAGAGGACCCCTTTTGTATCATTGCCCATCTCCTTTTTTCTGACTGCCAGGTATTCTCCCTTAAGGATGCTTACCTGTTGGAGATCGCTTGGGTTTACCCCTTGGGCTCGTGCAAAACCTATGGCTGCCTTTGTTGGATCCCCGTTTTCGTCGAAAGCCACCTTTTTTGACGGTCCTATTATCTCTACATAGGTATCCTCCTGCTTGTCCGACATATGGTCAATATAGAGCACCAGCCTTCTGGGAGTACCCAGGGTTTTTATCTCTCCAAATCCGATTCTAAGGTTCTTAAGCTCCTTTTCGATGAGTTCCTTCATATCCTTCAGGGCTTTGGGTACAAACCCTGATGGAATCTCCTCTGTTCCTATTTCCAAGAGTAACTCTTTTGACATATGTCTGACCCTAAAGAGTTGGGGGCAGACCCCAACTCCTACTATTTACGATTCACGACTTACAATTCCCGATTTAAGCAGTGGGAATCCCATCTCTTCCCTTTGTTTAAGATAACCCTTTGCACATAATCCTGCAAGGTTTCTCACCCTGCCTATAAAACTCGTTCTTTCAGTGACACTTATAGCCTTTCTTGCATCCAGCAGGTTAAAGGTATGAGAGCATTTTAAACAGTACTCATAAGCCGGTAATACCAAGCCCTTATTGATCAGCTCTAAAGATTCTTTCTCATACATGTCAAACAGATTAAACAGCATAGCCACATCAGCCAGCTCAAAATTATACACAGAGAATTCTACCTCACTTTGATGATGTATATCCCCGTATCTTATCTTTCCTGCCCATTTAAGATCAAATACGTTATCTATCCCCTGGAGGTACATAGCAATCCTTTCAAGCCCATACGTCAGCTCAACAGAAACAGGCTTGAGGTCTATGCCGCCAGCCTGCTGAAAATAGGTGAACTGGGTTATTTCCATCCCATCCAGCCAGACCTCCCATCCCAACCCCCAGGCACCAAGGGTAGGAGACTCCCAATCATCTTCAACAAACCTTATATCATGGGCTAACAGGTCTATGCCAAGGCTTTCTAAACTCTTTAGATATGTATCTTGAATATCCATTGGGGAAGGTTTCATTATTACCTGAAATTGATAGTAATGTTGAAGACGGTTTGGATTTTCTCCGTACCTGCCGTCGGTAGGTCGGCGGGAGGGTTCAACGTATGCCACATTCCATGGCTCAGGGCCTATAACCCGAAGAAAGGTGGCAGGGTTAAAGGTTCCGGCTCCAACCTCAACACCATAGGGTTGTTGAATGACGCAACCCCTGTCAGACCAGAACCTTTGAAGTGATAGTATGATTTCTTGAAAATTCGTCATGTTGTGTTATCCCAGCTAACTAGTGCTTTGACTCATAAATAACTTTACCAAAAATGTCTCCCCTCCCTTGGTGGGAGGGGATTAAGGGGAGGGGGCAACATAGCGATTCTTCACCCCCACCCTGCCCCTCCCCCCAACCCCCTCCCTCCAGGGGAGGGGGAGTTTATGGATAGACACTAACTAAGTAAGTAGCAGACAAAAATAAAAGCCCTAAGGGCTGATTTTGCTTATCAAATCGTAACTATTAGGCCACTAAGACACCAAGGCACTAAAAAACTTACAACAGCGGGCTTAAGCCTGCTGTTGTAAGTAAGTTGTCAGATAGGGAGCTGAAATTTATAAATAACCTTTGTGTCTTTGTGCCTTGGTGGCGACCTGAGTAGTTACGAAATATTTAAATCATTCATCTTTTTATGTAAAGTATTCCTGTTAATCCCTAGAAAACGAGCCGCCTCATACTTTATATTCTTTGTCCTATTAAGTGCCAACTTTATTAATATCTTCTCTACGTTGGATATAATATCGGCATATAATCTTCTCTTGCCTTCAGTCTTTACGTCCAGTACTGTTATTATCTCATCCAGTTTCTTTTCTAAAACCTTTTCTATGGAGAGTTGTTTTTGTGGATTTGTCTTCAACTCATGTCTATCTATGGGGTTGACTCCCTTTAGTTTTTCCAGCTCATAACGGAGGTGCAGATTTTCCCCGATCAGATCCTCTCTTTCCTTACTTAAAGCCTTGTTTATTTCCAACAAGGTATTTATTTTTAAGGTCTCTTGAGAGTTTTCTTGATTCTCTTTGGACAAATCTTTCATTCTTTCTCTCCCTTAGGTATCTTCCTGTTTATATAATCACCGCTTTTCCCCCCGCTTTTTTTGAGTAGCTTTATATCTGAAATGACCATCTCGCGATCTGTTGATTTACACATATCATAGATAGTTAAGGCTGTTACTGACACTGCCACAAGTGCCTCCATCTCTACCCCTGTATTACTAACAACCCTTACCTTTGATTCGATGCCGATATTACTGTCTGCCTGGTTTGGATTAAAACGGATATCAACAGTGGTTATATTTATGGGATGAGACATTGGAATCAAATCGCTGGTCTTTTTTGCTGCCATTATGCCTGCTATTTTAGCAACCTCTAAGACGTCCCCTTTTTTGATCTCCCTTCTGACTATCATTTGGAAGGTCTCTGGTTTCATTGTTATAGTGCCAGAGGCGATTGCTTCACGCCTGGTAACTGCCTTCTCGGTAATATCTACCATCTTAGATCTTCCTTCATCGTCAAAATGGGTTAATTGGGCCATAGTGAGCAGTAGAAAAGATTAAATGTGATACCAACATAGTAGATAGTGAGGTGGGATGAGAGTGTAATTGCTAATCTTACCAAAGTTGTGATTAACGAAGCCCTTAGTTAAAAAACTACAATTATTTTTATATTAAAAGTTTTTTTTAGTCAAGGTTAAAAATTTAAAATATTTTTGACCCATCTAAGCTCTCGGCAGGTTGTGCAAAGATCTTTCTTTGTTAGACGTATGGATTATACGACCCACAGAATTGATGAAGTCGTAAAAAGTAAAAAGCTCCAGATGCAAGGCGCGCAAATCCGAAGGAATGATGTGTGCTTACATGTATGCTGCAATGACTGAGGATGCCGCGCCTGTCTGCGTGCAGGGCACAGGCAGGGAATGCCACAGATGGACTTTTTGCAAAGCCATCAGAATTAAATGTTCTAAAAGTATTTTTATCCCAATACCAATCAAGGTTATACCTCCTATAATTTCAATTTTATTCTCAAAAAGATGTCCATATCTATCTCCAGCAAAAACACCGATGAACGATAGCAGGAATGTGACTATTCCGATTACTATTATTGGAGTTACAATGAAAACTTTTAAAAATGCAAAGCTTACCCCAACTGCAAGGGCATCGATACTGGTAGCAACGGATAAGATCAACAGAACAGAAGTATTCAGCGGGTTGGTTTTCCTTTCCTTTAGTTCTATCTTCCTCGATTCATAAATCATCTTACAGCCAATGAAACTAAGAATCGCAAAGGCTATCCAGTGGTCAACACCTGAAATAAGATTTATCAGGCCAAGCCCTGCTGACCACCCGATTAACGGCATTATTGCCTGAAATGATCCAAAAAATACAGCAATCTTTAAGGCGCCATTGGCTGTCAGATGTCTTATTGCTGTCCCACTTGCGATGGATACAGCAAGAGCGTCCATTGCCAATCCAAGTGCTATGAATACAATTGTAATCATGTGCATATGGGGTCACTTCCTTACAGCAAACAACAAGAAACCTTCTCCAGGATGCATCTATGTTGTAAAGGCGAGGAGTTGGAAATAATCCTGCAAAATCCGAGCATGATCAAATGCCAAATCCTCCGGCAACGTCTCTTTGGTAAAGACACCAACCTCTTTTGCGTCGTCATCAGCCTTTGGTCTTCCTTCAGCCGTGGCGATATAGATGGTTGTTACATTATGACTTCTCAAGTCTCTTCGGGGGTCCGAATAGGTATGGAACTGTCTCTTTAAGACAACATCGAGGGAGGTTTCTTCTTTTGCCTCCCTTATAGCTGCTGCCTCTAATGACTCTCCGTAGTCAACATAGCCCCCGGGCAATGCCCATGCAATTGGCGGATACTTCCTCTTGATCAAGACAATCCCCTTCTCCAATTCTATAATGATATCCACCGTCAGAAAGGGGGACTTTGGAACTTCAATATCTTTCTTGCAGTGAGGGCACTTTATGGCTGCCTTTTTCATAGATGTCCTTTCCATTTACTAATGCTTTGACTCATAAATAACTTTACCAAAAATGTCTCCCCTCCCTTGGTGGGAGTGGATTAAGGGGAGGGGGCAACATAGCGATTCTTCACCCCCACCCTGCCCCTCCCCCATCAAGGGGGAGGGAATATTTATAGTAATTCATAGTAAAGGTATTAAAGGGACATTCCACTAATTACCATGCTTTTCTCAGTACAGTCAATTCAAATCCTACCAGCCTCGACTCTACTTTCAATTCTGGGGGATTTAGGGTAATAAAAGCTGTTGACAGATAAACTCTGATAGACTATAGAAGGAGTCAGAAGTCAGGAGTCAGAAGTCAGAAGTCAGAAGTCAGGAGTCAGAATGAAAGAGGAAAGACTCGTACTACTTTATTCTAAAGAAGAGATTGCCCAAAAGGTAACCAACCTTGCTGACCAGATTTCGAAAGACTATGATGACAAAGAAGTTATACTGATCTGTATCCTAAAGGGGGCTTTCATCTTCTTCTCAGACCTTATCAGAAACCTCCGGATGCCGCTTAAGATTGACTTCGTCAGGCTTGCCAGCTATGGATCACAAACCCGGTCATCAGGAGGCATAAGTATAACAAAGGATATCGAGATGTCAATTGAAGGGAAGGATGTAGTTGTTGTGGAGGATATAGTCGATACTGGATTAACCACCTCCTACTTTATTGAGAGGCTCAAGGCAAAAAACCCAAATTCTCTGAGATTATGCGCATTGATAGAGAAAAAAGAAAGACGAGAGGTAAATATTGAAGCTGATTATGTTGGCTTTGTATTGGAAGAAGGCTTCATTGTTGGTTATGGGTTAGATTTTGATGAAAGATATAGGCACTTGCCTGAGATATATAGGATAGTAGGGGCAGGCCTGTGTGCCTGCCCTGATCCGGGGCAACCCCCTGTGGTTGCCCGTCCACAAGAGTATGGGAGTTGAGGATATTATGATAGTTCAGTGTGAAAGATGCCAGACAAAATTTAAACTCAATGATGAAAGAGTGCCAGAAGGGGGTGGCAAGGCCAGATGCTCTAAATGTCAACATATATTTGTAATAGAAAAACCCCTGGTACCAGGTTTGGAGACCATAGAGGGACTAAAGGTAAAAGAAGTGCCCGTAACAATCCCTAAAGAGGTCGAAAAGGGGTTTGATGAGTTCCTTTCAAAACCAGAGGAGTGGAATGAAGAAGTTAGAGAGCGAAGATTTCCTTTAAAAAGCATGCTAGCCCTATTAGTACTGTTTGTCGTACTTGGTGGAGGAGCATTCCTATATTGGGACAAATTGGGAGAGATAAACTGGAAGATATTCAGTATATCCAATCTCAGAGATTATCTTGGTTCAAGGATATCTTCTGATAGGGCCCCTGATGGAAATACTGTCTTGTCAAAATCCCAACTCCGTGGATACTATATCGATAATATCAATGCAGGCAGGATCTTTGTGATAGAAGGCAAGGCTATAAATAACTCTTCGGAGGCAAAGGGTTTTATCAAGGTAAAAGGGGCACTCTTTGACAGCATGGGTAATAAGCTAGCTGAAAGAGAAGTATACTGCGGCAACATACTTTCTGGGGAAGAATTAATGGAGCTAGGGGCTGACCAGATCAATTACCGTCTAGACAATCCTGGGGAAGATCCCTCAGTAAACCTGAATGTCTTTCCACAAAAATCTATTCCTTTTATGGTTGTCTTCTTCGACTTGCCAGAGAACATTAAGAAATTTAGTGTTAAGCTAACCGGTACAGAAAAAGCAATAAAATGAAGTACCTGGAGTATCAATTTGGAATCAACTAAAAACTTAATTTTTGCTATTCTATCCCTGATTGTCATAATTTTTATTGGTACGCTCGGTTATATTTTAATACAAAAGTGGGGGTTCCTGGATTCCCTCTATATGACCGTCATAACCATAGCTACCGTAGGATATGGGGAGGTTTCTAAACTGAGTGTGCCAGGCAAAATCTTCACTATTGGCTTGATTGCCGTCGGAGTCGGAATTGTCGCTTATATAGTTGGAAGTCTCTCTAAAATGATGGTTGAAGGAGAGATGATGCAAATCTTAGGGAGGAGAAAATTGGAGTGCGCCGAGCAAGCTTATTAGTTCTTACCAGTGCAAGTCTGGTCTGGGCAAAGGTTAGCCACCAGTCCAGCACCAAATCCCACGCATAGGGAGGTAACAAGCTATGTGAAGCTGGGAGGC
>Ga0100400_1001310_pt1 | contig 17794 bp, 16 predicted proteins | sample CryGeymeta201524_FD_80420 | JGI IMG/M metagenome (GOLD analysis project Ga0100400, IMG submission 80420) | Groundwater microbial communities from Crystal Geyser aquifers in Utah, USA - Crystal Geyser metaG 2015-24 | ecosystem: Environmental > Aquatic > Deep subsurface > Groundwater | place: USA... | reverse complement strand
CGCCTCACCGAACCATCCCGCTCTTGCAAGCGCGCTCCACCTGATTGTTGGCACCAGGATCGGACGCGGATCTTGATCACCGCTCGCCGGTTCCTACGCCGTTGCGAATGTCAAATCCCCGCCATTTTGCGCGCCACCGGGAAAAGCGCCGAGTTCTCCAAGTGGATGTGCCGGTGCAGGACCTCCTCCAGCTCGGTCAGCCCGGCGAACAGCGCCCGATAGGTGTTACAGGCTTCGGCCGGCGGCGTGAAGCCCTTCGTCAGTTCGCGCATCTTCGCCAGTGCCGCCCCCGCCTCGTCGTGCTCCGCCAGCATCGTCGCGATGGCCCCGTCCAGCGGAATCTCCGCCGAGCTACCCGAGGCCAGCGCCTTGATGGCTGGAGTTACTCTACTTTCCACACTCCAGCGCAGCACGGGTTCCGGTGCTTGAAAGGAAAATAGGAACCACGGATTCCAAAGGACGAAGAGCTTGATCTTGGAATTCAAACGAACAATCAATCAAAGTTTCAATCCGTGCATTTTCTGCATTCTGTGTATTCAGTGGTTCAAATTCTTTACCAAGGCAAGCAGAGACCACACAGAATGAGTGAGTTACTGATGCCTAACTTTATTCATTGGTCTAAATATGACTCACCACGTTTTGCCCTTTCCCGATGCCTCGGCCCGGTCTAGGAAAGCGGCGTGAGCACTTTCGCCGAACAACTACAACAAGACCTCAAGGACGCCATGAAGGCCAAGGACAGTCTCCGCCTCGGAGTCATCCGTGCCCTAAAAACCGCCATGACCAACGCCGCCATCGAAAAAGGCGGTCTCGGCACCGTGCTCGACGAGAGCGAATCCACCGCCATCGTCCGCAAGCAGCTCAAGCAGCGCCAAGACTCCGCCAAGCAGTTCACCGAGGCCGGCCGCGAGGAACTCGCCGCCAAGGAGAACGCCGAAATCGCCGTGCTCGAAGCCTACCTCCCCGCCCAACTCGGCGCGGACGAAGTCATCGCCATCGTCGAAGCCGCCATCGCCGAAACTGGTGCCACCGGCAAAGCCGACATGGGCAAGGTCATGAAACTCGTGCAGGAAAAGGTCGCCGGCCGCGCGGACGGCAAGACCCTCTCCCAAGAGGTCGCCAAACGATTGGCCTAATGCCCTGCGCCGCCATCATCGTCGCTTCCGGACAAAGCCGGCGGATGGGTTTCGACAAACTCGCCGCCGACCTCAAAGGCGTCTCGGTGCTTCGCCGAAGCGTGATGGCCTTCATGCAATCACAGGAGATCGACCACGTCATCGTGGTCTGCCCCCAGGACCGCTTCGATGCTCTTCTAACAGGTGATTTTCCCAAACCTCTAACAAGAGTCGACGGCGGAAGCGAAAGGCAGCACTCCGTGGAGGCGGGCTTGAAGGTGCTCCAAGACTCCGACGAACTCGTCGCCGTCCACGATGGCGCTCGCCCGCTTGTCAGCGTGGAAGCCATTGAGCATTGCATCGAAGAAGCCCGGAAACACGATGCAGCGGCCCTTGCCCGCCCCGTCACAGAGACGATCAAAAGGGCCGACGAAAACCACGTCAGCCGCGAAGGCGTCGACCGCAGTTCGCTTTGGTTCACCGAGACTCCGCAGATTTTCAAAAGCGATCTCCTGATCCGTGCCTACGCCCACATCGCCGAAAAAGGCATCGTCGCCACCGACGAAGTCTCGGTCGTCGAAGCCCTCGGCATCGGCACCAAACTCGTCATCTCCCCCGGCCCTAATATCAAGATCACCCACCAGGCCGACATCGACCTCGCCACCGCTCTCATCCCCTGAATGCAGGCAAACTACCAGATCCTCCGTAGTTCGGCGGGCTTCCGCATCGGCTTCGCCCGCCTTCCGGAAAGCGAATGCGCCGCCGTCTCGATTCACATCCCCGCAGGCAGCCGCGATGATCCCAGCGGACAAGCCGGACTCGCCCACTTCGTCGAGCACATGATCTTCAAAGGCACCAAGAAACGCGACGCCCGACAGATCAGTATCGAAACCGAAGATGTCGGAGCTTCCCTCAACGCCTGCACCTCCGAAGACCAGACCGTTTACGACGCCCGCGGCGATGCCTCGACGCTGCCGCTGCTTGTCGACATCCTCTGCGACATGGTCTGGCACTCGACCTTTCCCGAAGACGAAATCCCGCTCGAGCGCGACGTCATCGCCGAGGAAATCGTGATGTACCAAGAGTCGCCCTCCGACCACATCAGCGACCTCGTTTCCAAAGCCCTCTGGTCGCCCCATCCGCTCGGAGAATCCGTTTCCGGCTCCCTTGAAAGCATCAAGCGCATCGACCGAAAAGCGCTCCAATCATTCGCCAAGCGCCATCATTTCCGGGAAGACGTCGTCATCTCCGTGGCCGGCCCCTTTGAAGAAGTGGAAGTTCTCCAGCTTTTCGAAAAGCATCTCCCGCCCTCTTCCCCCGTTATTGAAAGCACGGTCTATCAAGCGGGCAACACTCCGCGAAAGCCCGAGATCGAAGGCCGCGACACCCAGCAGGTCCAGCTCGCCCTCGCCTACTCCTGCTTTGGGCACCACGACCCGCGCCGTCACGCGCTGCGACTCCTCGCAATGATCTTGGGAGAAGGAGCCAGCTCACGCCTTTTCCAAGAACTGCGCGAAGACCGCGGCCTTTGCTACCAGGTCAGTTGCGACGTCAGCCTCTTCGAAGACACCGGTGCGCTCGAGATCCATGCCGGACTCGATCCCGCATCGCGCGACGAAGCCCTCGCCTGCATTTACGCCCAGCTCGCCGATCTATCGAACAAAGGCCCGAGCGAAGCCGAACTCGCCCGCGCAAAACGGCTGACTGCCAGCTCTTCCCGAGCCGCCATGGAAAGCACCGCCGCCCACGCCGAGTGGGTCGGTGAATGCCTCATCCAACACGACCGCGTGATCCGTCCTGACGAAGCACTTGCCTTGATTGATCAAGTCACGGCCAACGAAGTCCGCGAGATTGCGGCATTCGTCTTCCAACCTAACAACGAGGCCCTCGCTGAAATCCGGCCTGCCTGAACCGGCGGCTCAATGATCGAAATCTTCGGAGAGATACTTCTCCGCGCCCATCCCACTGATCGACTTTCCTTTGTAAATCAGGGTAAAGCGACCACCGGTTTCGTTCGCCAGATCATTCATCGCACTGGCTGCCTCACCCGGGGACTCCAAGGCAATCGTATCCACCGGAATCGATCCCTTGTTCATTTCATCTACCAGATTCAGCGTATAGTCGAGATCTGAGGGTTCACCGTCGGAGAGCATGTAAATCGTGTCCGGCTGCGGAATCATCGAGAACGCCATTTTCAGCGGAGAAAACCACACGGTTCCGATGCCCAAGCTCATCGCGTTGACTTCCTTGGTAAATGCCGCCTTCACCTGATCAGTCGCCGGGTGCCACGCAATCGACGGAGCATCGTTCAATCCGTTCCAGCCATTTTCTTCATGATTCGGCCCTTCCGTTTCGATCGTCCAAGCCGTCCGCGCGAAAAAAATCACGTTGAATGCCGTGCCGGACTTGAGGGCATGGATCGACCTGATCAGTTCTTTTTTCGCCGCATCAAGCCGCGTCCCACCGCCTTCTGCATCGGACCTCATCGACTCCGAAAAGTCCACGATGTAGACCACCCGGCGACCGGGCCTTGGTGTACCAAAAAACGACGAACCGCCTCCGCCATCTCCGTCACCGTCGCCCGAACCGAAGCCGGCATTGAAGTCATCATCGATCCCAAAAAGCGTCGTCGGATTGGATTCTTCCGGCATCGGCACGTTTACCGGAGCCTCGAGCGCTGCTGCGATCACCCGCGCCATTGCTGAACTCGAACTCGTTGGCTTCGGCTTGGCACCGAGCGCCATATCCGGACGATCCACCGGATTTTCTTCCGGAGCTGGAGGCGCTTCGTAGGAAACGATCGTCTCCGTCGTCTTCTCGGCGAAGTGCAGAGAAATGAAATAAAGAATCCCGGCGATCAGGCCGATGACGATGAAAGCCACAACCACCGATTGGATGGTGTCGGCCCTCCTTTGACGGGCAAGAAGGATCTCCAACTGAGCGGCATATTCGGCAACATGCAGGTCGTCGGGGCCTTCGGGCGAGATCAGAAGTTGGGACATGGCAGGGCTTGGATTACCCTGCCACTCCACCACAGCGAATCAAGCAGGACCAGAGAAACCTAGCGGGTTTGGAAATGAAGTGTGATCCGGCGTGTTCCATTCTCCTCACGGTCGTGAAGGGTAATTCCATCGAACTGCTGCAGCGCTTTCAGGCCTTCCTTGATCCGCGGCAGTTCCTTCTGGAAATCTTCCGCATCATCACCCAAGATCGCCTCGGCATTCTCGTTGAGTAGCTCGACGGTCTCATCAGCGAACTCACGCAGAGTATCGAGGTTCACCTCAAACCAGGCACCCTTTTTTGCGACCTTCGCTTCGGTGCCGGCACGCCCGATCAAGTCGAGCGCCTGGTTCCGCGAACTCGAAGCCACGAACCAGTCGTCGGTGACCGTGACCGATGGCTTCACATCGTCGGAAAAGGCTGCGGCATCAAAATACCAAGTGATCACATCGTTTTTCTCGGAGTTGGTCGGAACCAGCATGTTGAGATCACCCACACCGAGTTCCGAGGCGGACTTCAGCATCGCGCGAACCGAGAGGTCCACCTTTTTCCATGCATCACGCAGCTTGGCACGATCCGTCACCGGGGCGACGTAGGAGGCACGCAGAAAGCGACTCTCCTCAACCACTTTCTGGGGCACACCCGGAAACGGAGGAAATGCCGCGTTCAGGTCAACGACGATGGCTCCTTCGTGGCCAAGGCCGTCACTCGCCGTGCTGAGACCATCATAGAGGCTCAAGAAGTCCTTCCGGAAAAGTTGGTCGAACATCTCGAAGCCCTGCTTGAACTGGGCAAAGTCGCCTTCCTCGATATCCGCTTCCATCAGCTTTCCGGCAAGCACGTAAGCGGTCTCGACCCCGACTTTCATCAAGTCGGAAGCGCGCTTGCTATATTCCGCGTCGCCCACCCAGTTGCCGAACATCAGCACCTTGTCTCCCTCTCCGAGCGAGGCGAGCTTGTGGTCGGTCGAATCATCGATCGCACCACTGTCAATACCGCCAAAGAGATCGAAGCGGGCTCCTCCGTCCAGAGTAATCAGCCCACCAAAGGTGCTGGAGTCCATCAGCTTGAGCATCGCCTCCTCGCGCTCGCCGACCATGTCGAGCAGAGTAATGAGCTCGCGTTGGTCGCCAAAACCATCGACGCCGGCGATGCCATCGCGAATACCCGAGGCCATCTCACCAAGTCCACCAGCCTTTAGATTACCCATCAGGTTCTTACTCCCGAAAAGGAAGCCGTGAATCGGATTGCCAAGATGCGCATCGACGAAAGAAATGGCGTCGTTTGCGGCTAGTGAAGTCTCAAGACTTTCCGCAATCGGACAGGCTTCGGCGCTGCCGCCAATGTAAACTAGAAGGTAATCATCAAGCTTGCCGGTGGCAATCACCAGGCTTTTCGTTTTGATGCTTGCGATGATCTTGTCGGTGTTTTCCCTACCGATCATCTCATCCATGTCGGAACGATCTTGCTCCATGGCTCCCGCAAGGGTCTCACCCTTCAAAAGGAACCCCTTGAAGCTGGCTCCTGCCTTCTCGAACTCAAGCATCTCGCCCATGTCAGGGGGAACCTGACCAAGCAACTCGTCAATCTGGCCTTGCGCCATTTTCATCGAATCCGCGTCGGTCACCTTGACCCCGGCAAGCACCGGTGGGATCTCAGCTCCCTCGATCAGCGGCATGTATTCGCCAATGTCTTTGGCCAGATCCATCACCCAGGATTGACTGTCGCCCATCGACATCAGAGCGGTCTCCATATCACCATCGGTGACGCCTTTCGCCAACGCCCGGCTCATCATGCGGAATTGGTAATAGCTCATCTTCGCATTGAGAACTTGAAGCGACTTCATTTGCTCCGCCGTTCCCTTACCCGTCGCTAGAAACATCTCGTTGCCGAGAAACTGACCGATCATTTCAGCTTGAGGAGCGATTTCCTCCTCCGGATTTGACCCCTCTTCTTCCTCCGCCACCTTGATCATGAACTTCCAGAGGTCGAGATCACGCAGGTTGGTGACCATTCCCTTGCCATCATAGAGGGCCATCACCGATTCGGTATCCGACGAGAGATGCCCGACGAATCCCAGCTTGGCAGCCCGCTCTTCCGCATTCGCAGCGTCTCCGGCGCTCACCACTTCAGCAACGGTCTGATCCACCGTTTCGACGACCTTCGCCACTTCTTCCTTCACTTCTTCCTTTTTGCAGGATCCGAAGATCAGTGCGGAAACCGGCAAAACAACAAACCACGTTTGCGAAATTTTCATAACTGACAGGAAGCTACTTGGATTTCCGGAGCACGGGCAATTCCAATTACCTCTCATTTTAGTAGAAGCCTCAGAAAACAACCCAGATTGCCCCCTTGCGCTAAGACATTCCCGCACCATGGGTTCAAAAAGACCAAAAAGTCCCGCCAGCGACCGATCTGCCACATCGGGGGTTGCGGCTGGTCCCACTTTGTGAAGAATTTCACAAGCCTTCGCGCCATGGCCATTCCTACCACTTCCATCGCTCCGAGCGACCGCTTCCCTTTTGACCTCGTCCGCCCGGAACTTGAGATTGTCGAGGCCGCGATCCGCGATCAAGTCCGTGCCTTCGATCCAGCCGTCGAACCTTACGTCAGCTACGTTTGCAACACTTCCGGCAAGCGCATCCGCCCTGCCCTCGCAATCCTCGTCGGCGGTGCCCTCGGCAAACTGGGGAAGGACCAGCACAAAATCGGCGTCATCCTTGAGCTGATCCATATGGCGACGCTCGTGCACGACGACATCATCGATGGGGCCGTGACCCGCCGCATGGTCCCTACGGCCAATGCCAAATGGGGTGCCGGGCTCTCCGTCCTCCTTGGCGACGCCCTTTTTTCCCACGCCCTCGCCCTCGCCACCGACTTCGGTGAAATCTCCATCTGCCGGAAAGTCGGCCAAGCTTCTCGCGAAGTCTGCGAAGGGGAAATCGTTCAAACCCAGCGGCGTTTTGACCTCGGTCTGACCAAGGCCGATTATTTCCGAATCATCGAAATGAAAACCGGCGCGCTGTTTGCCGCCGCCTCCGGAATCTCCGCCGCACTCGCAGGTGCCGATGCCGAAACCGAGCAGCGCCTCTACGACTACGGACTCAAGCTTGGCACCGTCTATCAAATTTACGACGACTGCCTTGACCTCGTCGGCAGCGAAGAAGCCGTCGGCAAGACCCTCCGCACCGACCTCGAAAAGGGCAAACTCACCCTACCGATCCTCAACTTGCTCGAGTCCGCCTCGGAAAGCCAGCGGACCAAGCTCAACAAGCGGATCATCGAGCAAGAGCCTCTCGATCTCACCGTGCTCGTCGGCATCGCCGAATACGAGGGAGCCATCGAGTCCGCCGTCGATACCGCCATTAGCATGCTCGATTCCTGCCGCGCCGACCTGAGCGGCCTGCCCGACAACGACTACACCCGCGCTCTCCACCAGATCACCCGCTTCCTCGAGTCGCTTTTGGCGAAGTGCCGCAGTTAAAATCACGGCCCAAGACCCCTAATCGACCTAGGACTCCTCATGGATGACCTTGGAGTCAGGCAGGCGCGGAAGCTTGGGATCTTTGACTTCCGGCAAGGGCGGGAGCTCCTTTTTCTCACCAAAGCCCTTCAACACAGATTCCACGTCTTCAGGCAATGGCTTAACATTCCGCTGCCCCGAAAATTGGTCACTCAAGGAGTCAGAAAACTCAGGCAAAGCGGCATCTGCTTCAGTGTTTGAAAGATCGTCCACTTCGGGAAGCTCCGCACTCGACGGATCCACGATCCCTCTAAAAAGCCTCACCTCCTCAACGAGCATCTCCTTCGCCACAAGCCCTCGGAACAACTCTTTGCCACCGACCGAATCCCCGGAGAGCACCTCCGCAGCGGCCGAAATGGCGACAATCCGACTCCGAGCTTGTTGCCCGGCATCGAGATCACCAAGCGCAGCCAGTGCTTCGTCGGGTTTCCCCCTCAGGACCAAAGCCGTCGCCAGTGTCTCACGATACCGGATCGCTTCGGTGATACGCGGCAACGTCTCCGCTAGCTTTCCCAAGGTTTCGATAATGGATTCAGGCTTCGTTTTCCCCAGAACCAAACTGATATCGAGCAACTCGATGACCGGCTCCGGTGAAAAGGGCTCGAGCCTGGCCATCGCCCTGCACAACTTGAATAGCAGCTCTGACTTATTCTCTCTCTTCAGCCATGGAACGAGGTGGCGAACTTGATTCCACATTGGCAGCCGACCGCGGCCACTTGCCACCGCTTTGGCGAGAGCCTCATTGGCGAGATCCTGCTTGCCCGCCTGAAGCATGGAGCTGTGGAGGTCGAGCAGACCATTTCGATCGAGCTCGGCCTCACTCAAAGCCTTACCCCACTCCGTCCGCCACGCCCTCGAACCATCGCTATTCGCCGGCCCGTGCAACCGCAGACTATGCAGCTCCAGTGTGGGAAATCCCTCAGGCGGCGTCTCCAACCACTCGTGCAGCTCCTGCCATCGCTCCAAACCAATCAGAGCCCGAGCTCGGGCGCGAAATAGAGCCTCATCTCCCGCGAAGGATTCGCTGGGAACCAACTCAAGCACTTCCTCAAATCGACCCAGCCCCAGCAACCACCGAGCGACCGCTGGAGGATCCTTCTCCGCATAATCGTTGATCGCTTCAGATATGATCGCGTCCAATCGATCCGGATAACGCTGCAGTTCCTGATGCTTTGCTAACAGGAAATCGGCAACCCCTGCTTCAGCTTGCCGCCCAACCCACTCATCCAAATCCATGAAGGTCCCGGAACGAAAATCCTCCACCGGCACCTTCGAAAGCAAACGAAAGGCCTCCATCCGATCATCGCCATCGTTGAACATGATGTCAGAAATGGCAAACTGACCGCGCTCCATCATCTCTTTGCGCCCGCTTTCCATCAGCATTCTGATCGTTTGAAAGCGAAGTTCCGGGACAAGATACTGGTCCGATCTTTTCAACAAAAGCTCCGCCGCCTGCGCCGTCTCGCCCTGATCGATCAAACGAGACACAAACGGGACGAGATACTCGGGCGTCGACGCAAGTTCCTTACCACGACGGGCCCACAACTGCACCACGCTCGCCAGCGGCAACGCCTCACAAGACATCTGGAACCCTAACAATTGATCTTCCTCCGTCGCCTCCTCATGGCGCATCAGACTTATGGCCAAGTCGAAGCCTCGCGGATCCTTGAGCTCCATCATGGATCGCTGGACCAAGCGAAGCATCTCGTAGTCCTGCTTCCGGATGTTCAGCACCGCCATCGCCAATCGTCGCGCTTCCGTATAATCCTCATTGTCAAAGGCCTCCCGAGCCCCCTGCACATTGCGATCCACCTGCCAATCTCGGAAAACACGATACACCGGTTTCGCGACGATTGCCGCGAGGACGATCACCAACAGAATCGGGATCCCGTATTTCGCCACCGGACGTCTCAGCAAAGCCCTCCGGGATGTCTCTTCCTGCACTCTCTCCATGGATTTTTAGGGGCAATTCAGTTTCATCCCTGCTGTAGTCACAAGGTAAAACCTCCTCAGGACTCTGGGGCTTGAGCCTTCACCGTGGTTCGACGCAACACTCGACGGCGCTCCGGCCGTTCGCTGCAAATCTTGGCCGCAATCAGAAGCACCACCGCACTCAAACCGAAGGAGAGGAAGCCCACATTGTCATGAGCCGCATTGAATGCCACCTCTCCCTCATCGAAGCGAATTCGCGCCAGCGTCATCGCCCGTCCGGTGTTCATCACCACCGCCGCCGCAACCCCGATCACCAGCAAAAGCACTCGGTAGAACCAGCGCAAACGGAACAACTCGCCGAAGAACAGCGCTGACATCAGCAAGCTTTGAAACGAGCGGATGCCACTGCAGCCTTCCGTCACCTCCACCACCGTCCCCATCGACTCCAAGGTCTCCCCCAAAACCGTCACCGGGCGGCCAAAAAGATTGAACAACTCCCCCGCGATCTGAATGACCCCGCCCGTCAACTTGCGGACCAATAGCTGCTCGATCTGCCACGGATAGGGCACCGCCGTGAGCGCGTAAATCGTCGCAGGCACGAAAAACATCGAGTATTTCCAGCCGAGCTTCCAAGCGATCACAAAATGGCTCAGCCCGACCACGAGCATCGCATGCAGCCACAACGGCGGCCGCCACGACGAATCCGCAAACTCGACCATCCGCAACGGGATCAACACCACCAAAAAAGCTAGCAACCCGACGACTGGCGGCCACCCAGCCCGCCCATCGACCGACGGGATCTTCCCATCTCGCACGGGCTCCAGCCGACGCCAGAAAAAGAACAAGCTCGCCGGCCCCACCATCCAGCCATAGCCATAGTATCCTTCCGAATCCCAAGAAGGAATGAGGCACCAAAACAAGTAGAGCCACAGGATCGCTAACAGAGCTAGCCAACTCCCTACTCCTGAGAATTCCTTATCACGTTCCTGCATCGGCGGCGACACGCTGAGGATTCAGTGGATGGAGGTCAATAGTAGGGTTTGTTTCCGACCGGCAGTTGGTTCCCGCCTTGTTTTTCAAACTCGACACCTCTTCACTCATTGACTTGGGCAAAGAATCTGCTTTCTTACTCGGCCCGTAAGCACGCGGAGCGAGGAATAATGGCTCAGTCCCTTGCCTCTTGATTGATCGAAAATCACCCCCTTCTTCGAATGATGAAAAACCTAAGCAGAACGCACTTGGCCCCCGGCGCTATTTCGATCGCAGGAATTGTAATGGCAGCCAGCCAAATGAACGCGGCGGTCGTTATCACAGCGCTCGATACCCCACTGGTTTTCGATTTTCAATCATTCACAGGCTCAGGATTTTCACCCAATCCGGATCCATCCGCTGGTCAGCTTGATTCGGACAACTGGAGCGTCACAGGATTAAGTGATGGAGACGTGGCTTTTGGAGGAACGAAGACGACCGGAGATTTTGCTCGGGGCACAAGTGATGGGGGAGTCGCCACCGGTGGAGTCTACGCATTCAAAACAAGCACAACAAATACTGCGCTAGGAATTCAACCGATTGCTGAAGATTTTACTCCAGGATCTTTCATCCTCCGTTTGGAAAACAAATCTCTTTCCGCCATCACCAATTTATCCGTGAGCTATGACTTGTTCGTCCTCAATAATGATGACAGGTCAAACTCATTCAATTTCGGATTCCAAGTGAGTGCTTCAGATACAATTCCACCAAGCTTCAATAACGTGGCCGAACTCAATTACACGAGCGAAGGAGCGAAGGATGCTTCAGCTGCTTGGACCAGGAATTCGAAGAGCACCAACATTCCCTTTCTAAGCTTCGAGCCAGATGAGTTTTTATTCCTTCGCTGGACGGGAGATGACGTCGGCGGATCAGGTTCGCGAGATGAATTCGCTCTCGACAATATCAGCATCACGGTCAGTGCCGTGCCCGAAATCAGCTCGACCTTCATGGGAATGATCGTATGCGTCGGCTTATTCCATCGCCGCCGGAGGCATTGAACCCTGAGATTTGGGATTGCTGCCGAAGTCAAGAAGCACCGTGGCATAGCCGGGTCTGGTCATCACCTGTCCTCCAGATTTGATCTAGGCCGCTTGCGGCCATCGCCCCTTTCTCACTCGAAAGGTATTTTCTTTACCACCTTGGAGCTCCACCGACTAAGCCCCCCTTCTGGAACAGCAACCACTTGCTTCCCCTCCCCTCAAAATTTCTCTAAAAAATCTCCTTCACATCCGCCAACCATCGGGAGTCAGCTACTAAATCTGTCATAGTTTTCGCGTTGACCCCCCCACATGAAGGCGTAGGCTGCCGCCCATCGATCTCCCCGCCCATGCGATGTGTTCAGTGCGCCTCCCTCAAAGACAAAGTTCTCGACTCCCGGATGTCGAAGGACGGCACCACCATCCGCCGACGTCGCGAGTGCATGAACTGCAACTACCGCTACACCACCTACGAGCAGATCGAACGAACCGAACTGCGAGTGATGAAACGCGACGGAACCCGCGAAGCAATCAACCGCGAGAAGATCCGCAACGGCCTGATCAAAGCCTGCGAAAAGCGACCGGTCTCAATGCATCGTATCGATCGAGCCGTCGACGAAATGCTTTCCGAACTCCACCGGGATCACGTCAGCGAAGTGCCCTCGTCGAACATCGGCATCAAGGTCATGGAGAAGCTGCACCAGATCGATCCGGTGGCCTACGTCCGTTATGTTTCCGTCTACCGGCAGTTCGAAGACGTCGGCGAATTCATCCGGGAGATTCAGGCGCTCGAACTCCGTGCCGCCCGCGACCCGATGCAACGCCGCCTCTTTAAGGACTGAACGACTCCCCTTTTTCCGAAAACCCCCTATTTTACTGATTTTACCGAGTGATCGCACTGATCGGAAATCGACCTGCCATTCAAGTTGGCAACTATCAGGTCCACGACTACGACACAGCTTGGCTGGGGCACGCCTTGCAGCGCGCCGCCGCCGCGGCAGACCACGATGACTTTCCGTTTCTCGATGAGATTCGCAAAGGCGTGGAAGAGTATCTTGAAAGCAAGTGCTCGCTCAGCCTGCTCCCTCTCCACACGCTCTATGAGCGGATGCGCAAGATGCTCGAAATGATCGGCTGCCACCTGATCGCGGCTCAGCTCGAGCCGATCGCCCCCCCGGTGACCCTCTCACTTCCTCATGCCGCCCGCCGTGCCGGAAATGGTTACGAACTCGCCTTCTTCGAGTGTCTCCGCAGCGAACTCAATGAACTCCGAGGCGTCGGTGCCGAAGAAATCCGCTTCACCGGATTAAGGGAATCCGTCCTCGTTCTCAGAGGTCAGGAAAAGTGGGACAAGAAGTGTGATCAGCTCCTCACCGAAGTCCGCAGCTTCCTCTGGAGTCAGCACCAGGACTTCCACGATCCGTCACGCCCCCTCAGGCTTCACCTCGAAGGCGAAAGATTTGACTGACTTTCTCCTCCCAAGATTTTCCTCAAACCATGGCTAAAAAGACGCTTTTTGAAAAAATCTGTGACCGCGAGATCCCGGCCGACATCGTCCACGAAGACGATCTCTGCATCTGCTTCAAGGATATCTCGCCTCAGGCACCGGTCCACTACCTCGTCATCCCGCGCAAACCCATCCCCCGCGTCGCCGAGGCCGAAATCTCCGACCAAGCCGTCCTCGGCCACCTCCTTCTGACCGCCTCAAAAGTCGCCAAAAGTGAAGGCTTCGCCGAAAATGGCTTCCGCCTCGTTATCAACAACGGCCCCGACGGTGGCGAAGCCGTCCCCCACCTTCACGTCCACCTCCTCGCCGGCCGCCAACTTAAATGGCCACCGGGCTAGCCGCACCCGCAAGGATTCCCTGAAAGTTCAGGTTTATCATTCGCGATCAGCGCCCTATCTTCCCGCCGTGACCCTTCGCATCCTCTCATTCCTCGCCCTGATCTCAGCGCTGACCGCCTCAGCCTCCGATGACGCCGTCCGCGTCTCCATCCTCGGCTACCACGATTTCTCGGAGACCGACGAGGAGACCGAGATGAAGATCCAGACCTCGAAGTTCCGTCGGCAAATGGAAGCGCTCCAAGCCCTCGGACTCAAAGTCGTTTCGATGGAAGACTTCCAAGCTTGGAAGCGCGGCGAAAAATCCATCCCGGACAAAAGCGTCGTCATCACCATCGATGACGGTTGGAAGTCCGTTTACGACGACGCCTTTCCCATCCTCAGGGAAATGGGCTATCCCTTCACCATTTTCCTCTACAAAAACTACGTCGATGGCGGAGGCAAGGCTCTCACCATTCCGATGATCGAGGAAATGATGAAACACGGTGCCACGGTCGGCAGCCACGCCGTCAGCCACCCCTACCCGGCGACAGTGAAAAAATACCGCCGCGAAGGCCCCGATGCTTTCGACAAATTCCTGCGTGATGAAATGGGCGAATCCAAGCGTTTCCTCGAATCAAAGTTCGGCAAAGCCGTCACCACCTACGCCTACCCCGGCGGATTCCAGACCACCGAGATGTTCCAACTAGGAGAGGAGTTCGGCTACCAACAGATGTTCACCGTCCTCCCTGGAAAGGTCCACCGTGATACCCTCGATCACTCCATTCCCCGCTACGTGATCCTCGGAACCCACGACCACATCTTCGAACTCGCCACCGCATTCAATGACACTTCAGTCGGCGCATCTAACAACGACTCTGGCATCGCCCAAAGAACTCCTTACCCGGTGCAACCCGAAGCCGGTGCCATCATCGATCAACGCCTGCCGCTCATCTCTGCCGACCTTTCCGATGCCGGCCCCATCGATCCTGAATCCGTCTCCATGAAAATCGGCGGCTTCGGTCAGGTGCCCGCCACCTTCGATGCCGAAACCGGCTCCATCTCATGGCAGGTCAACCGCCACCTCCGCAGCCAGAGCTGCCAAGTCCAAATCACCTGGAAAACTCCCGACGGCGAGCCGCCCGCAATCCCCCTCCGCTGGAACTTCCGCATCGATCAAGAAGCCGCCTACGTCCCGCAAAACTGATCACCAATTTCAGCTTTCAAATTTTCAAGTTTCCAAATTTTCTAACAAACCATGTTCTCATCCCTCAGCGACTCCCTCGACAAAACCTTCCGCAACCTCCGTGGCGTCGGAAAAATCTCGGAGAAGAACATCACCGATGCCCTGCGGGAAATTCGCGTCGCGCTGTTAGAAGCCGACGTCGAATACCTCGTCGCCAAGGAATTCATCGCTCACGTCAAAGAAAAGGCGATGGGGGCCGATGTCCTCAAGTCGATCAAGCCCGGTGAGCAGATCGTCAAAATCTTCCACGACGAACTCGCCGAACTCCTCGGCGGCGATCAAGTCCCGCTTCAGCTCGATGGCTCAGGCCGCATCCTCCTCTGCGGTCTCAACGGTGCCGGTAAAACCACCACCGCCGGCAAGCTCGCCATGCGCCTCAAGCGCGAAGGCAAGAAGCCACTGCTCATCGCCTGCGACCTCTACCGACCCGCCGCGATCGACCAACTCGCCACCGTCGGCAAACAAGTCGACGTCCCCGTTTACACCCCAGACGCCTCGGAAACCGATGTCGTCAAAGTCGCCCGCGAAGCCCTCGCCTGGGCGGAGACGCAAAACGGCAACGTCCTCATCTTCGACACCGCCGGACGCCAGGAAATCGACGAACGCCTCGTCGAAGAACTCAAACGCCTCCACGCCTTCCTCGATCCTCAGGAAACCCTGCTCGTCGCCGATGCCGCCACCGGTCAGGGCGCGGTCAGCGTCGCCAAGCACTTCGATGAAGCCGTCGGCATCACCGGCATCATTCTCACCAAGCTCGATGGCGACGCCCGTGGCGGTGCCGCCCTCTCGATGCGCTCGGTCACCGGCAAGCCGATCAAATACGCCGGTGAAGGCGAGAAGCTCGACCAATTGTTCGAGTTCCACCCCGACCGCATGGCCGACCGGATTCTCGGCATGGGCGACGTCGTCGGCATGGTCGAGCAGGTTGCCGGCCGCATCGATGAAAAGGACGCGATGAAGTCGATGCAGCGCATGGCCTCCGGCAAGTTCGACTTCTATGACTTCCTCGATCAGATGAAAATGATCAGCAAGCTCGGCGACATGAAGGGCCTCATGGGCCTGATCCCCGGCTTCAATAAGATCAAGAAGCAGATCCCCGACGCCGCCTTCGATCCGAAGCGCATGAAACGTACGGAAGCCATCGTACTTTCCATGACCCCCGACGAGCGCCGTCGCCCGGAAATCATCAAACCCTCCCGCCGCAAGCGCATCGCCGCCGGCTCCGGCGTGACGATCATTGAAGTCAACCGCCTGCTCAAGCAATTCGGCGACATGCGCAAGATGATGAAGTCACCCAAGAAGATGCAAAAGATGATGGGTCAAATGGGCGGCATGCCCGGCATGGGTGGCGGCGGTGGATTCCCTGGCATGGGAGGCGGAGGCGGCGGCATGCCCGACCTCGGCGACCTCGACAGCTTGCTCAAAGGCCTAGGGAAAAAGAAGTGACCAGCCGTCACCTCCCTCCACCGAGCCTCAACCATTGCCAAATTCATGAATCTTGGACGGGGTTCTACGTGACTTTTTCGCCCAACTCGCGCTCTTGCGATTGGGGGTACGCCGCGCTATTCCGTGGGCATGCATACGACGCGTCGGCGAATTCTTCAAAGTGGGTTGCTCGGCAGTCTCGGATCCCTTGGCGGTTTCGCCTCCTCCGCATCCGCCGCAGAGACTCCGCCCAAGTCCTCCAGGAGGCCGCAGGGGGTCATCTTCATGGTCTCTGACGGCATGAGCCACGGCGTGCTGCCGCTGGCCGAGGAGCTTTCCCGCCAGACTCGGAAAAAGCCGACCCGCTGGTGGGAGTTGCTCAGCACGCCGGGCGTGGTGCACGGGCTCATGGACACGCCTTCGGGTAACTCGCTCGTCACCGACTCCGCCGCCGCCTCCTCCGCCTGGAGCAGCGGTCAGCGGATTCCTAACGGCCACATCAACATCTCCGATAAAGGTGCAGCGCTCGAATCGATCGGCCAGACCCTCGCCAAAACCAAGGTCCGCCTCGGACTCGTCAGCACCGCCACCATCACCCACGCCACGCCCGCCGGCTTCGCCTCCAACAGCCCGGACCGCGATGACGAGGACACGATCGCGCCGCAGTACCTCGGCCGCGCCGAAATCATCCTTGGCGGTGGTTCGGTCTTCTTCGACCCGGCCAAACGAAAGGATAAAAAAGACGTTTTGGCCGACTATGAGGTGGCCGGTTACCAGATCCTGCGCAACCGCGACCAGCTCCTCGCCGCCCGCGAACCACGGCTGTTAGGGACCTTCACCGAGGGTCACCTGCCTTACTCCATCGACCGCGATCACGACGCCGCGCTGGCCAAGGCAGTCCCGACTCTGGCGGAAATGACTCGCGCCGCGCTCGACCGCTTTCTTCCCGGCGACGCGCCCTTTCTGCTGCAAGTCGAAGGTGCGCGGATCGATCACGCCGCCCACGGCAACGACATCGCCGGCCTGCTCCACGACCAGATCGCTTTCGACGACGCCGTCGCCACCGTGCTCGAAGCCACCGCCGGACGCGATGACATCCTGGTCATCCTCACCAGCGACCACGGCAACGCCAACCCGGGTCTCAACGGCACCGGCGCGCGCTATGCCCGGACCGACGAGCATTTTGCCCGCATCGCAAGAATGACGATGTCGCACGAGCGCCTGATGTCCGTTTGGAATGCCAAACCCGGAGATTCCGCCGAGCTGCGGGCGCTGATCAAGGAGCAGCTCGGTTTCGAGCCGAGCGCCGGGGAAGCCGACGCGCTTCTCGACGTCTTCGTCGGCCAGCCGGTCGTCGAATGGAGCCACCAGCTCGCCAACCCGCCGGGGATCCTCGGCCAAATCGCCGGGAATCACAGCGGCATCGGCTGGACCGGTGTCAGCCACACCGCCGACCCGACCTTGCTCACCGCCACCGGTCCCGGTGCGGAGAAATTCGCCGGCCTGGTCCGTAACGACAGCGTCCGCGACCGGCTGCTCGGATTGCTGCCAATTTAAACCCAGAAGGGAAAATAAACATCCATTGCCTCATCCATTGCCTGGCACCTAGCAGTCTGTCGGACTTAGATCTCGATCTTATAAGCAGATCCTTTCAAGCTCCCGCATGGCAGCGAAGTTCGTTCATATTGATCACGACACCCCATTGTTGCTCCCGCCCGATCTGCGG
>Ga0100400_1001286_pt1 | contig 17938 bp, 14 predicted proteins | sample CryGeymeta201524_FD_80420 | JGI IMG/M metagenome (GOLD analysis project Ga0100400, IMG submission 80420) | Groundwater microbial communities from Crystal Geyser aquifers in Utah, USA - Crystal Geyser metaG 2015-24 | ecosystem: Environmental > Aquatic > Deep subsurface > Groundwater | place: USA... | reverse complement strand
GGAAACTGGCTACCGATGAAAATATCGAAAATGTTGATTTTTCAAAAGTACCGGCAAATATTCCATTGAAAAAAATGCTGGCCGAATCGCACCGTGAATTTTATATTCCTCCCCGGTTGAAAGATTCTGTTTTTACATTGATAAAAAAGGGAAAGATGAAGTTAAAATCTTTCAGCAAAACCAAAATTTAATTACTTTCACCAAAGTTTTTACCAATAAATCTAATTTGAATTATGAAGACATTTAAAAATTTATTAACCAAGAAGTTAGCGATCCTTTTTCTGTTCATCTTTGCAGCAGGCACAATTCTCTCGGCACGCGATTATTACCAGATAAAAGTGTTTAACCTGAAAGACAAAGCACAGGAAACCGCGGTTGACAGTTACCTGAAAGATGCTTACCTGCCTGCGTTGCACAAAGCCGGCGTTAAAAAAGTTGGCGTTTTTAAACCCAATGCCACTGACCCGGCAGCAGGGACAAAGATTTTTGTATTTATTCCTTTAAAAAAACTGAGCCAGATTGAAAAACTGGAAGCCGCGTTAAAAAAAGACGGCGCTTATCAAACGGCCGGGGCTGCATACATCAACGCTTCCCACGACAATCCTCCGTATGTTCGCCTGGAATCAATTCTTTTGCGGGCATTTACATCGCAACCGAAATTTTTTGCACCATTATTCAGCACCCCAAAAAGTGAACAGATTTTTGAACTGCGCAGTTACCAAAGCGCCACTGAAAAAATTCACCTCAAAAAAGTTGAAATGTTCAACGAGGGCGGAGAATCTGAAATATTCAAAAGTATAGGCGCAAATGCCATATTTTATGGCGAAGTACTTTCAGGAAGCGAAATGCCCAACCTGATGTACATGACCAGTTACGAAAATATGAAATCGAACGAAGACCACTGGAAAGCCTTCCGCGACCATCCTGACTGGAAAAAATTATCGGGAATGGAAGAATACAAAAACACGGTTTCGAAAATCAACAAATACATGCTGTACCCGGCTGAGTATTCTGATATTTAAAGGCCTCCCCCGACCCCTCCGAGGAGAAAGAAAAGAACAAAACTTAAAATACCATTTCCGATAAAAAAAAAGGAAGGGGTATTTTTTTATTCAGTCAACAAAATCACCATCTTTGCCGTTATTGTAGTCGTATATATTTTCGGAGAATGATTTATCACAAAACATTTAAAAATAAAAAATCGGAAACGTGGGTGGTTTTTGTACACGGCGCGGGAGGCAGCAATGCGGTGTGGTTTAAGCAATTGCGCGACTTTAAAAAGCACTTTAACGTGCTGCTTATAGATTTGCGCGGCCATGGAAAATCAAAAAAACATTATTCCGAAGAAGAAATATATAAATTCAACGAAATTGCACTCGATGTTGTGCGAACCATGGATCACCTAAAGATTGAGAAAGCTCATTTTGTGGGTATTTCGCTGGGATGTATCATTATCCGCGCCATTGATAAACTGGCTCCCGGTCTTGCCGAATCAATCATTCTGGGTGGAGCGGTTATTCAGTTCAACAAAAAAATCAATACACTGTTGGCCACAGCCAAACTGCTTCAGTCAATTTTGCCCTACATGTGGTTGTACCGTCTGAATGCATGGATTTTGATTCCCTCGAAAAAACACGCCGAATCGAGAAATCTGTTTATCAGCGAGGCTGTGAAACTGGGAAAAAACGAATTTAGGAAATGGCTGAAGATGTCGAACGAAATAAAGGAAAATCTGCAGGAGTACCTGATTAAAGAAGCATCGGCGCCGGTGCTTTATCTCATGGGAGATGGCGATCACATGTTTCTGCCAATGGTATCGAACCTGGTAAAAAAACACCTGAATTCACATCTCGAAATCATCAGAAACAGCGGTCATGTTTGCAACCTCGATCAACCGGAGGTTTTTAATGAAAGGGCAATTGAGTTCATCAATTCCATCACTAAAAAGGAGCATGATTTAAATGTTTCTTACTAAAAATCAGTTTTTGAATCTTTAATTTATCTTGCTTAAATACTTGTTAACAAGGTTTTTGATGTAAGCATTTTCGTTTTTTGCCAAATTTTGAAGTTTATTCAGAATCTCCGGATTTTTACTGATTTGTTCAGGTTGAATAAGCCGAAGTACCAGGTTAAGCGACCCTACCCCAATTAGCTTATTTTCAAAAAAATCAAGTAAATCAATCGCTGTTTGGTCGCTTATTTTATCAACTTCAGACAAACTCCATAAAATATCATTTTTTCTTTGGGCCGAAACAAAAGGAATTACATTTACAATCTGGTTCTGAATTATTTCATCTTTTAAAAATTCCGCATTAAAATAACTCAACGCTCTATTTGAGAGATTGTCGTTTTCTGATTGAATGTAACGGATAATTTCAGGATAAAACTGACTGTGAAAATCAGGGTATTTTTGAACAAATCCAACGGCCAGTAAATTATAATCCGAATTTTCATTTTTAAATAACAAGGTCAGATATTCATTGTTAATCCTGCTTTCCAGAATTCCAGAAATATTTTCCTGAACCGGCCCGTAAACGGTGTGCCATAATGTGTGGCAAGTGTAAACTGCATCCTTTACAACCAATTCGGCAAGTGTGGGTTGTGTGGCAGCGGTGTAACCGTCAACTTTCAAAAGCTCCTTATTTTCGGGCATAATAATTAAATCCTCCTGTTTTAGTCGTTTCAGCATCGAAGTTGAATCCTTCAGAATATTGTCTAATTTCACGTAATCGGCTGATTCGAAAAGAGTGTGGTCCGATTTGGTCAGCGGTTCGCCGGGAATTATCTGGTGACCGAGATAGTTTCCGGCGCCGTTCCAAAAAATCCAGACCCTTATCATTTTGCATTTTCCTGAAATACAAACATCTTTAAATATCTGACGGCAAAACCAGACGGTCAGCCCGGCTGAATCCTGCAGTTCAAATAATTCAGGTCCCGACAGGGAATCAGCTTTATCCTCAAAAATGTGGGTTACCAGTTTTCCATTCATTGCCCAAAAACCGGTTTTGGGAATATTTTCATCCCTGTCGTTGAATGAAGTCAGCAGGAAGATTACAATTGCAATCGAAACCGGAAGATGGTATTTTTTGAAGACAGACATTTCAACTTTATTTTTTTTACCTGAACTTTTCCAAAGTTTCGAAACTTTGGAAAAGTTAACAACAACGAATTATTCTATTCCGCCAGTTTTGGCAAATTATTTTCCCAAACCACTTTTACATTCGATAGAAACCAGTCTTTTCCTTTGGTTTTATTTCCCTGGAAAAAAAGGTAATCATCGCCGTTTGGGTTGGCAAAAATATGCGGGTGTCCCGATTCACTTTCGTTCCAATCACCCGGGTTTCCGCTGGCAAGAAAAGGCTTGTCCGACAAACGTTCCCAATGGATTCCGTCTTTGCTTCTTGCAGTGCCAACCTGCTGAGGGGCGTTGTTGTAGGCACCGGCATAAAACATAAAAAGCTGGCCATTCTTTTCTGTGATTGACGCACCTTCAATACAATCCTGTTCCCACGGAAGCTCGGGTTTCAGCATCGGTCCGGTAGTGGAAAGGTGTTTCCAGTCATCGCGGTTAAAACGAGAATTTTCGGGGGCAACAGCAACTCCCTGCATCTGTATTTTAAAAGCCGTGTCGCGTGTGGCATAATACAGGAAATATTTGTCTTTGAACCGAATTACCTCGGCATCGATGGCGCGGCCACAGTTCCAGTCTCCATCAGGTTTAAATATTGGATTGGTTTTGTTTCGGGTAAACGAAATTCCATCGGTTGACCAGGCGTGGCAGATGGCATCGTTGCGGCCATTTCCGTAGGTTTGATAAAACAAGTGAACCGTGTCGCCAACAACCAGTGCACAGGGTGCAGCAAATCCCTTCGATTCGTATGTTGCTGCCGGGTCGGTATTTACCTCGCCAACTCTTTTCCAGTTGAAAAGATCAGCGCTTTCGGCAATTCCAATTCCCCAGCCTCGCGATTTTTCATTCTTATCCGTGAATCCAGGCACTGAATAATACATCATATATTTTCCCTGAAACCAGATTACATGCGGGTCTTTTGAGAAAGGGACGCCGGTTCGGACGGTATCGCCAAACATCATTTTCGGTAAATTGACCGGTTGCCGGGCCATTCCCGAAATCAATACAGTAAGTATGAAAACCAAAGTCAACAGAAATTTATTCATTGCGTTCATCGCTGATTGTTTATTTTTCAACTTTTCCAATTTCAACTTTTCCAAAGTTCTAAACTTTGGAAAAGTTGGAAACTGGAAATATCAGTGATTGGAAGTTTTGTTGTTTTCAATTATCGTTTCCAGCCAGTCAATCATCTCGACCAGATATGTTTCAACGATATTCCAGACAATTTCGTAGTCAATACCAAAATAATCATGCACAATCCGGTTACGAAATCCTCGTATCCTTTTCCATTCAATTTCCGGGTTACTATGTCTGAAATCAGGGTCAACACGATTTGCGGCTTCTCCAATTACTTCAAAATTTCTGACAACTGCATCAATCGTTTTATCATCAGATAAAAATGAATCAAAATCAAGATCGTTTGTATATCGCTTAATCTTTTGTGCAGATTGCAACATATCGTCCAATAACAGTAAAGTATCACGTTTAGACATATATTAAATCTGAATTGATTGACTCTAAATATTTTTCTTTAACACCTTTTTTCGATACTAAATCAACCTTAAATCCGATAATCAATTCCAATTCTTCGGCCAAATCAATAAATCTTACGCCAATATTATCTGAAAACTCTACAAGAATATCCAAATCACTGTGATCGTTTTGCTCTTTGCGCGAATAAGAACCAAAAATTGCAATTGACTTTATGGGATAATCACGAAACAATCTGCTTTTATGATTACTCAAAATACTTTTTATTTCCTGTAATGATCTCATAAACCAAAAGTATCAATTTTTTAATTAATCCAAATGAAAAACCTCTTCCATGTTCGCCCACCACTCACCTTCTTTCCGGGTTTCAACGGGTTGTTGCATGGGGTCCATAATTTTCCACCACTCCTGCGTGGTGGGGTCGGCAGCCATTTTTGCCATGTCGGCTGCAAAGTCAGTTCCAACATATTCAAAATAGGCAAACAACTGGTAGTCTTTATGATAGATTGAGTAATTGCGGATGTTGCAAGCCGTTATCATTTTTAGCACCTCAGGCCAAACGGCTGCATGGTATTTTTTGTATTCTTCGAAATGTTCGGGTTTTACACCGATAAGTTGTCCGTAGCGTTTCATAATAATTTGTTTTTTAGGCCTCTTAAAGTCATCGGATGACCTGCTGCCAGCCATTTTTAATGAACCAAAGCAGTACAGTCATCCGATGACTAACAGTACCTGATTTTATGTTGAGCTAAAATAATGTTTTAAATTAAAACTATCTCATAAATTCCCGGCGTACCGGCAAATTCTTTTATCACCATCCGAAGTTGCTGAAGTTGTGTTTCAGGAAATGTAACTTCTGCATTTTCTCCAATTCCGGTTCCGGTGAAAAGTGTTTTCCATTCGTTGCCCGATTTAAACTGAATTTCGTAAGACGTGATATTTTGTTCTCTTTCATAAATTACAGCGCCTTTTACATTTTGAGTAGTTCCAAGATCAATTTCAACCCAGGGATTTACATCATTCTCTGCCGGATGCCAGAAATCGCCTGACCAGTCGCCGTTGGTAACCGATTTAATATCAACCCACTGATGATTCGACCAGTGCGGCTTCAGGTTTGATGAACCTGTTACCGGTTTCATAAACGACAGCGATACGGGTTTTACATCCATCGGTGTAATTTCCATTGCATTTCCGTTCACTTCAATTTCAACAATTGTATTGATGGGTTTTATCGGTTCGTTGCCAAATTCAATCAAAATCTCATCATTCACTTTGCTGAAATTCAATGCGCCACCACCAACTGCGGAACATTTGGTTATTTCCATACCAAAATCGGGTAAAACAATTTTTGGTGAAGCGCCCGGCAAATTCAGCACATGCAGGTAAATTTTATTATCTTTCCGGGTACTCACACCCCAGTCGGTTGGCTTGAAAGGGCCACCGCGGGTTTCGTAAATCGAAAAGCCATATTCGTTCAACCAGGCGCCCATTTCTTTCAAACGTTCTACCTGGAGTCGTTCAATGGTTCCATCGGGTTTTGGGCCAACATTAAAAAGCAGGTTTCCGTCGCCACCGGCAGAACGAATCAGACTGTGCAGACATTGTTCGGTTGATTTCACCACATCATCAGGTTTCCATGCCCACTGTTGCGCAATGGTCATGCAGGTTTCCCAGGGACGTTCATTCTGAAAGCTGCCCACCCTTTGTTCAGGCGTGTCAAAATCACCTTTGGCACCTGTGCGGTTATTCACCAGAATTCCGGGCTGAGCCTGATTGATTACCTCAATAACTCCCTGACCGCGGATTGAATCGAACCGTTGCGGAACATCGTACCACATTACCAAAAGTGGCCCGTATTTTTCGATGATTTCCACCGACTGGTTTTTCAGGTATTCGGTGTAACGGTCGATGTTTGAAACTTCCCTTACAACTTTTCCACCCGGGCTTGTCAACGGAAAATCAGGGTGGTGCCAGTCGCAGGTGGAATGGTAAAAACCAAGCGCCATGCCATGCTTTTTGCATGCTGCTGCCAGTTCGGCCATTACATCACGCTTAAATAGCGTGTTCATGATGTTGTAATCGTTGTATTTAGTGTCCCAGTTACAAAATCCATCGTGATGCTTGGAAGTGAAAACAATATATTTCATTCCAGCTTGCTTTGCTATCAAAACCCAATCTTCGGCATCGAAATTCACCGGATTAAACTGTAAATACAAACTGTCGTATTCTGAAACCGGAATTTCACGGCCACGCGACCAGCCGATTTCTGTACCCTTCAGCGAAACCGGGCCCCAGTGGATAAACATCCCGAATCGGGCATCTTTCCACCATTCGAGTTTCGCAGAATGATCTTCAGGGAAAACTGGTTGTTGTTTTTTTTCTACACTGCACGAAATAAAAACCACAAGCATAGCAAACAGTAAAAAAGTTGAGTTGATTTTTGGTTTCATTGATGATTATTTATAGTTATTAATGTTTTATTCTTTAGCTAAGTTTTCTATTAATGTTAATTGCAAACACCCTTCGACTCCGCTCAGGGTGACAGTCTGACTGAGCGAAGTCGAAGTCTGGTCTCATTTCAGTATTATTTTCGATTGTTATTGAATTCTTTTACAGCATCATACATTGCCACAATATTTTCAGGCGGAACATCGGGAAGAATGTTGTGAACGGTGTTGAACACAAATCCGCCACCTTCAGAAAAAATTTCAAGCCGCTCCAAAACCTGTTCCCTGACTTGCGCGGGAGTGCCGTTGTTGAGGGTTCCAACGTTTTCAATTCCACCGCCCCAAAAAGTGCAGTCCTTTCCGAATTCCTTTTTAAGAAAACGGGGCTCCATTCGCCATGCGTTGGTTTGCACCGGGTTGAATATTTCGATTCCGGCTTCAATCATATCGGGCATCAAAAGCGAAATGGAACCGCAGGAGTGAATAAACGTGTGCATTTTGCTGTGAGTTTTTACATAATCGCACAACATTCTGTGGCGGGGTTTGAAAAGTTCGCGGTAAATTTCCACATCCATAAACGGGCCCGATGTCATTCCCAAATCGTCTCCAAACCGAATGATATCAACGATATCGCCCACCGCATTGCACACTTTTTCGAGGGTTGACAGGTGGCGTATCATCAGTTCATCGAGCAGTTTTTCCACATTAGCCTGGTCACACATCAAATCCATCAGGAAATTATCCATCCGGCGCAGGAAAGTTCCCCACTCAAAGAGGTTGCAGCCGCAAACTACAAGTAAAGCTTTGTCTGTATTTTTTCGAAGTTCCAAGGTATTCTCACGCAGTTTTTGCCAAAAATCAGGCTCCCCGGCATGATCCCACGGACTATGTGCATCGCGTGCCCACATGATTCGTCCCATTTCGGCATCCAGATTTTGATATGAATCGGGATACCCATCGATGTATGGGAAATAGGTCTGGTCGAAAAAAGTAGCGCCAACCGGCATTCGCGAAAGCATTGTTTTCCCGTCGTTATCGTAAGTTACGAACGAGCCGTCACTTAGTTTAACAGGATTGAACCACCTGGGATAAAAAGCTGCTGCACCGTTGGCTAAAGTAGTTGGTTTCCAGTCGGCAGGTTGTGCATTAAACGAGCGGCCAATATCCAGCACATCAACACCAAACAAGTCAAGCACCGACATATCGGGTTGAGCAAGTTGTTGAACCACATCGTACACCTGCAACGGCAATTCCGTTCGCCCAAGGTGTTTTACCAGATTACTGTATGCAATTGCCGAAATCCCCGAACTGGGAGTCGCGCCTAAATCAACCGGAATCCGATCCGGTATTTTGTGCGCAATTGCTGCTAAAATTCGTTCTCTTGATTTCATAGTTTCGAGTTTAAAGTTTATAGTTTAAAGTTGGCTTCTGGCGTTGGACAATTGGGACATTAGGAACAAGTGATCCCTCATGCTGACTTATTATTACCTTTTTCATTCTGACTTCATTCTATTTTCATTCATTATAGCATTCACGCATTCCGGCATTCCGGCATTCCCTATTCTGCTCCACTGATACCAATCATAAACGATGAAACGATGATAATAATCAGCGATAAAATCATCAGGAACCACACTTTTTTAGATGTTCCTTTCCATTCGCCTTTGATGAGTCCCCAAACGGTGGCGAAAACAATGGTAAGCGCCATTAATATTCCCCACGAAGTAAATGTAAACGGCCCCATTTTGCTTTTTCCCATTCCGTAAACAATAAACTGGCTGAACCAAAGTAACCCCGCCAGCAATCCAAAAAGGTAATTGGCTGTCAGTACTTTTGAGGAAGCGGCTTTTGCATAATTCTTCAAAGTGCCGTTTTTATATCCCAGAAATCCGCACCAGAAAATGGTTGTTACAAATGTTCCGGCAAACAGAACCATAAGCAGCGGCATCATGGTAAACAGCGAATCCACGCCTGCATTTGCGGCAGTTTCGGTAATGGGCAGCCCACGCTCAAAACCCAGCGACATGGCAGAACCGGTAACACCAACCAGTGCGGCAGCCAAAACTCCTTTTACGAGGTTAAATTCGCCAACACTCTCTTTTTTAGCTGATTCAGAAACCTGTTTGTCTTTCAGAATTCCCGACCAGGCCGAAAGTGCAATACCGAAACAGGCAACGCTTACACCATAAATCAGCAACATTCCACCCTCTTTTTGCAGCATAACATCGAGCCGTCCGTCGAGCATGGGTGGAATCAGGGTTCCAATGGCCAGCATCAATCCCAGCGAAAGCGCGTACCCGAGAGACAAACCCAAATACCGCAGTGCCAGACCGAAAGAGAGATTTCCAACACCATAAACAGCACCCAATAGAAAAACAGCAACGATTGTATTTGAATCGGTAGCACGGATAATTTCGATGAAGTTAGGTGCAAAAACCAGGCATGCCAACAATGGAAAAATAATGTAAGCGCCTGTACTGAAAATCATCCAGGTTGTTTCCCAGCCCCAACCCTTTATTTTTCCGAAAGGAACCGCAAAACTGCCCGATGAAAATGCCCCGGTGGCGATTAAAAGAATTCCGGCAATGATATTCAGGTTCATGTTGATTCACTTTTAAAGTTTAGTTCTTCAAAAATAGGAAAATAGCATTACAGATTATTGAATTATTCAGTCATTTAATTATACTTTTCCGGTTTATTTTAATATTGATTTGGTTATTTTTGATTTTTCAACTCATTAGTAATTAATACGAAATGATTTTAAGCGAAGAGAATTCCAGCATCCGTTTTGAATTAAAGAACATTGCATATTCACGATTTTCGCAGCAATCGGAATACGCTGATATTGTTAGTCCATACTCGCGAATGTATCTGATTACGGAAGGCAATGGCCATGTTGTGATCGGAAACCAGACCATTCAAATGGAAGAAGGATATCTATATCTTATTCCCAGTTTTGTACATTGCAATTATGTGTTTAACAAAGGCTTGTCACATTTTTACATTCATTTCAGAGCTTTAATGACAAACGGGATGACTATTTATAACTTCATCTCCTTCCGGAATAAAATAAAGGCAAGCGAGCTGAGTAAATTGTTATTCAACCGTTTACTTGAAATCAATCCGGGTCTTGAATTGCCGCACCACGACCCGCACGTTTACCAGACCAAACCGTGGATGGATAAAAAACCGGTTTATCATTCGCCGGGGCAGAAACTGGAATCGGAAGCAATTATCCAGCAACTTTTTTCGGGTTTTATTTCCGATGAACCAAGAATTGATCTTGCTTCGGGCCTGAAATACAACATCCATGATATTTTGACTTTTATTCACGATAATTTGCACAACGACATCAAAATCGACCAGCTTGCGCAAATTTCATGTCTTTCAAAAGATCATTTCGCCCGTATTTTTAAATCGATTTTTGGCGTTTCTCCATGTGAATTTATCATCCGCAAACGAATTGAAAAATCGCAGTTTTTATTGCTGGCAACCGATTTGCCAATCAGCCGGATTATTGATGAAACCAACTTTAAAAATGCACCTTATTTTTCGCGGATGTTCAAAAAATATACCTCACTGACACCGGGAGTTTACCGGAACCAGCGGGGGTAAAAACTTTTCAAATTTGATGGCTTAACGTTTATTTTCCTCAGGCAATGGATAGGTTTTCGGGCCCAATGTACTTCCCTGGTTATAGTTCTGAATATCTTCGGCATCGTACTTACCAACTCCTTTTTCCATCAACGCTTTTAAATCAGCAAGATGATTTTGATAAACACCACGCGGATTGGTTTTATGTTTCGAGGCCACCGATGCCGCCATTCCAACCACTTCGCCCATAATTCCGGTGGTTCGCATCACACGCACTGTTCCCAATGCAACGTGGGTAACACTGATATTGCGCCCGGCCATAAACAGGTTATCCACATTCCGTGAATAGAAAGAGCGGTAAGGAATCGGGTAGTAATGTATTTTTTTATGAACTGCAATTGATTTGAATTCATTACCAGGAAAATGTTCTGTATTGTCAGGGTCGGGGTAATGCAAGTCGATGGTCCAACTTGTTGGCGCCGAGGCATCGGGATAAATTACATAATCAGTAATATCCTGTTCTTTCAGAATTATATCGCCCAGCAAACGTCTCGATTCCCGCTTGCCCGCAATATAAGCCACCCATTGGAGCCGCCGGTTGGCGTATTCCTGCTTCAAAATGCTTTTATTTTTCAGGAACGACCAGTTGGAATAAACCACCAGCAACCCGTAATCGCGGATACGTTCAAAATCCTTTATCTGGTCGAGGTTCATTCCGGTTTCCCAGGTCCATTCGCCCATAGTTACTTTTTGGGTATTGGTTTCGTTGAATTCCACTCCGTACGAAAATTCGGGGAATATAATTTCCTCTTCATCCTCCGTGGTGAACCACTGAACCGAAGACCCCATGGTCATTTTATCGGCAACCTCGGGGGCAGTTGCCTCGCCAAATTCAGCCTTTGATTCGCGCCCCATCCGGTAATCGGCCCCGGCCAAATATCCGATTGTTCCATCGCCGGTACAGTCGGCAAAGAGCGGGGCAGAAAAAACCAGTTCCTTCGAAGTTTCAATATTCCGGGCAACAACTTCTTTAATTCGTGAACCGTCCATTTTTACTGCATAAGCGCGATAATTGGCAAATAAAGTGATGTTTTCTTCGGCCAGAAGCATTTCCATTTTCTTTTCGTCTTCATAATATTCAGCGGTTTGTGCATTCCCCCCTCGTGACGGGCCAATTTCGTTTACCACATCGCCAAGAGCCGGATAAGGTTCAATTTTTATTCTTCCGCCCAGATGTACACGGACTTCAGAACTGTTATTGCCGCCCAAAACGGGGCGGTCGTGAATAAGCGCCACCTTCAGTCCCAAACGGGCAGCCGAAATGGAAGCCGTTGTTCCGGCAACGCCGCCGCCAATGACAACCAAATCAAACGTTCCGGCATTTTCAGGTATTGTGTCAGTTCCCGGTTGCTGTTTTCTGAATTTCCCCAATTCCGCAACTTCTGAAGGTGGAGGTGTATTTTCTTTGGTAAAATATATGGCGTCGACCCTGCCGTTAAAACCAGTCAAATCGTGCAGGATTAGTTTACTTTTTTTGTTCGAAATATTTACCTTCCCCGCTTCCTGCCACATCCATTCCGAGCCTGAAGTTCCCAAAACTGAACCCGTAATTATCCCATCAACAAGCAGGTTAAATTTACCGGGGCCTTCTCCATTTTGCCAAACCGAAGTCCAGTTGAAAGTGCGCACAAAAACATAATATTCGCCCGTTTCGGGGAATTCAATTTCTGTTTCGGCATTGGCAACTGGCACGCCCATCCCGTGTGCCATAAGGTAGGATGAACCCATGACATCCATAAATTGCTGATCAACAACCCAACCGCCTTTGTTTAAGAAACTTTCGGCTTCGATAAAAGCTGAAGATTGACCAAAAGATATTCCGGATAGAAAAATGAGTGCTGTTAATATTGAGCTTCTTTTCATCGTGTTTTTTGTTTCAAATTTAATTTCTTTTTTGAGTTGCAACTACTGCAATTTTTGAAGTAACCGGCCATGATTCGAAACCATCAGTTAGTGGCCATCGCGAATAAAGCAGGTAAAATTTCCCGTCATCATCTTAGTGGGATTCAGTTTTACCTCATCATTTGAAAAAGAGGAAACTGGATTTTGGACAATAGTTTGCAAAACCACCGAACAGTTTAGTATTGAATGGTTGAGGAAAAAGAGCTTAATTTTATTGGTCATTATTTTAATTCAGCAAGTACGGATTGCCCTAAATTTACATTCAAATCGCAAAATTGATTCTAATTCGTTTTGAATATTCCTCTATTCAGCCCTGAAAAGTATTGCTTCATTGATTGAAGGAGCCTGTTTTTCGTTTTGAATCACCATTTTAAATATTTGCGCAGTTACCGGTTGAAACATTTGTGTGAGTCCCGATCCTTCTGTCTGAGCCTGTGTTACCAACTTCCATTCATTGCCTTGTTGGCTGTATAATTCAATATTTTGTTTGATTCCGTCCCAGGGATGCCAGGGCTCAACCAGCGACAGACACTGAATTGATGTCGATTTTCCTAAATCAATCTCGATGGTGGCTGTTTTTTCGCCTTTTACTGCCTGCCATCTGTTTTTCGGGTCGCCATCGGTTACAAAACTTGTCTGGCTTCCTTCGCCAATTGAAGTAGCCGTTACTTTTGCTCCCTGTGAAGGAACCGGCAATACAACAGGTTCTCCTTCAAATTCAACCGCAACAACCGATGCAATCTTGTCGGGAGCATACGAAGAAAGTTGTATCGTTGAGTTTTCTTTTCCGCCAGTAACTTTCAGATTAGTTTTGGAATCGGCAAGCAAAACCGCTTTTGTAATTTTATTACCAAAAGGCACAATTAGTTTGCCATCTTTTGGCCAGTCGAAAACATGCAGATACAGCGTTTGCCCTTTGCGGGTGGTTCTTCCCCACGATAAAAACGGGAACGGACTTGCCTGTGCTCTATAAATTGCCTCGCCGTTCATGTTCAGCCAGACCCCCATTTCACGCAGGTTCTGCTGGCACACTTCGGGAATAATTCCATATTGGTTTGGCCCCACATTGAGCAGGAAATTTCCGCCTTTGCTAACAATGTCAATCAGTTTCCGAAGCAAATCTTCGGTGCTTTTCCAGCGGTCGTCGTAAGCGTTGTAACCCCAGTGACCATTCATGGTCATGCAAACTTCCCAGTTGCGGCCGGGGAAACCGGTGGCAGGAACAAACTGCTCGGGAGTTTCCAAATCGCCACCCATTCCTGCGCCGAGGCGGTTGTTTGTTATCAGGTTGGGATAAGGTTTGGTCAAGGCGGCCAGTTTTTCAGTCATTTCTTTGGTCATGTTTGTTGGCGTGTCCCACCACAAAACAGCCACATCGCCATAATTGGCAAGAATTTCCTTTACCTGTGGAATGGCGATTTCATCGATGTATTTATTCATATCTCCTTTATGGGTTTCATCCCATTCCACATTGCCGGATACTGCCCCGCCCGGGTGATACCAGTCCTGCGCCTGCGAATAATAAAACCCCAGTTTCATGTCCTGTTTCCGGCAGGCTTCGGCAAGTTCTTTCAGAATATCACGCTTAAATGGCGTTGCATCCACAATATTATAAGGGTCGGCCTTTGAACCAAACATGGCAAAACCATCGTGGTGTTTCGAAGTAATTACGATGTATTTCTGTCCGGCATCCTTGGCCAGTTTTACCCATTCATCGGCATTAAACTTTGTAGGATTGAATTTTTGTGCCAGGGCGCCATATTCAGCTCTAGGAATTTTTGCCGAATGCATAATCCATTCGCCATAAGTTGTGGTTTCGCCCCATTTCCCGGACGGTATTGAATAGATTCCCCAATGGATAAACATACCGAATTTGGCATCTTTCCACCATTGCATGCGGGGATCGTTTTGTTTTGCAGCGGAGGAACTTTCAACATTTTGAGCAATCGTTTGGGAAATCAGCAGAAGCGTAAAACAAAGTGTAATCAGTTTTTTCATAGTTTGATTTTTTGGTTTAATAAGCATTATCATAAATTTTCAATAAAGGTGAACAAATTATTTCTGAATAAAGAAAGCATAAAATGAAAACCGTTTCAGAAACGTTTTCTTTTTACGGAAACGTTTCCAGAATTTTAATATAACTCGTATAACAGTGGCAGAAAATCTTCAACTTAATGAAAAATAAAAACTTTAATGTTAGATTTCCAAATCAAATTCACCCAGTTGCAACGGATATTTGCCGTATTCACGTACCAATTTTACAATGCAATCATAAGTCAGGCCGGAAACATCGCTGGATACCGAATGGTCGGATTGAAAAATAAAACCGCCTCCTTTTGCCGCATTCAGTTTCCTCAAAACATCGCGTTTTATCAATTCCCTGTCGCCGGTTTCCCAAACCTGAATATTGTTATTACCGCAATATGCCAGTTTATTTCCATATTTCTCTTTCAGTTTTACTGCATCCAACCCGGCTTTTACCTCCAAAGGATTGTAGGCATCGAGTTTCATTTCAATAAAATCTTCGAGAATGAGTTCCACATTTCCGCAACCGTGGTAAATAACCGGCAGATTATTTCGGTGACATTCATCAATCATCGCTTTTACCCAGGATTTAAAATACTGCCGCCAGTATTCGGGGTCGAAAAGCATGGTCTGACGGAAAGCGACATCACCCCAAATCACCATTCCGTCGAGCAATCCGTTGGCTGCCCGAATCTGCGCTTTCATGCTATCGAAATAAAACTGCCCAATCCGGTTGATTTGCTCACCCAATTCGTCGGGGTACATTCCCATCCAGAAAAGCGCGTTTTCCTGTCCAATTAAACGGGTGAGACATTCAGAACATTCGATAATACTTCCGTAAACCGGAAAATCGGGATGCAATTTCTGAACGGTTTCAATCCAGGCCGGTGAGTTGCGTTCGAATCCATCGCCAACACCGGCAATCTGGTTATCTCCGGCTGCAAAAAAACGTCGTGGATCAGCGGGGTCGTCAAATTCCAATGCCTGAAGTTTTTCAATGGTGTCGGTATCAAAAGCCATAAATTCGGGCATCGGAAAATCGAACCTTTTCCGCAGTGTGGCCAGAAACCCGGTTTTTACCACCACTTCCTTTTCATTTTCGCGAATGGTTTCGAAAGGCTTGATAAACGGATCCATGTTTGGTGTGGTTACAATCCAGTCGAGATCGTAATAATTGTAAGGACTGGCATCTTCAGGCAGGTTCAGCTCTTTCCGCCACCGTTTGATAAAACTTCCCCAAAAGAAATCGCTAATGGGTACACGGTCGGGTTCTTCGTGCCGGAGCGCTTTGTTCATGCGTTCCAGTTTTGCAAGGCAGTTGGCTGTTCTTTTCATATTTCTATCAATTAAATCAGTTTAATTTCATCACCGTAATCCCCATTAGTCCCACAACTACTTCCTGTGAGAGGGTTTCGAGGGTAACTGATTTTAGTTCAACACCCTTTCGCAATTTCAAATTTAAAAGTATGGCACGGCAGTTTTCTCCCAACTGAACGGGTTCAGGAAACTTTGCCGGCATACAGAATCTGTCGGTTTCTGAAGTGTAGTCATTCCGGCTGCCCTGCCCCGGCGCTGTTGCATGAGAATCGATGGTACTCAGGTTCCAGTAGTTGACCGGTGGAACCAGTTCCAGCGAATCTGTTTTTCCATCGGCATAATTTAACCGGATTACTGCATTTGCAATTTGGCATTGCATAACGTTGGTTGATCCGGAAACCAGGAACCAAACCGCATCGCCTTTTTTGTTGACAGGAAATTCAATTTTTGACGGGTAGTTATCCCACAAAGATGTAAAGGCAATGTTTTTTTCTGCCGATGTCCAGTTAAACGGAATTCCCTGTGATGTTACTAACCGGTTTTCTTTGTCCAGCAAATTCTTTGTATAATCAAGATTTATTGGAGGAGGCAAGCTTTTCCAGTGCCAGAAAGTCCAGGGCGAATATCCATCGGTTCCCAAACGCACTGAAACCGTGTTTGGTCGCGGCGACAGGTATTTTTGCTTGTAAATTGTGGTTACATCGGCATTGAAAAGATTGCTGATATTAACATTTTCATACGAAACGTTAGCAGGAATTTCATTTACAAAACGTGCGGCCTCTTTTTCATCGCCAAAATGATCATTCACTTTAATTCTGAACACCCTTAATTGAGGCGCTTTACCAAGTTTTGTATGTACAAAAACTGTGTGAAATCCTTTGGCTCCGGAAAGGGTTCCCGAAAGAATTCCGCCCTGAATTTCTTTATTTTCCATCACATTTTGCGGATCCTCAACCGATTCGATTTTGTCATCCTTTAATGAAATTGATATTTTTTCACCCAGATTTCCTTCAACCAAAACGGGAGGATAGTACGGCAACTCTTTCCCTGTTTTAATGACTACTTCAACATTATCAGCATTAACTAAAATGATTTTGCATACACTTCGTCCAACTGCCGGAAGCAGCTCCCATTCAACGGTTTTGCCGTTAACCGAAACCTCTTTCACTTCGTCGGTTTGCACAGGTAAAAAAAGTTCAATATTGGCTGCCTTTTTTAGTTTTACTGAATAAAAACAATTTCCGCCGGTTCGTTCAAAAGCAACCTGAAAATCGGGCAATTCGATGAATGCATTATCCCATTCGGTTGGAAATTGCGGAGCTAACCGCACTTTGTTGTTTGGATAATCGGGTTGATATCCAAAAAGTCCGGAAACCAGTGTGCGGGTAAAAGGATGCACACAATCGCCAAAATCGATGCCGCCCTGCGCACCACCCAGGTTCCCGGGGGAAGTATGGTTAAATCCTGTTCGTAAAAATGTTCCCCGAAAAATATCATATCCATCGTTGGGAAGTCCTGCCTGAAAATAGCTCAATGCGAGGTGGTAATTGTCGCCGGGCCACAATTCGCGTATCGACCAGATTCCCGGAATCCAGTTGGAAGTCCAGACCTGACGCCCGCCATAAGGCATGCGGTCGTTTTGCAACGCCCATTCGCTGTAATACACCGATTCGATGGATTGCAATGGCGAAGTTAAACGGGCATCAACCGGGAGGAAAATACTGTACAACCATGGATCTTCGTGCAACCTTTCGTGGCCTCCCTGCTCGCGGTAAGCGCCCGAATGCCCTTTTTCCTGAATCCACAATTTTTCGAAAAAGCCCTTTTTGATTTTCTCCAGCATTTGGGTGTGATATCTTTCTGATTCAGCATCTCCCGCATTGCGCGCCATATCCCGTGCAGCCAGATGCCCGCGGTAGGCGTAGGAAGTTTCCTCTGCACTCCCGCCACCATTGTACCACTGCGAATCGGT
>Ga0100400_1001261_pt1 | contig 18156 bp, 18 predicted proteins | sample CryGeymeta201524_FD_80420 | JGI IMG/M metagenome (GOLD analysis project Ga0100400, IMG submission 80420) | Groundwater microbial communities from Crystal Geyser aquifers in Utah, USA - Crystal Geyser metaG 2015-24 | ecosystem: Environmental > Aquatic > Deep subsurface > Groundwater | place: USA... | reverse complement strand
GGTAGGGCGTGCCAGGCAGAGTTCTCCCTGACGCGCCGGCGGCGCGTCACGGAATCGACTTGGTTTGGGGGGACGGTCAGGCGATCAGGCGCTGACTGCCACCCAGGCCGCCCATTGGCGGGCGTGCAAATGCTCCTTGGGGGTCTTGAGGGTGAGTTGACGACTGCCGCGGGCCAATTTGCCCGCTACGCGGATCAGGAACGTCTGCACGGTCTGCATTTCCCAACGCCGCAGTTGCTCGCCGCTCAAAACGGATTGCAGGATCCGGGTGGGCTTCTACTCAGCGACTGAGTGCTTGCTGTACTACGTGAGCGACACGCTGCACGCGCCCAAGCCCGTGGAGACCGTCACACAGATCTTCGTGCTTACCACCATCTCCGGCCTGCTGGGCAACTTCCCGGCGGGGATCCTCAGCGACCGGATGTCGAAGAAGACGATCGTCTACGCGTCGACTTCCATCGCCGGGGCGGCGGCGCCGATCTTCCTGCTGACGAACTCCCTCCCAGTCGCCTTCGGTGCGGCCTTCCTGTTTGGCGCGGGCTTCGGCGCATTCATGGCGGTGGACTGGGCCTTCGCCACGAACCTGCTTCCCGAGCGAGACGAAGCCAAGTACATGGGCGTCTGGAACGTCGCCTTCACCGTCCCGCAGGTCGTCGCGCCGCTCATCGGCGGCGGGGTGGCATACTTCTTCAACCAACACGTCGGTCCGGGATTCGGCTACCGCGTCGTCCTGTTCCTCGTCATCGTCTACTTGACTGTCGGCACGGCGATGATCCGACCCATCAAAGAACGCGCGCTGCTCGGGCGCCACGGACTGCTTCCCAGAGGGTGAACATATGGATGTCGTGAGACAACTGCTGGCGACTCCGCCCGCTCTGTGCGTGGCGCGTTGCGGCCGGCTTGCCTGGCAAGCGTGGAACCGGTTTGCGGAAGACTACTGCTTGCTGCTCGCCGCAGCCCTGAGCTTCTACGGGCTGCTGTCGCTGATTCCGCTGAGCTTCCTCGGGCTGTGGGCGCTGAGTCGGTGGTTTGGACCGGACGAGGCATATCGCATGGCCGTTCAGTTGGTCCGCCAGAACATCCCGCTGGGGGCCGACGTGCTGATCGGTCAGATGAACGCCGTTCGCCACGGGAGCGCGAGCTGGATGACCGGCAGCCTTTGGGGGTTGCTGCCGCTGGTGTGGGCAAGCTCGCAGTTCTACGAAACGCTGGAACGGATCATGAGTGCCGGGTGGGCGGGTCGGCCGTTGCGCGGGTACCTGGCCCGGAAATCGCTCGCGTTGCTGACGCTGCTGTGCGCCGGGGTGTTCTTTGGGGCCTCGCTGCTGGCGACTACGACGCTGGCCGCTCTGCAGCATTGGCAGCTCCGGCTGTTCGGCATCACGGCGCCAGAGTTCCCGCGGTTGTGGCACCTGGCCATGACAGCGCTTCCGTTTGTGCTCTCGATCACGCTCTTCTTTCTCCTCTACAAGTTCCTGCCGAACGCCAAAGTGCCGGGCATGCTGGCGCTGAAGGCAGCCACCGTCGCGGGCGTGCTGTGGGAGTTGTCCAAGTCCAGCTTCGCGCGGTTCATCTCGCGAGAGACCACCTACCAGAACCTCTACGGCCCACTGACCAACGTTGTCGTGTTCATGCTGTGGATCTACGTGAGCGCGCTGATCCTGCTGTTGGGGGCCGAGTTTGCGGCGGCGTACCACTTCGACGAGAGTGAGGAGAGCCGCCGGGCGGAGGCGCTGCCGCAGGGGACCGGCGAGGAGAGCACACCGGCGGAGCCGGCAGGCGAAGGCTGAGCGCGGTCTCGCAACACTCGTGCACAGGCGGAGGCCTATGTCGAGGATTCTGTTCATTGTCAATCCCGCAGCTTTTGGCGGCCTGGGGTCGGCCTCCTGGGAGCGCTTTGCGGCTGAGTGGCAGGACGCCGTGGCGCCCAAGGACGTGGTGGTGACCAACGCCCCGGGGCATGCAACCGAGGTCGCTGCCTCCGCCGACGGCTACATGGTGGTTGCGGCCGTCGGTGGCGATGGCACGGTCCGGGAGGTGGTCGGGGGAATCATGGCGCGTGGCGGTGACCGGCCGGAGCTGGCGATTCTGCCGGGCGGCACCGGCAACGATGTCGCTCGCAGCCTGGGCATCCTGACCATTGCCGACGGAATCGCTGCCTTGCAGGCGGGACGCACCGCGGCGCTGGACCTGATTCGCATCGACTGCCACAACGACGGCTCCCCCGTGCAGCGCTACGCCTGCCTGACTGCCAGCGCCGGGGTGAGTGCAGTGGTGATCCACTGCCTCAAGCCGTGGATGAAGCGAGTGCTCGGCGCCGAACGGGCCTACATGCTGGCCACTGTGCTTGCCGTGCTGCGATACCGCCCGACTCACATGACCGTGCGCTGTAGCGAGGGCGAACAGCGCGGCCCGATCCTGATGGTCAACGTCGGAAACGCGGAGTGGGAGTCGGGCGGCAGTATGCGCATGTCGCCCGGCGCGCAAGTCGACGACGGGCGGCTGAACGTCTGCCTGATTGCTGCCGCCCCCAAGCTGAGACTCCTGCGGAAGCTGCCGCTCATCCTGACGGGCGACCACATCTACGAACCGGAGGTGTCGTACTTCCCGGTGACTGGCATTGAGGTGGACAGCGACCCGCCGGTCGGTCTGCAGATGGACGGGGACGCGTTCGGTTTGACGCCGGCGACATTCACCGTCTGCCCCGGCGCACTTCGCGTATTGGTCCCGCCCGCAGCGCCCGATACCAGAGCAGGGGGGGCGCGCCGCCCATGACAGAGCTGCTTGGCGCTCATGTGTGGGCGGTAGCGTTAGGGGTACTTGCGGCCGCGGCGGTTGGGTATGGCGTCCTCCTCGCCCCGCGGCGGTTTGAGGTGAGTGAACACCGGGTGCCTCTGCGGTTCCTTCCGCCGGCGCTGAGCGGTCTCCGCGTGGTGCACCTTACCGACTTGCACGTCGGCCCGTTCTTCGGGCGGACGGCGCTGAAGCGGGTAGTGACATTGGCGAACGCCTGCCGACCCGACGTGGTCGTGTTGACCGGCGACTTCGTCAACTTCCGCTCGCTGCGGTTTCTCGCGGGCGCAACTGCTGAGCTGAGTGAGCTGCGCGCCCGGTTGGGCGTGTTCGCCTGCCTCGGCAACCATGACCACTGGGAAGGCGTCGAGGCGGTGTGCGCCGCGTTGCGCGAGGCCGGGGTGACGGTGCTGGTGAACGAGAGCGTTGAGCTGGCGGCCGGCCTGTGGCTTGCCGGTGTCGATGACCGGATGTCAGGCGAAGCGGATCCGCAGAAGACGGTGCACGGCGTGCCTACCGGCGCGGCCGTTGTGTTGCTTTCGCACAACCCGACGATCCTCCCGGAGGTGGCTGGTCACCCGTGGCTGGTGCTGTCCGGCCACACGCACGGCGGTCAGGTCGCGCTGCCGCTCGTCGGCGCTCGCCACACCCCCACGCTGCCGGGCTGGCGGTGGGTCGTTCAGCAGTACGAGGGGGTGGGCGTGCGCGTGCATGGCGGCCGATCCGACGCCATCGCGACCCACCGCTACCCCGCCGGCTGGTACCGCGACGGGCAGGCAGCGCTGTACGTCAGCCGAGGAATCGGGCTGAACCAAACGTGGCCTTTCCGGCTGAACTGCCCGCCTGAGATCGCCTGTCTGGCCCTGACGATTGAGCAGGGATGAGTGCTCCTACCGCGAACAAGTCATGCTGGGGTGCCTGGCCGAGGGAGACCATAGATGGATGCCGTTGTCACAGCAGGAGGCCGACTGACCGGCGCGTTCGCCAAGGAATCAGGAGTGCAAGTCAAGGCCCTGATCGAGCTTGGCGGCCGGACGCTGCTGGAACGCACCGTTAGCGCCCTCGCGGGCAGCGACCGGGTGGACCGGATCGCGGTCGTTGGCCCGAAGGAAGTGCGCGAAGTCGCCGAGGCTGCCGGGGCCACTCACTACGTGCCGGAAGAGGGCTCCGGGATCGACAACCTGATGGCAGGCATCCGGGCGCTGAAGGCCACGGGACAGATCGTGATGTCGACGTCTGACTTGGTTGTGGTGCAGCCCGAGGACATCGACGACCTGATCGGCCGCGTGCCGGCAAGTGCGGCGTTGAGCTACGTGGTGGTGACCAGTGAGGAGTTCCTGACCGCGTTTCCCAAGCGTGAGAACAAACACTTCGTGGGGCTCCGGGACGGGCAGTTTGTGGGCGGCTGCGTGTTCGTGGTTGACGTGGGCGCCCTACAGCGGATTGAGTCTGAGCTGCGCGCGATGTTCCTGGCGCGGAAGGTGCCGGTCGTGTTGGCTTCGTTCATCGGCGCCAGGGTCCTGCTGCAGTTCGCGCTCGCCCGACTCCTCGGGAGGTGGGTGGCACCGACCACCGCGGAACTGAAGGCGCGGGTGGAGCGCTCGCTCGGGTGCCAAGCCGTCATTGTGCGCGGCGCCTCGCCGCGACTGGCGCTGGACGTAGACACCAGGAAGGACTGGCGGTTTGCCGCGGCACACGTGGCAGAACTCGAGTGCCCGGAACCTGTGGCGCAGGGAGCGGCGGGATGACTGCGTTCTTCGAGCACCACGGCGTCCTTGGGCTCTTTCTGCTGTCCTTCTGCGAGGCCAGCTTCTTCCCGCTGGCGCCCGATTTCATGCTGGCACCGATGGCGTGGAAGACCCCCGAACGGGCGCTGGCGCTGGCGCTTCTCGCCACCCTTGGCTCGGGCGCGGGGTCGCTCTTCGGCTACGCCCTTGGTCGTTTTGGCGGCCGGCCGTTGCGGCTGCGGTTCGCCACCTCGGAGAAGATTGCCAGCGTCGAGGCGGTCTTCCGGCGCTACGGCGTCTGGGGCGTTGCATTGGCCGGGTTCGCGCCGCTTCCGTACAAGCTATTCACGATCGCCAGCGGCGTGTGTCGCTTGGAGGTCGTGCCGTTCTTTGTGGCCGGAGTCGTCAGCCGCGGGCTGCGGTTCGTGCTCGTGGCGGCGCTCGGCCGGGCGTACGGCGGACACGTTCGCGACAATCTGAACGCCATCGGAGGGACGTTGGTTGGCTTGTGTGCGGTCGGTATCGGCGTCTGGTTCTTCGTCCGTTGGCGCCGAACCCGGGCGCAGCAGACCGGCAGGGAGGCAGACCCGGCCGCTGAATGCGACGACTGAGACTGGAGGCTTGACGCGATGTTGCTCTATCGTGCGCTGTCCGCCCTGGTGGGTCTTCCGCTGGCCGTCGTGCTGGTGTGCAGCGGCGGCCTGTGGCTGGCCGTTCCGGTGTGCGCTCTGGTCGCGCTGGGCTTCGGCGAGTTCGCCGACAAGGCGCGAGCCAAGAACCTCAACGTCATCGCGCCGCTGGGCTACGCGGTCTCGGTTGCGTTGGTCGTGGTCACGTACGCGCGGACGCTGCCCGCTGGCGCGTTCGGTCGGCTGTCGCCTGACCGCTACGACCGGGCGCTACTCGGGCTGCTGTTCTTGCTGGTGATGGGCAGTCTGATTCTCTATGTGTTCCGGTACCACCGCGACCAGCGGGCGCCGGTGGTTGCCGACGTGAGCGCTACGGTGTTGGGCGCGCTGTACTTGGGCGTCGCCTTCAGCTTTTTCGTGCTGCTCCGGGACTTCCACAGCGGGGAGACGCCCGTCGCGATTCCCGGCTTCGCAGGCCACCCGCAGCAGTTCGGTGCCCGGGTGCTGTTGCTGTTGTTCTGCGCGACGTGGGCCACGGACACCGGCGCCTACTTCGCCGGAAAGAACCTCGGCGAACGGACGCCGTTCGTCCGCAAGCACAAGCTCACCCCCGCCAGCCCGAACAAGACGTGGGAAGGGTGCGTTGGGGGCTTTGTCGCCGCAGTGTTGGTTGGGCTGGCGTTCGGCTCGTGGTTCCAGTTGCCCCTCCTGCTGGCGCTATTGGTCGGCGCAGTCGCCGGCGTCATGGGCCAATTCGGCGACCTGTGCAAGTCGATCATGAAGCGCGATCTCGGCACCAAAGACTTCGGTTCGCTCATCCCCGGTCACGGCGGCGTGCTGGACCGGTTCGACAGCTTGATGATGAACGTGCCTGCCGTGTATCTGCTGCTCATCGCGGTCATGTAGACGGGAAAGCGCCATGGTCTTTACAGACCTCCAACTCCACGTCCTGCAATGGCTCCAGCACTTCGCGTGTCCGTTTCTGGACCACCTGCTTCTCGGCATCACGTACCTCGGCGACGAGAAATTCTACCTGGTGCTGCTCTCGCTTCTGTATTGGAACGTCAGCCCAAAGTGCGGTTATCGCGTCGTGCTGCTGTTTCTGGTCAGCGTGCTGCTCAACGGCGGACTCAAGGAGCTGGCACACACGACCCGGCCCTTTCTGGCATACCCGGACCTCATCCGGATCGCACCGGGCGCCGAGGTAACTGCAGGAGGGTGCGCCTTCCCCAGCGGGCACGCACAGGGCACGACCACAGTCTGGGGCGCGCTGTGGGTGATGCTCAGGAAGCCCTGGTTGCTGGTGGCGGCTGTGGCGATCATCGCGTGCGTCTCTCTCTCACGGCTGTACCTCGGCTGCCATTGGCCGGAGGATGTGATTGGCGGAGCCCTGATCGGCGTGTGCTTCCTGTTCGTGACATTCCGGTTCTGGGACCGTTGGGAAGGGATCCTCCCCCACGTGCCGCTTGGCGTCCGCCTGGGGGCCGCCGCCGTGATTCCCGTGGGCCTGTTCGTGGTCGGGGAAGGCATCGACGACACGCCGAAGCTGGCAGGCGTGCTGTTCGGGTTCAGCCTGGCGCATGTGTGGTCCAGTCACCACGTCGTTGATGGAGGCGCCCCTTCGGCCGGCATCCGCGTCGTCGGCAGCTTGGTCGGCTTGGCGGTCCAAGGCGGGCTCTATGTGGGGCTCGGCCGTTACCTGCCGCCCTCTGCGTGCCTCCAGTTCCTGCTGTTTGCAGCCATCGGTGCCTGGGTGCCGTTTGCCGCGGTGCTCATGCGCCGCTGTGTGCGCCGCACCTTGTCCTTGCCGAACGGAGCCGCGGTTGCGCCATGAGCGACGTGTGCTTCATCGTGAACCCGAAGTCGGGCGCCAAGCGGGGGAGGGAACGGCTGGTCGACCGGATCTGCCGGATCTGGCGTGACGCGGGCCGCGAGCCGGAGGTTCTCCTCACTGCGCGCCGAGGACACGGTGGCGAACTTGCCAAGGAGGCGGCAGCGTCCGGCATGCCACTCGTCGTTGCCGTGGGTGGCGATGGCACGATCAACGAAGTGGCCTCCGGCCTGGTAGGGACCCGGACCGCGCTGGGGATCGTGCCTGCCGGTTCGGGGAACGGCTTCGCGCGCAACTTCGGCATTCCGCTTGAGCAGGAGACAGCGATTCGGTCGCTGCTCGACCCCGTCACCAAGCCCGTCGACGTGGGCACAGTCAACGGGCGCCACTTCTTCTGCGGCATGGGGATCGGCCTGGACGCTGCCGTCGCCGCCGGCTTTGACCGCTTTGGCGTGCGCGGCAGGTTGCCGTACTTTGTGGTGGGCGTGCGGGAGTTTCTGCGCTACCGCCCGCAACCTGTCGAAGTCCGGCTCGATAGCGAGGTGCTGCGCGGGAGTCCTCTGCTGCTCTACTTTGCGAACACACCCCAGTACGGCTCGGGTGCAGTCATCGCCCCCCGCGCGCAGCCGGACGACGGCGCGCTGGACGTGTGCTGGCTGTCGCCGGTCTCGGCGCTGTCGGCGCTCTGCAACGTGCGGAGGCTGTTCGACGGCACCATTGACGCCTGGGAGGCCATGACTGTTAAGCGCGCTCGCCGCGCGACGATTTACCGGGCCGAAGCGGGGTACTTCCACCTTGACGGCGACCCGTATTGGGGCGCGAGTGTGCTGGAAGTCGACCTCCTGCCCGGGAGCCTGACGTTGGCGGTCGGGATGGCGAAAGGAGCACGCCGATGAGCGCGCCGAGTGGTGCCCTGCAGCAGACCGGAGCGCGTTGGGATCCCCAGCCCGGCAGCATGGACGCAATCGTCCTCGCCGGCGGCATCAACCGGATTGCGCTCTACGAGGGCTACGAGCCGGGCTACAAGGCCCTCCTCCCATACGCCGGGACGCCCTCGATTCGGTTCACGCTGGAGGCGCTCCGCGGCAGCCAGTATGTGCGCGACGTCTGCGTCGTCGGGTCGCAGGAGACGCTTGCTGAGGCGATCGGCGATTCGACCATCACGTTCGCTCCCGAAGGGGAGGGTCTGCTCGGCAGCGTGGTAAGCGGGCTGGAGTTCTTCCGGGACCGGCAGGCGGTGCTGGTGGCCACGGCCGACCTACCGTTGGTTACCGCTGCGATCATCGACGAGTTTGTCGAGCACTCCGCCGCCGCTCCCACCGAGTTCGGTGCCAATGCCTACCTGGCAGCGATCCCCAAGGAAGCCTTTACCGGCGCCTTCGCGAGCGTGCGCAAGGACATGAGCCCATTCCGCGGGGGCACTCTGTGCCACGGGAACCTGGCCGTAGTCGAGCCGCGCCTGTTGGCGAATGCGGCCGCGACGGAGCGGCTGAACACGATGTACGCGGCGCGGAAGAACGCCCTGAAGTCCGCGCTCGCGCTCGGCGTGGGGGTCGGGCTCGCCTACGTGGTCGGTGTCCACTTCCTGCACCTGCTCACGGCTCGGCAGATGGCACACATTGCCAGCCGCCGGTTCCAGTTCGGGATCGTGCCGGTGGTTGTGTCCCGGCCGGAGTTGGCCCTTGACGTGGACGAGCCGGAGGACTACCGGCTCGTGAGTGAGTTGCTCAGGCAACGTCCGCAGACGACATAGGTTAGCGGACGCCGCTGCACTTGGCCTGGAACCGCCCGCGGCTCTATCTCAATCTCTCGTTGACGCCACGGCAAGCTTCGACTATAATGCCACCCACGATGTAGCCGGAACCTAGCTCCGAGGTGGCTGTCGCACCTGTGCCTGCCTCTCCGGCAGGCGCGCGCGGATTTCTATTGTGCTTCCATCAGGGAACTACTGGCTCCGGCTGAGTCTGCTCTCATGTCGAAGCTCCCGAGAGGGGGAAACACGACTCAGTGGCCTGGTCCGCCGCTTACCTGCATGTGTATCTCAATCTTCGCACTCAGAGAGGAAGCGAACACAATGAACCGTTCGTCAAAGGCAGTACGCGGTTTCACCCTGATTGAGCTGTTGGTCGTGATCGCGATCATCGCGATCCTGGCTGCGATCCTGTTCCCGGTCTTCGCCAAGGCTCGCGAGAAGGCGCGCCAGGCGGCGTGCATCAACAACGAGAAGCAGATCATCCTGGGCTCTCTGATGTATGCTTCGGACTATGACGAGACATACCCGCCCGCGCGAGTGGACAGCCCCGAGCTGCGCTGGGATCAGATCATCCAGCCCTACGTGAAGAACACGCAAGTCGTCCAGTGTCCCAGTGAGGCAGTTCCGCGGGGCTACGGGCACGCGCACAACCAGTTCGGCTATTTCGGACCGAACGTCGGCGGACTGCCCAAGGGCTCGTCTCGGAGCGAGGCAGAGGTCCAGAAGCCTGCCGAGACGATCCTGTACGCCGACTCCGGCCGAGACGAAGACACTTGGGCCTCCTTCCACGCCGATCCCAACGCGAAACGAAGGGGCGGCAGCTATATCTTGCGGTGGCCTGGACAGGACACCCTCGTGAACCCGTCGGGGCCGGACTGCGGCGCGAGGACTTTGAACGCCCGGCATAGTGAGACCTGCAGCATTGCATTCGCGGACGGGCACGTGAAGTCCCTGAAGCCGAGCAATGCCTTCATCTTCGACAACGCCACGTGGATCAACCCGCCTCCCGGTCGGGATCTGTGGCGGGTGGCGAAGATAAACGGCTGAGCCACCGGCCGTCGTGACCTGGCAGACAGAGGAGGCGCCGGTGCTTCCCCAAACGGGGAGCACTGTGCGTCTCCTTTCCGGTTTTGCGGGCCACCGACTGGGAGAGCGCGCCCCGCGAGGTACGCCGCGATTCATGCCCCTCCTCTACGCCTGCGCCTTCCTCATGGACGCTGCCTCGTCGGCGATGGTCGTGAGCCGATCACCGTTCGGAATGCTGCTGGGCGCGACGCCCTTTGAGCTTGGGGTGCTGGGCAGTGCGGCGACCGTGCCGTATGCATTTTCGACCCTCCTGTTTGGGCGCCTCTCCGACCGGCTCGGCCGGCGCCGACTGGTGCTCGCCGGCGTCGCCTGTCTGATCCCCCTGTTTGCGTTGATGCCCGCGTCGAAGACGCCCCTCCAGTTCGGACTGCTGCTGGCGATGTGGAGCTTCGTGATGGGCGCCTATTGGCCGCCGCTGCAGGCGTGGATCGGCGACCTCCGGGCGACTGGGCTGGTGGGGAGGGCACTGACGTGGTTCAACGTCGGGTGGAGCACCGGGGTCATGGTCGGCTCGTTGGTCGGCGGGCTGCTGTTCACGGCGCACCCGGCCTGGCCCTTCCGGTTCAGCGTGACCTGCTGTGCCCTCATCCTGGCCCTCGTGTTGCTGTCGCCGCTCCCGAGTGCCGCCGTCCACCGAGATTCAGAGAGGCCTGCCGCGACCCCTTCCACGACGCCACCCACGCAGTCGCAGAACGGCCGAATGGTCTATCTCGGCTGGCTCGCGAACGCGGTGAGCTTCTTTCTCTCCGGAACGGTGTACAGTCTGTTCCCGGAACTGGCCGCAGAGCTCGTCGCCAGCGGCTGGTTCTGGGCGGCGATTGCGGGAACGCTGGCTGGTAGCCGCGTCATTGGGTTCCTGCTGATGCTCCGCCTCGAACCGTGGCTCTACCGTCCCTCTACTCTGTTGGCGACCTACGCCGGGCTGGGTGTCGCGATGGCTACGGTGGCGCTGACCCGCACGCTGTGGCCGTTCTTCGTCGCCATGGCGCTGCTGGGGCTGTGCAACGCCCTTTCGTACTCCTGGAGCCTGTTGCACAGCGTCGAGAACCAGAGTCGGAAGGGCGCTACGGCGAGCTACCACGAGTCGATCCTGCGATTGGGGGACTTCACTGGTGCGTTCGCGGCCGGTGCCAGCGCACAGGTGTGGGGCTTGCGGGCGCCGTACGTGGTCTGCACGATAGTGGTGGGCCTGGGGGCGGCAGCGCAACGGCTGCTGATCCGTTGGCCGTTGGGGAACAGACGCGGCTGCGAGGGGTAGCGCTTCCCGGTGGCTGCGGTCAGCCGTGTGGTGCGGCGCGTTTCACTTTGGTAACCGGCTGGTCGGGGTGTGCCGGGTTGGGGATGAGTCGCTGACCGACGCAATCGACGTACATGTCGGTCTTCTCCAAAACCGCCTGACCGATCAGGACTTCGTCGCCGAGGATGAGGGCTTCCTCGACTGTATCGCGTCCGGCAATCTGAATGACCAGGGAACTGGTCACCGGTACCGGGTCGTTGCGGCCGTCGGTGTACTCCACGCCCCGGGTCCCGCGGACCCTCAGACCAAGGGCGTCGGCCACGTGCTGCGGGATCACCAGCCTGACTGCGCCCGTGTCCACGAGGGCATCGGCCTTGTAGCGCCGAACCTGGTCGGCCGCGAGCCGGCCCTCGGCTGCGAGCGTCTCGTCCACCTCATTTGTGAGGACTGCTTCCACGCGGACTTCTCCCATGGCAATACCTCCAAGGCGGAACCGGTATGTGGGTATTCTATTCGCCGCCCGACGGTGTGTGAACGCCGCCGTTCTCTGTGCGCGCACCGGCGTGGCAAGACCATCGTCTCTGGGGAGGTTCTAACATGGCTTGTGCCTGAAGCCACCCTCCTAACCCGCCAAATCGTGTCGCCCTACATGTGCTCCGCTCCGACTCGCCGGCGCGGCGCACTGGTTGCCGTACTCGTGCCTCTTCTCGGCCTGCGCTGTCTCAGTGTCGCCCTCTGCACCGGTCCGGAGTTCGTTCCGGTCCCCGACGCCGCGCCGCCTCCATATGAGCTGACCGCGCAGTTGCAGACGGCTGACGCCGGGACCTCGGCCCCGGTCCTGGCGCTGGACTACGTCAGTGCCGCTGACCACGTCGCTGTCGTCTTCGACCCAACCGTCCTGCGAGTGGAGCGGGTCCACGGCGAACGGACGGTCCTGGCGACGCGCGGGAAGTGGCTTCCCTCGGCAAACCCTGGCCGGTACTCGGTCCAGGTTCGCCGAACCACCGCGGAGATCGTGGTCGCTCTCGATGGAGTCACCCTCGTTCGGGTTGCGCAGCCTGCTCCCGAGGAGGCTGCGGTGGCGCGGTGCAATCCGCAGGAAGGGACCGGGCTGGTCGAAACGCGGGTCCAGCCGTTGGCGGAGATCAACTTCTCGGACGACTTCATGCGCACCCCGGCCGAGCCGGGCGAGTGGGAGCGCGTCTTTGGGACCTGGGGCGTGGCCTCGTTCGAGCGGCCGAAATTCAGCGCGAATCCGTTCTGCTGCCGCGGCGAACGAGCGTACGCGCTCTCCACGGCGGGGAGTGCGTTTTGGGCGGACTACCTGGCGACCGCTGCGGTGCGACTCATTGCCGGCACGCGAGCCGTCGGGCTGGCGTTTGCAGTGCAAGACCGTGCCAACTTCTACCGCCTCGACTGGATGGCGGGTCCGAAGGAGTTCCGGCTGGTGCGGAGGCGAGCGGGAGAAGAGCAGGTGCTCGCTCGGAAGCCTGGCGTGATCGGGCTGGACCAGTGGTACCAGCTTGAGGTGCTGACGGTTGGCACCCGGATCGAGGTAGGGGTTGATCGAAACGCCCTATTCGTGGCCGAGGATCCTGGGTTGTACGGCGGCAAGGTCGGCCTCTGGTACCAGGGCTCTGAAGCTGCGTACTTCGATGACGTGACCGTCAGCAGCGTCGCCCCCGAAGACTTGGCGAAGCCGCTGATCGAGGTGGTACCGCGACCGGTTCCGGTGGTCAACGACATCGCGGTGACCGACCAGTTCATGAAGGCGTGGGCCGCGCTCAAGCAGAACGCCACGAAGGGCACGCTGCTGGACTACACCTTCAAGCAAGCCCCCGTTGACTGGCTCGAGTACACGGGGCAATGGGGCTCGATGAACCGCTGGGAGTGCCAGCCGCAGTGGACGTGGTTCGGGGGCAAGGGACCGTGGGGCGTCACTGTCTGGCACAAAGACGCATTCGTCGGCGACGTGACGCTGGAGGCGTTCGGGTCTCACATGAAGGACTTCCCGTTCAACCCCGTCTTCCGCCATCCCGGCAACATGTGCCTCACCATTTGCGGCGACGGAGAGAATCTGGACAGCGGGTACAGCTTCATCTTCGCAGGCTGGGGCAACCACTGGACGCGGCTCCTCAGACGCGGCACCGTGGTCGCTGAGACCAACAAGGCCCTGATGCCCGACAACCGGGATGGGTTGAGCGTCGAGGGGCAGTACCGGAACTGGTATGGAGTGCGGCTGCGCAAGGAGGGCGCCAAACTCATTTGCTTCGTGGACGACAAGGAGGTCCTTCGCTGGGAAGACCCGGAGCCGCTGCCGGGCCGACGAGTCGCAGTGTGGACGGTCGACAACACGATCCTGCTCGCTCGGGCCAGGATCCTCGCCGACGAAGTGTTGCCGGGCGGCCTGCCCTCGCCCGCGATGGTGTGGCGACCGGGACTCGAATCTCCGCCAGGGACGCCGGGGAGCCGTGAGGCGGTTGCCGGGGTCGAGCGGCCACTGACCAACCCGTTGCACCGGGCGACGGAGCCGTCGGCCCGACGAGGTGAGTCGGAGGCGGCCGGTCCGACGGCGGCCCGACTGCCCTTGCGGTTCTCCTTCGACCGCTCGCTGGACGGGTGGGCCAACCGCGACGGCGAGAACGGCGCCCTGTTGACCCTCGACCGGACCGCTGGTGCGCGGGGGGCGTCGTGCCTGAAGCTCGTCAACGCGAAGTCCGGCGGCACGTTCGCAGCGGCGGTACCACTGACGAACTGCGACGCCTCGCGGTCCGCAATCAGGTTCGACTACCGGGTCGGACCCGGGGTCAAGACGAACCTCTACCTCAAAGTTGACGGCTGGTGGTACACAGTCGTCTTCACCGCCCCCGACGCCAAGTGCTGGCGAGCGCCGCGGCTCGGCGAGTTCGAGAACGTGCAGGCCGAGGGGGCGTGGCACGCTACCTCATTCCGGTTGGCGGACGCGTTGACGAGTCGGAAGCTTGTGACGCCGGAAGGCGGCCTCGGCCGGGAGGCGTTCCTGATCGAGGACGCGTTCCTGGGCTTCTGGTCAGACGACGTTTACGCTGTGTGTGGGTTCGAGCACAACCCCGCGGGAGCGACCTACTTCCTGGATAACTTCGAGGTGCGGTCCGCGCCTCGCGCCAAGCACGGCCCCGTGCCGCCGACCACGGCGCAGCCCGAGGGCCTGCGCTGTGACGACTGGCGTAACTACGGCGGCCCGCGCGGCATGACCGTGTGGTCGACCCCGTGGGACACGACCGACGGGTCGCGCAGCCTCCTATTGGTGAACGAGCGCCTCGGTGGAATCGCCGGCGCGGCCATCCGGTCGGTGCCGTTTGACGCCTCGCAGTATCCGGTCGTGTCATTCGACTACAGGTGCGACGACTCCGCGCGGATCGACGTATGGGTTGAGCTGGCTTTCGGCGCCACGATGGCTGACCGGTGGCGGACGGTGAAGTTCACCGACAGCGACGAGGCGTGGCCGGTCATCGGGAAGTGCCCCGGGGTGGTGACCGACGGCGAATGGCGCCACTGCGAGTTCAACCTGGGCGAGATGCTGGGCCGCAAGAGGAATGTGGATTCGACCGTTTCGCGACTGGTGATGGCGAGCGGCGGCTGGCCGGGCAACGAAGAGGGGTGCCACCTCTGGTTCAAGGACTTCCGGCTCCTGCCGGCCCCGAAGGTTGAAGGAACGCCGGCGGACCCCGAGCCGCCGACGGTAACTGAGGTCTCCCCGGCGGAGGGTGCTGCGTCCGGCGAATGCCGGATCACCGCGCGCCTTGTCGACGCGGGGAGCGGGGTGCTGCCGGCGTCCATTCGACTGAGAGTGGGCAAGCGGTGGTACTCACTTTCGGATACTGAGCTGGCATTCGACCGGGCTTCCGGTCTGTTGACGTGGGACGGTCTGAAGAGCCGCCCGCACCCAACCACGTTCGGTAACGGCGAAGTAGTCCCGTGTCGGATTCAGGTCGAAGACAGCGCCGACAATGCACTGGCCAAGCCGTGCACCTGGGCGTGGCGAATGAGCTTCGCCGCCGACAAGCTCGCGCCGCCGGCGCCGTGGGTAAACCACGTGCCGGTAAAACCGCTGGTCCGAGAGGAGTTCGAGGCGGCCGACGCGCCCAAGTTCGGGCAGTGGGGTCATGCCGACCTCCGCGTCACCCAAGAAGCCTCGGCGACGGGGAGGGGCTCCCTGCTGATCACCGACTACGGCCCTGACGGGTTCGCCGGAGGCATGGAGCGCGATCCGGTCGACGTGGAGCAGTACCCCTACCTCGCCTTTGACTACCTGACCGACCCGATCCCCAACCCCGTCTCGGCATACAGCGTGTACACGCTTCAGTTCAACGGCCAGGGGGGGGATCGGTTCGAGGTCGGCCCAATCCCCGCGGCTGCGCCCGGCAAGTGGGCGCACGCCGAGTTCGACCTGCGTTCGTGCATGAAGCCGAGTCTCGGCCCGCCCTACTTCTTCATGGTCGGCGAGAGCGGCGCCCAGAATTCCCGGCCCGGCAGCCGCCTCTATGTCGACAACTTCACCCTCTACTCCCGCGCGGCGCGCACCGTGAAGGTGCAATGGAGCACACCCACTGACGCGAGCGGAGTCACGGGATACAGTTGGTGCCTTGACGCCGACCCCGCAACGGTGCCTGAAGAGACCGTCAAACGCACGGCCACCGAGGCGCAGTGGGACGTGCCAGAGGCCGGAACCTACTACGCCCACGTTCGCGCCCGCGATGGTGCGGGCAACTGGGGTGCGACGGGGCATTGCCGGGTCGTGGTGGAGTAGCTCGCTGGTCGGTGTTGTCCTGACGATCGGCGACTGTGATTGGTGCCGGAGTGGGTTGCGTTGGGCTACTCCGGCGCGTACAATCGTCCCACGCGAGGTGTTCCACCATGGGCCTGAACACAACCGATCTGATGACCGAGGAACAGAAGAAGAACTGGCCCCTCGCGCTCGCCATCAGTCGCGAAGCACGGACGGACCCCAAGTCCCGGTACGCAGGCAAGCAGGTGGGGATTGTGCGGCAGGAAGTGGTGGCAATCGCCGATTCGCTGGACGCGCTGGTGGACCAGCTAGAGTCTGCGCACGCGGACCCCGACGAAGCCACCTGGATTGACGCAAACGTGGACTATGAAGAGACGCACTACATTTGGGGGCAGGCGTAGTGGCGAGAAGAAGCGGGTGGCTACGTGGTGACCGGCCAGTGATACACGTGTTGTTGCGCGGGTCGAGCGAGAGTCCTCCAGAGGAGCGAACGCTCTTGGCCGACACGGGGGCCGGCCGGCGACGAGCTGCCTTCGGTGTCGTGCTCAGCGTCGAGGACCGCCTCCGCCATGCCTCGTGGGCTGGCAGTTCGGCGAAGCTGGGCGGCGCAGTGACAGGGTGGTTTTCCTTGTACCCCGTGATGTTGGAAGTCCCGGAACTAGAGTTCGCTCGCCGCGCCTCCGCCGTTGCAGTGCCGGCAGCGTTGCTGCCCTCTGGTCTCGACGGGATCGCGGGGTTCGCCTTCCTCAACCAGTTCACCTACGGCAACTGCGGCGACCCGGATCGATTCGGTCTGGAGACCCTCACTGCCTGAACTGCGCACTCAACGCCGCGCGCGGTGTAGCACTCCAACGCAGTTTGGAGCCAAGGAGACCACCATGCCCAAGATCGTCATTCTCGGAGCTGGAAGTGGGTTCGGCGGTCGGCTATCTGTCGATATCATGTCGCGGCCGGCCCTGCAAGACTCTACCATCTGCCTGTGTGACATCCATGCGGAGCGCCTGGACAAGGTGCAGGCGTACGTCCGGCGGACCATCGCCAAGCACAACCTGCCGACGCAGCTTGAGGTGAGTCTCGACCGGCGCGAAGTCCTCCCCGGTGCGGACTTCGTCATTACCTCCGTGTCCGTTGGCGGGGGAGCGTACTACGGGTTCCCCTTCAGCGCTGAGGTCGGCATCCCGAGGAAGTACGGCGTCGACCAGTCTGTTGCCGATACCGTGAGTCCCGGCGCGGTGTTCCGTTTTCTCCGAACGGGCCCGGTTCAGCAGCAGTTCCTCCGCGACATGGAGGAGCTGTGTCCGGACGCGCTGGTGCTGAACCACACCAACCCCATGTGCATGCTCACTTGGCTGCACTCGGTGGACACCTCGATCAGGAACGTCGGCATCTGCCACGGTGTTCAGGAGACCACCAGGCGCCTGGCCGGGTGGGCCGGTGTGCCGTACGCGGAGCTGTCCTTCCTCTGTGCAGGCATCAACCACTTGGCGTGGATCCTGGAGCTCAAGCGGGGCAACGAGGACTTGTACCCGAGGATCCGCGCCCTGCTGGACGACCCGGAGAAAACCAAGGGCGAGGAAGTCCGCTTCGAGATCCTGAAGCACTTTGGGTACTTCTCGACTGAGAGCAACCGACACGACTCGGAGTACCTGCCCTACTTCCGGCGGACGCCGGAACTGCGGGAGTACTTCAAGCTGCCGTCGAGAGAGGTGCCGGAAGAGGCGCCGACGGCGCGGGAGTGGCTTCGGGACGCCGCTCCCGGCTCGCCGGAGGGCGGCCCCGTTGGGGAGTTGCGCCTGTCACACGAGTACACCTCAGGAATCATGGAGGCGGTGGTCACTGGCGTACCGTACACCTTCAACGGGAACGTCATGAACACCGGACTGATTGCCAACCTGCCGGAAGGCTGTTGCGTCGAAGTGCCCTGCATGGTGGACCGCCGCGGGGTGAGCCCCTGCCACGTGGGCGCCCTGCCGGCTCACTTGGCGGCGCTGGACCGGTCGAACATCGCCGTGCAAGAACTTGCCGTGCAGGCTGTACTCAACCGAGACCGCGAAGCCGCGTTCCACGCCTGCTGCCTCGACCCGCTCACAGCCGGCGTGCTGCCACTGCACAAGATCCGCGAGATGTTCGAGGAGCTATGGGAGGCCGAGAAGCACTTGTTGACGTGGTTCGACCCGGCGCACACCGGACGGGTGCCGGAGACGTGCGCGGCCTAATACTACAACCGTACTTAGCTCGGGGCAGGTCTCCGACCGCCCCGAAACGCTTGACCGGAAGGTCTCAAAGGGCTGCGAATCCACGGGATTCGAGGAGACCTGTCGGTCCGGGGAGC
>Ga0100400_1001255_pt1 | contig 18193 bp, 29 predicted proteins | sample CryGeymeta201524_FD_80420 | JGI IMG/M metagenome (GOLD analysis project Ga0100400, IMG submission 80420) | Groundwater microbial communities from Crystal Geyser aquifers in Utah, USA - Crystal Geyser metaG 2015-24 | ecosystem: Environmental > Aquatic > Deep subsurface > Groundwater | place: USA... | reverse complement strand
TCTATCTTGGTAAGAAGGACTAACACTCCTTGCGTGGAAAAAACGAGGGCAAAGAGTCAAACTGGAAACGTTACAAGTCATCCAGCAAATTTTTAAAAAAATTGTGGAACTATAGAGATCTGAAAGAATTTGATTTTATTGTACTTGAACAGTACAAAACTAAAGGTGGTCTACGCTATGCAGAAACATGGTCTTTATGTACAGTAGATGCTCCTCTGTCCACTGTATGGTATAACACACGAATTGAAGGCATATCATTTAAAGTGACGGAAGCTATCACTGAACGGCATAAGCAAAGGCTTCAACTGATAATTAAATGGGCCAAAAGGAGAGCTAATGGGAAAAATAGTTCTTAAAAATCAACCCTGTCCTATCTGTTCCTCCAGTGACGCCGTTCAAGTTTATGAGGACGGTGGCGCTAAATGTTATTCTTGTAATCACTCATTCAAAAAATGGGGAAAGGACGAACTTGGTAATGTAGTAGATAATTTTGAAAGAGTGGAACCAAACATAAGAAAATTAAGAAAACCCAGCATAGAAGAAATTTCAGAACTGACTTCTCAGAGTTTAAGAGATAGAAACATAAGCAAGAAAATCACTGAATTCTACAAAGTGAAAGTATCATACAATGCTGACGGGGAAGTAGATGCTCATTATTATCCTTATTCTGAAACATCCTATCAAGTTAGAAAGCTTCCAAAGACTTTCTACTGGATAAACAGAGAAGCTAGCCATAATCAACTATTTGGTCAAGAGCGTTTTAACGGAGGTGGTAAAAGACTCATCATTACAGAAGGTGTTATTGACGCATTAAGTGTAGCAGAAGCCTCTTATAATCGTTATAAAAAGTTTTATCCCGTAGTAGCCATGACGGCTAGTACAGAGAATAAGCAACTTATTGAAAATCGAAGCTGGATTCGCTCTTTTGACGAAGTAGTTCTTATTCTGGATAATGATGCCGCCGGTGAAAAGGCCACAAAGGAAGCGACCAAAATTATTGGTGCAGACAAAATTAGAATCGCTAAGATGGAAAGAAAAGATCCCAACGAAGTTTTGATAAAAGATGGTTCCACCAAGCTCATGGAGGTTGTATTTGATGCCGCTAGATACACTCCAGCAGGTTTTAAGACAAAAGAAGATCTTTGGGACGCTCTGGTTGAATTGTCTAAGGTAAAGTCCATTCTATATCCTGAATGTATTTCAGGACTAAATGACAAGCTTAAAGGGAGACGTTATGGTGAGATAGCACTTTTTGTAAGTGGTACAGGATGTTTTGCCAAGAACACAGAAATTTTGATGTATAATGGAAGTATTAAGAAGGTACAAGACGTCTCTGTGAATGATCTCGTCATGGGTGATGACAACACCTGCCGTAAAGTAAAGACATTATTTCGTGGTCGTGAGGAAATGAGAAGGGTGATTCTGAAAGATGGCACATCCTTTGAATGTAACAAATCTCACATCATGTCTCTGGTAAATAATGCCGAAACTGGTCGATGGGGACTTACGACGGGTCAAGTGATGGATATAGGACTGGAAACTTATGAAAAGTGGTCATTAAAAAGAAAGCACTTGACAAAGGCCATAAAAAGTGCTAGACTGGAATTCCATAACAAGACTCCTCTTCCAATAGATCCTTATATATTGGGGACACTGTTGGGAGCTAGTTCGGAAAGCTATTACCATGATGACAATGTTGCAATTGTAAACAGACTTAATGAAAAAGGACATGTATGGGAGAAAAACGTATCATTGGTCTACAATAGTAAAGATAAATTGCTCAACAATTTACAACTAACTAATAAGCATATTCCTGAGACGTATCTAACATCAAACATAGAATGTCGTCTACAGTTACTAGCTGGTCTTATTGATACTAATGGCTATTATTGTAGTAAGACTAAAGGTTTTAAATTTTTACAAAAAGAGTTAGGATTGCTTCTTCAAGTGAAGAGATTGTCAGAATCTTTAGGATTTTCAACAAAATTTAGTAAACAAGTAAATAAAAAGGTTGGCAATCGCTATAAACTGTTAATAAATGGTGATTCGTTGGAAGACATTCCTGTAGTGCTGTCTTATAAAAAAGCTGAAACTGGATTACAAAAGAGGGACTCCCACAAATATTCTTTTACCATAGAAGCCCTTCCAGAAGCGGAATATTATGGCTTTGAGGTTGATGGTAATGGTCGTTTTGTCCTTGGAAACTTTGTGATAACTCATAATAGTGGTAAAAGTACAATAATGCGAGAAATAGTTCTCGACGCACTGTTGCTACAAAAGGAAAAAGTAGGAATTATTTCTTTGGAGGAGTCTCCTGAAGAAACAGCTAGAAAGCTAGCAGGAATGTATTTAAATAAGAATACCAGCGACGAGGAAATTCCTCTGGAAACTCTCAGAAAGGGTTTTGATGCACTGTTCTCAGAAGAAAACATCTTACTATTGGATCATCAAGGAAGTCTTGGTGAAGAGTCTCTACTGGAACAGCTGGAATACATGTGTTTGGTGGGCTGTAAAACAATCATCATTGATCATATCACAATTCTTGTATCCGAAGGCGCAGAGCATTTAACAGGAAATGAAGCTCAAGATAAAATAATGAATGACTTACTTCGTCTAGTTAAACGTTATCCTGTGTGGATAGGCCTTGTATCACACCTACGTAAAACAATAGCCGGTAAGAAAGCTTTTGAAGAAGGGGTGATTCCCTCTCTAGACGATATAAAAGGAAGTGGATCTATTAAGCAGATTGCGTTTGATGTAATTGGTTTTGCCAGAAACATGGTGGCAGATGAAATCGACGTTCGAAATACTATCAAAATGCGAGTGCTTAAAAGTCGCTATACAGGTATGACCGGTAATGTGGACGCTTCATACTATGATGAAAAGACAGGACGCCTTTCTCGTCGCTATAATAGTGACGACTTTGAATTGGAGTTATAATGCGTAAGGACGATTTACCAAATATCAAAATTCCCTGGAGTACTATAGGGTATTTGGTGTACAAAAGAACTTATTCTCGACGTATGGGGGAGGTTACTGAAGAGTATCCTGATACAGTTCTTAGAATGATTAACGCGGCCAAAGAACAGTTTGGCTGTAATTTTACTAGAGATGAAGAGAAAAGACTGGCTGGATATATGTTACAATTTAAAGGAATGCCTGCTGGTCGATATCTATGGCAGGCTGGAACTCCTGTAGTAGATAGATTTGGTCTTGCCAGCCTCCAAAACTGTGCTTTTTGTGTGGTAGATCATCCTATAAGACCTTTTACCTGGGCAATGGATATGTTAGCTCTAGGTTCAGGTGTAGGATACAACATACAAAGAGAGTTCATTGAACAGATTCCAAAAGTGAAAAATTGGTTTGAACCTCCAAAAAGAATAAATAATGCCGGAGCGGATTTTATCGTACCAGATTCTAGGGAAGGTTGGGTAAGACTTTTGGGTAAAACCCTGAAAGCCGCTTTCCTCAGTCATTCAAAAGATAAAGGCAGCTTCACGTATAGTACTCAATTGGTTCGTCAAAAAGGAGAGCCTATTAAAGGGTTTGGAGGAACAGCTTCAGGTGATCAGGATCTAATATGGGGAATCAATGAAATAAGTAAATTACTGGTGAGACGTAAAGGAAAGAAGATCAAACCGATTGATGCTCTAGATATAATGAATATAATAGGCTTTATTATCGTTGCAGGAAATGTTCGTAGAAGTGCTCAGATTGCTCTAGGTGACCCCGATGATGTAGAATATCTCTTGGCAAAACGTTGGGACATGGGAAACATCCCAAAATGGAGAGCTATGAGTAATAACAGTGTTGTCTGCAATGAAATCAGTGAATTACATGATTATTTCTGGGAAGGCTACAAAGGCAATTCAGAACCATATGGTCTTGTAAATTTAGAGCTTTCTCGTGAAATGGGACGCCTGGGGGATGATGAATATAAAGATCCTGATGTAATGGGAGTGAACCCTTATTGCATAGGGGCTTGAGAGAGTAATCTCGCTTGAAAAGCTACTTAATAACAGGGGAAGTCCCACTGGGATAATCCTGTGTCAACCCGCTATGGGAGATGCAACGACTATGACTAAAGATCTGAAAAAACGCCTGTATGCTTTTGCAATGTTTGATGGTTGTTTAATTAAGCAATCAAACAAAACAAATGCAAGTTTAATAGTCAAAATGTTACAAGATAATGAAGACTATATAGACAAAGTTATTACAGCGCTGGAAGAAGTACCTGTAGGCTATAAAAAAACTATGTCTGCTATTAATGATAAGGAAGATTACAAGCATAAACAACAAACACGTCTTCAGTCATATTCACATCCAGTATTTACAAAAATACGAAATAGAATTTATATTGAAGGACGAAAAGTTGTAGATCCTCACATGTTAACTTTAATGGATGAAGAAATGCTGGCCATAATGCTGATGACTAGCGGTAGTAGAACTATGGATAAACGACGAGTTAACGCTTGTTCTACATACCGTCTACATTTGAACAATCTTTCTTATGGAGATTTGATGTTGATAAAAACCTGTATAAAAAAGGTATTCAACATGGAAACAAATATTCGTAAGAAAGGACTTAAATATGATCTAGTCATTCCAACATTTCATTCATGTCTATTTGAGGAAATTGTATCCCCTTTCATTCTTCCATCATTTCAGTACAAAGTCGGACGGTAGCCTCCACAGTTATGTGGATGATGATATAGTCTGAACTATATGGTAACATATAGAGATTGTTTGAAAGAGCAATCCACTGAAAAGTGTAACAAAATGTGTGCTGAACAGACGCTTGAAAACTATGAGACCTGTGCTTTGGGAGAAATTTTTTTACCGAATATTAAAAGTGATGATGAGTTCAAGGATGTTTTAACCTTGAATTATCGGTTAATTAAACACTCTCTCATGCTCCCTTCTCACCATCCTGAGACTCAAGAAGCTGTTCACAGAAATATGAGAATGGGTCTTGGTCTTACAGGATTGGCGCAATCTACAAAAGAACAACTAAGCTGGCTGCCTGACGCTTACGAATTCTTGAGGGAATATGATGAAAAGTATTCTGATGTATATGGTATGCCGACAAGTATTAAATTGACCACCACCAAACCATCAGGCACCCTCTCACTGTTGCCAGGAGTAACTCCGGGAATTCATCCCGCTTTTGCTAAGTATATGATTAGACGCATCACTATTGCCACAGAACACCCTCTAGTTGAAATATGTCGAAAAGCAGGCTACCTTATGGAATATAAGCGTAATTTCGATGGTAGTTTGGATCGAGGAAGTCTTATTATAAGCTTTCCTTATTCTTACTCAGACGGTACGATTCTGGCTGAAAGTATGTCTGCTATCGATCAATTGGAATTTATTAGATTGATACAAACAATTTGGTCAGATAATTCGGTGTCTTGCACAGTATACTATGAAGCGAGTGAGGTGTCAAATATCCGTAAATATTTGGAAGAAAATTACCTTCGCTCATTTAAAAGTTTATCCTTCTTATTAAGACAGGAGAACGGTTTCGATCAACAACCCTACGAAGCCATAAGCAAAGAAGAGTTCGACGCTTTAGTAGCTTCCACCACACCTATTCATGAGATTACCACAGAAGTACAGTTTGAAGGTGGTGAGGAGTGTGAAGCGGGACACTGTCCAATTCGTTAATTACAATTCATAAGTGCTCGCTACCATAGGAGCACTCTAACCTTACAGGAGGTAGTATGCACAACTATGAGACATATTTAAGAAATTTAATGTGTAAAGGTTATTGCAAGATGAGAGCCATGTTAATAACGATGACGCTATTTAATCTAACTGCCGAGGAAATTCTGAAGACTGATAATAGAGTGAATAGCAGCAAGGAAGCGCTGGGTTATCGTCCTAATTATAATTATGTGGGGAAGATTCAAAAGAAAATTTGGGATATTGAGGAAAGATAGTATGAAAATAATACGTATTTGTTGGGAAGATATGGTGGGAAAGATTTTAAAAATTCGGCGATTTACATCAGAGGATCTCACTATTATTGTTGGGTTTGAAGAAGCCACAGGTAATTATTACGTACTTGAAGAAATTTCTAAAAGTGTTATAGACCTGTCATACTGAAAGGAAGAATATGATCATTGCTGTTGACTTTGACGGGACAATCTGTAAACAAAAATGGCCTGAAATAGGCGAACCCGTGCCGGGTGCTATTGAAGGACTGAAGAAGCTCCTTTCAGATGGACACTTGCTAATCTTATACACTCTCAGAAATGGGCCGTCTCTTGTGGAAGCTCTGGATTACTTGAACAGACACGAAATTTCTTTATGGGGTATCAACGATAATCCTAGACAGAAACACTGGTCAGCCAGCAAGAAGATTCATGCTCACGTATATATTGATGATGCTGCGTATGGTTGTCCCTTAGTGTATCCTGAAGGAACGTCTATGCCATATGTAGACTGGACTAAAATCAGACTTTGAAAGGAGATAAAAATGGATATGTTAAATGACGTGGTGATTTTCATACGAGAAAATAAACCGGAAGATGCAGGAATTGCCTTAGGTCAATGGTTGAAAGCAGTCATTTCTACTGAAAACAAGAACATTGATATCGATGAGCTTATGGATGCCATGGACGATGAGGTGGCGTGATGACTAGTGAAGAAATCCTGGAACTAATAGAAACCCTAGATACTGTGGGAGAAAAGTCAATACAAGAAGACTTTTTATATATGTTATTTGAATCAAAACTGTTCCAATACTGTGTAAAGTACGCTTATGAGCCGTTGAAAACATTTAACATAAAAGACACTTCTCGCTTTATGAATTTGAACACAGGTTCCAAAGAAATAGGTCGTAAAGCTTTTGAAGTGTTAGATGCTCTAGCTGAACGCAAACTAACCGGTAACAAAGCCTTAGACAGAGTCGAGAGTTTACTCAAGACCTTTAATGAGTCCTCTCAAAAACTGTTCATTAGAATCTTGAACAAAAAACTCATTTATGGCATAGGTATTAAGACTATAAACAAAGTTAAACCAAATTTCATCAAAACTGTTGGATTCATGAGATGTGCTCCCTTTAATCCTGATTGGAATTGGTCTGAAGGAGTCATAGCTCAAGAAAAGATGGATGGTATGTTTATGAACATTACTGCCATTAATGATCAAACCATTCTAACATCCAGAACAGGACAGTTGTTTGATATCCATGCTTTTCAGATGATTGACTTTGACCTGTTGGAAAAGGGATACCAGTATCATGGAGAGATGATCATTTTTCAAGATGGTGCTCCATTGGATCGAAAAACAAGCAATGGTATTGCCAACCACATACTCAATGGAGGAACATTCAAAAATAGTCAGAGACCTGAGTTCTATCTATGGGATAAGGTTCCAATAGAGGTTATTACAGGTGATGCTAAGTGTCCTCCTTATAAGGTCCGCGTAAAAGAGTTAAAAAATTCAATAACAACTCCATTTAATTTAGTTAAGACTAAGGTATTGTACGACCTGGAAACCATTAAGAGGTTTTGTGATAGCATAATATCAAAAGGTGGTGAAGGACTGATACTGAAAAAATTTGACGCATTGTGGAAAAATGGCACCTCTCAAGATCAAATCAAAATGAAACCAATGAAGGAGGCTGATCTTCGTTGTGTAGGTTTGAACAGAGGTACCGGAAAAAACGAAGACACGTTTGGTTCCATGTGTTGCATGTCAGATGATGAGAAAGTAAAGGTAAATGTGTCAGGGTTCACTGATGAAGAACGAAAGGAAATTTCTGATAACTTTGGTAAAAATTGGTTTGGGCATATTATCACTATAAATTATGAAAAGGTGGTTGATAATAAGAACAGTAAATACGCCTCTTTAACATTACCGACATTTATTGAGAGAAGACAAGACAAAGAAACCACTAACAAACTAGAGGAATTATAATGGGTATTCCAAGAATCTTCATTAAGAAGAAGTTACGTAGTGTTGTTTTTGATTTAATAGAATCGGTAGATGATATGAAAGTCAAAAACGCTATTAGTCAATCTGTCATGATTATGGGCGGTTCTATCGCTTCTATGTTGTTGGGAGAGACTGTCAATGATTATGATCTCTATTTCACTAATGTACACGATGCCAAAACAATTATTAACTACTATTTAAAGGATACAGACTTATCTGTAAGGGAGGAGGTAGTTCCTAACATTTATGGTATTGATGAACAGCGACTTCTAACTGATGTAAACGGTTTTCTATTCTTATCTCCTGAAAAAGGTAAGAAGTATCAGCCGAAAGTTGTTACCAATAACAGCATCACATTAACCAATAATACACAGTTGATTTTTCGTTTTGTTGGTTCCACAGATGAAATTTTTAAAAATTTTGACTTTATCCATGCTTGTAACTGTTATAAATATGCTGCTGACGAATTGCTGCTGAACTCTCACGCTCTAGAAAGTCTTCTTTCAAAACAATTATACTATCAAGGCTCTTACTATCCTCTAACCTCTATCTTCAGAACACGAAAATTTATTAAACGAGGATGGAACATCAATGCCGGACAAATGCTAAAAATTATGATTCAGGCCTCTTTTATCGACTACAACAATCGGGTTCAGTTGAAAGAACAGTTAATGGGCGTTGACACTTTATTTGTAAAGCGGTTCTTAGATCGTATATCATTAATTAAAGGTACTTTAGATAAAGACGTCATGACAGATATTATCGATGATGTATTTGAGAAGGGTGTTTATGATATTCACACTGAGGACGTAGATGAGAAAAATTGGTAACATATCTGGTAATAGATTAAAATTTCCATGGTACTGTCTTCGCCATCAGCTGTCTGTTAGAAGATTTTTTCTGGAGTATCATTCCGGTATATCTCTTCCACAATGAGAGTGTCTATGACCTATCTACAAAACAATAGAGCCTGTTAATAAAAGCACAAATTTGAACAGTTATATCTAAAAGATCTGAGTCATATCGACTCAAAACCTCAAAAGGAGATTTAAAATGGAAGAAATCAAACAAGCATTTACCACCCCCGACGGCAAAGTTTTCGAATCTAAGGCAGATGCTCTGGAATATCTTAATCGTCCGAAAGTTGAGAAGGCCTTAAAAGCGCTTACAAAAAATTCCAAAGTGGTAGCGTTTCTTCTTGATAATGAAGAGGTGATTAAGAAGATTTTTAATGCTGGTACTCCGAACCGGGTTAAGAAAACGGAAAAGAATCAATTAATCAAAGCCTTGGAAACGGTTAAAGAGGAGCTTAATAATAATAAGACAAAATTTCTGGTGGAAAATGCTGAAGCTATTGCTGAAAGCTTTCGCTGGCCATCCGTCAAACGGATGACAAGTGAAGAACAATACGAGTTGGCTGTGAATTCCATCACTGCTATTTCTGGTGGTTCTGCCAAAATTGCTGAATGGGTTCTGGAGAACAAGGAAGAACTGTTGGAAGCGTATAAAGCGTCCAAACCAGTTCGTCCTGTTTCTCAAAAGGCTATGGACGCTCTCAAAGAGTATCATCTTAAGCGGGCAGCCGAGAAAGAAAAAGGTACACCCACCAATAGTAAAAAAACGTCTAAATCCACTGTGGAAGAAGAAGAGTTTGATGATGATGATGATGATGATGATGATCTTGACGATCTTGCATAAATAATAAAAGCCCCTTAACATTCGTGTTGAGGGGCTTTATTTTGAAAGATGGGGGGGTGTTTATGGAGAATAATATTCGTTGATAAGAAAGGGATAAGTTTCACATCTTTAAAAGCTTAGAAGAACAGGCTATAAGCCTGATTAAGATGAATATTGGTATAAAAATTGTTTCTTTTTTGGAAAATTGGTAAAGGAAAACACACTTCTTAAGGAGACTTCATGAAAGTTATTGTCGAAAATAATGGAGAAGTTTATATACCTTTATATCCCGTACCTGCCTTTCGAAAACTTCCTATATTCAGTTCTGATGAACACATGGTTGCTTTAAATATGCTCACCTTTACTGTAACTTTGTTAAAATATGAGTATAGTGTGATGCCTCTTAAGACATATATAGATCGCCCTCACAATTACAAGATAGACTTAGGAATGGGGAAGGTCATAAATAAATTCGGCAGATTGTTTTTTCTGTGTAAGCACACTGGTCAGTGTAGTACCTTCAATAGAATAACAGAACAAGGCAGTGTACTGATAGCTGATACGAACGGTGAACTCACCTGCACCAAACTACGTGAAGATCAACCCATAATTGCTTTTACAATGGGACGTAATCTGGAAATTGTACCAAATGAACAAAATAAGCAATCAGAGACGGTTATTTTTACTTTAAAGAACCTTCAAACTGGTGACCTTATCACTTTACCTTCTAGTTATGAATCAATGATGCAAGTATTGGCTAGACTCTTTTCAGGTAAAAGTATCTTACAGTTGGCGTGCCGCCACGACGAGTTATATATTTACCACTTAAATAAACAGTGTGAAGAAATCAGACGATTCTGGAAAAAGCACATGGGAGTTGTTTAAAATGAAAGAGTTGTTACAAAACCGGAGGCTTCTAATCGATAGATATGGAAATGCTACACTTGAAGAACAAAAACATATACGAAAATGGTTGAAAGAAATTGAAAAAAATTTACTTAAATATGAGAAGCAATCTTTTAAAAGTATTCTTTCCCTTTAATATATTTAAATCAGCCTATTGGTGCCACTCTTAAATCGACGAAAAAAGAGTGTAAACTGTGTCGATGTGTGTTGCCACGTATCCTTCTTGCGTTTGCTGTCAGTTCACCAATAATTCATAGGAGCTAAAAATGACTGGAGTGATATTATTTATTCTTTCTCATCTATTTTGTTGGGGTATCTTCTGGCTTACAGGCCTACCTCTGGAGCGTGGGTACCCTGTTGCAATCACTGAGGCGACCACGTGGATCTTGGCTATTCTCTTGATCAGTGCCGGCCACTCCAATGACTAGGTTTCTGGTGGCGGTCGTAATCCTGCTTCTTATCATCACCTATTATGTAGATCAAAACAATACAATGACAGACTGTCTCATAAAAGTTGAGACTTTGACTAAGCAGCTACAAGGGGCTCAAGACGAAATAAACAGATTACAAATTATGTTGGAAAAGGATAACATTGTTCTAGGAACTGTGTATAAGACATTCAATCGAGACTTACCGATTCTTTCAAAAGAAGTAGAGGTTACAGTTTATACTTCCAGAATACAAGAGACTGATGACAGTCCTTACATCACTGCTTCTAATGAGAAGGTTAGGAGAGGTTCTGTAGCGGTCAGTAGAGATCTTTTACAGTTTTTTGATTTTGGTAAAGAAATTGTTCTTGAGAATTACGGTATTTTCACAGTGACAGATGTGATGAACAAGCGTTATAAAAATTCAGTAGACATTTGGAGTGGTGATTTAGAGGCTGCCAGACACCACGGAAGACAAAAAACAACCTTAATGTGGCAATAGGAGAATGCATGAAAGCTTTATTGGTGGTTTTATTTATTTTAAATCTCAATGTTTCTGCTTATGCAGAAGGTCTTTGCGAGTCAATAGAAACGCTTGCTAGAGGTGTTATGACTCAGCGTCAAGTTGGCACGCCTCTGAGTCTACTGATGACCACTGTCGAACAGCAGGAGAACGGCTCTTTTAAAGATATTGTCAGACAGATATTCATAGGTGCGTATGAGGTTCCACTGTTTGAAAGCGCAGAATACAAGATTAAAGCTGTCAATGAGTACGGTAATAAGGTGATTATGCGTTGCTATCAAGGAGTGGCTGATGGACAATAATCTGAACAATGTTAAAGCAGGCGAATTCATTTGGACTATTCAAAGTGGATGGGTGGAGGTTAGAAAGATCTCTACAAATAACATTACCACTATGGATGAACATAGATATGACTTAATCGGTCGTCAGTTTGTAAATGACAGACACCCCTCAGCCTTTTTAAAACCACCAGAAGGATTTCTATCTAATCCTGAAGAGTTGCTTCTAAAGCAAAAGATGCAAAAAGAACGGCAACAATTGCAAGAACTGATAAAAGGAGCTGATAATGATTACAGTTCTGTATCACGGTGACGATGACGGATTCGGAGCGGCATTTGTATTATGGAAACATTACATCCTTTCTGAACCCTTCAAAGCCATTCCTGTACAATACAATCAACCTGTTCCTGAAATACCGGAAGAAACTAAAAAACTGTTTATTGTGGACTTTTCTTATGACAGAACCACCACAGAAACATTGGCTGAAAAATATGATTTGACGGTTATTGATCATCACGAGACCGCTAAGACAAGACTGAACAATCTTCTTTACTGTTACATAGACACTACATGTTCAGGTTGTATCCTCACCTGGGAGTTTCTTCATCCCAACAAAGAAATACCTATCATCTTAAAATATGTACAAGACAGAGATCTTTGGAAGTTCCAGTTACCAGAATCTAAAGTAGTTAACTTGTATATACACACCCTTGGTCACGATTTTAATGCTTGGAACAGTTTTAGCCTTTCAGAAGCATTAAAACTCGGTAACACTCTCCAAAAATATCAGGACAAGATAATAAAAACATCATTGTACAAGTACAACATGCAGGATTTTTTCGGACATCTTGTGCCTGTGGTGAATACAACCACTTGCGTATCAGAGATTGGTGAAAGTTTACTCATAAAAGAGCCCCAGGCACCTTTCGTGGTTATGTATCAAGATAATCTTAAAGAAAGAGTACGTATCTACTCACTGCGTTCCAGAAAAGACGGTTTTAATGTAGCCACTCTTTGTGAAGAGCGTGGGGGTGGTGGTCGCTCCTCTGCCGCAGGATTCGTTATATCTCTTTAGCAAGGAGTTATAATGTATAGAATTTATGAGAGAACTAAAAGGCTTGTGAACACAGATTCTCTATGTCGCTGTTATAATGGGCTGTTATAAGAAGAGTGACTGGATGTATCTCGAAAAAACAGAGAATGCTTCCCGTATTAACTTTTGGAGAGAACTAAATGCTTACAGTGTAAATCTCGGTGGCACTTTGAAGGAGTACAAAATGGAAGAGATTCCCGTAAAATGTGGTATATGTGTAGTCTGTAAAAAATATGCAGATGTGATAACTCTTGAAGACGGTTCCTTCATCACAGGGTGCTGTTGTGGTGATGTAATTGGTGAAGTCTATTGAGGAGGCAGTATGTTGAAGACATTGACACAGATACACTTAAAGAAGAAGCATGCTATATGTACACGTTGTTATGTAAGATCTATTGCAATGCCTCCATAACAGGGACACCTGAGTGGTATAAGATAGATGAATTAATATCTAGAATAGAGGATAAACAAAGCAGACATAGTGATTAAATATCGTTCATGTAGAAAGGTGAGAGATGTACCAAGATTGTTGTGACAAACATAAGGCAGATCACTGGAAAGAACAATCCTGTCCTTACTGTATGATTGTTGAACTCCATGCAGAGGTAGAAAAGTGGAGAAAACTTACTGAGCTTCAATGTCAAGATAATAGAGAGGTTGCTAAATTAGATGAGGAGAACCAATTGCTTAGGAAGCTAGTGAAGATCTGGCAGGATCAGCTGAAAATGTTGATGTTATTAGATATTTAAATAAAACTCCTGTGTATTATAAGGAAAAGGCACTGAAGAAGATGAGAGGTGAGTTATGAAAAGTATGGATAAAATACAACCACTTCCCGGCATTAATTGGGATGCCCATGCGGCTCTTCATTCTGCATTAGAGAGTATAAAGCCAATGGATGGTGTTCTTATCTTGTTTGAAAGAAAAGGCTCAAATCATCCAGAAGGTATTCATGGGTATCGGTCTGCTAATTTGACATACGCTGAAAGCATATATCTAATGGAACTGAGGAAATATTACACTTTTGAAATCAATGAGGCGAATGCTGGTGATTGAAAAAATACTGCAAGAGATTAAGAGAGAAGTGCTACTTCATCCTGTCAACGGACAAGGTTAAAGAAACCTATTGGGAAACTATTGAGACTCTTCTGGAGAAGGGTATTATCAGTACAGCAGAAACTGAAGAAGGAGACTGTATAAACAGTTGTTATCAGTATATTTTGGCTGGGAGTCTTGACGGTGTGAAGTTTGAAAAGGAGTTGATAAAATGAGAGACAGATTTAGGACAGGGAAGGGACGTTTAACCTTGTATGCATTTGTGTGTGGATATATTGAAAGAAGACCTTTCGGTGAAGGTTCTTTGACCTTGTATTTGGATGGTGTTTGGCACATTAAGAGTGAAGGATCGTCAGAAAGAGTTTGGATAACGCTACCCACTGAAACTAAGATTGGGCATGTTAGAGAAGAATTTGACAACATATTGGAGGAGACTATGACACCTGAAAGAGAGTTGGAACAGTTAAAAACTGAGATAAGAAAGCTGCTACATGAGAGTGCAGAGCTTGTGGATGATGGTACAACAGACATCATTAAACTTCTTCGAAAACATTTTGAAGACTTTAGGCTGAAACTGAAGAATTAATGCAAATATGTCCTGAAATAAGTGGGTACAAGAACTTGCGGATAGAAAGAGAATAAGAGGACTCTACGGTGAAAAACGGAGAAATTCAGTACTGAAGAGGTGTAAAGTGAATAAAACAGAAGAAGAAAAACGTAAAGAAAAGTCTAAACAGATCTTGGAAGATCGTAAGAAGAGAATTAAAGCTGCTATGGATAAATACGTGGAACGTCAGAAAAATAAACTTTGAGAAGGAGAAATAAATAATGGCGAAAGTTGTTAGGATTACGGAAGATGACCTTTATTTTGACAATGATAAAAAGTTAAGTTCCACTCATGAAAGAGAGTGTTGCGAAATGCATTATTTAAGTTTTGAAGACCTCACCTTAGAGGATTTCGAAGGTCTTGAATTTGACCTGGAATCAAATTTCTTTGAACGTATTGAGGACTACGGAATTGCATTGCTTCCTATAGTAGGACATCCTGTTAGGATACCTGGTTACGGCTGGAATAATGGTTACTATAGTAGCCAACTCGACCTAGTCTTGTTAGACACCCATAATGAAATTATTAAGGCATTTGATGTTTCGGAATGCCAAGACATTGAAGATAATTCATAATCACGTCGTCGTGAAGAATATGTGCAATGTAAACATAAAGATGACTAAACGAAAACTCTAACTTTCCTTCGGGACGGTTAGAGTTTTTTTTTTTTTTTTTTTTTTTTTTTTTTTTTTTTTTTTAATTTCAACTAAATAACAGATTCAATACATTCCAGTATCTCTAAAATTCCACTAATAAAATCACGTCCCCAGTGGAGGCAAAAACATGTCGAAACATGTCCCCCACTAAAATTTCCACGGTACGGGCTCGAACATTGGAACAAGGGTTATACGTAAAAGAAACGAAGTTTCGCGATTTTTTCACGAATTTTTTTTCGACAATTAATTCGAACTTAGTGTTAATAAGTCTGGACATTGTTTGGACATTGTGTGTATGTTAGATTTTAACGTATTCTGTTTGTGTTGGTTGATGTCTTTGTAAAAGAATTTGAAAAATAATTAGTTGTTGTTATTAAAACAATAATAATAACTTATTTTAACTTAGTAATAATCATTGTTATTAAAACAATAATAATAACTTATTTTAACTTATTTTAACTTAGTAATAATCATTGTTATTAAAACAATAATAATAACTTATTTTAACTTATTTTAACTTAGTTAAAGTAAGCAAATGAAAATTTGTCCAAATCCGTGGAAGTCACTGTGGACTAACCCTCCGAGCCACTTCAAAAGCACATTCAAATTTTAATTGAAAATCTCTGATGTTAAATCAATCTACCAGTTTTTAAACAATCAATGTCTCACCTCTGAGGCGACAAAAAGAAAGGATTTATAATGAACTCTGAAAAGTTTGCCAAGTTTGCCTCAGTAAAACGTTTAAACACATTGAAATTCGATCCTATGCAACAACTAATAGCTGAGTATGAAAGAATTGAAGACCTGATTACTTATCATGACGGTTTGAAAGATGGTACTATTATTCAACTTAATAGTAATGGCAGATATGTGAACTATAATCCCAGAGCACATATTGAATGTTATGATCGACTCACTGCTATTAGTAAAGAATTACTTCGTTATGGTTATGCAAGAGTTCCTGAGAATATTGAGTTAGAAGATCATCAGAAAGAACTTCCTTCTTTAAATGTATTTTTGCATAAGTATGAAAAAGAGTTTATGTCAGCGAGAGATCATGAAGAATTGGATGAATCAAATGAACTAAATGCACTAGGTGATTGAAAATGCCAAACATCAACCTTCATCCTGGACAATCTCTAATTTATGACACTATGTTTCAACAACGTTTAAAACGTTATGGTGTTGTTGTATGTTGTCGTGGGTGGGGAAAAAGTTATTTTGGTGCCTTGGCAGCAGTAACTAAGGTGTATGAACTACTTACTCTTGGAAATAAAGCCAATACCATTAAAACTGTATTCCTCATTGCTCCAACCCATGACCAGGTAACTGATTTATACTACCCCATAATCGCTTATGACTTTGGTCTTAAAAATTTATCTATAAACTCTTCTAAAGATCGAGGTTACTTTGAACTACCTAATCGTGTATTTCTTCGTTTAGTTTCTTATGAAGCTGTGGAAAGAATCCGTTCTAAAGGTGCTTACTTTGTAGTATGGGATGAAATTTCCTCTTGCACTAAAGGAATTAGGCCAAAAGAGGCTTGGGAAGGAATAATTCAACCAGCTATTGTCACTCGTTGGAGTAAGAAGCAAGCAACCAGATTGAACATGCCACCAGGTGGTGCATTATTCATCAGTACACCTAAAGGTTTCAACTTTCTTGAAGAAGCTTATAACTATCAGGATTTTGATGATGAATGGTGTTCTTTTAAGTATGATTATACTGAAGCACCTTTATTGGATAATGATGAAATTGAGCGCCAGCGGAATAAACTAGATCCTGTGGAATTTGCCACAGAGTATCTGGCCTTATTCAAAGAATCAGGTAATAGCGTGTTTTACAATTTTGATCGTAAACTTCATCTGGATAAGCATCTGGAGCCTTTTAATACGAATGAAGTAGTTTATTGTGGTATTGATTTTAACGTTGGTCTACAGTGTACTAGCTTCTTTGCTCTGAGAGGTAAGGAGATGCATTATTTGGATGAGATGAAGGGACATCCTGATACAGAGTCTTTGGCTGTAAGTATCAAAGCCAAATATCCTAAACATAGAATAGTGGCGTTTCCAGATCCTACAGGTAAATCAAGAAAAACGTCTGCTGCTGTGGGAAGAACAGATCTAACTATTCTTTCCAGTAATGGAATTAAAGTATTAGCGCGTCCTAAGTCTCCCAGTATAGTGGATAGTGTTGCTTCTGTTAATCGTAAACTACTAACAGCGGCTGGTAAAACCACCATGTTCTTTCATCCTGAGAAATGCAAAGGCACTATCAGTAGTATGGAGAAAACTAAGTGGTTGGATAAGAATCCTGACACAGCCACCATTGATAAATCTGAAGGGGTGGAACATTATTCTGACAACGTTCGTTATTCATCTGAATATTTGTTTCCCATTACCAAGGATGGCCCGAGGATTGTTACTGGGTTTGGATTTTAAGATTGAATCAACTTTTAAGTTTCTTTATTGCGACACTTAACAGGAGTTCTTAATGGGTACACAAGATATAGAAATAGTAATTGGAGAAGACTTTTCTTTTTCATTGACAATCACCGTAGATAGTGTGCCCCTTCCTCTTGTGGGAGCAACTGTTCATTCTCAAATCAGAGCCTATGCATCAAGAACAGCTGAACTTATTACGGAATTTGACGTCGCTATTGAAGGAGATGTCATAACGCTATCGTTAACAGACCAAGTGACTTCACAGATACCATATTCCAGCGGCTACTATGATGTTCTAGTTGTTCAAAATGGTGTGGATAAGTATTATCTTAAAGGAGCAGTATCATTTGTTAATACTGCCACGGTGAAATAATGACTACAGTAATTCAAGAAACATCCGATAAAATAACAGTTGTTGAAGTGCTTAGGACTGGCCCTATTGGCCCGAGTGGATTTTCTGTCGCTCAAGCAGCTGGTTTTGAAGGTACAGCTGAAGAATGGGTAGTCTTACAACAATCGGTTTCAGTGGATGCCGCCCAAACAGCTAGTGACAGAGTTCAAACAGCTAGTGACAGAG
>Ga0100400_1001250_pt1 | contig 18242 bp, 19 predicted proteins | sample CryGeymeta201524_FD_80420 | JGI IMG/M metagenome (GOLD analysis project Ga0100400, IMG submission 80420) | Groundwater microbial communities from Crystal Geyser aquifers in Utah, USA - Crystal Geyser metaG 2015-24 | ecosystem: Environmental > Aquatic > Deep subsurface > Groundwater | place: USA... | reverse complement strand
CGCCGGCAACCGTAATGCAGCCGAAGCAGCACTTAAGGTTGCTATAAAGAACCTGGACAGAGCCGCCGAGAAAGGCATCATCCACAAGAACAACGCCGCCAACAAAAAATCGCGCCTGATGAAAAAGCTCAACAAAATGGCCGTCTAAGTAGCGCGGTTGCTTTGCTTGCTACCCAGGCAAAACCTCTTCCTCTGTATCTCCTTCGCTTATCCTAGCTCTTGTCTCTTGAGGAAATCGAGAACATGTTCAATGTATTGGGGGTATTGCCCTAAAGCGTCTTTAATGCTCATATGGGCAATTGCGTCATCGATCTTATCATACTCGTGGACCAGACGACTTCTCAGGCCGGATGATGGCGCTATTCTTGATGCAAATTCCATCGGAACCATGCCCTGCTCACCTAACTTAACGAAAGAATCGTAATTGTCTATTGGCGCAATCTTAGCGAGCTTAACGAGGAGATAGTTGTTGATATCAACAGCTGCTTGGACGATATTTATAAGCGTCTTCTCGATGCCTCTTTTACGAAATATGTCCGACTTATATTCTTCGATACTTAGGCCTTCGACTTGTTTAAGGTCGTCTAAATATCCCCTTATCAGGGCTATCTTCTTTTCAATAATATCAGGGTCAAACCGCTTCACGCTTCTTCTCCTCTAAGAACTCTTCTGTAAGCTCTTTTTCAAAACGCCTGTTTTTCCTGGTATCCTGATATTTAGCTATGGCCAGGATGATGAACTCATCAAAAGATTCTTTACGCCGTTCAAAAAGCGGCACTCCGTAAAGGGCCACTTCCTTTAAAAGCAGTGGATTGGCTCTATCCAGCACAATAAGATCAAGTCGATCGGTTCCGAATAACCGCACAAGCTCGTAGAAAAAATCGAGCTCTTCTCTTGGTGAAGTACGTCGGCTAAAGAAAGCGGCCAGGTCTATGTCACTTTCTTTTCTTGCTTCCCCGGCTGCCCTTGAGCCAAAGAGAGCTAGAAACTCGACCCTGTACTTACGGCAAACTTTGGTTATCTCCTGCTTTATTGGTTCTCGCACTAAAACCACACCTCAAGTAAGGCTATCCTCAAACAAAGGCCTGTTACTTGACTATAATATAAAAAGCTGGTTTTTAGAAGAACCTCACACGACGTTACCAACCTTGGAAAACGGAAAACGGACGTATCTCGGATATATTGGATGCCACCAAATTTAACAACGCGATAGTCGCCGGCAACCGTGATGCAGTCGAAGCAGCACTTAAGGTTGCTATAAAGAACCTGGACAGAGCCGCCGAGAAAGGCATCATCCACAAGAACAACGCCGCCAACAAAAAGTCGCGCCTGATGAAGAAGCTCAACAAAGTGGTCGTCTAAGTAGCGCGGTCGCTTTGCTTGCTACCCAGGCAAAACCGGCGAAGACTAAAAAGCCGCCGAAGTCCAGAATGACATCCTTGGCCATCCCCGTGCGATCACCAACAAAAGTTTGGTGCCATTCGTCTAGCCCTGCAATGGTTATTACGATTAAAGCTGCGATAAACCAGCGTCGCTTATCATGCAACCCCATACCCCAAAGAGCGCCGACTAACGACAACCCCAAGAGCCCATACATGGCCACATGCGCCCCCTTACGAATGAAAAAGTGGATGAAATCAACAGGGTTTTTCCGGTTATCCGTTGGTTTTTGGCTGTAAGTAAACCGCATCTCAGGAAGCTTCCGCACTTCGCTAACCAGGGTTTTATGCTCCCGGATTTCCGGTCGCAAATCCTGCGCATGAAAGGTTTGGCTTGAAAAATAGGTTATTATTGTGAGGCAGAATAGAGCGGCGAAGTAGCGCAAGATAATATCAAGTTTTTCGTGTTTCTGACTCTCACCCATCACTTAACCATCACCGCACCAAAACAAATAGGCTTTTTACTTGTTTAGGTGCTCTCTAAATTGTTCAACTGATATGCCCATGTCTCGAAGGATGCTATTTAACACTTTTGGATGCAGGATTTTACCTGCGTGAAAGGGGACCGTTACTCTTCTGCCGCTGTTATTCTTGTAAATCTTGTGGCTACCGCTTTGCCTAGCAAAAGCGAAACCGATTTGCTCTAACACTTTTATCACATCAGCAAATGTAACCCTTGGCAGCTTGTTGCTCATACCGCTATTTCCATAGAGGTAAGACTTACGGACTCGGCCTGGGGCACTTCCTCGCCGCTTTCAATCCTATCCTCTACATGAAGGCGGATAACATCTTTTATGTTCTCCAGGGCTTCTTCATACGTTTCACCTTGAGCGTAACATCCTTGTAGCTCTGGACAAAATGCAAAATAACCATCCTTGTCTTTTTCAACTATGATTGAAAACCGATAGTTCTTCATTTGCCACCTCCACGTTTACATGTATTATAGCAGATAAGAATAATCAAGCAGACGAAAAACAAGGAGTCCTACCCCACCCTTTTCCTTCCGAAACTGTAAATAAGTCCGCCGGTGATTACAAGCCCGATCAACGAAATCATAGTCCACAGGCTCATACCCGTAAACGGGAGCGACTTTCTTTTTAAAGCAGCGGTAGTTTTTGCCGGAGCTGTTTTTTTCGATTTAACGGTTGTGGTAGAAGCCAGCCTCTGTGTCGTTACAGTTGAACCCCACACCGTCGTTGAGGTAGTTGTCGTTCCTCCTTGCTGCGTCGTTACCGTAGTGCTGAAAACTGTAGAGGTCGTAGAGCAAGGCGTCGTTACCGTGGTAGTCATCCCGTAAGGGTGAGTCGTGGTGGTCATGGCAGGTGCACCTGTCGTTGTGGTTCTACATAGCGATGTAGTGTTCGTGGTAGTACATGGCGCTGTCGTACATTTGGAAGCGGTCGTGGCAGTTGTCCCCGTAGCGCAAGTTACCAGTTGCGAGCACGTCTTTTATTAAGGATGGTGGCAACTCCGGCAATTACCATGTGGCTTGCAACAGTTCTTGCCTTGATCCCAATCGTGGCCGTCGCAATCCTGCTGGTCGCAAACATTGCCAAGCCTCTTCTCTCGAATACTGCTGTCACATCTAGCATCATCTTTGTCTTTGTATTTGCGACTATTCTTATTCCGACCCTGGGATTTATCCTCATTAGATCTTGTCTTCGATGATCTGTGGGTACTATTGTCGCTGTTGCAGACTGCATTGGCATGGTTCCCATTAGATTGACCACTTTTGGCTATCGCCGCCGGAAGCAGCCAAACTAAATACAATGACGATACCAGTAAAGCTATCAGAGCAAATGATATCGCCTGTGTTTCCTTTCGTACCCCCCAGGCGTTACACCTTTGCCCTTCCGTGAATAAGACTTGAACATCCTCTTACATCCTCCTCGATTATGTAATGTTGGATTAACTCCGCCATATGTTAATCAACAAATCGTTATGACAGAGAATATATAGTTGGTGAAAAAGTGGACGCGTTCGATAGAATGCTGCGGATCGCGCTGTGGTTTCAATTCGAGTATTCCGTGCCCGTTTCAAAATTATAAGACTTATTTCGTTAAGTGGGCAAGCGATTGTAGTAAATCAACTGCCTCATAGTTAATTTGGGAATAAATACTTCGTCATGTAAATTGACAGCATATCGGACGGTGATTATTGTGGACGCTGTGATTCCCTTGCTGCTGCTCTCGGCGGTTCTAATGGTTGCCTGGACCGGGATAAAATTATTCTGGAAGTAGCATTTATATTAGGTCGGATTTACTCTCGTGCGAAGAAATCTCTGTGGTAACTGTTTAATGAAATCAACCTCTTGCACCCTGAGAAGTAACGCTAATCCCACATACGTTATAGCGCCCATGGCCGCTGCGGCGATAATCTCCACTATCTGACCCACCATGTGAGACGGCATAGCGCTTTGCGCGGTATGGTGTATGAAATAGATTATGAGACCCGCAGGAATTGCCGCCGTAAGGTGTTTACCCATAGCCTTAACCATACCAGTAGCTCCGATAGGACCGATCTTCCGCCGCAATACATAGAGCTGGATTACAACGGCGAATGTGAGCGCTAAAGCATATGATAATGGAAGCCCCCTCACACCGAAAACCGCGATGAACAAAAAGTTAAAAGCAATCTGCAACGGTACGCTTACGGCGCCGATCATCATGGGCGTTTTTGTATCCTGGAGTGAGTAATATACCCGCGTCAGCATGCTATAGAATGACATCGAGAGTAATGCGAATGCAAACGAGCCGAGTACCGCAGCCGTTATCTGAGTACCGGCGGCATCAAACCTCCCATGCTGAAGGGTGAGCGTGATGATCGGTTTAGCCATAATACCGATAAAGACAGCTGAGGGAATCATAACAAATGATGTCGACCGCAAACCAAGGGAAAGGGTTCCCTTAAAGCTCACGAAATCTTTTTTGTTGGCAAAATGTGAGAGTTCGGGGAATATCGCCGTCATAATCGAAAGTGTGAAAATCGCATACGGTAACTGGAAAAATACCAGCGCCTGCATGTATGCCATAGCTCCACCCTTATATGGCTGAAGCAACACATAAATGACGGCATTATTAAGCTGCCATGTTGCGGCAAAGCCGATCATGGGCAGCCCAAGCTTGACCACCTGTTTCACCGCCGGATGTCTGAGATTGAAATACGGACGCAATGAAACTCCTGCTTTTAATACCGATGGTACCTGCACAAGGGCTAAAGCGGCCACCCCGACCGTGGTTCCGAGCGCCAGCAAGAAGAGCGCAAGCCCATGATTGCCCCTGCTGAGAGGTAGATAGAGCCCCAGTATTGTGGCGATAACTACCGCGTTATTAAAGATAGGGGCCGCCATAGGCATAGTAAATCGCCGGTGTGAGCTAAGGATGCCGCTAAACATAGCGGTAATCGCATAAAACAGTATCTGAAACGCAAATACCCTAAAGAACATTATCATCATCGGGGTAGCGCGCGAAGGCTCGCGAATCGTTATTAAGTGAACAAAAAACGGTGCGAATATGGCGCCGATCAAGCTTGCCACAGCCCCGATGACACAGATAATGGTCGTGAGGTTGTTTATCATGTAGCGAGCTTCGTCATCGCTCTTGTCCTGCAGGTATTGGACGTATACCGGGATGATCACCGAACCTAAAATACCGCCCACGATGAGCTCAAAGATAATGTTCGGCATAGCGTTGGCAGTAAAAAAGGTATCGCTTAAAGCACCGCTGCCAAGTGCGTAAGCCAGCACCATGTTCCTCAAAAAGCCGGTCAGCCGACTTAAAGCCGTCGCAACCGACATCTTGGCCGTCGATTTTACGATGGACGGCATCTTGACTTTGTCAGGGCCATCTTCGGTTGATAGTAGATACTCTTCATCTTGCATATTGTACGCCTTGATTGTACTCCAAGCGTTTTAACAGATTATACCATAACTATAGCAATCGATTATGGAGTGTTTTACGCGTTAGGTAGCTATTCGGTTGACAATATCCTGATACAAATTTCGTTCACGGCGAGAAATCAGTGAGCTATTATGCCACAGTAACGTAAAGTCGCCGCCAAATAATTTACATCGGTCTTGCAAATCGAATATGTGCTGGCTCGCCACTTCAAGGGATAACTCCATATAATCAAGGAGGGTGCCCTCCATTACGATAAGCGGACGTTCGCGGAGTTTAAGGATTTTACGGGTGTAAACATTAAAAACAGGATACTCATAGCATATCCCGCATCTAAAACCGGCCTGGTCGGCGAAGGTCAAGGTGCTATCATAATCGATGCCCGTATCCTCAAGGTTTTGCCAGGTAATCGGGTTCTCCCAGCGTAAGAAATGCTGCCGGGCGCCCCAGTTTGCCTGGTGGACTCCCACCTCTTCACATGTTGCTAGAAGCTTTTCGTATTCTAAACGCACTTGGTCCGGGTCGCGAAACGTATTGTAGCTTGTATGTAAACCGATCTTGTGTTCTCTCTCGTTAAACCTGCGCAAGAGCTTTTTGATCCACGGCTCTTCGATAGAGTAAATACCATCGATCAATCCTGCAGAGTGCTCGGTAATAACATAAAACGTACTTCGAATATTGTGTTGCTCGCTAGTATTCATGATAAACTCGAACGTGTTGTTGACATCGTAATCAAAGTTGCCGCGTAAAGCATAAGGAAACGCCCATATTCGCCGCACTGCGAGCATCGGTTCCTTTCGTTTTACAATATCAGCGGCGGCCGAGATAAACGGCCGTATAGGTTTCTGGGAGCTGGAGTACGGCCAATCGACATCGTGGGTTAACCTGACACGAAATCTTCTCTGTTTTCGCTCCAGGGACGGCCACAGCCGCTTTAACGCCCAGCACAGTATCTCGAGATATTCATTCACCAACGGCCGGGTTAGGAACCCCTCCTTATACGCTATGGATGCCGTCGCTGGAAACCTCTCCCGGGTATCGCGCTCTTCGACCACGAGTTCCTCGTAGCGGGTAAGCATGAAAAAAGCGCTTCCAAAAATATCTAACCCCAGGTCTATCGTTGACGGAGTCTCCTCATAGAACGAGCCGGAGGCTAGCCGGTCCCCATAAAGCACTGGAATCGCAGTGGAAATTACGGTAGCATCGATAGGGGCAGTTGAGATATCCCATATCCTGAGAGGCTGTTTCGGCAGCGAATCAGCTGTAAGCCACTCATTCTCGGGGGTCTTGAAAAAGTGGTCGGATAAACAAAGTTCTTTTTTATGAGGGTCATCTTTGAGTGTTATTTTTACGCCATCGCAGAGCCGCTCTTGAAGCTGGTACTCCAGCCCAAGAAACTCACCTAAAAGCAGGTCGTAAATATAAAGGCGTTCGGCCTTATATGCAGGAGGATGAATAATATGTAACACGATTGCCCTTCCCTTTGACTATCGCTTTATACGCTCGCTACAGGAGCAACAGAAACCCCGGCAAATAAAACAACAAACATGTGACTTATAAACTCCGGTATAGCTCAAGCGTTTGCTCTACCATAGTACGTTTACTATAGGTACTTCGGATTATTTCTAACGACGCTCTACCGAAACGCTCCCGCAGCTCGGCATCATGCACAAGCGAATAAAGCGCTTTCTTCAGGTCTTCGGCAGAATCCGGTGGCACCAAAAATCCGTTGACCCCCTCGCGAACCAGCTCGCAATTACCGCCTACCGCGGTGGCTACAACAGGTAGTCCTGTCGCCATCGCCTCTAACAACGTGTACGGTAATCCCTCGTACCGGCTCGGCAATACAAAAATATCAAAGGCGCTTAGAAACTCTTGCGCCATAGCATGATATCCGACAATGTGGATTGCCCCAGTTATATGATGAGCCCCAGCAATCCCCTCAAGCTTTTGGCGTTCGGGGCCTTCACCTAGAAAGACCAAATGCGTATCCACACCGGTTCCTAATGCAAGGTAAGCCTCGAGCAATACTTCCGGCGCCTTCTGGTAATCTAATCGCCCGCTAAATCCTATTACTACATCATCGGATGCAATATTGAGAGCTTGACGCTGCTCGCCTCGGTGTTTGAGAACATCTTTGGCTGGACCTACCCCATTAGCAATGGTATGCACCCGGGAAGCCGGCAGCCCGAGCTCTACCGCATGCTCGGCTTCCTGATGGGATACGGCAATAACGGCGTCCGAAAAGCGGCGTCCCAAGAAGCGCTCAATAGCACTATATGCCATCCTCTTCAAACCGCTCAGACCCGGTGAAAGGGTGATAAATGCGTGGGGGGTATATACTATCTTGGCCGACCTTGCACCAAATATTTTAATCAATCGCGCTAAAGCCCCCGCCTTTGAGCTGTGACCGTGCACTATGTCAAAAGGCCCAAACTTGCGGGTGTACTCTACTACTCTCGTATAGGATCGCATATCGTGCCATGGAGAAATCGAGCGCCGCATGGCAATATCCTTACTATATATCGCACCATCAAGTTCCCGGATTCGTTGAAGAAACGCGTCTTCGATACGCAGCGGTGAATAGAGCAGGTGGACCTCATGCCCGCTTTGCGCAAGCCCGTCCGCCAAGTCCAAGACATGCCGCCCCGCACCGCTTCCAGATGCTTCAATGAGTAATAAGACCCTGAGTTTGCCGTTCTTCATAAAAACCTGTGCTCTTCCCTTCTCTCAAAACCGGCGCACGTCATGTAATAAAAGTTGCGCCCCATAAGTCACCGCAGCTACTCATCGCTAAGATAGCAGCTGCCGAATAATGAACCACATATCCTGGGCACACTTCTCCCACGTAAACACCGATGCACGGGCCAGTCCTCTCGCTTGCAGATCGTCTCTAAGCGAGGCGTTATTCCAAAGAAGTCGTATCTTTCCCGCGATATCTTGCGGATCATAAGGGTCGCAGTAGAGCGCCGCCTCACCGCATACCTCTGGTAATGAAGCACGGTTAGCGGCAACTACAGGACATCCACAAAGCATTGCCTCGATCGGGGGCAAGCCGAAACCCTCATACCATGAAGGAAATGCGAAGCAATAGGCGCTTCCATAAAGCGCCTTCAGCTCTTTATCATTTATCGAACTCAACCACTTAACCCGATTGCGTGACTCCAGCCCGATGCGATTAAATACTTTATGGTTGGAACCCCCTACCACGACAAGATCAAGGTCCGTATCACCCAGGGTCGCTATGGCATCAACAAGACGAAGAAAATTCTTGCGTGGGCTCAGTGAGCTAACCGCTAGAACAAATTTCTTACCGGATAAATCATATTTCTGTAAAACGGATTCGTCTGCTTGCGTCTGATTGAAGTGGTCGATTCCGGGATACACAACGTGAATGTTGGTTTCGTCAGTTTTGCAGTAGTGGGCTAGTTCCTTCTTCGAGAAATTGGAAACGGTGACTACCTTCGCGGCCCGCTTGCATAGTCCATACAGCATGATCTTATACCAGGTGCGAAACGCTGTTGAAAACTCGTCGGGGCACGCATAGGTGGCAGCGTCATGAATCATGACTACCTGGTTCCTTTTTATCAGTGGCGCAGGCGTACATAGATTTACAAGAACCCTTTTGCCAGCATACAACGGCAACTCCACCTGCTCCCATAGATGCCCTTTTAGCCGTCCAACGACCTCGATATCAATATGTCTCAAGTCGGGTCGGTATCGTATATCCTTCGGTGCCAGAAGCGTAAACGAATAGAGCCCGGGGTCTATCACCCCTGAGTCCAATAGATCATCGAGTGCCTTGACCACGCCCAAAGCATATCTTTGCACGCCGGTGACGGCCTGTGAGAGAAACCGACCGTTAATGATGATGTTCTGCATATAAAACATCGACTCCTTTAGCCCACTCCTGCATGACTGGGCGGTCCCTCAGAATTATCGCCACCCATAACCACATTACGTCCCGTAAAACCAGCTTGCCGTAATCGGAGAAGGCTGACTAAAATACCGGCAACGGCTATGAATGCGACCGGTATGACAAAGATTGTCAGGAAGAAGTAGTTGATCCTTGTTAGCGACCAAATACCCGGATACGCAATAACAAAACAGAGCGTTACGAGAGAAATGCGGCCAGATGCCTTCTCTGCGACCTTGTATGCTACACCCAAGAGGGCTCCGACAATAAGGCTGAGCCCGTATGCCCATAGCCCCCAGTCATACCACCATAAGCCGAGAACGTTTACAGTACCAAATGCACTTGTCCAACCATGGATTAAGGTATATGAATCAAATCCGCTAAGAAACTCCCCTAGCATAGTGGTGCTAAAAAACTGATAGCTTGAATTATGGTCTAAAAGCACTAAAGCATTATTAAAATCAGCGGCGAAATATCCCTGAACAAAGAGATCGATGACATGCCTTTGGGTCTCGGCGGAAAAAACGCCAACACCGTAATTTGTCGCATACCATAAGCCGCCGCGTAACAGCTCACCGACCCAAATGATGGCACCCATGAACCCGACGGTTTTCAAGATATTTCTCCAGGTAAGGCGGTGCGAGTTGGGCATCACCAGCAAGTAAGCGGCGAACACGATTAAAACAAAATAAACAGGGAACATCCTGGCGGCAAAAATCAAGGCGTGAAGCACGCTGATTGTTCCAATAAGAATAAGTCGAAACCTTGCTTTCTTCACGGCCACCGGCCCCATATCCGGATGAAACATGATCATGGCATAAATGGCCGAAGGAATGATAAAAAGATTGTTGAGGGAGCTAAAACCTACAATCCGTACTTCATTGACCTGCTCACCTACGAGAGCGAGAGTCCCGGCGTCAAATGCCTCCCTGATGAGAGCCGGGTTAGCAATAATCTCGCGAACGTAAACAAGCTCTCCCGCAAGGCTGATCAGTAGCGTATAAGCTGCAAACGAGGAAAGGAACTTCACCCATCCTGTCGATAGATGATCGCTCTGATTGTTTGTTCGTTTCTGCCAAGTAACTCCCGCCATTTTTCCTATAGATACGCCCGCCAAAAGAGCCATCCACAGCAACAAAAACCGCAGTAGTGCAGAATCGCCTCTATAGCGAGACGCCGCCCCAAATATTGTGGGTACTTGCGGCATAAAGAACCACCACAAGAGCGCCTGAAGTGCGAAAAGCCCGAAGATAACCCAGAAGGGATCAAGAATAAATCGCTTACGCATGTTGGCCCCCCTCCAGCAGCTCGGCCAATTCATCCCAGGATTTGATGTCGTCTCTGTAGGTCTGCGAGCGGTTATAAGTCGAAGCCGCCAGCATCGCTCGACGTATACTCTCATCGTCGCCCGGATGATAGAAAATGATATTAGGTCGATCGGTCGAGATAAAACTAGGCGCAACTATAGACAAGCGGCAATATGTGTATTGGATTATTTTTAAGCTATCACCTAATAACTCCGCACCCGGCATATAACTCCACGTCGCTAAACCGATATCTGCATGCTTAATAAACGGAACGGTTTTGAGAAAATCCAGTTCGCCGTAGATTTTCACATTGGGGCAGTCTTGCACGCCATCGATAGGACCTATGATATGGAAGTTCCGCGTTGGAAAGAGACGGCTGGCGCGATCCAGAAAATCGATGTCGAAGTGAGAAACCCCCACGAACACTAAGTTAGGGCCAGCCGTACCGGCATACGGATTAGGATAATCGGCATCAAAGAGTTCTTTGTTGATTCCATGAAGATGTAGCTCAAGATGAGGGGTTTTACCCTCGAACAGTTTAAGCATGCCGGTGCTCGGTACGCTTACCAGGTCAAACCTAGAAACGTACTCTTCTTCCGCTTGAATGACTACTGGATGGCTACGCAAAAAGCGCAGGTCGTCTGAGACCCGGTATACAAACCTCGCATCTGGCCGTAAGCGCTTGAGGTATGGCACAAGCAACAATCCTGGACCGCTCTCGATAATAAAGACATCCGCCGACTGCATAAACGATTCAGCCGAACCCAAGGAAAAAGACCCGTAACGCCTAAATAAAGGCGTGCTCAACTTATTGAGAATCCCTGCACGGAGGTTGGCCGGGTGCCAGGGTGTAAACCAGACAAAACTCCAGAGTCCTTCCTCTTCGGCGATTAGTCTATTACGTGCCTGAAACAAACCGTCGTATTGAAGTCTTTTATCACGCCGTAAAAATGACAGTAAGCTTAACGAACAGGTAAAAAAGAGGACCTCTGAACCGTTTCGGTGAAATGCATCCGCAAGCCAATGAAATCCGGCCTTTTTGTTTGACCGCCAATAATGCCCGGTTATTAGAACAACACGTTTCATGATAATTTCTAGCCTTATAGTGCGACCATTCCTACAATATACCTAATATCATCGGTCGATTATTAAACAATCTTTCGCCTGGTCTGCTATTAAATCGCACTTTCCGGACCGTTCAACCGGTATTTCGTCAAACATCTTCACAATCAGACATACTTTGTTAAGCGATAGCAATTAGTTGCTGTTTGAGATGAGAGGGGTCGGCGTGTCGTGAACGAGTGTGGCATCTGCAACGGCGGGTGGCTAGTATGCACCGCTTCGCGACAGTACGATGCCGACGGTTCGGATGAGGATGGTGATATCCAACCACAGAGACCAGTTGCGGACATACCAGGCTTCCAGACGGACCCGCTCCGAGTAATCTATATCGTTCCTACCGCTTACCTGCCAAAGTCCGGTTATACCGGGCCGCACTATAAAGAAATCATTGATCGAGTACCCGAATCGAGGAACTTCTTTTTGAACGATCGGGCGGGGTCCAACTAAGCTCATCTCCCCTTTTAGCACGTTCAGTATCTGGGGAAGCTCATCCAGACTTGTCTTTCGCAAAAGGTTACCTATTCTTGTGATACGCGGATCGTTCTTAAGCTTGAAATTACTCTCCCATTCTTCACGAAGAGTAGAATCGTTCTTCAAGATAGCGCCCAATATCTCTTGCGCATTTATCGCCATCGTCCGGAATTTATAGCAATCGAAAATATCTCCATTGCGACCAACCCTCTGCTGTTTAAAAAACGCCGGGCCTGGAGATTCAATTTTTATAGCGAGAGCGATCAAAGCCATAAGCGGCAATATTATGATGGATAGCAATGCACTTGTGAATAGATCAAACGTCCGCTTGGCAAACATGTTTAACGGGTTTGTCAAACTGTTCTTGATATTGAGCGTAAGCACCTGATCGTTAAAAGCATGATCGACCTCGGCACCCATGACCGACACGCCGGCAAGATCCGGGATGACCACGACCGATGACGCTTTTCGCTGCAGGCGATTTATGAGGCCCACCATCTCTTTTGGCGGCATGCTCGGTGTAGCCACGATCAAACGATCGGTGTCGGTTGCAGCCATGATCCGATCACTATCGCGAAAGCTCCCCAGGACCGGGAAAAACCTGCCGTTTACTTCAACGCTACGCAGCTGTTTTGCTGGGTCCTCGTCCAGGAAGCCGACAATCCGGTACCCAAGGTGGTTCTCCTGCAGCAAAGCGGTCGCAATCGAACGACCGGCCTCGCCCGCACCTAATATTAATACCGCCTGCGTTCCAAGACCCGCCCTCACCAAAATAGATTTGACGACAAAACGCCCGATTGGCAAAAGGATTATCGACAGAATATAGCCCACTAAGACAACAGTCCGTGACGTCTCACCGGTCAGCTGTCCCATAGAAATAATCGACATCAGGAACAGAAAGGCCAGTGAGGCCGCTTTAGTGATTTGTTTTGCCTCTTGCCAGAAGTGAAGGCGCTTCGTATAGAGGCCTTCATATGCAAGGCACATGGTAAAAACGGTAGCGATAATCCATATCCTATCAAGAAGCATGTGCGGCACCTCAGCAACAAACGCCCGGCTTACGGCGGGTAGAACATCTACGCGAATGATGGAGGCCAGGGATATAGCGGTAACGAGCATAGCAATATCACTCGCGACCAAAGCAAGTAGGGCCGCGAACTTGGATATCGCTTGTTTATTCCTTGCTAGAGGCAATTTTACGGATATCGCATCTGGATATAATATACTTGCCCCCGAGACAAGCTCTTGGGGAACTTTGGACATATTCTAACCCCTCGCGAAACATTGGATAAGAAAAGACTTAAATAGTAGGAATTGTTCTTACAAATACTGGTACAAAAGCATTTCGTGCGCAGATTTTTGAATGAAGCCTATGGCTAGGGAAGGATATTACTTTCAGTGCTTAGATGTATAGTCGAAACGATAAAAAAACGCTGTTAAATGCCTACATCTCTTCCTTTAAATTCATTACTTTATATATCCTAATATAGCACAATAAGGGTCCGCTACTCAAGTAATTTACTTACAAATTGTGGTAATATTGGCGCATGTTGACCTATCTCTGCCTAAAGTGGCAACTGGGCGCTACTTCAGCTTACTTTAAGGGGCTCGCCTGAATCAAACGTGAAATAATCAGTAAACGCCTAGCTGCCGAATATATGGGGTCGCAGGTTGAAAGAATAAGACGAGGTTCACCCTTTGCGGTAACATCACGCCAGTCATCGGGCATGACCTGTTTGATTTGAGCGACCTCATATGTAAAGACGGCTCTCTTTGTGTAAATCGTGATCTTATCGGCAGGTGCCAGCTCGTGTAGGTTATGAAAGGGCGCGCTATACATCGTGCGATGACCCGATATCAAAACAGTCCCATTATTACCAAGCTTTGCGGTTTTTGAGACATGAATAGGTCCCTTTGCAAGATTAGCCCAGGTTTCACCCTCGATAACACTCAACCTCAAGTTAAGTTTAGGTATTATGAGAAAAGCGATATCCTGACCGGGTGAATAAACCCCCCGATCAGCCAGCGATGTTAGATCTGTTTTCTTAGGGTCGTTCTTTGCGGTTTTGGTCGCATTATCATGTTTCTTACCGGTTTGGGTGGAGCCTGCTTTGATCGTCGACTCCCATTTTTTTGCCTCGCTTAGCTGATAGTAATGAGCGTATAGCCATAGACCTGATGGTATAGCCAGCAGCAACAGTCCGATAACCAGCATTATGTTAGCGGTCTTATTGAAGTTTGAACTTTCTCGTCTATTCCCCATGCTCGGCTCCCTCTATGACCAAGTTATCTTTTGTCTCCTAGTAGAAAATCGAGTCTTGTATCCCGGACAAGGTCTTCGCCCCATGTCACGACTTCCCCATTCTTTTTAAACCCTGCCGGTAACCGGCTGAATTCAAAACCCTTCGGCGGCCGCACGATGAGCGTTAAACGTGGCGCATTAACCACGGGCTGCGCTTGGCAATCAAATATGTAGTTAAACTCGCCATTACGAACGGCCAAAACACTTGGGAGCTCATAGATAAACTCCACGGTTTTGCTTCCGCCGGGAGGCACGCGAACATAGTGGGAGAACACACATTTATCGGTCTCTTGCCCTACCTCAGTGGCACAGCTCTTACCCTCTTCCTTCGCGAAAATAAGTTGAGCCGACTTGGGTGTGTATACGTTTAGCCAGGTATTTGTGTACCCGCGCGGCACGATACTTCCATCCCCAGAGACATAATCGGTCAAACTGCCTGCAGGAGCTGTGTTTGAGATAACTATCTTTGCCCTGGCCCGCGCCGACCCATCAGCCCTTAGGTCGATAAAATAATCGATCGTTTCATCGACATAGACATCGAGCTTGTTCGCCCCATGGTTTTGCATTACTACCTGTAAGTAATCGCCGGATACAGGCATCAGCGCACCGGCGTAACCGACCTCTTGCAATAACTTTTGTTCCTCCCTGTGCGTGCTAAAAAACACCATATGCTTCTCAGCAAATGCACGATTAACCGCAACCATAAGCTGTTGCTTATTGGGAACATCCCCTGATAGTGTGCGTGCCCAGACCGCTTTCGCTATATCAGACAAAAAATTCTTGCGGTCTTGGCGGTTTTTATAGTGCGCATAAGGCTTAATAAGCGTCTCACTGACGACGTTTTTATCATCAATGACAAGGCTTTTATGTTCTGTGTCAGGCACCGTTACCGGGCCGATGACCGTTAGTAGGTATTTGAGCCCTATGGGATCGATGCTGATCACCCCATCTAATTGTTCGCCTTTCGCACTTTTGTATAATCCGAGCACCACCCTACCGACCGTAGGAAAATCTGGGCTCATATTTATATTTAGCCAGGTGCTCGCTGCCTTGAATCTGCCATACCTCTGCATATAATCCGCGGGAACTTTAATGGGGAGTTGATCGTATTTTTGCAACCTATGGATCTCATTGAAGTCATTGAGCTTGATTTGGCCGTGATCGGCGGTTATTATTCCATAATTACCTATAATTCCCCCGGTCGCCCTAAGCTCCGCGTTGTTTTGAATAGCAAGGAAGTACCGCCGCTTGCCTTGTTCCCCAAGCATACGCGGAACCACATCAAACGCCCCTTGCATATTCCTGGTTACGTCTAACAGCCTTGGTAGTTGCTGTGCGAGCTCATCGCGGGCATGCTTGATTGAGGAAAACAGCGGGCTCTGGGGGATTTCCCTATACTCTGCAAACGCCGCCCGTGCGTGAGCGGCGGCCTCATCGATATCGGGCTTTGCGCTCACAAAGACGTCGGTGTTCACCCTGCCGTTTTTAAGGCCAAAGCTCGGCAGCCTACCTTTCTGCATAAGCTTGGCGGATGCGCGAGTCAACGCTTCACCGGTCCATGCGACCTGCACTCCTGATGCGGTCACTTTCCTCAGGGCGGACACGTTATTATTGATTCCCGGCACAACCATAAGCACAGTGAACACCGGTTTTTTCAGGAGAGACTCGGCATGGATGAGATCGCTGCGCGCGAGCATAAACTGCTGTTTTGCGGTATCGAAGTCTGTAGATTCGGTGGCATGATATGCCGATGTTAGATGGTCGCGACCTCGGGTCAAAAGACCTCGAGCACATGAGATATCGTTCGCCAAAAAGCTTCCATAGACGACACTACAAAAGCATAGCAGAAGCAGACAAAAACCTACGATTCGTCCGCGTCTAGTACGCGGTAAAGTCACTTTCTTCAATTCTCCGTGCGATAGATTATCTTTTTCTGTCATCTTCTTGGGGAGCTGTCTCGGTTTTCATTTCAACATTTTGGAAGGATTTCGAGTTAGCGGGTGACATCACTTACTGCTTGATGCCCCGCGTAGGACCTATAACTATAATAGCCGCTCCTTTTGTCGTAAGGTATTCCGTTCATAATAAAACCCACGATACGAGCGCCTACCTTACCCAGGGCATCTCGAGTTCCTACGATATCGGTTTTCTTGGTTTTCCCAAAGCTGGCTACAGCAAGAACGGCATCGGCTTTCGATGCGAGGATCAACGTATCCGAGATACCTAAAACAGGAGGACAATCCAAGATAACAAGATCGAATTGATCCTTAAGGTCAGCGAGCAGGCTATCCATCCGTCCCGAGTTAAGTAAGTCTGCCGGATTCGGCGGAATCGGACCGCTGGTTATAATGTGCAGTCCTTCTTCATCGGTCGACAACAACGTAGACCCGGCATCGGCTGCCGCCCCTACCAGAATATTAGAAAGGCCCTTACTCTGATCACGGTTGAATAGCTTTCCTACCATGGGTCGCCTAAGGTCGCAATCAACGAGCAGCACTTTGGTACCAGCTTGTGCAAACACTACAGCCAGATTCAAGGCCGTCGTCGTCTTCCCTTCTCCCATGTTGGGACTCGTTACGATTAGCGTTTTTATGGATTGATCGAAATTAAGATATTGAAGGTTCGTCCTTATACTTCTGAACGATTCCGACGACCGATCGTTGTCATTATCCAAAAGCAGCGGTTTGCTTATCTTTGGAACATTCCCAAGTGAAGTAATGCCGATTAGTTTCTCAACCTCTTCGGTCTCCTTGATTGTTGTATCAAGCATCTCAAGCAGGAATGCAAACCCAAATCCCAGCATAAATCCCATGCATAGCCCTAAGATCAAGTTAAGAACCGGCTTCGGTTGCACGGGCTTGCTCGGGACAGCAGCTTTCTCGATGATGCTTATATTTACTAATGGTGAGTGATGAACCGCTTTCTCGGTCATCGAGATAAACTCATATGTATATACATTTGCGAGCATCCTGGCGCGCGTTGGGCTCGTATCAGTGATGGTCAGCTTAATTAGCTGAGTATCCTTTACCGGGTCCGCGCTGACCTTTTTCTCTAGGTCTTCCGGCGCTATTCGCAGTTTTAGCCTGTCTATAACCCGCTCGGCGAGTGTTCTGCTGCTGATAATCTGGCTAAATGTCTGCGCCAGGCGTTCGCTCAGGAGCACTGCCTGGTACGATTCTTGTATAGGCTGATTTTGCGAAGCCTCCTGCCCCTGAGAAAACAGCATCTGGGTCGATGCTTCATACTGGGGCTTGATATAAATATTGATCGATACAGCTATTATTAAACCGATCAAGATGCCAACGATAACTGCGATTTTCCTCTTGATGAGAATTCTCGCTAACTGAAATAAATCTAGTTGTTCTTCCACTATAACCTCTATCGTATGTTGTCATACCCGCTGAGCCGCTATGCTTTTAGATTCAGCGGACATCTCCCGCATGCTATGGTATTTCTCGGCAAAAAATACGCAGAGCTCAAGACATGTTAAGCTCTGCGTGTAAGTATCTATTTGATTGTTGCTTGTGTGCAGTTCACGTTAATTTTTCTTTAGCAACCTTATGCCAAGGCTACCGGCTATAAGCACTAAGCCCGCCGCGAGTACCGCCCAAAGAAGGGTTCCGCCGGTAAATGGGAGCTCTGTTCGACCTGACGCCGATGATTTCTCGCCGGAGACAGCGCCTTTTTGGCCTGGTGTAGTCTGCTCGCCCAAAAAGGCGGTCTCGCCTACCTGCACGGTACCAAGCAGTGACAGGGTACCCGTGGAATACGGCTCGACCTGCTGCTGGT
>Ga0100400_1001226_pt1 | contig 18377 bp, 17 predicted proteins | sample CryGeymeta201524_FD_80420 | JGI IMG/M metagenome (GOLD analysis project Ga0100400, IMG submission 80420) | Groundwater microbial communities from Crystal Geyser aquifers in Utah, USA - Crystal Geyser metaG 2015-24 | ecosystem: Environmental > Aquatic > Deep subsurface > Groundwater | place: USA... | reverse complement strand
GTACAAAATTTTGAAAGGTTTCAGAAAACAAGCCGGGGTAAATATTCCAAAATTTGCCGAAATTGTTGTCCGGATCTCCAGTTTATTGCGCTTTGCTACTGAAATCAAAGAATTGGATATCAACCCGTTACTTGGTAACGAAAACGAGATTCTGGCGGTGGATGCGAGGGTGAGGATTGAAAAGAATGCGTGAATGCGAGAATACATAAATGCGAGAATGCGTGAATGAAAGAATGAAAAAGATTGAAGGATTGAATAATAGAAAAACAAGGATTTGAGTCTTGATACTTGTGTCCGATTGTCTTGTGTTTTGACAAATGACCGATGACGAATGACGAATGACGAACAACAATTAATATGAGCAACGAACAAGACCAATTCTACTCCTCCATTTCAAAATATTACTCCGAAATATTTCCATATCAGCCAATGCAATTGCAGTTTGTGAAAAGCAAGGCAGGGGAGTTGGCGGGGAAACAAATTCTGGATATTGGTTGTGCCACCGGTAAACTGGCTTTTCAACTGGCAGAAGCAGGAGCAAAGGTAACTGGCATTGATTTAAATGAAGATTTGTTGGGTCAGGCGCTCGGGTGCAGCGGATTCCGATCCGCTGATTTACCAATACGCGGATCGGAACCCGATAAATATCGGGTCGCGTCACTCAAGTTCCAGATTGGAAATATGCTGGATCTTGAAACAGATTTTAAACCGGCTCAATTTGATGTAGTTCTATGTTTTGGAAATACGCTGGTTCATTTGCAAACTATTGAATTAATTCAGCAAATGCTGAATGGAATTTTTGCCGTTTTAAAAACCGGCGGACGTTTCCTGCTGCAAATCCTGAATTACGATTATATTTTTACGGAGCAGGTTTCTGAACTTCCACCTATTGAAACTGAAAATATCCGTTTTATCAGAAAATACAAATTCGAAGAAAACAGTCCGCTTATTCGATTTCAAACCGAGTTGATTTTGAAAAAAGTTGAAAAAACAATTTCAAACGAAACATTGCTTTTTGGTTTGAAAAGCGCCGAACTAACCGAATTATTAAAAGAAGCCGGTTTTACGGAAATTGAACTTTATTCAAATTTCAAACAGGAACCTTTTGGCGGAAAACATTTGCCATTGGTAGTAAGTTGCAAAAAATAGCTGGTTGCCTGGGACTTTGACTTTCCAAAGTCAAAGATTTTCTGTCGGACTTTGTAAAGTCCAATTCCCTCGGGTGCAGCAATTTGCAATTGCCGTTTTGCGATCGCCGTTTTTTACGCGATTAAAAATCGAGTCACCCTTTTTTCCGGTACACCTTCCACCAAAGCAGAAAACCGCTGATTAAAACAATGAGAATACAAATTCCGGCAATCGGAACGATTAAAATATAAAACGGGCCAATCAGGTGCTCGAAAACCCGGCCGGTGTGCAATTCCAGTGCAACGTTCCACAATGACATGGGAGAAGCTTTTCTGATTTCTTCGGTCATTTCAGGAAAGTTAACGGATGGCTTCTCTGCGGCGGATGCTATCCGTTGTCCGCCTGTATTATAGTCAAACCAAAAGGCTGCATTTTTCCCTTCAACCAATCCGGCTGCCATATTCGCCCCAATCGGACTTTGCATTCCTTCGGGTTCAACATAACGCTGCTTCGTAAAAAAGTCGGCAACATCGCCGGTTTCAATATTCCATAAAAACATACCGTTGAACGAACCAACAAGGTAAATACCATTTCCAAACGGCTTTAAAACATTGCAGCCCATTACACTCACAGGTGGTTGCGAAAAGGCAGGTTGCAACGTTTTATTCAGCGATTCCTCAGCAAAATAAAATCCTTCGGAAGTTGAAAAAATGTACCGGTTTGAATCCTCGTCCCACTGAACCCGCCGCAGTTTATCGAACCACGGGTTTGGGCTGTCCATGTGAGTGCCTGGAATGATACCAACCTGTTTATTGGCAATTGCGATTAAAAGTGGTGGTCGCAAATGCATTCCCGAAAAAGTATTGATAATCAGGAAAAGGACAAAAATATACCCAATCACATTGTGCCAGTGAAGGTTTGTTTTTTTCACCGATACATAAGTTGAAACTTCTTTCGCTTTCTTTTTCCTCCGGCTGATGATTTTCGGGAAGAAAAAATGGAGCAACCCGGAAACCGACAGAAAAATGGTAACCAGTCCGAGCAAATCGACAATCAGTTTGCCGGGCAAGCCGAGGAGTTCGCCACTGTGCAGCTCCCAAAATGTATTGAAAAGTCCTGTTTTTCTCTCGTAGCCAATTGGTTCCGGTAGTTGAACGGTGATAAAATCGGTTCCGTTGGCGCTTTTCAGCAGGTAATGTCGGGTTAAAACCAGTAAAGTATCATTTTTTAGTGCAAGGTCGGCAATGCGTTCTTCCACACTCAAACTGATTCTCTCCCAATTTTTACCGGCCTCACGTTTGTACAAACCCAGTTGAGTGCCTGCAAAAAGTGTATTTTCATGCAGAACAACGGAGTAGATTTTCCGGTTATCAATTCCTTTTGGAAATCCCTGGTTGAAATCCTCAAATGAGTTGAAGCCGTCTTTTGCTTTCCAGGTCCCAATGTTTCCGTAAATTAAAGCTTCATTTTCTGCAGTTTGAACCGAACCCCGCACAGCAGCCTGGTTCCAGTTTTTATATGTGTAATTGGGAGGCAGAATTTTGCGCGAAACATCCACTGGCGAAAACAGTTGCCGGTGGTTCATAATGATTCCGGAGAGTGCAAAGATAATGGCAAAAAAAGCGATAATGATTGCAGGCCATTGATGGAGTTTCTTTAAAAGTTTCAGAATTCTGTTTTTACTCATAGCTTAAAATAAAATCGCTAAAGTAAAACAAAATTTTATTCCAACTTTCCAAACATTTTTTCCATCGCAACTGTACGAAAATCAAAGATTTCCTGTAATTGTTTTTTGATTAGCAAAGTGTTTGCAATCGAACCCAGAAATCCAAAAGGTGGTTTATACGAAACGATGTCGGTCATTATGACGCCGCCTTCAACAGGTTCAATTTTGTGTTCGTGATGCCACATAAAATAGGGGCCAACCCGCTGCTCATCAACAAAATACTCCTTTTCATTTACCTGCGTAATTTCGGTTACCCAGGTCATTTTTATTCCAAAAACCGGGCTCACCGTGTAGCTGATAATCATTCCGGGGTACATTTTTTCGCTCAGCATTTTCGAGGTGATGTTAAAACCCATGTATTCTGGTGTTATCTTTTTCAGGTTGGCCGGTGATGAGATAAAATCCCAAACCTGTTCAATGGTGGCCGGAACTTTTTGTGTTTTGTGTAATTGATAGAATCCCATATTATTCTGCTTCAGCAAGTTTACTAATCATTCCGTTAAAAATTAAACCGTGAAATGGCATCACCGAATACCAATACAACCTTCCCAAAAGCCCCAGCGGACGGAAAGTTGCTGTTTGGTAAAGTACTTTGTCTTTTATTTTGAATTCGAGCCAGGCCTCGCCCGGGAGTTTCATCTCGGCAAAAAGTAAAAGCCTTTTTTCACTGCGGTTGGCGTAAAGAACACGCCAGAAATCAAGCGATTCTCCAATTTCAATATTTTCTAAACTTTTCCTTCCACGCCGAAGCCCAACTCCGCCGAATAGTTTATCAATAAAACCTCTCATTTTCCACAACCAGTTGGCGTAATACCATCCTTTTTTTCCGCCGATGGACCAAATGCGAGTCAATGTTTTGTTTTCATCTTCAATCTTTTTCTGCCGGTGATCTTTAAAACAGCCATAAGTTGGAACTTCAAGCAGTTGTGACACCCCTTTTTCCAAAATGTTGCTGGCAAGCGCATCTGTCCAGCTCGAAACCACTTCCTGCTGGGCAATCCGGTCGAAAGCGCTTTGCACGGCTTGTTTATAGGTAAGCAGTTTGATTCCAAGAATTTCGCTTAAATTATTTTCGCGGCAAATAATTTCTACTTTCATGCTGTTTACCAGGTTCACCGCCAGTTTGTATGATGTTGAAGTGACAAAATAAAGCCAGTACGACGAAAGTTTTGGGGTCATTACCGGAACACTGATAACAGTGCGTTTTAACCCCCTTACTTCGGCAAATTGCAGCAGCATTTGCTTGTAGGTCAGTATTTCAGGCCCACCGACATCGAAACTTTTATTGTAGGTTTCTTCGTGCAAAATTACGCCGGTTAAAAATTCAATTACATTACTAACGGCCAGCGGTTGCGAGTGTGAATTGAGCCATTTTGGGGCAATCATTACCGGTAGTTTTTCAACCAAATCGCGGATAATCTCAAACGATGCACTACCTGAACCTACAATAATTCCAGCCCGTAAAGTGGTTAAATTAAAGGATGAACCCGAAAGGATTTCCTCAACCCGCTTTCTCGACAACAAATGTTTCGAGAGTTTATCATCGTTAATAATTCCGCTTAAATAAATTACCTGTTTTACGTTAGTCTGCTCCAGCCGGCTTTTAAAATTGGTGGCTGAAAGCGCTTCCATTTCTTCAAACTTACCTATGGATGATGACATGGAATGAATCATGTAATAGGCAATATCAATATTTTCAGGAATATTTTGCAGCGTTTCTTTTTGCAGAAAATTAACTTCGATAACAGAAATTTTATCAGAGTGATATTTTTCGGGGTTAAACCGGTTTTTGTCGCGTACGCAGCAAATTACCTCATGACCATTGTTTAATAATACCGGCAGCAATCTTTGTCCAATATATCCGGTGGTTCCGGTTAAGAGTATTCTCATTTTGAATTGAAAACTGTTTAGATAATTTATTTATCCAGTTAAACAAAATGCGGGTTGAAAAGTTTCGTTTTTTGCTGAATAGTTTAGAAATGAATTACAACTGACAGTAGTGAAAGATTTTCGTACTGCATAAATGATAAATCTGCATTTTTCAAAAAATCAAGTCTTTGGTTTCGTTGTATTCCCCACATTATCAAATCAAAAGCCATCAGAAAACCACCCTGCAGAATTACCGAATTTCCATAACCTTCCAGTAAATCCTGTTTATTGAGGTTTTTGTTTGAAAGATGTTTTAACAGAAAGCCTGTTCCAATGTAAACCACATCCAGTCCGGCATTGATGAGATAAAGATTTTCGGTTTTTACGTGTTTTGCAAGCATTTCATCCGCCGACAATAAGGAAATGCCAGTATTTAAATTGGAGTAAAGTGCAAATCCTGCAATCCCCAAATTTATTGTATTCCAAAACACATTCATCTGGTGGAAATATTTTGCGCTTCCGTTTGAATTGGCCCAGCCGATTGCGCCCCCGGCAATATTGGCAACCGCCCATCCACCCAAAACGTACATTCCTGACGTGTTGATTTGATTGCTGTTGATGTAGAAATCAGTCATTCCTGAATCCTGCCCAAATATTGGAAGTACTCCAATGATAAGAAGGGATAAAATTAATAATGACTGTTTCATCTTTTCATCTTTTTAACAGTTTTTAATTTAGGAAAATAACTGGTTATTCAGCCCCTTTTTTCGTCTGTCGTTTGCGGTCGTTTTCATCGAGCAGAATTTTGCGGATTCGCTGAAATTTAGGCGTAACTTCCAGATATTCGTCGTTGCGCAGGTATTCCATGGCTTCCTCAAGCGAAAACTTAACGGCTGGTGCAATGCTTGTTTTGTCATCAGAGCCGGAAGCACGCATGTTGGTTAGTTTTTTGGTGCGTACAATATTCAGCGTCAGGTCGTCCTGGCGTGTGTTTTCGCCAACAACCTGCCCCATATAAACATCTTCGCCCGGTTCAACAAAAAATCGTCCGCGGTCTTGCAGTTTGTCTATGGAGTAGGCAATTGAATTTCCTGTTTCGAGTGAAATCAGCGCGCCATTTCTGCGCACGCCCAAATCGCCTTTCCATGGTTCGTAACCATAAAACCGGTGGGCCATAATTGCTTCACCTTCAGTAGCGGTTAACATTTGGTTCCGCAGACCGATTAACCCCCGCGCCGGAATCAAAAAATCAAGGTGTGAACGTTCATTTTTAACTTCAATGGTGGTAATATCCCCTTTACGTTGCGTAACCAGTTCGATTACTTTACCCGCAAAGATTTCGGGAACATGAACGGTAAGGGCTTCAATGGGTTCGTGCAATTTGCCGTCAATTTCTTTAGTTAGTACTTTGGGCTGCCCCAACTGCATTTCGAATCCTTCGCGGCGCATGGTTTCAACCAAAATTGAAAGGTGAAGAATTCCGCGGCCAAAAACCAGAAATGAATCGGCTGAATCGGTTTCTTCAACGCGTAACGCCAGATTTTTCTCAGTTTCCTTAAATAACCTGTCGCGCAACTGTCGCGAAGTCACAAACTTTCCGTCTTTCCCGAAAAATGGTGAATTGTTGGACACAAACAACATGCTCATTGTGGGTTCGTCAACTTTTATCGGAGGCAAACTTTCGGGTTCTTCGCCATCGGCAACCGTATCGCCAATATCAAAACCATCCAACCCAAGAACGGCACAAATTTCGCCCGATGGAACCGGATTTTTTGTTTTTTCCTTCCCAAGTCCTTCGAAAAGATAAACTTCTTTAAGTACGGTTTTCATTGAACTTCCATCGCGTTTCATCAGTGTCACCTGCGAGCCGGGAATTAATTGTCCGCGGGAAACTTTTCCAACGGCAATACGACCTGTATAAGATGAATAATCGAGCGATGTAATGCGCATTTGCAACGAACCGTCAATGTGTTTTGATGCGGGAATGTGCTCTAAAATAGTATCAAGCAAATAAGTAACATCGGTGGTTTCTTTTTTCCAGTCGGGCCCCATCCAGCCTGCTTTCGACGAGCCAAAAACGGTTGGAAAATCCAACTGATCTTCAGTAGCTTCGAGGCTGAACATTAAATCGAAAACTTTTTCCTGGGCAATGTCGGGCGTGCAGTTTGGTTTGTCCACTTTATTTATTACCACGATGGGTTTCAATCCCAGTTCGATGGCTTTTTGCAGCACAAATCGTGTTTGTGGCATGGGGCCTTCAAACGCGTCAACAATGAGTAAAACCCCGTTGGCCATGTTTAAAACACGTTCAACCTCGCCTCCAAAATCGGAGTGACCGGGTGTGTCGATGATATTAATTTTGGTGTCTTTGTAACGTACCGAAACGTTTTTCGCCAATATGGTAATTCCGCGTTCTTTTTCCAAATCGTTACTATCCAGTATTAAATCTCCCATAACCTGATTCTCGCGGAAAAGGTTAACCTGGTATAAAATCCGATCAACCAGTGTTGTTTTACCGTGGTCAACATGTGCAATTATTGCAATATTTCTGATTTCTGTCATTTTCTTGTTATTAACTTTAAACTTTCTAAGCAACAGCTTAATAACCAATTTGTTTTTCTGTTTCAATGTTGAATTTGTAAATTGTGTAAAACAGTTTTCAAACCGGCGTGCAAAAGTAAGAAAGAATCGTTGCGGAAAGTTTTTGGGGAGGTTATTTTGGCTGATTTGAGATGAAAATTAATATCAGGATATTGGAATGGGATAAAAGTGAATATTTGAAAATCATGGACTTTGGAAAATCCATGTCCCGGTTTGTTTAGTACCAATTTTTGTGAAATCGAGAAATAAAAAGTATAAATTTCGGTTTAAAACGAAAAATATACCCCTAATTTAGTGGTTTGAAACGAAATTATTTCTGCTGAAAATGCGCTTAGCGGTTCCAAACCGCTTAGTGCTTGTGAAACATGAATTTTATTTTTGGAAAGATGAATTATGATTATCCGCGAAGCGGTTCCAAACCGCTTCGCGGATAGATGATATCAGTAAAAAACCAGCTAGCTTTATCAAAAAAATGCACTTTGAACCAGATGCTTTATACCACATTTACAACCGTTCAAACGAAACTGTTTTTTATAATCGGGAAAACTATCTTTTCTTTTTGAAAAAAGTTAAATTCAAAATAGCTCCTTATTGCAAAATTCTTTCGTGGGCACTGATGCCCAATCATTTTCATTTTCTTGTGATTGCAACCGATAATGGTTGTAAAACTGTAGAAGAAAACCATCGACCCGTATTACAAGTGTTGTCCAAAAATATTGGAACCGTGCTTAGCAGTTATACACAAGCCATAAACAAACAGAAAAACAGGAGGGGAAAACTTTTTTCGAACAATACCGAAGCGAAATGCCTGAACGATATTGAATTCGATAGTACGATGAAAAATGCGCTTAGCGGTTCAAAACCGCTTAGCGCTTACGTTCCGGACTATACCACAATCTGTTTCAATTATATTCATCAAAATCCTGTTTTGGCTGGGCTTGTGCACAAAATGGAAGATTGGGAATTTTCTTCGTTTCGGGATTTTGCAGGATTAAGAAGTGGTTCGTTAGTTCACAAAGAGCTTGCATTTGAATATGTTAATTTCAGCAAAGAAGACTTTTACCATCAATCGCAAATAATTCTTGATGATACAATTTTGAATAAACTGTTTTAATTTTTCAATATTCGTAATATCCGCTTAGCAGTTCCAAACTGCTTAGCGGATTAGAACCTTTCAAAAATGCGCTTAGCGGTTCCAAACCGCTTAGCGCATAAGGCAGCTATTTAAACAGATACAAATGTTTTTCAGTCCGTAAAATCATTTTATCGTTTACAAAAACGGGAACTGCTTTTACTGTTTCACCAATGCCGTTTTCAGCAATTAGTTGAAATGAGTCACCGGGTTTTATAATAGTACAATCTCCCTTTACATTGAAGAAGTAGATATTTCCACCAGCATAAACCGGAGAGGAGTTGAAGTTGCCTTTCAGTTCCTGTTTCCAGATTACCTTGGCTGTTTTGGCATCGAGGCAGGTTGTCATTCCGCGGTCGTGAACCATGTACATTTTACCGTCAACAATTACCGGAGTCGGAATTTGGGGTACTTCATCCTCGTACATCCATTTTATATGGGTTTTGGTTACATCGCCTTTTCCGGTTGGGTCAACTGCGTATTGCCGGGTAAAAAAAGGTTGGTTGTCCAGAAAAATCCAGCCTGAATTTACATACACCAGCCCATCCCAGTAAATCGGCTGGCTCACCGTTGAATCGTAACCATATTCAATCGTCCAGATTACTTCTCCTGTGTTAACATCGTGTGCAAAACACATAAACGCTGAGTTGCTGATAAGCAGTTCCTTACCTTCAACTTCAATTACAATTGGCGTTTGGTACGATTTGCGGTAAACCGGTTCAAGCGGATCGTAAATTTCTGCGGGGCGAACACTTTTCCAGATGGTTTTGCCTGTTTTTTTATCGAGCGCTGCAACATACGGATCTTTTGTCCCTTCCAGATGCACAATCAACATATTTTTATGCAGAATAAGCGATGATGCCGGTCCCTGCATGTGGTCGCAAGGCATATCTTCGCGTTTCCAAACCACTTCGAAATTATTTGTGTTGATGCAGGCTGTGCCAAATGTACCGTAATGAACATACACAAAACCCTCTTCAATACAGGGAGTTGGCGTGGCGTAAGAATTTGTTCCGTGAATTCGTTGCGGATCTTCGGCAGTGAAAATTGTTTTCTCATCGAGTAGTTTTCCCGTTTTCAAATCGAAACAAAGGGTGTAAAACTCCTTGCCATCTTTGGCTGCCGAAGTCAACCAAATTTGGTTCCCATAAACTACCGGCGACGACCAGCCCAAGCCTTTTACCGGAACTTTCCATTCCACGTTTGTTGAATCGCTCCAGTGCAGCGGCGCCGATTTTACGGTTGCATGGCCGTCCATTTTGGAACCCCTGAAATGGGTCCAGTTATCGGTACTTTGGCCACATGCCGCAGACAATAAAAAGCTGAAAATGATAAAAAAAGACAGGTACTTCATGGTAACAGGTTTTTTTGGTTTTTTCAAAAATAAGGGTTTTTTGTAATAAATCGTTCAAAATATTCAGAGTACGACTCTATGTCATACTATGAATAAAAGAATTTTAATCCCGATTTGTGTGAATTTCAATATCTTCGCCCTTTGAACGTGCGTCTTTGACCATTTTTTGCAACTCTTCCGGCAAAGAATTTAATGACAGTGTAAATCCATCGACCATTACATAATGATTGAAAGGATTGTTTTGCGACATTTTATTTGTTGAAAACTCCGGATCATAATATCTCAACTTAAACATATCCTTTATTGTTTTGGCCTTTGAGGAGACGGTGGAAACTTTCTGACCAAAATAATCACAAATCTGTTCTCCAGTCATAAATGGTTCAAAAGATTTGTCAAACAGAAAATTGATAGAGCCAATCGCATAAACAACAGCGGCAGCCCATATCTCCACTTGCCCCCGCTGAAATGGGACTTCACGTTTTCTCCCCATTTTTTTTATCAGTTTCTCACACAATTGAAAATAATCGTCATCGAGATTCTGAGAACTGAATGTCCTCGCCAACTCTAAAATTTGATTCTCTTTTTCCTTTATTTCCAGCTTTGAAATCATTGTTTCAGTTATCTTATGAAATTTTAATTAATCATTTGCTCATTCTTTCATTCCTGAATTCTTTCATTCTCGCATTCATGCATACATGCATTCACGCATTGAATCTCCTTCCTCAGTTGCAGTACCTCTTAATAATATTGTAAGCACCGTAAATTCCCAACTCCCCGGCACGGCTTAAATCGAGGGCGCCGCCTTCAAGGTCGTCGAGGTAAATTTTGGTTAATCCGCGGTTAAAATAGGCTTCGGCAAATTCGGGCTCAAGCTGAATGGCGCGGTTCAGGTCTTCAATTGCGCTTTTGTATTCGCCAAGCCTGATTTTTATAAACGCCCGGTTGAAATGTCCAAAAAAGAAGGAAGGATTCAAAAACAAAGTTATTTCGTAATCTTCCAGAATCTGTTTGTAATCCAATGCGGGCGGTTCGTCGCTGAAACCAGTGGCGCCAGTTTTTCGCTCGCCAATAGTTACTGTTATTTCAGCATGACTGTCGGCAAGTAATTCTATTTCCTCGAGCATTTTGTAACGACAATTTGCACGTACAAAGTAAGCAATGCTTTGTTTTTCATCCAATTCGATGCTGCGGTTTAAATCATCAAGCGATTGGTTGTAATTGCCAGTCAGACTGTTAAACACGCCTCGGTTCAGGTAATTGTGGCTGCTTTGTTGTATCTGAATTTTTTCGTTAAAAAATAGAACGAAATTTTCAAATACAGCCTTGTATTCCTCGTTCGATTTGTTCGATATCGTTAACAAAGGGTTATAGTTGTTTTTTTCATTTATCTCGTTAATAGCCAGATTGTAATACTGAAACCTGTCGTAATCGACTGCATTTTTTTCGAATGCCGAAATTGTAAATATCGGCTGCAAATCAATAACAATGTTCCTGTTTTGTACCCGCCCGTCGTCTTCTTCCCCTTCGTCGGTGGGCAAATCGCGCGAGTCTTCAATCATCAGGTTAATCTGTCGGCGGTTTCTGTTGTTTTTTGGTTCGTCCTCGTCAAAAAAACTTTCATCGGGTTTTTCTTCCTCTTTATCAGAATCCGTATTTTGGGCAATAGCCTGATTTTGGTTATTTTGAATCGAATCAGTGGTATTTTGATTTGGATTTGCAGTACCGCCCTGAGTAGAATTCTGATTTTGGCTTGTCTGTTGGTTTTGCTGCGACAGCGGATACCGTTGATTGAATGCCTGTTTTTCAGCATCAATTCTGCGGCTTTCGATATCGAATTTCGGGTTTAACTGGGCGGCAATTTTATAATCGTTCTCATAACCAGGTCGTTTCAATACTTCGCGTGCCATTGCCCGGTTAAAATAGGCGTTTGCCATTTCGGGGCTTAACTGAATGGCCATATCGTAATCCATTATAGCGCCTGCATAATCTTCAAGTTTATGTTTTACAATTCCCCGGTTGTTAAAAGCCAGCGCGCTTTTGGGGTCAAATTTTATGCACTGGTCGTAATCGCGTAACGCCGAAGCATAATCTTCAAGCTCAAAACGGGCAAGGCCGCGGTTTAAATAAGCCCCGGCATAGTGCGGCCTGATTACAATTACTTCATTCAAATCCCTGATTGCTCCCCTGATATCACCGTTTACAATTTTGGCATTGCTCCGGTTCATCAGCGCGTAAGTAGATTTGGGATTTACTTTGAGCGCCAGGATGTAGTCCTCAATGGCGCCTTCAATATTTTTTTGGGAGAGTTTTGCAATACCGCGGTTGTTGTAAATATTTTCGTTATCGGGGTCAAATTCAAGCGCCCTGTTATAATCTTCAATGGCCTTTTTGTAATTTTTCAGGTTGTGCCAGGCCATTCCCCGATTGGTATAAGCCTGTGGATAAAAGGGTTTTATTTCGATGGCGGTGTTGTAATCGTTAATGGCGCCGCGGTAATCTTCGAGCTGGTGCTTGGCAACACCCCTGAAAAAATAGGCTTCGGCCAGGTAGGGTTTAAAACGTAATACAATATTGAAATATTCGATGGCGCCGGTGTAATTCCCTATTTGCGTGCGCGTTTGACCAACCCTCATGTAGTGGTTGATATTCATTTGCGCTTCGGCCTGAAAAAACAGGGCAAACAAGAAAACTATCAATATTATTCGTTTCATTCTTTTTTAGTAAGCTGACAAAAATAGCATTTTACCTGCTTAGCTTCTGTTTTGATTAATTTTATTTAACTATTGGTTTCATTCACCTGGCAACTTCGCATTTTCACCCGTTGAATCGAAGTCACCGGGTGAATAAAACCAATGCAATATCATCGTGTATGAGCTGGTGTAAAAGGAATGTTAAAAACGTATAAATTAGTTTTTTTGATACAACATAAAAGGATTAGAACCGTATGAATAAACAAACAAGACGCATAAATATACATTATGAAATCAACCGAAAAAATAAATTCAGTATTTAACAGTGAGGTTACATCACGTAATCCAATGTTGAATTTTAACCAGAGAATCAAACAATTTAGTAATCAGAACTTTATTGTTGAATGGCAAATGGGTGTCAATAAGAAAAAGGGAGTCTTGAATGAACAGGCTTATCACGGAATTATCTTTTAGCCTTAGTAAATGATCTTTTTTTACTTTGCCATCTCACGATTGCATCATCTTTCACAATTTAAGATGGATTGCATGACCTTGAATTTATAAATAACTTTTATAAAACTTCGCGATTTAATCGCATTGGGGCATTGGAATTGCCGATACCAGATGAATAAGGAGTACAAGATATATTGAGCGAGTTGGATAACTGTCGATGGGGAAGAAGTAGCCCCTATTTTTCACTTTGCGTAATCAGTAATTATGCCGTCAACTTTACTGAATCTGCCCTGGTCGCCGTTGGTACTGAAAAGGTAAATATTTAAATCGTGCTGGCGAAAATATTCAGTAGTGAACTTCACAACCGACTGAAAACTGATGTTCAAATTAAAATTGTAAAAATTATTGCCGCTGTATAAACTATCATTTTAGTTCCTAATTGCATAGTCATCGCATGACTTCGAGTCATCCGATGACTAAAAAACCGCCCTGCCTAAAACTCATCCGATACCAGCGGCATCAAATGTTTATGGAAAAAAGACATGATGTACATTCGACCCTGGCCAGGGTCGCACCTTTCACCCTTGTTGATATTTCTATAAACATACCAACCCAACCCTCCGGGTTGGGGTCTTTTGCAGTAATCAGCCATGCGTTGCATAATGGTTATTCGCATTTAATTGTTTCGCGGTTTAAGAAGGCCATTGAGATTTGCGATATTCAGTATTTCGCTATTTTTATCCCGAATTAAACTGAGATTTATGTGTAAAAGATGTAACTGGACGAATAACAATCCTTTGATGATTAAATACCACGATGAAGAGTGGGGAGTGCCGCTGCACGACGACCGGAAATTATTTGAGTTTTTTGTGCTCGAAGGATTTCAGGCAGGTTTAAGCTGGCAGATTGTGCTGAATAGGCGGGAAGGTTTTCGCAAAGCATTTGACCATTTCGATTCCGCGGTGGTGGCAGGTTACGATGAAAAGAAAATTGAGGAATTAATTCAGGATAAGTCGATTATCCGAAATAAAATGAAGATTGCGGCCTGCGTAAACAATGCACAGCGATTTCTGGAAATTCAAAACGAATTTGGCAGTTTCGATAATTACATCTGGAAATTTGTGGATTACAAACCGGTTATAAATTGTTTTGCCGACATAAAGGAACTTCCGGCAAAAACACCACTTTCCGATGAAATTTCGGCAGACCTGAAAAGGCGGGGTTTTAAATTTGTTGGCTCAACTGTAATTTATGCACACATGCAGGCCACCGGAATGGTAAACGACCATCTGACTTTTTGCTTTCGTTACGAAGAAATAAATGCTATGGGGTCAAATATTAAAATTAAAGGCTAAAGCCAGATTTCTGTTCAGATTTTTTAACCCACGGCTAAAGCCGTGGGCAAAAACCACAGATGACAGGAGCTTTAGCCATTAATAAAGATTTTTTACGACAATAAAATTTGGAAATAATACGAACTAAAACTGATTTAAAATGAAAAAACTAAATTTATTTGGAAAGACCGCATTGATTGCCTTTTTGTTTTTAATTGTGATCGTTTTTTCGGGTTGTGCTGATGTTACCCCAATTAAAGATTGCGCAGTGGAGCAACCCGCTGGTTTTCTGTGGGGACTGTGGCACGGATTAATTGCCCCGGTTAGTTTTGTTGGCAGTTTGTTTATGGATGACGTTGCCATGTATGCCGTAAACAATAACGGCGGCTGGTACGATTTTGGATTTGTGATTGGCGCTGGAATATTATTCGGGGGCAGCGGAAAAGCCAGCAAATAGTTTGCGGTTTTGTCTTTTTTTAACTTTTATTCAGGTTCTTACCATAGGATTAAAGCAATTTTATTTATTATTTTGCTGCCATTCAAAAAACAGATTTAATATTTTTACATTCATGAAGTTACGTGTTTTTACTACCATTTTTCTTGTGGTGGCATCAGTGGTTTTTGGTTTTGCAACCGACAAAGGAAAAGGCAATACTGCGCCGGTTGGTTATGTTTTTGAGGATGAGATAGTTTTGCCGGTAACGCCGGTAAAAGACCAATATCGCTCGAATACCTGCTGGTCGTTCTCGGGGCTTTCATTTCTGGAGTCGGAAATGTTGCGTTTGGGCAAACCCGAAGTTGACCTTTCTGAAATGTTTATTGTAAGATTAACTTATTCCGAAAAAGCAAAACGATACATCAGAATGCATGGAAACCATAACTTCTCTGCCGGTGGCGCTTTCCACGATGTTACCAATTTGATTAACTGGTTTGGAATTGTGCCTGAATCGGTTTACTGCGGTTTGGAGAATGGCGCTTCAAAACATATACACGACGAAATGGACAACATTTTAAAACAGCAGGTAGATGAAGTTGTTAGCAACAGTAAAATAAAACTGAACAAAGTTTGCGACGAAACCATTTCAACAACGCTTGATAAATATTTAGGTGAAGTTCCGCAAAGTTTTGAATACGAGGGTAAAACATATACACCGCAAACTTTTGCCTCCGATTACATTGGCCTTAATATGGACGATTATATTGAAGTTACTTCATATACGCATCATCCGTTTTACGCAAAATTTATTTTGGAAGTACCCGATAACTGGTCATGGGATGAAGTTTACAATGTGCCTGTTAATGAATTGGAAGAGATTCTCGACTATTCGCTCACCAATGGTTATACGGTTGCCTGGGCGGCCGATGTCAGCGAAAAAGGCTTTGCCACAAGCAATAAAGGCGTTGCGGTTCTGCCTGCATCGCCAGCAGTTGAAATGACTGAGGAAGAAACCTTGAAATGGGAAGCGCTGCCTGAAAAGGAAAAACAAAAAGAGTTGTATAAACTCGACAGGCCGGTGGTTGAAATGGACGTTACCCAGGAGATGAGGCAACTGGCGTTCGACAATTACGAAACCACCGACGACCACGGTATGCACATTGTGGGAACGGCTAAAAATCAGGAGGGTAAGGTTTTTTACAAAGTGAAAAACTCGTGGGGCGACTACAATGACTACAATGGATATTTTTACGCGTCGAAACCTTATGTAAATTACAAAACCATGTCGGTTATGGTGCATAAAGACGGAGTTCCGCAACATATCAAAGAAAAATTGAAGCTTTAATGATAGGCCCTTCAGAAAAATCTGAAGGGTTTTTTTATCTTTGGTCGCATACGAATTCACTAATAATGAAATACCGGCTTTTCCTTTTTTTATTCCTTTTTATTTCCTTCAATGTGATTGGGCAAACACCCGGAGTAGATTATTCCTGGTGGAATAAATTACACGAATGGAAAGAAGGCAGCCCGGGATGGAGAAACTGGATTATCATGTCACCGGGTTACCTGGGGCCAAACGCCCTTTCCGTTCCCGAAGTAAAAAGGGGTTTTATCAATCCAAAAACCGAAATTGAATTCTCTGCCTCATCTCATTTTTTAAAAGGCGATCCAACCCAGGATATTTCGGGCAGGTTGTTTATTCCGTTTGCACAGGGCAAAATAGCGGTTGAAATGTATGGCGTAATCATCGAACATTTTGCATTTTCAGAAGAAATCAGAAACGAAAGGTTTTCGCGTATTGAGGATGGAAAAGGATTTGCCGTTGGCGATTTTTATTTCAGCACATTGATTCAGCTTTCGAAAGACCGTAAATTTCCGAATACATTGTTGCGGCTGGCAACCAAAACTGCATCGGGCAACCAGTTGGAAGGCGCCAGAAATACCGATAGCCCCGGTTATTTTTTCGATTTGAGTTTTTCAAAAGAACTTGCAAAAACCGAAAGAGGAATGTTTCGTCCGTTTGGCCTGGCCGGATTTTACTCGTGGCAAACCAACGACGAACTCAACCTGCAAAACGATGCGTTTTTATATGCAATTGGAGCCGATTTTGAGCGGAATACCCTTGTTTTCTCTACTTCCTTGTCGGGTTATTCGGGTTATAAAAACGAACGCGACAAACCTATGCAACTCAATTTCGAACTCAGAAAGGATTTTTTAGGTAAAGCAGTTCGAATTCAATACGTAAATGGCTTGCGCGATTGGGAGTATAAAACCATCCGCTTTTCGTTTATCTGGAAATTGAAACCAGTTGTTTAAAACCTGTTTTTTGATTTTGATTTGGTTAACTTTGTCGCTTGTTTAAAACCATTTTATTCTGATTATAAATATCATCAAAATGAAGAAACTTTCGCTTGTAATTTGTGTTTTCAACGAAGAGCTTAATATTAAACCACTGTCGGAACAAATCATAAATGCCCTTAAAAATATTGATTTTGAAGCCATTTTTGTGGATGACGGATCAACCGATAACACCCGTGAAGAGATATTAAAAATTGACGATGAACGGTTTATTTTGGTTGAATTGAAACGCAATTATGGACAGAGTTCGGCGTTGCAGGCAGGAATAGACCAGGCGCAGGGGGAATATGTGGTTTTGCTCGATGGCGATTTGCAGAACGACCCTGCCGATGTTCCCATGATGCTGAAAATGATGCAGGAAGAAGAGTGGGATATGGTAGCCGGAGTGCGGGCAAACCGCCGGGACGGCATGTTCCTGAGAAAAGTTCCTTCGAAAATCGCCAACTATCTCATTAGAAAATCCACCGGCATTCACATGAAAGATTTGGGTTGCACGTTGAAAATATTCACCGGCGAAACCATCAAAAGCATCCATATTTACGGTGAATTGCACCGTTACATTCCTGCGCTGATTGCACTGGAAGGGGCAACAAAAATTACCCAGGTTGATGTAAACCACCGCCCGCGCGAATTTGGCAGCTCGAAATACAACCTGAGCCGCACAACCCGGGTAATCAGCGATTTGATACTGATGGTTTTCTTTAAAAAATATCTGCAACGGCCCATGCACTTTTTTGGTTCGGTGGGAATCATCACTTTCGGCATCGGGGCTTTGATTAACTTTTATCTGTTAATACTTAAAATATTAGGACACGATATCTGGGGAAAACCTTTACTGATGCTCGGAATCTTACTCGTGATGGGAGGAATTCAATTTATCACCATCGGGATTATTGCAGAATTACAGATGAGGACTTATTACGAATCGCAAAAGAAAAAACCATATCGGGTAAAAAGAGTGGTTTACACCAGAAAAAGGACTAACCTTAAACTGTTTTAAAACAAGTTGTTATTCTGGAATTTAGCTGCTAAATTGCGCCTAATTTAAATGTTCAGTACAAATTTTTAATCTTTCAGCCATGAAAAAAATAGTTGTTGTTTTCTTGTTTTTTATTTTTCATTTTGTTTCACAAACCGGTTTTGCGCAGGAAAAAGTTTTGCAGGGGCGTGTTTTTACCTTCGACAGTATTCCGCTGATTGGAGCAAGTGTTCAGGTAAAAAGTACAAAACAGATGGTTAAAACCGATACTTTGGGGTATTTCTCGGTAACATGCAATCCAAATGATGTTTTAAAAG
>Ga0100400_1001212_pt1 | contig 18468 bp, 21 predicted proteins | sample CryGeymeta201524_FD_80420 | JGI IMG/M metagenome (GOLD analysis project Ga0100400, IMG submission 80420) | Groundwater microbial communities from Crystal Geyser aquifers in Utah, USA - Crystal Geyser metaG 2015-24 | ecosystem: Environmental > Aquatic > Deep subsurface > Groundwater | place: USA... | reverse complement strand
GCGGCATGGGTAACGGGCATGTTAAGGGTTTCGAATGCATAGTATTCCCAATCAACTTCTGGGTATGACATGCGGATAAAACCGATTTTGTTGAATATACCTGTTATTTCGTTAACGGCAATTGTGATGGGATGAAGAGATCCCTGTTCGTCTTCGGGAGGCGGTAAGGTAACATCAATACTAATCTTTTGGTCTTCCTTCAGATAAAGGATATTTTTCGTTTTGTTTATTTCCTCCGCGACAAACGATTTAAATGAGTTGATATCCCTTCCTGCCGTTTTTTTCTCCTCAAGCGAGAGTGATTTTATGCCTTTCAACAGCTCATTAATCTTGCCATTTCTCCCGAGGTAGGATAGTTCAAGATCAGACACAGCCTGTATAGTGGTTGCTTTTGCAAGCTCCTCGCGTACTGTTTTTTGTAATACAAGAACATCCATGGATTATATTATAGTATTGTATCGTATTTCAGAGAGATTGTGAAGCGTTTATGAGGAGATTTTGCTTACGATCTTTTCAAATGTCTTTGGATAGTCAATAGCTATTTGGGATAAGACCTTTCGATCTAATCCAACCTTTTTGTTGTTGAGTGCAAAAGCGAGGTCTTTATATGATTTTCCTAATAAATGCATTGCTGCGTTCAGTCGGACAATCCACAATGACTTGAAGTTTCTTTTCTTGAGTTTTCTTCCGACAAATGCGTATTCACCGGCATGAAGGACACCCTCTTTCGCTTTCTTAAACTGCTTGTGTCGTGTCATCCAGAATCCCTTAGCAAGTTCCAAAACTTTTTTGTGTTTTCTGCGTGTATGTACGCCTCCCTTGACTCGTACCATAATATTATTTCAAACCCATCATTTTTTTAATTTTTGATGCAAATTTGCCACCGAGCTCTTTCACAACCTTTAATCTCCTTTGATTCCGTTTTCCCTTGACGGTACGAAGGTGTCTCAGGTTTTGTTGTCGATGCAAAATTTTACCATTCTTGGTAACCTTAAATCGTTTTGCGGCTGATTTTCGTGTTTTTGTTTTGACTTTCATATGAATTTGATGAATTGTTGAAACATTATTATATCATATTATTTCTTCTTTGCCACTACTGCTCGTACAACTCTCCCCTCAAGTTTTGGTTCTTTTGCGATATTTACGTCTCCAAGTTTAACAATGCAATTGTGAATTAAATCAAATGCCATCTTTGTTTTACCCATTTCTCTTCCTCTTAGTCCAAGATTAAGTCGTACTTGATTTCCCTCTTTTAAAAAATCGACACCACGAGCAATCATTCGGTCTAAATCAGCAGGTCCAATAAAGAGTGATAATTTGATATCTTTAACGACACCCTTCTTTATTCCTTTGCGCGCCACTTTCTGTTTTTTTTCTTCCTGATACAGAAACTTTTTAAAATCTATAGTCTTAGCAACAGGTGGTTTTGCACGTTCGGCAATGAGAACCAAATCAACTCCCTCAGCCCGGGCCTTTGCAAGGGCGTCTGTCTTACTCATAACCCCAATTTGTTCTCCCTTTGAGTTGAGCACTCGTAGTTCCGCCGCTTCGATACGCCAGTTAGTTATATGAAACTTCTTAGGAGCGTGTTTCTGAAATCTACTATGCGTGGTTCTCAATGGTTTGGATAAGTGCGGAAATAAATAATTCTACAGATTGCATTCCCGAATCAATGCCTTCCCGTGTTCTTACGGAGAGAGATAATTCAGACGCTTCAACTTCCTTTTGTCCAATTATACCCATATACGGTACCTTTTGCAATGTTGCTATTCTAATTTTTTTTCCAATAGACTCATTAGATGAATTTGTTTCGGCTCGAATCCCCCTTGAAACAAGGGCGGAGCATACTTTTTGTGCGGACCCCAAAAATTTATCGGAAATAGGGAGGATATTAACTTGCACGGGGGCTAGCCAGAGCGGAAATTTGCCCGCATAATGCTCAATCAGGATTGACATAAACCGTTCAATGGAGCCCATGATTGCGCAATGAATCATAACAATTCGCTCTTTCTCCCCTTGTTCATTTATACATGATAAGTCAAATCTATTGGGCATATTGACATCAAGTTGAATCGTCGCAACCTGCCACTCTCTTCCCAAAGAATCATGAGTCATAAAATCAATTTTTGGACCGTAAAATGCAGCTTCCCCTACAGCTTCCTGGTATTGTATCTTTCTCTTGTCGGCAATGTCCTTCAATGCACTTTCGGCTTCATTCCAAAGTTCGGGAGTTCCTAGATACGCACTCATATTCTGCGGATCATGAAGAGAGAGTCTCACTTCGAGTTTAAAACCAAATGCGGAATAAAATGAGTCTACGATGTCCCATACGGAAGAACACTCTTTAGGTATCTGTGACTTCCTGCAAAATACATGTGCATCATCCTGCGTGCTGCACCTTACTCTCGAAAGCCCGGATAACTCTCCAGTCTGTTCATCACGATACACCATTGTCGTCTCAGCATATCTCTGCGGCATATCCTTATAACTGCGAGGAATGTGCGCAAATAGTTGTGTATGATGGGGACAGTTCATGGGTTTCATGGCAAATTCGTGTCCCTCCCGAGTTATTATTTTAAATAATTCATTCTTAAATTTTGCCCAATGTCCAGATGTTTCATACAGTTCCTTTTTCGTTATATGAGGAATGGTTACTTTTTGATATCCTTTTTCCTTTCTTAATTTCCACACAAAATCATTAAGAAGCTCTCTTATTATGGTTCCCTTTGGTGTCCATAAAGGAAGTCCTGGACCGACCAGTTCAGAAAAGACAAATAAATCAAGTTCCCTCCCTAATTTTTTGTGGTCTCTTTTTTTCGCCTCTTGTAGTTGCCATAAATATTTTTCTACCGCTTCCTTTGTCGGAAAGCATGTGCCATAAATGCGTGTCAGCATTTTATTTTTTTCATCTCCATGCCAGTAGGCACCTGCAACTGAAAGAAGTTTGAATGGTCCAATTTTATCTGTAGATTCTACATGAGGGCCCTTGCATAGATCTACATCACTTCCATTTTCTCCTGGTTTTCCCACCCAATAAACGCTTGCTTTTTGACCTTTCGATCTGATTTGTTCAATCCATTCAAGTTTATATGGATTATCGGCAAATAACTTTTGAGCCTCATCTAATTCTATTTCCTCCCGTACGATAGGAAGTTTTTTATTGATGAGCTCCCGCATCCTTTTTTCGATTTTGGGAAAGTCAGTTTCATTAATTTTTCCTTCATAATCAAAATCAAAATAAAATCCATCTTCTGTGGCGGGGCCCATTGCTCGTTTCAAGCCAGGATATAAATCTGTCATTGCCTGATGCAAAACGTGTTCGCAAGAATGTCTCATCGGTTCTAAATTTTTATTTTCCATATGTGTTGATTATACAATGTTTAAAATAATGTTTTTGGCCAAAACAACAACCTCCCCTTAGGAGAATGTAGTTGTGGTTGTCATTCGATTTATTCTTTTCATATTTTTTGGTGGACCCGACAGGACTTGAACCTGTGACCTTCACAATGTCAATGTGACGCTCTAGCCAACTGAGCTACGAGTCCTGACGAGCGGAACCAAAGGGACTCGAACCCTCAACCTCTTCCGTGACAGGGAAGCGCTCTAACCAGTTGAGCTATGATTCCTTGCAAATTGTTACTCCATCTTTTGCACCTATCATTGTAACATGGAGCAGTTGGCCTGGCAAGCCATTCTTGTGAGGAAGTATTCCTTCCAACTGATTTGAAAGAAGTATCCTAAGGCCTGTTCCCTGCTGAGCGATTGTGAGGGCAGAAAACCGTTTACCAATAAGTGTCTCTATAAAACGCTGGTATTTGATCTTTGAAAGAGCTATCAACCGCTCAGATCTGGATTTTTTTTCAGCCGCTGTTGGCTCAACCAAAGTTTTTCTTTGGTAGTAAGCAGCGGTATGGGGGCGATTGGAAAAACGGAATACATGAAATCGGGAAATAGGACTATTGACAAGCGCAGTATATGATTCCTCAAAGAGTTCGTCTGTTTCGCCCAAGTACCCAACAATCACATCGGTCGCTATAAAAGCATGAGGTTGTATCGATGAAATGCGATTTAACTTAGCAATCACCTCTCCAATTTTATACTCCCTTCTCATATATCCAAGAATTTGTTGAGATCCAGACTGGATAGGGACATGGAAAAACTGGACGAATCGGGGATTCTTGGCTAAATTCCTTTGATAAAAAGAAATAAATTCTTCGGATAAACTCCAGGGATGGATTGAACCAAACCCAATTCTAGGGATCGAGGTTTTAGATAAAACGTTTTTTATTAGGTCAATAAATGATTCTTTGGTGCCTATCCCGAATGCTTCTGTATTAATAGCGCTTAAAATCACCTCTGAAGGAAGAGGATCAAACCCATTAATGTAGGCGATAATATCTTTTATCTTCTGCGACTGCGGCAAACCTCTCAAATAAGGAACAATACAATAGGAACAATATTGCTGGCATCCGTCCTGAATCTTGACCAGAAGTCTATTTGACCTTCTAAATTTGTCCTGGGCCGGTTTGGCAACCTCGCAGGTTGCCAAAGGGCCTGCATCAATCTGCAGCGTTTGAAGTGTATTCACTAGGCTGGATTTTGCACTATTAGGCACGATTATATCTACCAGTTTTATATCCTCGGTGTTGTACTTAATCCAAAGCGTAGCGCTGCAGCCTGTAACTACTATTTTAGCCTCAGGATGTCTCTTTCTCAGTTGGTTGATAAGTTGTTTAGCCTCACGCTCAGCCTTGCCAGTAATTGCACAAGTATTGATAATCAAAAAAGAGGGTGAAGTCAAATCTATAGTATAGCCCGCCTCAACAAGCTCTTTATCTATTTTGACTCGTTCAGCCTCATTCACCCTGCATCCGAATACAAAGCTTTGAAATGTCTTTTTCATACAACTCTATTGTACAATAAACGCACTCTATCTTACTGTTATATAATGTTACACTTGACATTTATACATACTAGTGGTATACTCTATTTAGATCTTAAGGTTTTTCTACCAGCTAGAAGAGCTTTAAGATTTTTTTTATGGATAAAACAATATATTCTATCGTTTTAACCGTTCTTCTTTTCGCCGCCCCCTTGAGCGCAGCTCCAGTTCAGGCTGAGCTTATAGCGGGCTCCTCTGCCGCGGTATCTCATTTGGAAATAAATTCAACCTCCTCCACCAGTTTACAAAAGATTTCCTTGAAAAGAAAGGCGATGACTGAAGTTCTAAAACGGTATGATGCTCCCCTTTTGAGTGAGGTCGACTCGTTCTTGGAAGCTTGTGAAAAATATAATCTTGACTGTTATCTTCTTCCCGCTATTTCGGGAGTTGAGTCCACCTTTGGGCGATTTCTGATTCCAGGAACTTATAATTCCTTTGGTTGGGGTAGAGGAGTCATTGCGTTTACCAGCTTCAACCAAACAATTATGACGGTGGGGAAAGGTCTGAGAGAGAACTATATAGATAAGGGGGCAGACACTGTTGATAAGATTGGGCGTATTTACTGTGAAGGAGATACATGGTCTGGAAAGGTAAAATTCTTCATGAACAAATTCGAAGAAGAAGAGAAAAGACAGTTGTTTTTCATGCAAGATGCGGTACAATTGTAACCATGGCTACACACACAATAAGGAAACAACCCAAATCCACAGTAGAGATTCTGGTTACAATTCCTTGGGCTGATATCCAAACAGCTTACAAAACTTCCTTTGAAGTTCTTCATACCCAATTTGAAATGGAGGGGTTTCGTAAGGGAAAAGTACCCAAAGAGCTCGCGGAAAAAAATATTGACAAAGATAAGGTTTATTCCCACTTGATCCGTGAGTTGATGCCTAAAGTATATGAAAATATAATAAAAGTGGAGAAACTACAACCAATATTATCTCCAAAAATTGAACTTATCAAGGCTAAGGAAAATGAAGAATGGGAGTTGAAGATCATGGTTGCTGAAAAACCTCTTATTAAGCTTAAGGACTATAAAAAAAAGGTCCAGGAAGCAAAAAAGGGTTTGAAAGTCGATGAAATATGGGTTCCAGGTAAGGAGCCTCAAAATGCAGACACTGAAAAAAGCAAGACAAAGGAAAAAACACTGAACGTAAGCCTTGAGGCTCTTCTTGCGGAAAGTGAATGTGAGCTCCCCCCCCTTCTTATCGAAGAAGAACTAGACAGACGTCTCTCTCAGATGGTTGAGGATGTGCAAAAAATTGGTCTCACTATGGAAAAGTATTTGCAGAGTCGCAATGTAACGATGGAGTCGGTAAAGGAGCGCCTGACTAGGGAAATTACCGATATGTACAAGCTTGAGTTTATACTCCAGATGATTGCGGATGAGGAAAAGCTTGAGGTTAAACAGGAGGATTTGGCCTCATTATTTGCAAATATTAAAGAAGAAAAAGATCGTAAAACAGCCGAGTCAAACGCCTATTTTTATGCCTCAGTTCTGCGAAAGCAGAAGGCGCTTGACTATATTATAGGTCTCTGATATACTAGTTGGGTATGACAGCTCATAAAACAGCTAAAAAGACCATCTCCCATTCAAATCCTATAGAGGCCATTAAGGATGTATCTTCCTCAATCGGAACAAATACCGTTGATTCGCTCCGCAATTTAGGCTCAGGAATGCTTGACCAGCTTTTGGGAATAAACAACGCAAGCGAGTCAGAAACTGCAGAAAAAGAAGCCAAAAAAGTAGTCAAAAAAGAAGCAAATCTTTTTAATTACCAGAGTCATCATGAAAACGTGATAGTAAGAGATCAGATAGATCAGATAAAAAAACTCATTGAGCAAATTCGCCAGGAGGTTCAACATATCAAAAAAACTGATTCCTCACTCATGAATGAGGTAAGAGATATAGAGAAATTCACATTAGAAACGCTTTCGGAAAAACCAGGAATCTATCATGTGAAATTTCTTGAAATTGTCTTGCGGATATTACAAAGTGTCCGCATGAAGGTGGGCGAATCACGTACATGGATGTCTGCCCTTATGAGTAAAAAGAAAAAGCGTGGCTCACTGTTTGCTTCTCGAAGTAAAAAACAAGGAACGGCCTACTCCATGTCCCAAGAACTCTCCAGTTCTAGAAGTGTACAATAAGGTCTCCTTTCCTTCTTTTCGTTTTTTTAGTTTATATGTATACTTATTGTGATAGATTATGAGTAAAAAAATATGTATTAATAAAAAAAATGTTTTAATTCTACTCTTAATAGCGCTGTTCATTTCTATTATGACTTTCTCTTCTTCTTATCTCCTTGGGAAAAAGACAACTTATCAGTCGAAGGCCGCACCTCCCCAAAATAATCCAAAAATATATGGCGGTACTGAAGTGACAGACCTGACAAAATGGCCATTCATCGTGAGATTATTTGAAATTCACGATTTTTTGGGGAAAAAATTTGGTAGTCCCTCTTCTTCAGGGTATTGTGATGGGACCATTGTTGCAAAACAATGGGTATTAACTGCTGCACATTGTGTTATAAAAAGAAAAACTTCAAACATTGGCATTTATATTGGTTCGATTGACTTACATGGAGCTAACGGTAACGCGCAAACAATTTATATTAATGACATACTCATACATCCTTATTATAATGCAGATAAGAATGAGAATGATATCGCACTCATAAAGCTTTCTAAGGAGATTGATCTGCCAATTGAACCAGTATCACTTAATAGTGATATAACCAAAGAAAGAGATGGCCAGGTTGGCGTTATTATTGGATGGGGTCTTATTGAAGATGAGGCGAGAACATCTATACTTCGTCAAGGTATTATACCTATTTTAGATAAATCGCGCACACTAAAATGGGACCAAAGATATCTAAATAGTATATTCTCATCTACGATAGTCGCGGGATATCCTAATGGGGGAGCAGGAATTTGTAATGGAGATTCGGGTGGTCCATTACTTGTGTGGAGCGGAATGCGTTGGTTACAAGTAGGAGTAGTAAGCGGAACAACCTATGGCAGTTACTACAAAGGAGAACCAACTTGTGGTGCAAAACATAAACCTGGTATTTTTACCAGGATTTCATATATAGGAACAGATACACAAAATAATGCTGTGAATTATATGAGGTGGATTACTGAAAACATTGGGGAGAGGACAGATTATTTTATAGGTACACAACTTACTCCAACCGAAAAAACTGAATATTATAATCGCATTTGTGATCCTCAGGAATGGGACAATAAACTACCACCTGTATGCACTTTAAATATTTATCACGGTCCATAACGACTTTACTCTATCATCTTCAAAAACGTATTTACGCCAAAGGCCCAAGAGCCGTCTGATGGAGGAGTATATTTGCGCATAATTGCCTCAGGTGTCGTCAGACCTTTGTCAATATAATTTTTTTTAATTCCCCTACTTATGGTTTCAATCGCTTCCTCATACGAGTCAAAGCGGGTAACCTTATTACCATAAATCCCCCACCCCCAACAGTTATGGGAACCCTCATATACATGTTTACATAACCCGGATTCCTGCATGGCAATTGCAGGAATCAGGCGATAGTCGAGTGTATATTGGTCGGCCATTTTCACAATATAATCTGATTGGTCATACAGCACCGAGTCATACTTTCTAAAAAAATACTTAAGATTGGCTACGCGAATATCGGCCGTTTTGAATTCGGTCAGTATTTCGGTTTGAGATTTGTCTTGTTCAAGTGACAGGAGAGATATTAACTCTAGATCATCCATCACTTTTCTATAATAGGCCAACTGCCTATTCATTGCGGACAATTTAATCCCAATGCCAAAGGCAACGAAGACAACGAGGACATACACGAAAATCAATAGGAAACTTTTCTGAATAAGTTTTCTTATACGCATGGCGACTCTTAAACTTTGTAATAATAGGTGGAAAACGCCTTATCAAATTCGGTATGAATAAGTTTTCTTTCAAATCCCGGAAGCTTAAACCCGTGTGATATTATAATCGCCTCTTTTTTTAGTTCTTTTTTAAATTTTGGAATGAGTTTTTTTATCAATTCGGGCATGAGAAAAAGATAGACATAATCTACCTTCTGTAATGGATAGTTGAACACATTTCCTCTGATGAAAGAAACTTTATGAGCAATTCCGTCTCTTTTGGAAAGATAGCGTGACCACCACACAAGGAGCGGATTTATCTCCACACCAGTCCCCGTTACTCCATAGTTTTTTACTGCATACCGTATCAGTCTCCCATCTCCACTCCCCAGTTCCACAAATTGAGCATTTTTTTCTAGACTCGCATTTTCAAGTATCCTATCTAGTTGTTTTTTTGAGGTGGGAACGTATGGAGCGCCCTTAAAAGCAGAGAAGAGCAAACCAATGCCATATATCGAAACTCCAAGGAGGATAAGGATTTCCAGTAGCATTAATGAAAAGTAAATAGCCAGGTTCATTTGTATAGTATAATATACTCTGTCGTGTTTGAGAGAGAAAACGTCCTCATAGCTCAACGGATAGAGTAGTGGTCTTCGGAACCATTGATGGGGGTTCGATTCCCTCTGAGGACACAGAGTAGGGTCCGTAGCTCAATTGGTCCGACGCCCCGACCTATGTTCGTCGGGGGTACGGACTCCGACCTTGCGTCGGAGTAGAGCATAGAATAGTAATATGAAAGGATTTGTTTACATACTAAAAAGTCAGAAAAATGGGCAATTTTATGTAGGAAGTACCACTAATGTTGTGTCAAGAGTAGAAAGACATAATGCAGGATTAGTGGAGTCAACAGGGAATTTTCGTCCATATATAATAGAATTGATTCAAGGGTATTGCACAATAAGACAAGCTAAACAAATAGAATATAGAATAAAGAAACTAAAAAGAAAAGATTACATTGAAAAAATGATTTTAGAGAAACGTATTCGTATGGGCCGCTAGCTCAATTGGTAGAGCATCTCCCTCTTAAGGAGGTGGTTCCGAGTTCGAGTCTCGGGCGGCTCACCCGCTTATTTTTTGCTATAATTACTCCTTATGTCATGGGTATCGGCATCTATTTTTGCAACACTCTTGTTTTCTTTCTGCGTATTGTTTGACAAGTATATCGGGACAAGTAAAATTAAAAGTGTCTATTCCTTTGCAATTTTAATTAATGTTGCCTATCTTCCTTTTGTACTCATCACGGCCTATTTGTTGAGAAGCACCTTCAGTTTGAGTATAAGTGTATTTTACAGTTTTTTAGCGGGGTCAGCCTGGTTTGTTATGTGGATCTTTTATTGGAACGCTCTGAAAAATGGAGAACCTTCTCGAGTAGCTGCTCTCTTTTTTACGACTCCCATTTATGCCGCGATCATAGGAATATTTTTTTTACACGAATCATTGACGGTCATTAAATGGGTTGGTTTGCTTATTATCGTAGCTGGAGCAACGCTGGCATCATTAGATGGAAAAAGCCAAAAGGAAGAAAGAAAGTTAGCTTATTTATTTGCTCTTCTTGCTGCGTTATTTTCCGCAATCGGGAATGCATTTTCCAAGCATGCCATGGTGGGGCTTCCTCCCCTTATGGTAAATTGCATCGCATATTTTTCGACTATCCCATTCTATTTATTTCTTTTGAAAGGAAAGGGTGTGTTTGCAGAAGTAAAGAATACATTACTAAACAAAAAAATGGTGTTTCAGTTTGGGGTTCGTGGATTCCTTGGCTTTGGAGCAATAATGTTGAATATGACTGCAATGGGGCTGGGAATCGTTTCCCTCGTAACCGCAATTGGTGGATCTCAGCCGATACTAATTTTAATTCTTTCACTTATTGCAAGCGCCCTTTTTCCCCACGTAATTCATGAAGAATTGGGAAGAAAAGCCATACTCCCTAAACTTGCCGCTCTTATTCTTACCGTTGCGGGTGTGATAATAATTAGTGTATAAAGATGCACCCGCTAAAGTAATTTGTTTCCCTTCCTAACAACCCAGATCTTATGTTTTGTGGCTTATAATCCGTTGCACTCTATTCTGAATATTCGAATAATCAGAACATGGTACAAATATCAAAAAGGAAGGTTAAACCAGAAGTGATGGATAGAATGTTTAAGTTACTATTTACTGTTATAGGGAGTCAGGGTGGTGAGGATAAGTTTAGTATCATTATAAATGGGCTATTTTCTCCAGTTGAAAAAATAGTGGTCGCAAAACGAATTGCGATATTGCTACTCATACTTAAAGAGGTGGACTGGAGAAATATTAAAGAAATAGTTAAGGTTTCACTTAGTTCAGTCTCTAAATGTCAGATGATACTTCTTAATAATCAAGAAATGAAAACAACATTAGCCTCAATTATAGCTAAAGATGAAATGGGAATCTTTTTTGAAGAATTATTTTTAGCATTCTTTGGCCCGGGAACCGCATATACAAACTGGAAGAGCGCATGGAAAAGAAAAAATGAGCTAGAGCAGAAAAAAAGCCAATTATTGTAATTGTTCTGATTATTCGAATATTCAGAACAAACATTTTATAGATTAATCTATCTAGGGCATAATCTATTTTTCTGGTTGGAGTCATACTCCAGTACCGATCGCCTCTGAAATATTTTTAAATCCATCCTTGTCCAGCATATCCACAAGCTCACTATTTATCTGTGATATAAGTTGAGGTCCTTGATAAATCATGCCTGTAATAAGTTGAACTAACGAAGCGCCCAGTTTAAACTTTCGATAAGCGTCCGCTGCACTGAATATCCCGCCACACCCTATAATCACGAACCTCTTTTCGAAATTCTGATATGTTAATTTGACCAGTTCATTCGATCTTTGTTCGCAAGGTTTTCCACTGAAACCGCCCATTTTCCATTTTTTTATCTCTTCTCTGTCTAAACTGGGATCTGTACGGTCTTTCTGTAAATTTCCGATGACCACCCCCCTAATGAAAGTAAAATTCCCCATTACTTGGAGTATCTTCAATGTTTCTTTATTTGATTTTTCAATCGGCATCTTAACAAAAACAGGTTTCTTGATATTTAATTTTTTTAAAGCTCCTAATAATTCCAGAAGATTCTTCGAGGGATAAAAACTGATATCTTTTCCATGGATTAAATTAGGGCAACTAATATTCAATTCATAATATGCATTTTGTATGTTCGATTTTTCAAGCTTTTCAAATGCTTTAACAATATCCTCAACACTTTGCCCTTGATTTTTTAAATCTGGAGAATTGGTTCTGCCCACACTGATTCCCAATGGAATGAGGTAAGAAAGAGGTTGCAATTTTTCCACGATATACTTCACGCCAAAATTCTTGAAACCCTTATTTACCATAAGCGCTTTCGATTTGGGCAATCTTCCCAACATGGGTTTTGGATTGCCTCCGTAAGGCATATTTGTAATGGTTCCTACCGTTTGAAATCCAAAACCGATGGATGACAACACCTGGGTGAGTTGTGCGTTATAATCAAATCCTGCAGCAAGCCCTACAGGATTTGGAAATTCAATATCTAATATCTTTTGGCGCAAATGGGGATTTCCATAATAAAGGAAAAAGCCGACAATCCTTTTTTTCCAGGGGAATTTCCCCAAAAACTCCCCATATGCCAGCATACATTTATGAATGAGTTCTGGGTTGATGAGAAAAAATATACGTTTGATAACGTACCTATATACAATCGACATAAAATACACTGCAACCGCTTTTCGTTCATTTACCAGCCAAAAATTGGAAAGCATAAATAAGGCAAAGCTATTCAATGCCGATAAGGTGCAATATATGCAAATATTTTTTATGACTACGATTTGAAGATACATGAAATACATCGAAAATACCGCCCCTATCAGCACTTGAAGAAATAGCCACGACAGCCAAATTTTTTTGCGAGATGTTAACGCCAAACCAATAACGAGAGTTAAAACAGTATAATGAATCAATCCGAGAACTGCCAGGGGAATACCAAACAGAATAGCATATTTACTCCTCAAAACAAGGCCACAATCAGAGAGAAAAGGGACTAAATGATTAATAGTGCAAGGAAGAATGAGGTTGGTATAATGCTCATACGCCAAATAACTCGAGTCCATAACACCTACAACTCCCAACAAGAGAAGAATGAAAAACAATTTCCGCTTCATACAATATTTCCATTAATCAAGAAATCGAAATGAATCAAAAATGAAAAACCTCAAATTCCTTCTCTTTGTAGAGTTCTTCATTAAACCACTTTATTTTTTGGGGGACTACTTTGAAAACCCTTGATTTAATTATTTTTTTTTGTATATTTTTCAGGTTTATGATTTTATCTATTCCAGGATTGACCTTGTTCCAAAGATTCAGCATCCACCGCAACTGTTGAAGATCAGTTAACTGTGAGGCTGTTCCATATAATTGAATCCCTACTTTTTTATCAGTTACATTCTGATGTGAATCAGCAATAGCGCAGGCAATTTCGCCATTTTTCAAAATGCTTTTGCAATGATCCGTATCAGGCTGACTAACGAAGTATAAATTGAAGTCATCATCAATAACATAGTAGACCCACGCAGTCCATAAATGTTTATCGTGGGTTGCCACCGACATAAACTTAAGACCTTTAAGATACTCCAAAAGTCTCTGTTTTGTATTTTTCATATGTGAATATTATACCTCTTTTTTTAATGTAATTCCCGATGTCTCCTTCACTTCAAATTCAACTCCATCACACTCCAACTTAATATAGGCGAGGTTTTGGATTGCGGCGCTGGAACCATGGATAAATTGGCTTGGCTGAGCGTAGCCCAAATACACTAATAGTACCCTCATCAGACCGCTATGACTTACTACCAGAATAGTTTCGCCAAGATGCACCAAACTTACTTCTCTCAAAAAAGAAAACCTCTACTTACCATTTGTTCATTTGTCTCAATTCCTGCCTCACTAATATGTGAATGTTTATATTGTGCGTATGAATCCAGTAAATTCCATAATTCCATCCGTCTTCCTTCTTCTTGCTTCTTGCCTTCGTAACTACCGAAATATCGTTCACGTAGTAATTTGGTTGTCTGATGAACACATTTTCGTTCAAGATTGAGAATTTCAGCAGTTCTATGAGCTCGAATAAGATCCGAAGAGTATACTTTAGAAAAACAAATATGCTTAAGATTTGACCTTCTTTCGCATGCTTGTTGCTCTCCCTTTTCGGTAAGAGGCACATCCGAATGCCCTTGTATTATTTGGTCGACATTTCCATAGGTTTCCCCATGGCGGACTAGGTATATTGTACAGTATTGTGAAGTCATGGTTTTCTTATTATAATATATGCATGAAGATCACAGAAGTAATCGAAGAATTAAAGAAAAAATATCCAGGGAAGAAAATACTTCTCAATAATAGACAAAATTGCACTGAAATTTTGTGTGAAATTGATCCAACATCGCTTCATCCAGATCATAGCGTTGCTATAGCCGTCATCGATAAAACTATCGCACACTATCACGATACAAGCGAGGAAACATATAAAGTTATCAAGGGAGTATTAAGCCTTTCCGTTGATGGAAAGAAATATGTACTTAATAACGGCCAGACGATGGCGATTAAGCCAGGTTTGATTCATGAAGCTACAGGGGATGAAGCCTGGGTACAGATTACCTCTACTCCAGGGTGGAAACAAAAAGACCATCACGCTGTGGAATAAATATGAAAAAGACCTTTGTCCTTTTTTTTATTTTGCTTTTGATTTGTGCTTCCTACCTTGTCTATTCAGTAAACAACCTCAAAGAACAAACGCTTTCCTCGTATAAAAATGATAGAAAAATGATTCAGTCCTATGCAGATTGGGGTTTCGATACACAAGTTTTCTCACAAATGTATGAAGATTTTATCAATAAAACGCACAAGGAATCATTGTTTGCATTCCCATTTACCATTACTGAAACCAAAAATAAGCATGATAATATTTTGAGATTACTTCAAAGCGCATACGCAACAAAGATAGCGGAGAAAAAAGATGCTATTCAGTCAAGACTATCCTATCTTCGAGACAGAGTAAAAAATTCAACCTATCTTTCACCTAGAAAGAAACAGACATATTCTGACATCTTTGAAGTACTTGCAGGTACAGTGTTTGAAAGAAACTCATCATTAAAGGACCTTGATGCTGCGCTTAAATCACTGACAAACGAAGACAATAACGTAACGAAGGACATAGAGCTTATAAGAAAAGAGTCTCTTTACACGGAGATCATTGATTATAAAAATCAATGTGAAGGGTTAAGAGAATATTTTATCGAAAAAAAAAGTACTCCAGGCCTTACATTGGTAGATTTCTGCATTACTTCTGCAGATAAATTGCTCGGGCCAGGGTACAAAGAGAATGGAGTGGATTTTGTTGAGTCACTGAGTAGAGAGAGAGTATTTACACTGGTACAAAAAGCAGCACAAACCAAGCAGCAGATTATTCAAGATGAACAATACGCATATCTTCAAAAAAAACGCGAAGAAGAACGACTCACACTTGTTCCTCCAGCGCCTAAACAGGAAGGAAAAATTATCGTTGTCAATATTGGTTTACAACGGTTATATGCTTATGAAAATGGCAAAACACTGTATGCTTCGGCTGTTCCTATTACAACGGGAAAATATGGATTTGAAACAGTCTATGGTGAATTTGCCATATATCTGAAGGAACGGATGCATCAAATGAGTTCTCCCTTTCCCGGAATTTATTATGATGATGTAGTTAATTACTGGATGCCTTTTTATCTGGGTTATGGACTCCACGATGCCCCCTGGCGTAGTATCTATGGTACTCAGGACTATACCACTATAGGAAGCCACGGCTGCATAAACATACCCCTTAATGAGACCGTAATCCTGTATAATTGGGCAGAGGTGGGAACAGGAGTGCTCGTTCTTTAGGAACGAGTAAATTAAAGCTCCAAATTAAAATTCAAAAACTAATTTTTAATTGAATTTGAATTTAGAATTTGAATTTTTGTCTATCTATATGTTAATCGACGAAGTATACATTAATGTCAAAGCGGGTAAAGGCGGCGCGGGTCGTGTGGCTTTTTTTCCCATGAAAAGTGGGCCGTGTGGAGGAGATGGAGGAGATGGAGGAAGTGTGATAGTTCGTGGAAAAAAGGAGATAAAAAATTTGAACAGTTTAGGTCAGAAAAAGGCTTTTATAGCAGAGGATGGGGGCATTGGAGAGAACTTCAATAAAATGGGTCATCGTGGTGCCGATGCGATAATCAACGTGCCGCTTAATACTGAAGTGGTTAATACTATGCTTAAGACGAAAATAGTCATTACAGAACCTGACAGGGACTATTTCATCTGCAGAGGAGGAAAGGGAGGCCGAGGGAACGACAAATTCAAGTCAGCCACCAACCAGACACCCAAACATGCAGACCCAGGCATGCCGGGAGAAAGTGCGCATTTCAAGATAATCCTCAAATTAATAGCAGATGCTGGCTTTATTGGGCTACCGAACGCAGGGAAAAGCAGCCTGCTTAATGAAATAACGAATGCACGGGTAGCAACAGCGCCGTATCCTTTTACAACACTTGAGCCAAATCTTGGAGCTTTTGAAAACTATGTTATTGCAGATGTACCAGGACTCATTGAAGGAGCCTCAAAAGGAAAGGGATTAGGAAGCAGATTTTTGAAGCATATTGAAAAAGTAAAAGTGCTCTATCACTGCATCAGCTGTGAAAATGAGAAACCCGAAGAGACATATGCCACAATACGAACTGAGCTTGCGCAGTCAAATCCGATGTTAGTAGAAAAAAAGGAAATAGTATTACTTACTAAGCTTGATTTACTTGAGCCCAAAAAACGAGCTACAGTAATAAAATCACTTGAAAAAAAACTTAAATTACCTGTGATAGGTGTTTCTATTCATGACCTGGACTCTATTGAAGGTCTGAAGAAAAGTATTCGGGAAAATGTGACTGCTGTTCTTTAATGGTGCTGCTTGTGTCATTCCCGCGAAGGCGGGAATCCAGACAATCAGTCCAAAACATTTACCAGATCGTCAAGCGTAATCACCTTCATCAACCTATCTCTGAGCTTTGCACTCCCCTCAATGCCTTTGCAGTACCACGTAATGTGTTTTCTCATTGGGCGAAGATCCAGATCTGGTCTGTATTTTAGAAATAATTCGGCGTGATACAGCATTGCGTTTTTCCTCTCTTCCCATGAAGGCACGTATTCTTTAAAAATCCACGGATTTCCAAAAGCTGCACGGGCAATAAGAATGCCGTCAACCCCATATAATTTTATAAACTCATTCGCCTGCTTTATGCTTTTTATATCCCCACTCCCCCAAAGTTGAACCGATGTCCCCTTCGTCAATTCCTTAGCTTTTGCGATTTCTTCCCAATCCGCACATCCACTATAGCGTGCATCAAATGTTCTTCCATGAAGTGCGATGCGTTCAACCCCTGCCTCAATGAGAAAAGGTACAACTTCTTCAATCTGGGACTCATGATACCCAATTCTTGTTTTAACCGATATAGGTAACTGGCCTTGGCAACCTGCGAGGTTGCCAAGGTACATTTCAGAAGATTTCATCTTAAAAACAGCCTGCTTCATATTTTCGGGCAGGTCTGTATCGGCGAGTCGTTTGCCGTTTTTCCATTCTTCCTGCGACGTTAAAAGAACTTTAATAATTTCTCGCGCCCTTGGCAAGTCCAAAAGAAGTGCCGCTCCACCACCCTTTTTCACGATATTCGTATCCGGACAGCCCATATTGACGTCCACTCCCGCAAAGCCAAGCTCAGCGGCAATAAAGAAGGCATATTCGTAATACTGCGGATGCGGACCAAAAAATTGAGCAATTATCGGTGTATTCGTCTTATGCTTGTCTAATGCATGAAGTATTGTTTCTCTTCCTCGAAAGAGACCCTCAGTAGTTACAAACTCGGTATACATGAGGTCGGGTTTTCCCAACTCATCAGTAATCTGACGAAACGCCGCATCGGTAACGCCATCTACGGGAGCAAGAGCAATATTCATACGTAATTATACAATAAGGAAATCCGGCATTTCATCTTTTTGTTTTAACCCCACCCCTTTTTCTAAATGATGTTTTAATAGGTTTGTATAGCTCCCTCTTTCTATAAGTTCTTGACAAAAGAGAACAGCCGATTCTCCATTTGGTTCTTGTTGTTCATTTTTCAAAGGAAAGTCGGCAATATATTCCTTAAAATAGTCGTATGCTGATTGTTCAATATTTGGGAATAAGGTAAGCACTTCATTGATCTTATTGTACAGTCTATCTTCTGTGAAAACGCTATTACTTTTAAAATAGGTCATAAGATTATCGAGACGATCGTCAATTTTTATTCGGAGTGTAAGATGTGCAGCCAAATTTCCAAACCTAAACCGAATATCTTCTGCGACACCTAATAAATGGTTCATTTGTTCTTTTGCTCCATTCCCATTTTTTGTTTTGCCTTTAAACCTTTTAGGGATAGTAAGTGCATCAATCTGCATGTCTAGGAGCTCTTTTTCATCCGGAGTGAGTTGAAGAAAAAATCTGCCCTTTTGATTTCGATAGTTAATTTCATATGTAT
>Ga0100400_1001189_pt1 | contig 18677 bp, 20 predicted proteins | sample CryGeymeta201524_FD_80420 | JGI IMG/M metagenome (GOLD analysis project Ga0100400, IMG submission 80420) | Groundwater microbial communities from Crystal Geyser aquifers in Utah, USA - Crystal Geyser metaG 2015-24 | ecosystem: Environmental > Aquatic > Deep subsurface > Groundwater | place: USA... | reverse complement strand
GACGATGGCGGTAAACACCAATGCCAGCCCAATCGCCTTCCATAATGCACTGACTGCTTGTTCTACTGGCGGGTAATCCGATAACACCGAGATGGCCATTTCAAGGGTAGAACCATCAGCCTGTTTGAGCGCTATAAGCTTATCCGGATCAAACTCGATAAACCCATAAAAGCGCGCATAAATATCCATGCCAATGAGATAGAATTGATGGTCCGTGAGCGAAAAACGCACCTGCACATAACTGACGATCGCGAGCAATATTACCCCGGCGATCAGCGGCAGTTTAAGTCCCGCTGCAAACATGAAACTGAAATGTCCAATCAGCTGACTACCGCGGGTGAAATTACCAAGATTACGCTTCATGGCGGCCTCCATTCTGGGAGGTCTCTACAAGGCCAAGATCATCAATACGCTGTGCATAATCTTCGAACACCCGGTCACGCAATTTCTTGTCGGGATGAGCGGTTAGGAGCGCATCGAGCGCGATAGAAATGAACACCGATTGACGGTCAATTTTATCCGTGCCTGGAGATCCATCGCCGCCATTTTGTTCTTCGCGAAACGCGGCCATGATAATGTCGCGCATGATGACGCTGACGGTAAGGTCGAGCGTTTTGGCGGCTTCTCTAATCCAGCCAGCAACATGGGCCGGTAGGTATGTTTGTAAGGGTATATGTCTGGTCATTCTTCTATTCCTTCAAGGAACAGAAGCCTGACTCGCTTCTACGAAAGGCACTGCTAATATACACGGGCACCCAAACGCGCGCAATAACTAATAAATCGTTGTTATTGAATAGGTTATAGAGGCGCAATTTTGATCAAAAGTGTTTTTTGCCGGTACTTTTGATCCAAACAGGAATTGACACTTGGCCTTTTTCGAGCATTATTTCGCAGTTTCCTGCCTTACTGCAAACTTGTAAAGTTCGCGTACGGTGTGCACCTTATGTTCTCATTCCCGGTACGATGCTTCGAGATAATATTCTCGATTATTTCAGGTGGCGTTATGCCACGTGGATAGCATGGACAAAAACGCGCGCTGATGTCCAACATCAGTGCTCCATAGCTATCCCATGGCTAAAATTTAAAACTCAATAACAAACAAAAACAAGGGCAGCAGAATGGGAGGTACTGCTGCCCTTAAGGCACCCATTTGGGTGATCCCGTATCGGCACCAGTCCGGGTCGCAAATGGCCAGTACCGATACGGAAATTCTGAATAATCTTTATTCCTGATTGTTAGCAACTCGATTCCCACAGTGATTGTATAGAATCGACTTTCGGCAAAGTATCTTGTCTTTCTCTCTGTTAGGTTTAAGCTAACCGACAGTGCAGAAAATGTCTTTCAGGCCGACGGTCGGGGGGCTAGGTTTGAGAGGCATTTTCAGCATCACCACTTTCCGAAGCGAACAAAAATATAGGCAGAGACCGTTTCCGGCCCCTGCCCTGTGCATTCTCGTTAAAACTCATCCAGTAACGCTCCATGTACGGTATGGACAACTCGGTTCATTGCCCATGTCGGTAGCGCGTTATAATCTCCTTCATCCAAGGCTACATAACCCTGGTCCTCGTCTTCCACCACATGCTGATCGAAGAAGCTGTGAAGAGCCCTTCGTTCCGCTGTTTCTACCGCTGCAAAATAGCTTTGTGCATCAAATACCGTATCTATTGCCTGAGTCATACTACCTCCTGAAATTTGCCAAAATTGACAGAAGGTCTGTTGATGCGTGGAGGGCTGCCGGGTCACAGGACCGGCTGGAACAGGCGGCCGCGAAGCGGCGATGGGGGAAACGATTTTATCGCTCAAGGCGGCGCAGCCGCTGGAGCGTTAAAATGGTGGGGCCCCGTCGTCCTTTACGCGGTGGCTCTTCGCGCATCATGCTTGGACTTCAAGTGAGCAACCCCTCCCCATTTATCCAGTATGCACCGCAAAATAAAATCTCACAAACCTATTTCCTACACCCACGCGCGTATGCCATGTAGCTGTCACAGGGAGATCATTTTGAATTGAAAAGGATGATCTTATGACAAGAAGTAAAGGCGCGTTTGCAGCGCTCAGGAAACTGGAAGATGAACGCGCAAAGCTGGACAAGAAACAGCGCGAACTGGAGACCAAAGCAGCAGCCGAACTCGGGCGGATGTTCCTGGGAAGCGGCGTCGAAGCGTTTAGCGCAAAGAGCCTAAAACTCCTAGGAACGGCGCTTGGAAAGATGACCGAAGAGCAGGCACTATCCGCGCTCAAAATTGAAAGTTCCGCTTAAACGCGTTAACATCAACCTCCGCGCCGAAAACATATAAAAAGGCCCCGCCGGGAAACCGGCGAGGCCTGATTGATTAAGCATGAAGATCAAGGATCATTCATCGATGTCGGGTGCATCCTTGTTGTCCTGGGAAGCACCGCGGGTGAGAAAATCCACCTTGTCGGCAAGAATTTCGCAGCCATAACGTTTGATGCCTTCACCGTCTTCCCACTGGGTATAGTGGATACGGCCTTCGACCGAAACCATCTGGCCCTTGGTGCAATATTGGGCGACGTTCTTGCCCAGACCATTGAAGCAGGTGATGCGGTGGAACTCTGCATCCTTGACCGTGAAGCCTTTTTCATCCTTGTAGGTTTTGCCTTCACTGTTGCGCGCCGGGCGGTCGGTTACGACCGAAAGATTGGTAACCGTTGTGCCGCCGTTTGTTTCCCGGCTTTCCGGATCGCGGGTGACACGTCCGACCAAAACTACGATATTTGTCATGATAATTCTCCTGATTTAATCTTCAAACCGGACCATTCCGGCTTGCGAACTGACGACAGAAACAGGAAGAAGCGGCATTGCACCGCAGGGGCGCAGCCCCGGAGGGAAACCGGCTTTGTCCGGGTGGTGCGGGCAGCATCCGCAGGATGCAACACGGCCGGTAACAAAGCAGGTTGCAATGTGGCTGACCTGGTTCAGGAAGGTTCGCGAAAAAGCCGCATTGGTCACGGCTGATTTGGCCTTCGGGAAAAGCTGACAAGCCTCGTATTGGTTTCGTCAATCGCGATTGATGCTGGAATTATTACCGGCTGGCATGAGGGTTGTATGTCGGGAACGCGCTTGCAACATTGGCAAGACATAGGACGAAACAGGCTTCTCAAAAGAGAGCCCTATGCCGCCATATCCACGTTAATGGCAATAAGTTTTTGGTTGCCCCCGCATTATCCGGGCCTGTGGCTCGATCAGACGTGCCCATTCTGCAAAAGAGGGGATGGTTCCCCAATCTTCCATGACATGCTGTTCGCCGATCAAGCGGACAGGAACCTCGCGGCCATCGGCGTTAACAATGACCGTACCGAAGAGTGATTCAGCCATGAATATGCCTTCGGCATGATGCCGAAGCGCCCGGTGCCTCGGGTCCGCCAGTATTCCTTTCGATTTATCAAACCGTTGTTACAGGCGGGGCCGACAATCGCTGGCTGGACATTGCCGGAGCTTTTTAACCCGGCATGCTTGAATGCTCGTTGAAGGCGCCAAAAATCGGATCCCATTCTCGAACGACCATATTCTCGATCAAGCCCTCAGTCGCGTAGGGATCTTTACGGATCAAGGTGTCGAGAACTGTCCGGTCAGGCGCGTTGATAATTAGCAATGCCTCCTTCTGCGATGCATCCGTTAGCGGGCCTGAGGCCAGAAGACTTCCATCACTGAGCTGGGCACGAAGCCAATCTATATGTGGCCCGAGATGTTCGTGCCATCCAGCTTCGTTAGGGTGCTCGTAGGTAATTACGTATACCGGCATGCCTCAGTTCCTTTGCTAAACCAACGGAAAAATAGCACGGTGGCTCGTGTCACACTATCATTCGATGTTAGGTTGCGACCACAAAAGAAAAAGCAGCGGGAATTCGCAGTCACTTTCAAGAGTATCTATGCGCACGATTTGCCGTCCTTCTAAGGCAGGAAAGCCAGCACCGCCAAAGTGGTGCTGGCTCGGACAGCCTAGCTGACCTTGTCGGCTGGCTTTGTCTTGGGACTGACGCCAAGAGGGCCGCGGCGATCAACAACGGTGATACGCCGTCTCTTGGCTTCGATGACCAGACGTTCCAGCACTCCATTTCCAGGAAAGGCAATGACATAGCGGGGTGCGAGGCCTAGCATCTGTTCGTTGCGTTTGAACCCAGCTCTTGCACCCAGATGAAGATCCAGTGAAAAGGTAAGCTGCGCTACGCCGCGACGCTCAGCCCAAGATGCCGCTAAACGGTCGGCACCCTTGCCATCTCCGCCATGGACCAACACCATGTCACCAACGGAATTATGTACCCTGTCGAGCGTGGCCCAGACATTGTTGGCAAAGGTCTTTGCATCTTCAGTGCAGTCTTGCTTGGTGCGGCCACCAGCAAAGATGATTGGCGTACCCTCGGGCATCAGCGCTTTGCGTCTGGACTGGCTGCGTGCTTGCAGGAAATCGCGGCCCTGAATGACGGCAGAGGTCAGCATCGCCCCGTGATTGGCTCGGGAACTGGAAACCGGCTTCCAGGAGCTATGCATTTCATCGAGGTAGAGCGCCGCTGCAACCTCGCGCATTTCTTCAAATGCGACCATGGAAGCTTCTGCCGCTTGCGCGCGTTCAATCTGCTCTTCCAGGTTACTGGTATGCACTTCCGATCCATCGGCAGACACGACCAATGCCCGGACCTGATCCGATGCACGGTCAAGCTGCTTGGATTTACGCTGCGCGGCGCGGTGGAAGAGATTGACGAAGCCCCATCCAATATCTTCAGCGTCGGCTTCAAGAGCGGTATCGGTAAAGACAGCGAATAAATCCGACCAAACAGCTGCAAGTGTCTGCGAGATTGCATCCTGAGCTGGAAAATCCGAAGATGTGAATGGGGATTGGCTGATCGTGAGACCGGAAAGGTCAAGACCAGCAAGTTGTTGCTTGAATATATTGTCCATGATGTTCTCCTGATGTGCGGGAGATGTGCGGCACCTTGCCGCTTTATCCCGCAAGAGCCCGAAAGGACCGTCAGGGCACATGACGCACCGCTTGCCCAAGCGGGGAACCTCGGGAGACAAGGCTGGCGCGGGCTACACGGGCCGCAGTCCTCGCGGGGTTGCGTCAAAGCCCTGATGGTCCAGGGCCTCTCTTGCGCAGGAGAAAAAGCGGCTGGATGCTCCGTCTACCATCAGGAGATTATGGGATCAGTGTCCAGGCGAACTTGGCAGCCCGAAAATCTTCGGTTCAAAGGCGTAGCTTCCTCCGCCAGGAAAAGCCGCAATGGCGTTCAGTCGCCCCTGCTCGAACCGGAAATGCCAAGTCTGGCGATAATCCGGTGTCTTCCCGGCGAATATGGATGGATCAAATATGGCGCTATTATATCCAGCATCCGGATCACGCACCGAAACTGTACGAATGAGCTGCGCATCTGCATTGCGAGCTACATCAGCGAAATCCTGACAGGCTTTGTATTCGCTTGGATGCACCCAGTCTGATACCTGCGCGTCAAATGGCGGCCTGGAAAGATCAACTGCGCGTGAAGTCGAAACAGCAACGGAAAAACTCAGATGCTCGCTGGTCCGGTTGCCTGGCACAAAATCCGGTGACCGGCTGAAAAAGCGCAATCGCCAATAGGCGGTCTCTGCAATCGCTGTGGCTTCGGCCTCGCTGGCGTAGAAAATACCAGGACGCTCGTTCGCCCGCCGGAACCGGCTTGGGCTTTTATGACCGTATCGAAAGGGTGAAGCGAGAAGATAATGCAGACCTTGTGCAGACTTGGGAAGGTCCGGCTTTGCTTCTTCGGCAAGCTCTTCAAGGCGTGCCTGATCTTCGAAGTTTTCCGCTAGACGATGGGTGGATATCCGGTGCTGCGCTTCAACCACCCGCCAAACGGTTTTGCGGTAGCGGCGAAATTCAGACGCGAGCGCGGTGGGCGTCCACATAGTCACATACCGTCAAAAGTCCCTTGAAACTGTCGATGAGGTCAATCGGCCGCGCCTCGAGATCAAGATTATGCGATGTCAGCCAGGATTTGGCTGCATCATCATCACTGCCCATCAGCGCGTCCAGACTGCGGAACAGTCGCAAGAGAAACTGTCCGGCTTCAAAAGATTTGGAGGCAGGATCAAGAAATGTTTTTCCGGAACGAAGCCGGGAAATGGTTGCTTCGGATAATCCCAGCACTGAACTCAGTTTCACATTGCTCAAACCCCAATATGCGGCGATTTTGCTGATCGCAGAGGTCAGCAACTTGTCATCACTTTCTTTAACACTCGGCGCACGGCTGGCCACTGACATTTCCTTTCTTTTGAATGAACTACTATATATCCTTTCATTTGCAATATTGCAAGTTTAAACCCGCTGGCCCGATGATGCCGGTTCATAATGCTTGAACAGCCTCATAAATAGCCTCGCCGTTGGAAAACCTGCCAACGCAGCGGTATTCGCTAAATATTTCCAGAAACCGGGGTTCGACTTGAGCAATCCAGCGGTCAGTTCGTCCGGTCCGGGAGCAATTCATATCACTGTCCCAGTAGCGATCATCATCGCGCGTAACCAGCCAGATTGCTGCGAGAGAGACATATACCCAGACACCTAAATCAGCATAAGCATTGCGCAGCAGGATGCGATCCTCGCGCCCGCGCCATCCTTCGTAGCTCTCTTAAGATGGAAAAGCATGGCTCGCAGAATGTATGACAAACTCCACCAAATCCTCATAGACCCATTCCCAATCATCGTCGTTTTCGCATTCCAGCGCGCGAAATGCGACAATGGCACCATTGGGATAGCTGACACTGCGTCGCATGATATTTCTCCTCTGTTAGATTATGCGGCATCGGCCAATTCGCTGCGCGCAACGCCAGCCTCGCGGGTCTCATGTCCCCCGAGACGCAGAAGCATATTTGAAGCCTCTTCGGCGCGTGCAGCAGCGGTGAGCATTGCACGGTCGTCTTTTTTGAGCAATTTTAGCCAGCTGGCGATATAGCTTGCGTGACTGTCGAGATGGGAAACTGGCAAACCAAGCTCAGCGCCCAAAATCGCACTTGATAGTTCGGCAGCCAGTTCTTCTGCGGCATAGGCAGCGCTTCCAAACCGGTTATTGAGATCGCGGTCTAGGCGTGATTTGTGACCGGTCCAATGCGAGAGTTCATGGGCCAATGTTGCATAAAAATGGTCATAGCCATTGAAAAGAGTTGCTGGCGGCATCGTAATGCGATCAGCCGTAGGTTCATAATAGGCCGAGCTGCCCTGCTCTCTAATATTAGCATTTATTTTCGCGAAGAATGCGTCGAAAGCTGCTTCACGGCCTGCGGGTTCAGTATCCTGGACATCGGCCCCAGGATAATAGCGTTCGGGCAATCCATCACACTGGTCTGCATTGAAAATGGCATAGGACTTTAGAACGCGGCGGGTTTCCTCCTGCGCTTCACCATGATCCGCTGCTTCGACTTCTTTGGTGTAGCTTTTGTAGAATATGGCGATGGACGATTTTTCGCCTTTGCGGACCTGACCACCAAGCTCCGCGCACTGCCTGTAAGTCATCCAGTACGGAGCGTTATAACCGTTCTCTTGCGCCATCATCCAAAGCCAGAAGACATTCATTCCGCGATAGGGCGTACCGCAACTGCGCAGAGGCCGTGAGACTGGAAGCCCTCTCCAAGGCTGGATCCATGGCTTTGTTCCAGCTTCCAGTTTTTCAATGATCGCGGCGGTAATTCTCGCGGCGGGCGATATTTTAGGTGAGCAATATGATCTTCTGGGCATGTGTATTCTCCTGAACATCTCCAGCAAAATTGCCGGATCAGACAGGTCCAAGCCCCCTCTCCTCTTGTGTTTGGGTGGACGCAAAAATTCCAAAAATGAAAGAAGCGGCTTGCCCCGAAAGGCAAGCCGCTTCAGCCAGAAGGCCACCTGTCAGGAGGAGGATCAGGCAGCCCTATCAGCTATCTCAGGTACATCTTCCGATACCTCGTGTTCCGAAACATCATCTTCCAAAACTTCATCAACCGCTAGCGGATCAGCAAAGCACATCGCATCGGGAACCCAACGCGCAGCTTGCTGCTTGACCTCGGCCTCTGCAATGAAGTTTCCGGAGAAGATTCGCTCGGCCGTTGCTGCAAGATCGGCCTTTTTGGATGCGCCGTAGCGGTTTGAAAGCTCCAGACCGCCAACTTCTTGCATGCCGCCAAGCGTTTTGGCCTTGGGTACGCGGTCAAAATAATTGGCCGCAGTCGGGCGCCACCAAGCCGCCATATCAATTTCCAAGATACCACCCAGATAATCGTGCAGCGGAACTTGCCGGTCTCCTTCAACATTCAGGCTTGCAACGAGCGTTCGCGACACGACATGGCCGAGCCAGGCGCTGCGCGCGTCATCGCTTAGCTCCCGAAATGCTGCGAAACGCTCGACATCGGTAGTTCCAGCTTTCCAACTTTCATCCAGCGATCCGCGCAATTCCGCCAGGCTTGCACTTGCCGGTGCATCCTTTGCCTCAAAATTATGCGCCGGACCATGGGCGACCGGGCCCTTGAGAGTCGATGCCTCCTGTGCCCGCCAATCATGGCTGTCGCTATCCGCAAGCGTGAAGATCATAAAATCAAGCGCGAGCGCCGGATCGCTCGCCACATGAAGCGACAAAATATCGCGCCGCTGCATCGCCAGTTCATCGACAAGTCGTTTGGACAAAGCCGCACGCTTGGGTTTGGCGGCTTCGCCTTCCTCGACCAGTTCGACGCCTTCATCTTCGGCCGGGACATCAGCCTTGTCGGTATAATATTGCGGAACCAACGTCGGTACCCCGTCATTACCAAGCGCCAGAAAAGCGCCAGCTTCGCTGCGAAGCTCATCGGCCAGAACTGGCTTGCGATTATTGAGCGCGCGCATTTCCTGTTCGATTTCCGACACTCGTTTCTCGGCTGCGAAAACGTCATCTTCGCTGCTGTCTTCATTTTCGAGAATGACGGCCTCATTGTCGTATTCGATTTCCAACTCGGAAAGACGCGCGATTGCTTCCTCGCTCAGCGGTTCAAGCTCGGTAGGAAGCCGGTTCATGCCTTCGATCAACTCGTGCGAGACATAACAGTCGAGAGTCGGCTTTACCCAAGCGAGACCATGCTGGTCTTTGACCTCATCGGCACGCCATTCCATTTTCTCAGCGGCGAGACGCTCCAGAAGCGCAACATCAACCCAGCTTTCGCTCTCATCATCATCGAACAGCTCCCGGTCGATCTTGCCGCCTGCCTCGAGATAAGCATCGCGCCCGACCAGAACAGCACGGGGATCACTGGCCAGGACACTAGCGTCCAGAACCATGCGCCGGATGCTATCGGGTGTAATTTGATAATAAGCGCCCGAGACTTCCTCGAACACCTGGGCCTGGCGTTCGACATCCGAGGTCGCGCCATAAGCTTTTGCAACATCAAGCGTGATGTCGCCGCTTGCCAAAGCCTCAAAAACCACTGGTGCTAGTTTGGCGAGCCGCAGACGCCCTTCGATAAAGCGAACCGTCTGACCAAAGCGGATGGCGACGTCTTCGACGCTTGCACCGTCATTGATAATGTCCTGGAACGCTTCGGCTTCATCGGCTGGGTTGAGTTTTACACGTTGGAAATTCTCGGCCAGACTGATTTCGCGGATCTCATGTGCTTCGCCGTTTTTAACGAGGCATGTAATCGGCTCGTTTTTCTTAATCGCCTTGTCCTTGGCAAGAGCCTTCAACTGTTTGAGACGCCGGCCACCTGCCGTGACCTCAAATTTGCCGCGCGCAATCGCGTTGACGACCAGATTTTGCAATAATCCTCGCGCTGCAATATCCGCCTTCAGCCATGCATCGGCAGCCGGATTAGACCGCTTGCGAACATTTTTCTTGGATTCAACGAGCTTGTTGAGTGGTATAGATTTGAACATTTTTTAACTCCTGAAGAAACGAACCAACGATTTTCGGCGACCACCGCCAAAACCGGGTTCAAAAGAGCCAAGCCTCCTCCCCTCTGATTGCCAGGAGTGACGGGTTGGCTTTCTGATTGTTCGAAATTGAAGGAGAGCGGGATCACTCAGGCCGCCAGTTTTTCCAGTATCTGCGTTGCTTCGTTGACTGGCACAAAAAGGCGCGTGCGATAGCGGATGATCTCGGTGAAACAGCCTTTGGATTTATACCAGTCGAGGCGCTCAGCAGAAAAGCCTGTCAGTTCCAATCGCTGACTGCCATAGACCATCGAGCGTTTGGCCATGAGACCATCATGGCTTTGGACAGAGACTGGCTTACCGCTTTGCATCACCATTTCCGCAATGCGCGAAGGATTTATTGATTGGTTCATGTCGAGACCAAAGGCGCGGGCTAGGTCGGCCATATCGAGCTCTGAGATTTCGCGGCCAATGATCGAACGCCCGTCGTGTGCTGCAATGCGGGTGACACGGACAAACTCTCCTGGAATTTTGTTCCAGACTGGCAAGAGCAATCCGGTGGCGAGGTGAACGCGTTCATGGGCCGTTTCCATCGCCGCTTGTTCTTCCTGATCCAACCAACCTTTTCGAAAGCTTTTGAAATCGACCTGCTCCCAGAGGCTTTCCGACAAGGCTTCGAGTGTCCAGTTTACCGTTTTTAGCGGCCTGATTAGGCGACGACGTTCGATTGTCTCTCCCTCATCGGTGATCATACGCCGGGTAGGAACCGACAAGGCCATACCGCCGGAACGCGCATTGCGTAATAGTTGGACCTGCGGCAGGCTAAAGTCATGAAGCTTGTAAAGCCGCTTGAAGCGAAGCGGTCTAAGCGGGCGCTGTGTTTCCAACGTCACAAGATGCGTGGTAGCGCCCGAAATGCCATCCGTTCGAAGCAGCTTGTCCGACACAATTTGAAATGTATCAACCGCAATCGTTTCAACGCCCAGATCCAGGGTTCCCGCTTCGCGCGCCGCTTCTACGCGGGCTTCGATCAGCGACAGATATTCATCAAATATTGCGTTCTGCAAAGCGATGGGCAGCGCCAGTATCCGATTTAGCCAGCGCTGGATGGTTGGTAGTTTTTCAGTCAGATCACCATCGGGGGTTTCAAGCTTAAGGCCCGTGACATCCTGAAGCCGGTCCAGCGATACGGCCTCCAACTTGCCAGCATAAAGCAAGTGAAACCAGCTGGAGAGCGCATCGCGAGCATATTCGCTTTCAAGATTATCAGCCGGATTAAACAGGTTTTGCCCACCGGTCTGCCTTTGGCCGCGGGTCAAGGCGCCAAGGCTATCGAGCCGCCGGGCGATGGTGGAGATGAAACGCCGTTCGCCTTTGACGTCAGTGGTTACGGGCCGGAACAGCGGCGCGGACGCTTGATTGGTGCGGTTGGTGCGGCCCAGGCCCTGTATGGCATTGTCGGCCCGCCAGCCCGGTTCGAGCAAGAAATGGACGCGGCGTTGCTGGTTTTGCACGTCCAAATCGGCATGATAGGACCGGCCTGTCCCGCCTGCATCGGAAAATATAAGCACGCGCTTCTCACCGTCCATGAAACTCTGGGCTTCGATTAAATTCGACCGCGCCGTGCGGCGTTCGAGGCGTTGCCGTCCGTCGCTGCCATTTACCAGCCTGCGGGTCCGGCCCGTCACTTCGGCAACATGGTCCGTTCCAAAACGTTCGATTACCGCATCAAGCGCCGCCCAAATGGGCGGAAGCGCGCAAAGCTTTTCGATCATCGCGTCTCTTGCCTGAACCGCGAGCGGGCAGAGTACCGGATGCCCTTCGGAAGTGGACATAGGCTCTGATCGCAAATTGCCATCATCATCGCGAAACACCTGCATCAAACGGACCGGAAAACTTTTGGCCAGATAATCAATGACATATTCGCGCGGGGACAAGTCGATATCAAGCTGCTCGCGTTCTTCGGCGCTGAGATCGGCAAGTCTGCGGTTGAGCATGGCCTCAGCGGTTGAAACTAGCTGCACAACGGCGGAATGTCCCTCTTCCAATGCGTGTTCGATCGCCGGGAGCAGGCTGGGAAGTTTCATTGAGAGCAGCAGCTGCGCAAAGAAACGCTGCTTGGTACCCTCAAATATCGAAAGCGCCGCTGCCTTCGCGTTCCGGTTAAGCGTATCACCGCTATCTTCATCAACTATTCGTGTGGCTTCGAGCGCAACGTCGAGATTCTTGTGAATAATCGCCCAAGCCCCGGCATAACTATCGTAAACCGATATTTGTTCCTTGGTCAGTTCATGTTCGAGAAGCTCATATTCAACGCCCGCAAAGGACAAGGCGCGGGCGAGATAAAGCCCTTGGGATTTCAGATCGCGCACGACCAGTTCCATCGCAGAAATACCGCCCGCGCGGATATCGCTTAAAAACTTGTCATAATTTGGAAAGGCGGTTTCCGGCCCCCAAAGACCAAGACGGGCCGCATAGCCAAGGTTGGCGATATCGGATGCGCCGGTTGCCGACGAATATAATACTCGCGCGCGGGGCAGAAGATTTTGAAGACGCAGACCCGCAATGCCCTGTTCCGATCCTTTGACCTTGCCGCGGCTTCCCGTTCCCCCCAGGGCACCCGCCATCGCATGAGCCTCGTCAAAGGCGATGACGCCGTCAAATTCCTTCCCTGCCCATTCGAGTATTTGAGCAAGCCTTGTCGTATCCATCCGGCCCGACCGCAGCGTTGGATAGGTGACGAATAAAATTCCGCCTGACATTGAAACCGGCCGTCCCAATTTCCAACCCGATAGCGACTGGATATCAAGCGGCAAGCCGCCAAGGGCTGACCAGTCGCGGCGGGCGTCCTCGAGCAAGGTCTCGTTCTTGGTTATCCAGATATGGCGGCAATGGCCCTGCAGCCATCGGTCCATGATGACGCTAGCAATCTCACGGCCCTTGCCTGCTCCGGTTCCGTCTCCGAGGAAGAAACCCGTCCGGTAGCGAAATCCCTTTTCGGACGGTTCCAGCCCGGAACCTTGATTGATTGGTCTGTAAGTACCAGGCAGATCGCGGGCGAAGGCATTTACCGCATAGATAAGCGTTTCGCACTGCGCATCGGAAAGAAGCTGTTTCTCCCGCCAGTTTGCTGGAACTACCGGTTGATGCTGTGGGACCGGCGCAGCAACCGACCCCATCGCTACCGATTCAACCAGCGGGGTCGGATGAACTGGTGCATTTTCGATTGTTATCCGGCTTGGCCGGTAGGCCAGATAAATGCCTTTTTGTTCCGGGGTTGGTGCAGCATCGTCGAGAACTTCAAAGATGAGCTTTTCGGATATTTGTGTGCCGCCCAGGGGCTTTGCAACCGGAGCGACCGGGCGTTTGGAACGATTGCTCGACACCAGTGCGAGCGGCCTTGGTTTGAGTTTGAATATCTGCGTTATTGGTTTGGAGGCGGCGCGAGCGGGCAAAGCACAGCAGACTCTGTACAAACCCTCAAAATCAGCGATGTCGATTGACTCTGCGCATTGCTCGGAAGCGACCTTGTCGATGACAACGAGACGCACGGTGATGCCGGTTCCCCGGCGTGCAAAAGATCGTGTGATGCGGGCATCCAAGCGAAGCGCACAGGATCCAAGTTCGTTTTTGGCAAATTTGGCAGCGCTAAAGCCTTCAGGCATGATCGCCACAAGCCGGCCGCCAACTGCCATACGCCGCCATGCGGAACGCAAGTGCCGCAGGGCTGAGCGACTATCTTTTCCGCGTTCGGCGCTACGCGCAAATGGCGGGTTCATAAGCACAAGACTTGGATTGTGACGGGATGGAAGCAACTCATTGATCAGCTCGCCATCGTGCGCGGAGAGTGCAGCGCTTGGAAACAGCTCACTTAGACACGCACTGCGCAGGTCGTCGACTTCATTGAGGATCAGCTTCGCGCCGACAAGATGCGGCCAAATGGCGAGAGTTCCCGTTCCCGCAGATGGCTCGAGTACGATATCTTCGGGCTTTATGCCCGCTGCCAGGGCCGTTACCCATGCAAGCCGAGCGGGTGTCGAAAATTGCTGGAGGGAAATCTGGTCATCATGCCGGTTATGTTGTGGGGGAAGAGCTTGCTCCAGAATTTCGAAGCATTTGTCGGTTTCAGCAAAATCGGAATCTAGCGTGATTCCGGAATGTTCGCGAAGCCATAGCAGCTCAGCCAGCTCGATGGCGCAGCCGGTCATTTTTACCGACCAACCATCTGCTGCATCGCTGTTTCCGGTGAGTTTTTGGAAAATGGCATTGATATCTTTTCGCGTGACTTGGGAGCCTGCTCCTAGGTGACCTGCTATGTCATGAGCGGCCTTGATTACTGTTTCGCTTGCCAGATCCGGTGTATCGTCGAGTTGAAGCTGTGCGTTTTGTAGAGTCATGATGGTTTTCCTCCGTTAGGCACGGACAGACCTCAGACGGCCATCTCGTGCGCAAACAGGGAAAAGCCCCCTTTCCTCTGGGTCAAAGGTGGACCGGGTTGGTGGAAGCTGCGTTTGCTCGAAACAACTCATTATTCCAGTCATCGCCGCGCCGGCTGGGCCGGCGCGCTATAATCGACCGGCCGGTCATCTGAAAATGTTCACGTGCCTTGGCTTCGGCAAGGTCACCGCCAGCGTCATGATCTACGAAGAGATAGAGCTGCTTCACGCTTTCCGGGATGGTCACGATACCAAATCGCTCATTGCCCAATGTTGCCCAGATCGGAATGCCGGTAAGCTGGACCGCGGACATGGCGCTTTCTGTGCCTTCTGCCAATCCAAGAACACCATCTTTGGGTGGAAGAAGACGCACTGCGCCGGTACCGAGCGATCCGAGCGCGCGTTTTGGTTTGATGAAATCAGCCTGGCCTGAACCATCGGGAAGTAGGAAAGTCCGGTGAATGGCCATGATATCAGCGTCAGTGCGCACCGCTGCCAGCATCGCTGGTAGAAAACGGACATAGCCTTTGGGACCAAGCGGCGTGCGTTCGAGGAAGCGCAATTCTGGGGAAGTCCTATTGATTAAACGCTTTTTGAGATAAGTCCGCGCAATAGTTCCCTGCAGGCGCTGAGCCTGCCGCCAGAGCCGCTGTGCATTAGCGCTCGGTTTTATCTCTTTGGGGCTTGCTGCGGGAATTGAAACGGAGCTCCCACTAAACAGACTTCGTGCAGGCACGCCTTGGCGCTCAAAACCAGCAATCACGTCTTTTTGTGGACAGCCCGCGAAACAGTGAAAAAGAATCGCGTTTCGGCCGAGACTGACCCCAAGTGACGGCGTATTATCGTCATGTGCCGGGCAGCAGCACATTCCTTTGTCATTTTTCCAATAGCCTGAAAATTTTTCACAAATCTGTCTGGCAGTATTCTCGAGGGAGTATGTGGGATTGGTTAGTACGTTACGGGACATCGAGGAGTTCCTTGCATCTGCGCCAGTTCTCCCCTTCCCGGCAGCCTCCCCTCTTCAACACGTAAGAAAACGCTTTCCTACAGCTATATGTTCTATTTATGTTCTCATCCGATTCGATGCAAGATGGAGATGAATTTTGGCAAAGAAGCTATCGGTAGGACTGTTTACGATTGGGTTGTGTTCCAGTGTGGCATGGGCACAGGACCTGAGTTTACAGGAAAGCAATGGCGCTTCTGTGCCGGAACCTGGGGATCAGCAGGTCGCTGGAAATTCAACGTTTCAGTTGTTCCAGCATGGAATTTGGCAACCGGAAAATCAGCTAAAGCCCGTGACTGGAGCACCGACAAATCACGAAGGTGCCAAAACCAATCTACAACCGAGAAAGCTTACAGGACTAAGCCGATCAGCCTCGTCTAGGCGGTTTATTTACCTAACCTCCATCCGGGCAGCCGAAAGAAAACACGCCCTTCCCTTTGGGTTACTCGACGCTCTAATTTGGCAGGAATCTCAGTACAATCCTATGGCGGTTAGTCCAGCCGGTGCCGTTGGTCTGGCCCAACTCATGCCAGGGACAGCTTCGGATCTTGGGGTACGCAATCGCTACGATCCGGTGGCAAACATTAACGGCGGTGCGCGCTATTTACGGCAAATGCTGGACAAATTTGGCGGGATTCATTTGGCGCTGGCAGCATATAACGCAGGCCCTAACGCTGTGCACAAAGCCAAAGGCATTCCCCGATACCGAGAAACGCAGAATTATGTGAAGAAGGTTCTTGCGCGCTGGACAGAATCGGGGCTGTAGGACAGAGAGCGCTCAATTATGAACCATTCAAACTCAAACCGCCTTCGGCTGACCGGAAAACTCACCAAGGGATCACGGCACTACGTGCTGCAGTGTGAAGATGAGACGATGTGGCGCTTGAATTTTCAAGATCTGGATATCCCGGAAGAGAATAAAGATGTTATAATTGAAGGTTTCAAGGCCGGATTCGATGCCGTTGACGTTGATTGGGTTGGGCCTAAGCACGCCCTCTGAAGTTCATACATGCAGCAATATGTCGGGCTACAAATGTCCCGCAGTATCTATCCAATTCCCAATCAGTACTTTTCAAAAATTTGGAAAAATGTTACCCAGAATGTTACCCAGGATCATTTTTGAATATTTTGGATCAGCTAAGTCATTGAAATATGGTGCGCCCGACAGGATTCGAACCTGTGGCCCCCAGATTAGGAATCTGATGCTCTATCCGACTGAGCTACGGGCGCTTTGTGCTGCCGGGTTTAGCCGCATCCGCAGGCGCATGCCACACTCAATTTTTGGATTCGGGCGGGAAAACCGGCAGTGGCAGCGGAAGGGCGGCGATGCCCTCTTCCGCTAAATCATCGACTTCTTCCGGTGAAGCCGTGCCGTGAATAGGTTTTTCATCGGCATCACCATAATGAATGTCGCGGGCTCGATCGGCAAATTTGTTGCCGACCCACTCGGAATTGGCGAGCATCTTTTCCTGCGCCTTGGCCAGTTTGCCAATCATTTCCTGATATTCGGCAAGTACAGTCGACGTGCTACTCACCGGTTTACCCATTTCGGGCTCGGGCCGCTTATCTGTAGGCCGTGTTGTCGGCTTCTGATTGCCCTTTCTTCCCAAATTTGGTGCCATCGCCGCCTTTGCGACATTATTGCTGCCGCAAACCGGACAGTCCAGAAGTCCACGAGCCTGTTGTTCTGCATAGTCTTTCGACGATCCGAACCAGCCTTCAAACCGATGTTGCCCATCCCCGCATATCAAGTCGAAAATTATCATGATGTCTTGACCGGCATTCCGAAAGTTTTTCGATTGGCAACCGCAGGAACCCGGGCACGCACTTCCTGAACTTTCCCTAAATCCATATCACAAAAACCAAGCCCGCTACCCTCGCCGATATCGAGCAATATTTCACCCCAGGGATCGACCACCATAGAGTGGCCATAGGTCGAACGGCCATCCTCATGCCGGCCATATTGAGCCGCCGCGACCACGAATGCCCCAGCCTCAATTGCGCGTGCGCGCAGCAATGTCTCCCAATGTGCTTTTCCTGTCGGCACCGTAAACGCGGCGGGGATCGCCAGGACGTCGGCTCCGGCATTGGTCAAGGCCTCGTACAATGCGGGAAAACGAAGATCATAGCAGATAGACAATCCCAGTGTGGCATCCGGTACGGCGGCTATAACGGCGCGATGCCCGCCAGCGTAAGCAGAGGATTCCCGTGGCGACTCTTCGGGGCTCAGATCGACATCAAACAAATGAATCTTATCGTAGCGCGCTGCGATCTCTCCGTCGGGATTGATGAGATAAGAGCGATTAAGCCACTTCTGATCTGGGCTATCGGCATTTTTAATTGCCAAGGAGCCGAGGTGCACCCAGATTGCCGCCTTCTTGGCTTCCGATCGTGCAGCCGACAGCACAAGATCTTCCGCCTCACTGCTGATCACCGTCGCCGCCCGCGACCGATCCCGATCCAGCAAGCCGGTCATCTCTGGCGTAAAAATAATCGCAGCACCGCCAGCCGCAGCCTCGGTTATCAGGGAACGGAGCTGTTTGGCATTTTTATCCGGATCAATGCCGCTGGTCATTTGGGCGAGCGCGATTTTCAAAGCAGATCAGCTTGCCAGAAGCGCATCAAGCTCGCCAGACTGATCCAAAGCGGCAAGATCATCCGATCCTCCGATATGACGATCATCGATAAATATTTGCGGCACGGTCATCCTACCACCGGAGCGCTGTATCATCTCGTCGCGCTGCTTGCCCCCCATGGTAATGTCAGTCTCTTCGAAACTCACATTCTTCTTTTCAAGCAAGGCTTTGGCGCGGAAGCAGAAACCGCAGGTAAATTTTGTATATATTTCAACTTTCGACATATTTCGCTCTTTCTAGCATCAGTCTGCAAATGGGCCGAAAGCCAATGAAATTCAAGCAATCGCTATCCATCCAGAAGCTAGCCATGTTCAAAATCGCTTATAACCCGAGCCCAGCAGAAAACGAACACTTGTTCTGCCCCGGCTTTTTTTAGCAGCCGCGCACAAGCATTGCTCGTCGATCCGCTGGTGTAGACATCGTCAATCAGCAAAACCGTGCTGCCGACGAGGCTTTCCTGCGCATCTGCGCGAAGTGCAAATGCTGAACCTACTATTCTGCTACGCTTCGCACCACTCATGCCTCTCAGAGGAGGCGTACGCTTGCTCCGGGCGATCACGTTATGATTCATCTCGATGCCGGTAGTCAGGGCAAGTTCTCTGCCAATCAGAACCGACTGGTTGAACCCGCGACGCCACAGACGCGTTCGATGAAGCGGCACGGGCACGATAATCGCATTGTCGCGACATTCTGCGACAAATTTTTGCAAATGTTGCGCGATCAATTTTGCAAGGCCCAGCCG
>Ga0100400_1001188_pt1 | contig 18690 bp, 18 predicted proteins | sample CryGeymeta201524_FD_80420 | JGI IMG/M metagenome (GOLD analysis project Ga0100400, IMG submission 80420) | Groundwater microbial communities from Crystal Geyser aquifers in Utah, USA - Crystal Geyser metaG 2015-24 | ecosystem: Environmental > Aquatic > Deep subsurface > Groundwater | place: USA... | reverse complement strand
GCTGTTGCCACCGCCACTATTGGTGGATTAATTATTTCCCAAGTTGTCTCCGGAGCTTTTTTTATTCCTTCTGAAGAAGTAATGTTAACCTCCCCTTATATTCAGGTCACAAAAACAGTTGAATTTTCTGGCACCATTGGTGATTCAATCAACTATACCATTCAAGTAAAAGCCGTTGATAAAGATTTGACTAAGGTTAAGGTTGTCGATCAAGCCACCGCTACTTGCCGAGGCAGTTCGCCTGATTTAGAGGAACACTCCTGGAATGGAAACATATCAATCCCCGCGGGAGGAGTTTGGGAACAAACTTATACGGTTACCACCAACGACCAATTTAATGATTGCCTGATTAACAACATCGCTAGAGTTACGGCGATTGTCGAGGGGAAAACCGAAGAATCTTTTGCGGTTGGTTATGTAAGCATTGGTAATCCGCCCGAGGTTATTCCTTGGGGTTTACCAATTCATGATAATCCAGATCGAGGAACTGGATATACTTTTGGCCAAATGGTTCCTTGCTTTACTGACCCAACTAGGCTTTGTCCCCATGAAGGAATAGATGTCCATGGACCCCTAGGAACAACTGTTTATTCAACTTTTCCCCAGGAAAGTCGGGTAACCCAAGTTGGTTTTGGCCAAAGAGCGGGGAATTATATTATGCTTAGTTCAGGTAAATATCAGATTTTTATGGGTCATTTAGCCCAAAAACCGAATTTCAAGATTAACGATCCGGTTGGAGCAAATGCTCCAGTTGGGATTCAGGGCGACAGTGGCAGCGCTTGGGGCGAACATGTTCATTATCAAATTTGGGAAAATGGGGGTATTGTTGACCCCAGAAGTTTTGGAGTTCCTTCACCACCATGGTAAGATTCAAGAATTTTTTCCGTCATTACTGGCTAATTATTGTTTTGGCTTTCGTCGCCACCATAGTCGGGATTGTGGTGGTTCTTCTGCCAAAACCAACCCCAATCTCAGAAAAACCAAAGCTTCCAGCCTTAAGCTCGCCCCAATTTACGAAAGCCGATATTGCCTCAGGAAATATTTTCTATCAACTAGACCTTAAAGAAACTCCGTCTGAAACTCCCAATGTTCTTCCGGTTTACCAAGCTCGGCCAAAAGAACCATTTGATTGGACAAAAATAATCAACCAGAATTTAGAGGGACCACCAACTGTTAAAAGCGCTACCGAGGCGGCTGGCTTAGCTAAGGGATTCTTAAGTCAACAAAAACGCTGGACGCCCGAACTGGAAGCAGGTGATTTTGAGGTTAAGTTTTTGAAAATTGGCGGGTTTGAGGTTTTTCCAACCGAAAGTTTCGAAAAAGCAGATCTTTTAGCAATTCACTTTTGGCCTAAAATTAACAATTATTTAGTCGTTGGTTCAAATCCAAGCCTTGGCGGGGTTGAGGTTTGGGTAGCTAAAAATGGTAAAATTCAAAAAGTCAAAGAAAATCTTGCCAATTTAGACACTAGTAATCCAGTTGACTATTCAATAATTTCTTTTACCCAAGCCTGGGAAAAAATTACCCAACAAAAAGGGACGATTGTTGCTTTATCAAAACAGGAAGGAGAATATGGCGTTACCCGGTTTCAACTAAGTTCGGTTATTATCAATAAAACTTACTTAGCTTATTTCCAAGAACAAAATTTACCGGCAAAACTCCAGCCAATTTGGGTTTTCCAAGGAAAGACAATTTTGACCAGCGGTGAGGAATCTGAGGTTTCAATTTGTCTTCCAGCTATTCTTGAACTCTAACTGGCATAATAACGTGAAGATAAGATTTATCCCCGGCCGGAGTAAAAACGCCAGGATTTAGAGATGTCGTCATTTCAAAATTTATCAAGTCTGAATTGGCTGAATTTAAGAAATCCAGCAGATACCGGGAATTAAAAGCAATTTTTCCGCCCTTGCCCTCAATTTTTGCCTCGACCTCAGAAACATTATCTCCAACCTGGGCGGCATTGGCGCTCACCTTAAGCTTCGAATCTCCAACTTCAAATCGAATAATATTGGCTGATTCTCGGGCGAAAATTGCTGCCACTCGGGCCGCCATTGCCAAACCCTGGGCGTCCAGAATAACCCTGGTCGTTCCTTTCTGAGGAAGAATTTTTTCAAACTCAGGGAACTTTCCCTCAATTAAACGAGAAACTATTTCGCAGTCTGGAGTGGTAAAAATTACCTGATTTTCCTCGGGAGTAATGGTTAAGCCTAAGGTTTTCTCTTCATCACCAACGCTTATTATTTTTCCAACTTCAACTAAGGTTCGGGCGGGAATCAAAAGCCCTTTTTGAAATTCAACCACCTTTTGAATTTCCCGCAAACCAGCGAGTTTTTTCAAGCTTAGCCGATAACCATCAGTAGCAACTAAAATTAAATTTTCTCCTTTTGTCTGAATCAAAACCCCGGTTAAAACCGGCCGCCCCTCATCTTGAGCGGCGGCAAAAGCAACCTGGGAGATAGCTAAAGACAAGTCTTTTGTTAATAAGGAAACTTCTGGTTTGCCTTTCAGGCTGGGAATATTGGGAAACTCTCCCGCCGGAAGACCGATAAAACTTGCCTTATAGCTTCCACAAGTTAAATAAAGGAGGTTTTCTTTGATTTCAAGATCAATCTTTTCGGCTGGTAATGAAGACACATATTCAGTTAAAATTTTTGCTGGAATAGAAATTGCTCCCTGACGCTCAATTTTGGCTCCAAGCCAAAGGTTAATTCCAGTTTCTAAATTGGTAGCTGAAAGCTTCAATCTTCCTTGATCAGTTGCTAGTAAAATATTGCTTAAAACTGGAAGTTGAGCTTTAGCAGCAACCGAACGACTAGTAGTGGTTAAACCATAAGTAAAATTTTCTTGAAGAACCGAAAGTTTCATCTTTTTAATTTTACACTGTTTTTTTTAACATCTCAACATCTAATATCTAATATCTAACATCTTTTTATCTAGTAGTTGTAGTAGTCTTGTGGATAAGTGAAAAACTTTCTTTTTTGAAATACAGGTTTCGGGCTTTATTTTTGTTTAAAAACACGTTGATAAATCAAGGCTAATTGTGGGAAAGGGCAAAACTTTAAATAGTTATCCATAAAGTTTTTTCTTTATCCCCATAATATCAACACGCAAATCCTCAGATTCAGGCAGGAGTTTGGTGACCTTTTCCACTCCATGCATAATGGTAGTATGGTCCCTTCCCCCCAAAAGGCGGCCAATTTCCATCAGGGGCACTTTAAGCTCGGTTCGCAAAAGATACATTGAAATTTGTCTTGGAACAACGATTGGTTTTAGTCTTTTTGGACCCACCAATTCGAAAAGTTTAAGATTAAAATAGGAAGCGACGGCGCTAATTACCTCTTTTGGTTTAATTAATTTTTGAGGGACGCCAATATCATTAATGTGGCCCAAAAGAGCGCTAGCCAACTCGGGCGTAATTGGAATGTTTTTTGTTTGGGCTTCGGTCATTAATCTAGTTAAAAATCCCTCCAGGCGTCGGGTAGAGGTAATATTTCCGGCTACTAATTGAGCGACATCCATTGGGAGTTTTATTCCTCGTTGTTGAGCTTTTATTAGTAAAATGGCGGTTCGCAATTCAAAATCAGGCGGCTGAATATCAATTGTTAATCCACCCTCAAAACGCGATTTCAATCTGTCTTCTAATTTACTAATTTCATCAGGTCGCTGATCGCTGGTTAAAACTATCTGACCGCCCACCCGCCAGATGGCGTTAAAAGTATGGAAAAATTCCTCCTGGACGGCAGTTTTACCGGCAATGAATTGGATATCATCAACCAATAAAATTCGCACCGAACGATATTTTTGTTTAAATTCTTTAGTTCGTTTTTCCCTAATAGCATTGACAATATCGTTAGTAAATTCTTCTCCCGCGCAATAGATTATTTTTGTTCTCGGGTTTCTGGTTAAAATAGTTTGACCGATGGCCTGCATTAAATGAGTTTTACCCACCCCAACCCCGCCATATAAAAATAAAGGATTGTAAGCTCTTCCCGGAGATTGAGAGACGGCCAGGGCAGCGGCGTGAGCCATTTGATTGGTTGGGGAAACAGCAAAATTTTCGAAATTAAAATCTCCTCGCAAACCAAGCCTTTCGATTACCTCAGTGGCCTCAGGCTTTTCTTCTGGTTTTTCAAAAAGCGGTCCTTTACCCGCCGAAGCCTTGGCAAAGATGGGCTTTTTAATTTGTTTGACGACAAAAACCAAATCATTTTTCTTACCCGTCGCTTGGTCTAGGGCTTCTTTAATTAAACTATAATAGCGGTTTTCAATGGTATTACCAACAAAAGTTGAAGGACAACCAATTTCGGTAATCTGCCGCTCTTTGCTGATGTCTTTAAAGCGGACAATAAAAGTTAAAGGAAACCAAGTGGCAAAATTAGCTGGAGAAAGATTGATTTTTAGATTTTCCAAAACAGTTCGCCAAACTTTTTCTTTGTCCATAGAAGGCCCTCCAAATCTTAGCACTCGCCTTTTCAATATTATTCATATACGGCTCGTGCTGCGATTTTTGGCGGGTAAACAGGCAGAGGTATTTTCAATCTACCAACTTATCCACAATTTGTCAAGCCCCCACTAATCTTAGCACTCAGCTTTTCAGTATTATTCATACACGCCTCGTGCTGCGATTTCAGTGGGGCGTAGACCTCGCCGAAGCCTTGGCGAAGGCGGGTCAAGGGTTGACTTAAGTGACCCAAGTGACTTAGGATATTTAAGTATATGCCAAAGCGAACTTATCAGCCAAAAAAATTAAAAAGGGCTAGAAAACACGGATTTCGGGCCAGGATAAAAAGTTGTGGCGGGAAAAAAGTTTTAAAAAGAAGAAGACTAAAAGGGAGAAAAAAACTTACTATTTAGAAGTTTTTATCTTTATGCTTCCTAAACAATACCGTCTTCCTTTAAGAACAGAATTTAAACGGATAAAAAAAGAAGGCAAGCTTTTTCCCGGAAGATTTTTTAGTTTGCTTGTTAGCCACCAACCACAAGCCATCCCTCGGACCGAGCCTCGGGGTGAGGCCAGCTACCAGCCACCACGCCTTGCCTTTATAATCTCCAAAAAAATTCATAAAAAAGCAATCAAGAGAAATCGAGTCCGTCGACTTTTAGTCGAGGCAGTTCGGGGTATCTTACCTAAGATAAAACCAGGTTTTGATTTTGTTTTTTTAGTTAAAAAAACGATTTTAGAAAAGAAGCTTTTGGAGATAAAAAATGAGGTAGAAAAATTCTTTGGCAATGAAAAAATTTATTCTTTTTTTGATTAGAGCCTATCAAAAATCTTGGTTTTTTCGTTCCCGTATTCTAAGGGCACTTTTTTTGTCTGATGGCGTCTGTCGGTTCCAACCAACTTGCTCTGAGTATACCTATCAAGCAATCGAACGGTATGGTATAATCCGAGGAAGTTGGGTGGGGGTTAAACGGATTTTACGCTGCCATCCTTGGTCAAAGGGAGGATATGATCTACTAAAATGAGTCAACTTTGGAATTTACTTTTATATCATCCTTTAGTTAATGCCTTGATTTTTCTTTACCAAATTCTTTTTCATAATTTTGGTTTAGCGATTATTGTTTTGACAGCAGTAATTAGGGCAATATTAATTCCTTTGACCATACCCTCAATGCGAGCCGCCAATAAAATGCGCGAGCTGGCTCCAGAATTGGAAAGGCTAAAAAGAAAACATGTCAATGACAAACAAGGACTAGCTAAAGCCCAAATGGACCTTTATCGCCAACATGGGGCTAATCCAGCCGCTGGTTGTCTACCGCAAATTATTCAATTGCTGGTGTTAATTGCTCTTTATCAGGCATTTATCCAGGTTTTGAGGGCTCATGGGGAGGAGGTAATTACTAAATTAAATGAAGTTTTGTATCCGCCTTTAAAATTAGCCTTATCAACCAAAATTAATACTCAATTTTTATGGCTAGATTTAGCCAAACCAGACATTATTAGGCTACCTGGATTGGCCGTGCCTTTGCCTGGGTTATTTTTAATTGCTGCCGCCTTAATTCAGCTTATTTCCTCTAAAATGATGGCCCCGGTGGTGGCTGCCGCCAAAAAAGAAGCCCAAAAAACCCCAGAAAAAACTGACGACATGGCGACGGCAATGCAATCGCAAATGACCTATATGTTTCCCTTAATGACAATTTTAATCGGCTACTCTTTTCCTTCGGGTTTAATTTTATACTGGCTAATTTTTTCTTTATTTACCGCTATTCAACAATATTTTGTCAGTGGATGGGGAGGACTTGAACCATGGATAAGAAAATTGAAGCCATCAAGGGCATAATTCAAGATCTTTTAAATCACCTTGAGGTTAAAGCAACAATATCAGTGTCCGAAGGAGAAGAAAATTCAGTTGCCATTCAGTTGGAGACTGACCAACCAGGAGTTTTGATTGGTTATCATGGAGAAACTTTGGCAGCGATTCAACTAATTGTTTCTATGATAGCCTATCGAAAATTTGGCGAATGGACAAGAATTTTAGTTAACGTTGGAGACTATCGAGAAAGAAGGAAAGAAGTTTTGGAACGGATGGCTTTGGCTGTTGCCCAAAGGGCAAAATTTTCTGGTCAACCTCAAGCTCTTCCCCCAATGTCGGCGTTCGAGCGGAGAATTATCCATCTTGCCCTAACTGGAGATTCCGAGTTAGAAACCGCTTCCGAAGGCGAGGGGAAAGATCGCCACGTGGTAATTAAACCCAAATGACAAAGCTTCAGCAAAGACTTTTTTGGTTGCTGGTTTTTTTGCTTCCTGTTCAATTTGGTCGCCATTTCTGGCCGGAGTGGAGTTATGTGATGGGATTGCGGATTGACTATTTGTCACCGACGATTTATTTGACGGATATTTTGATGGTGGCGATTTTGGGATTATGGGGACTAGAAAAAATTTCCAATTTCCAATTTCCAATTTCCAATTTTTTGAGGCGTTTTTGGTGGGTATTGGCTGTTTTTGCCTATCTTTTAGTTAATTCTTGTTTGGCTCAAAATCAAGGGGCAGCTTTGTATAAATCTGCCAAAATTATTGAGTTTGCTCTTTTAGGTTTTTATATTGCCAAGAATAAAATCTCTTTATCCATGATCCGCCGCCCATTATCCATTGCCGTAGTTTATTCTTCTTTAATTGCTGTCACCCAATTTTTAAAGCAGGCTTCTTTAGGGGGAGTTTTTTGGTGGTTGGGCGAGCGAACTTTTAATGCCGGAACGCCAGGAATTGCCAAGGCAATAGTAAATGGTCAGCTGATTATGCGCCCTTATGCTACGTTTCCCCATCCGAATGTCTTGGCTGGATTTGTATTAGTATCTTTAATACTAATAGGTGTCAGGTGCCAGGCGTTAGGTGTTAGGAAGATTTTCCATTGGTTGGCGATAGCTTTAGGGATTGTTGCGATTTTAATTTCTTTTTCCCGCTCGGCTTGGGTTGTAGGATTGTTGATTGGTTTATGGTTGATGAGGAAAAAACCCTTGCTGTTTACTGTCTACTGTCTACTGTCTACTGTTGGTGTTGTTGCCTGGCTTGCTCCTCATTTTTCTGCCAATGAAGCTTTTTCCCAACGACTGCAATTAATTAAGACGACCTGGTTGATGATTCAAGCCACTCCTTTAATTGGAGTTGGCTTAAGTAATTTTATCGTTCGTCTCCCTGATTTTTGGCAGATTACCGGTTTCACTTACTGGCTCCAGCCAGTCCATAATATTTATCTTTTAGTGGCGGCCGAAACAGGGCTGGTTGGACTGGTAATTTTTCTCTGGTTTCTCATTTTAACCTTTAGAAAATTATTGGAAATTGGCAATTGGAAATTGGTAATTCCACTTCTGGCGATTTTATTGACAGGAGTGGCCGACCATTATTGGCTTACTCTTCAACAATCCCAACTTTTATTTGCGATAATCTTGGGATTGGCTTGGGCAAAAAAATAAGGTAGTATTGAATCATGGAGCTTTCCCAAAAGGTTGCCCTTAATACTTTTATCCAAATAGCTTCCAAGATTATCACCGTTGGTTTTGCTCTTTTAACGACCATTCTTTTGACCGGTTATTTAGGCAAAGAGGGCTACGGCGATTATATTTATATAATCACCCTGGCAATCATTTTTGGTTCTTTGGCTGATTGGGGAACCGCCACTATTGGCGTTCGCGAGGTTGCCAAGGAGAAAGGAAGTCAAGGAAAACTGTTGGGTAATGTTTTCATCTTAAGACTTGGGCTTTCTTTTTTAGCCATTGTTTTGCTTTTTGCCTTCTCCCTTTTTCTTCCCATCCAAACCCAAAATCCTCTTTTATTAAGAAAAATGATTAAGATAGCCACTTTAATTGTTTTTTTGGTGGCAATCAAAGCTTCCTTTGGGATCATTTTTCAAAGTCGACTGGAGATGCAAAAGGCGGCAGTGGCGGATATTACCACTAGCCTTTTGATTTTTCTCTTTTCTTGGTACGTTGTTCAAAAGGGACTCGGTCTAGGACCTTTGGTTTGGGCAGTGGTTTGGGCGAGTGGAGTAGCCGTGGTGATAGCCGGAATCCTGGCTCTCAAAACAGCCAGATATGTCTTTCAGATTGATAAAGAAATAATGGCGGAGCTAATTCGCGAATCTCTACCAGTGGGGGCAATCTTACTAATGTTCACTATGGACAATAAAATTGACACGGTAATGCTAGGAGCAATTAAGGGGAGTGGGGCAGTGGGAATTTATGCTATCCCTTATCGAATTTATGATGTTTTAATTTTAGGGGCGGCTTTCCTTATGAATGCTTTATTGCCGGTAATTTCTCAATATTCAGACTTAGAGAGATGGAAAGATAAGTTAAGGCAGATTTATCAAAAAGCGTTTGACATCTTATTTTTAATGGGGTCAGCTGGGTTAGTTTTTATTTTGATTTTTGCCCCAGCCATAGTTCGCCTTTTGACCTGGCAAAGATTTGGAGAGTTTGGTGATTCGGTAGCGGTACTTAGGATTTTAGTCTTAGCGATGTTTATTGCTTATTTCAATCATCTTACTGGTTATACAATTGTTGCTTTGGGTAGACAAAGACCATATTTTTTCGTCGCCTTTGGAGCATTAATTTTTAACGTCATTGCTAACCTTATTGCTATCCCCAGATTTTCTTACTATGGCGCCGCTGGAGTAACAGTCTTAACCGAAGGCTTGGTTTTAATGATTACGTCCATTTTTATTTTCCGTTTACTTAAAATAATTCCCTCCCCGGTTGAGTTTCCGAAAACCCTAGTTGAAATTTTTAAAACTCGTACTAAGATTTTCTAGCAATGAAAAAGAAAATTTTTGTTTTTGCTGATGGTGGGGCTCGGGGAAATCCCGGACCGGCGGCAATTGGTGTAGTGGTTAAAGATGAGGAAGGAAAGGTTTTGACTCAATTTGGGAAAAGCATCGGGGAGACAACTAACAATGTAGCGGAATATAAGGCGGTGATTGAAGCCCTTAATTGGATAGTATCAAGTATTAAGTATCAAGTATTAAGTATCAACTTTTTCCTCGACTCAAAACTTATTGTCAACCAACTTAATGGTTATTACAAAATTAAAAATGGCAACTTAAGAAATTTAATAATTGAAGTCCGAAAATTGGAACAAGGAGTTGGGGGTAATATTTTTTACCAATTGATTCCCCGGGGAAAAAATCGCCCAGCCGATTTTTTGGTTAATCAAGCCCTTGACACGAAAAAATTTTAAACCACCTAAATTTTCACACGACTTTTATAATGATAAAAATTTTCCTTGAAACCTTAGTCAATTTTGATTAAGATGAAGTTGTGAACGAAGAAAACGGAAAACCACTTGCTCTAGTTATTGGTGATAAAAATTTTCTTGGTTGGTTTTTAAGTAAACTTCTTGTTCGCCAAGGATGTAGGGTAATAACCGAGGAGACTGAAGCCTCAAAGCCTGATTATATTTTTTGTCTTGATGATTCTGATGAAGCTCCACGGGTTGACACCCGTGGTATCTTCTCCGCTTGCTTCGGCAGAGCGAAATCCTGCCGAAGCCCCGATCGAATCGGGGCGAAGGCGGATAAAGAAAAAGTTGATAAGCTTTTAAGTCTGGCCCAAAATTCTGGAGCAAAATTTCTTCTGGTCACCAAAAAAGATAACTATCCGAATGCTTCTTTCAAGAATGTTGACTTTCGGATTGTTCATTTGGGAGCAGTCTTTGGACCAAGAATGAAAAGGGTAGATTTTCAAAATTTAAACCACCAAACCGAAATTTTTGGTCCAAAACCAGTTTTTGTTTCTGATATAGTTTACGGTTTAGTTAAGACGATGTTTGCCGGCGGGACTAGGGGGAGAACATTTGACTTAACCGCCAAAAATTCTCAGTTGGGTTGGGAGCCCCAGACAGATTTTACTCAAGGAATGGAGCAAACAAAAAAATGGTTTGCAGAACCCACCCCCACCATTCGTCCTAAACCCACAACTCACCTCCCACTTCTTATTCCTATCCTTTTACTTTTTATCATTCTCTCCTATCCCTTTACCTCCCTGGCATTTCAAAGTTTCTGGGGGGCAAGAAATCTTAAAAAAGCCCAACAAGCAGCGTTAAGTGGCGATTTCAATCAGATGATAAAAACCGCTAGGGTAGCGGAGGAATGCTTTACCGTGGGAAAGGCGAACGTCGCCCGACTCGGCCCTCTGTTTAATTATGTTGGTTTGGAAGAAAAAATTCTTCATTGGGAAAAACTTTATGATTTGGGTAAAAAAACTTCTGGGGGATTAGTTGATCTCGGCTCTGCCGCGACCACGGGTGGTCAATTATTGGGATTTGTTTTGCAAAACAAATCACTAGATGTTCAACAGTCAATTGGGCAAATTAAACTCGAGCTTGACGAGGCTTATGAGAAATTATCTTTAGTTGAGCCTCAGATTGAAGACCAAAAGCTTCGCCAGCAAATTAACGAGGTTAAAAACTTAATCCTTTTTGGACAAAAAGGAGTTTTGTTGATTCCCGATTTAATTGGTTTAAACAAACGCCGCGCCGCCGGCATAGCCTCTGGCGACGCACGGCAAGTATATTTGATTTTGTTTCAAAACAATATGGAACTTCGGCCAACCGGAGGATTCATTGGGAGCTTTGCTCTTTTAACTCTTGACCAAGGGAGATTAGTCGACTTTGAGGTTCAAGACGTCTATTGGGCTGATGGACAACTTAAAGGCCATATTGAACCACCCCCAGCTCTCAAGAAATATTTAGGGGAAGCCGGTTGGTATTTGCGCGATTCCAATTGGGATCCAGATTTTCCCACTTCAGCCGCTCGGGCAGATTGGTTTTTAGAAAAAGAGACCGGACGAACAGTTGATGGAGTGGTAGGGATAAACCTGGAAGTAGCCAAAAATATTTTAGAGGCCATTGGCGAAACAGAGCTTTCTGATTTCAAGGAAAAGATTAACTCTAAGAATTTGTTTGAAAGGGCTGAGTATCATTCGGAGACAAATTTCTTTCCCGGTTCAACCCAAAAGCAGGATTTCTTAGGAAGTCTGAGTAGGGCTTTATTTGAAAAAATAAAAAATGTTGACCAGAAAACTTGGCTTAAATTAGCCAAGGCAGTTTATCAATCAGCTCGACAAAAGGACATCCTGGTTTATTTTAAAGACCCAAAGACTCAAGAAATTGTCAAAAGTTTAAATTGGGACGGGGCACTTCGCCAGGGCTTCGACGGTGAGCTCAGCCGAACCGCTCAGTGTAAAGAGAGAAAAATTAGGTGTTTAGTAGATTATCTGATGGTAGCAGAGGCAAATGTCGGAGTGAATAAAGCGAATTTTTTTGTTAAAAGAAATTTCTCACATCAGATAAAGATTAATAAAGACGGCTTAATAGAAGAAACCTTAAGACTTGGTTATCAAAATACCGCCCAGACAGAGATTTTTCCCGCCGGTAAATATAAAAGTTTTGTTCGGATATATACCCCATTGAAAAGTGAGTTAGTTAAGGTGGCGCTTATAAACCCACAGACTGGGACAACTGAAGAAATAGAAAAGGAAAAAGTAGAAGTAAAAGAAGACCATGGTAAGCAGGTTTTTGGATTTTTATTGGAAGTACCTATTCAAGAAAACCGAACAATCGAAGTTGTTTATCGACTGTCAGAAAAAATAATAGGCGAAAGTATCCAATATTTACTGATGTTGCAAAAACAATCTGGGATAAAAGATGAAAGTTTTAATTTTTGGTTTGAGCCGCCGCCAGGAATGAGCATCGTCTCCAGCAAGCCATTGGCTACCGCTAAACCTACGGGCGTAGTTTTTAGCCCAAAATTTGAAAGTGATTTGTTTTTTGAAGTAGAGATGACACCTTGAGAAGTAAGCCAGGGAATGATAAAATAATAATTTGGAGTAACTTGTCCTGAACGACTGAAAGGAGTGAAGGATGGCCAAGAAAGAATTACCAAAATTAGCCCTAGAAAAGCGAAAAGTTACTGGGAGAAAGGTAAAAATTCTCCGCCGGGAGGGAATTTTGCCAGCCAACATTTACGGTAAAGACATTAAGTCTTTGGCAGTTCAGCTTGATTTAAAATCATTATTACCAACTTATAAGGAAGCAGGGGAGACGGGTTTAGTAGAATTGAAAATAGCAGGAGAGACAAAAACCCGACCGGTTTTAATTCATAATGTCCAGGTCAATCCAATTGATAGTCAACCAGTTCACGCCGATTTTTATCAGGTTGATTTGAAAAAGAAAGTAATCACCAAGGTACCAATTGAGTTGGTTAGTGAGGCACCGGCTGTTACCCAAAAAATTGGAATTTTAATCCAACCTTTAAATGAGATTGAGGTGGAAGCGTTGCCAACCGAGCTTCCTGATAAATTTGAAGTTGATATTTCCAGCCTGAAAGAGATTGATAACGCCGTGACCGTCGCCGACTTAAAGGTACCAGAAGGTGTCAAAATATTAACTTCCCAAAAGGAAATTTTAGCCAAAATAGAGCCTCCGGCTAAAGAAGAAGTGGTTGCTCCTTCGCCAGTAGAAGAAGTGCCGGCCGAGGAAGTTCCAGCTGAAGCGGGGCCAACCGAGGAAGCGGCTCCGACCCTCGAAGGTGCACCTCCAGTTGAAAAAGGTAAACCAGAAGAAGCCCGTCCCGCTCGTCCCGCTCGTCCCGAGCCAAGTCGAGGGAAGCCAAGTCGAGGGAAGCCCGCCGAAGGGATTCATCCCGAGCCTGTCGAGGAAAAAGTTGAAAAAAAGGAAAAAGGCAAGTAAAATTTAACTAATGCCAGAAGAAACAGAAACTAAGCCAGAAGAAATTCAGGGCACCTCGGACGGTGGCAGGCTGACCCCGAGTGAAATCGAGGGGGAAGCCATGACTCCTCCGAGGTGGAGGGAGAAAATCAAAATCCATAAATTCAAGATTTTGGGTGGAGTTTTAGGAATTTTTATTTTCACCGGAGCAGTTTTCGGAGCGTATAAGCTTGGGCAGAAACAAATTCAGCCCGCTCCTCAACCAACACCGACTCCTGTTGTGGTTGCCACCCCAACCCCCGACCCAACCGCCAACTGGGAGACTTATCGAGGCAAACATTTTTCTTTTAAACATCCTCGGGATTGGACTGATAATACAGGGCCAGCGGTCAACTATCCAGATAATTTAGAAGTAATAGGCTTAAGAATTTCACCAAATGCTGTATTTGAAGCATCGTACAAGAATTACAGCTATGAGAAGAATGTGCAAGGTTTGGCACACCGTAAATCATCTAAATTAACAATCTCAAGCAGAGAAGCCACTAGGTTTGAAGTGACTGGCAGTGGAGAACCATTACCTTCTGGTTTTTCAATAATCTCATTTGTAGTTAAAGGGACAGGAAATACGAGTTATTCTATAGATTTTAATGGTGATAGGAAGAATATTACAGAAGAACTAATAAATCAAATTCTTTCTACTTTCAAATTTCTTGACTAATTATGCCCAAGGAAACAGCAGAATTGCCGGTTAGTGAACAAGAAATTCAAATTCAAGCTCCGTCGTTTTTGGATAAACTAAAAGTCCACAAATTCAAGATTTTAGGTGGAATATTAGGGGTTTTTGTTCTTGCTGGAGCAGTTTTCGGGGCTTATAAACTTGGACAAAAACAGGTTTATCCTGAGCTTGGCGAAGGACCAACTCCTACACCTGTAGCAGTTGCTACTCCCACCCTCGACCCAACCGCGAACTGGAAGACTTATACGAATGAAAAATATGGATATTCGATTAAATATCCAGCAGAGTGGAGTGAACAATTAAAATGTGAAGGAGGGACGATAACAGACGACTATGTATGTTTTCTAAGTCCCGATTTTGAAGAATCTCCAGCTGGGGCAATTATGGGATCGACAGTTAAGGGTGGTGTAGTTTTAATTTACGGACAGGGTGGAGTAGTAAGCCTTCTGCCTGATGGATTCTGCGCACCAGGAGGACCAGCTTATATATCAGAGTGTAAAGAAATAAAAGTTGGAGACCTTCAGGCAATGCAGCGCAAAATTGGAGATACTCAAACCGAGGTTGGTATTCTAAAGACTGGAAAGTTCATTTTAGACATAAAAGCTATTTATAATGCTGCATCCGAAGATGAAATTGCAAGAACCCTCAACCTCATCCTCTCGACTTTTAAGTTTTTGGAGTAGACTTCTTTAACTTCGGCGATAAAGGCTGATGGCAATAATCCCAACAATGATGGTAGCAATAATTCCGGCGATGACTAAAGGTGTCAACATCTTCTCATCTCACTTCTTTCTGAGGAAAAGAATATAAATAATAACGACAATAATTGCGCTTGCAATTGAGGCGACAGAAAAGAAATCAAGTAAATCTTGAGAAATCATACTCTAACTCCCTTTGTGAATAATAAAGCAATTAGTAAAAACCATATCGTAAAGATTGTTCCCCAGACTAATGAGCCAACAAAATTGGTTAATGTTTTACCAGTTAGAAATGGGGCGATTACCCCAGCTGAAAGCCAAGCCACTGCCCCATTTGTAAAAAATTCTGATAGCGCTTTTCTCTGGCCAACCGATAACCTTTTCACTAATAATAATCATAAGGGAATAGGTAAATGATGTCAATTGTTGTCGGGTTGACATTGTTTTGTTTTAGTCTTAAACTTTAATTAATGCCTGAAGAAACACCTGAATTACCCGTTAGTCCGCAAGAGACCCAGATTGAGACCTCTAGCTTTCTTAACAAAATCAAACTTTATAAGTTCAAGATTATGGTTGGAGTTTTGGGGGTTCTGGTTTTCACTGGAGGTTTTTATGCTGGTATGTTTTATGAAGCTCGTTGGATTGCCACCCAGAAACCACTGGTCGGATTTCCAACTCCAACACCCGTAGCAGTTGCTACCCCCACCCCTGACCCAACTGCAGACTGGAAAATTTATACCAATACAAAATATGGGTGGTTTCTTCGTTATCCCTCAAATTGGGAAACAGAGGAAGTTGTTGATAGGAGTGTAATCTTTCGAGCTCCTAATACCAGCTATCAAGAGCCTACTTTAAAAGTAAAAACAGGAGCAGAGATACGAATTATGCTCTCTCCATATAAGTTTTCTGGAGATATCACTTCTCTTGAGCCAAAAATTGGGCCAGTCCCTGAATCAGATGTAACCATTATTGCCGTTGAGCGGATGGCAGTTGCCGAACAACTAGCAATTAAAATTATTAGTGAGGGTATAGGTGGAAGGAGCATTTCGGTAAACGTGCCAAAGGGAACAGAAGTGTACCAGATTACTTTTCGGTCGTCAGACGTGCCCTATCAGGATACCTTCAACCTCATCCTCTCGACTTTTAAGTTTTTAGAGTAATTTACTTTCAACCCCAGTTTTAGTAAAATGTATTCACTATGCTTTGGCACTGGAGTGTTGATGTTAAGAAATTTAAAAAAGAAAATCCCGAAGCCTTCCGTTTATGGCGGCTGGAGTATTTGATTAATTATGGTGTTCAAGAGGGCGAAAAACTATCCAAAAAAGAGGTCATCAAATACTGGCCAAAGATAAAAGACAATCTTGATCCTTATAAGAAACGAGCAATGGAGTATCTTTTATGGGGCAAACTATACTCACTTCCCAACAACTTAAGTTTTTGGAATTTGCCGCTTCCGAAGAGAGAATAACCAAAAAGTTTTATTTAACGGGTGGTACAGCTTTAGCAGAATTTTATCTTAAGCACCGCCTATCTGAAGACCTAGACCTATTTTGTGAAAAAGAAGAAGTAGACGCTAAGCTTGTCGAGGCATTTTTGCGGAAAAATTTCTTAAGACTTGGGATCGTTGATCTTAAGCCCAGTCAGTTTTTGGGGCTAGTGAGCTTTAAATTAATTTACAAGGACAAACAAGAACTGAAGGTTGACTTCAATTACTATCCCTTTCCTCGCCTAGAAAAAGGCACGAAATACAAAGACCTGGAGATTGCCAGTATTTATGATATTGCCGTTGACAAACTTCACACTTTATTTATGAAGCCGAGGGCCAGAGACTATATTGACCTCTATTTTATTTTAAAAGAGAAGGATTATAGTCTAAAAAGACTTATTCTTGATGCTAAAGCAAAATTTGATTGGGACATTGACAGGATAAACCTGATGAGTCAATTTATCAGAGTCAGAGATTTTAAAGAGATCCCGCCGATGCTTAAGCCTTTTAATAGGAAAGAAATGGAGGAGTTTTTTCTTGGTCTTGCCAAAAGCCTTGAAAAAGAAATTTTTATCAAGTAAACTTTAATTGTGATGCCTGAAGAAATAGTTCCAACCGAAGAATCCCAAAAAGAAGAAATTCCTACGCCAGTAGAAGAAAAAAAGGAAAAACGCTGGTTAAAGCCGCTTTTATTTTCAATTTTAGGCATAGTTTTGGCTATTGGTCTTGTTTTCGCTGGCTATAAATTGGGGCAAAGATCAATTTATCCTGAGCCTGTCGAAGGACCGACTCCAACCCCTAAAGTAGTCGTTACCCCGCCTTCTGATCTAACTGCCAATTGGGAAACGTACAGAGATTATCAATTGAAATATGAATTTCGGTATCCGCCAGACCCGTTGGAACCCTCGCGTTCTGAGGGCGACACAAGTTTTGTCGTCGGGTATCCCATAAAAGAGGAATATAGAAATGATCCTTTCATTGCTAAATCTGCAGACAAGACATTTTGGATAACCCTCGGATATATCTCTCAGACCCAATTTGATGTAATGGGAGTTCGCTATTGTGCCTATCCATATGCTACATCAAGGTGTGAATCAATTGAGATTGGCGGAGTTGATTCGATGATCGATTGGGGAATAGAGGAGGGAAGAGAAGAACAAGATACCCAAATTGAAGCAAGTGTTTGGATTCCTCATCCCAATGGCGGAGTAGTTACTTTTAGCCTTCAACCTGTTGTTCCTGAAAGTAAAGAAGTATTCTATCAAATACTCTCGACTTTTAAATTCCTGGGGGAAAAAGAGAGTTCTGGGGAGAAGGTTTATTGTGGAGAGCCAAGACCGCAGGTTTGTACGATGGAATGTATCCAAAATCCTCCTTATATTTGCGGCTCGGATGGAAAATCTTATTGTTCTGAATGTCAGGCGTGTGCCAATCCGGAAGTTGAGTGGTATGTGATTCAGGATGAACCCTGTAAAGGAGAATAGTTGACATATAGGTAAAAAGAAAATAAGATTTAATTAATGCCAGAAGAAATACCCACCCAGCCAGAAGAAACCAAAACCGTAACAGAAGTTGTCTCTGAAATAGAGAAGTCGCCAGAGGTTCAGGTACCAGTAAAATCAAAACTCTGGCTTAAACCACTTTTATTTTCAATCTTAGGCATAGTTTTAGCCGCAGGTTTAGTATTTGCAGGTTACAAATTGAGTCAGAAAAAAGTTTCTCCCCAGCTAACTGAAGGACTAACTCCGGCTATTTCTCCAGAGGTGACCCCGAGTGCGGGAGCTTACCGCATCGCAGGGATAGACTTAGCAGTCAATAAGGCCTCAAGAGTAGAAAGAAAGGGTGATAAAGATTTATTAGTTTTAACTGTGACTTTTGCGGCAAATATTGAGTGCTCTTTGCCAGGAGGAGCAGTTTGTGGCTACGATATTCGAGGGTTCAGGCTAGTTGACGAAGAAGGCTTTGTTCAAGACATGTTGTTTTCCTTTCCTGAGGTTAAATATTTAACCACCAATCCAATTTCTCAGCGAATTCTTAAACTTGGAGAGAAAGATGGGGGAGATATATTTTTTGATATCCCTAAAGATAAAAATAAATTTTTCTTGACGTATTCCTCGGCTGGAGAAACAACGGAAAAAACATCAATAGAGCCCCAGTTATTTGATCCAACTGCAGGGTGGAAAACTTATACCTCCTCAAAGCATGGTTTTACCATAAAATATCCAGAAGAAGTTGAATTAAAAGAGGAAAGCGATGGTTCTGTTGTTCTTAGTCAATGGGGACCAACTCAGAAAGCCGAGACTGAATTTTATGATGGTATAAGTTTACGCTTTGATTCAGGTTCTTTAGGGGGTAAAACCTTAAAACAATTAGTAGAGGAGAAGGCAGAGCAGGATAAAGAAAATGCTGAGATTTTGATTGCTCCAACAACGACTATTATTGCCGGCATATCAGGTTTCAGTTACAGAGCACGAGGGTTGGGCGAATATACTAGTATTTATCTCCCAGGTAAGTCAGGAGCCTATATCGAAATTATCAATTTCACCGTAGACCCAACTGGCAAAGGTTTTCAGGAAACTGCCGAACAAATCCTCTCGACCTTTAAGGT
>Ga0100400_1001185_pt1 | contig 18723 bp, 17 predicted proteins | sample CryGeymeta201524_FD_80420 | JGI IMG/M metagenome (GOLD analysis project Ga0100400, IMG submission 80420) | Groundwater microbial communities from Crystal Geyser aquifers in Utah, USA - Crystal Geyser metaG 2015-24 | ecosystem: Environmental > Aquatic > Deep subsurface > Groundwater | place: USA... | reverse complement strand
GCTTTCAATCTTTCCTCAAACTCGCCCTTGTATTTTGCACCGGCAATTAATGCGCCCATGTCGAGGGAAAACACCTGTTTAGATTTCAGGTTTTCCGGAACATCGCCTCTCACAATGCGGTGCGCCAACCCCTCAGCAATGGCAGTTTTTCCGGTTCCGGGTTCACCAATTAATATAGGGTTGTTTTTCGTTCTACGTGAAAGAATTTGGAGAATACGTCGAATTTCCTCATCGCGGCCAATAACCGGGTCCAATTTGCCGGAGCGCGCGCGTTCATTTAAATTAAGTGCAAAACGGTTGAGCGAATTAAACTTGTCCTCGGCAGTCTGGCTGTCAACTTTCGATCCTTTGCGAAGCTCCTTTACCGCAATTTTTAGTTCTTCTTTTCTGATTCCGCTATCGGTCATTAACCGGCTAACCGAGCCATCAGCTTCGACCATTGAAATTAAAACATGCTCAACTGAAACAAACTGGTCGCCCATTTCCTGTGCCAGCCCAACTGACTTCTGCAAAACCCGATTTGCAGCATTAGAAATGTATTGATCGCCACCGGTAACTTTTGGATACGATTCAATAATTTTATCGATTGTCTTTTCAAAAACAGGAACATTAACATCTAATTTTTTCAATAAAAAACCGACTACATTTTCGGCAGAATGAAACAGACCCTTGAAAATATGCCCCGATTCAACTGCCTGCTGGTTGTTACCTTGCGCAATTTGAAAAGCAAACTGAATTGCTTCCTGTGCCTTAATGGTGAAATTATTTAAATTCATAATCGTTAAATTTTAAACATTAACTAATCAAAAATTACTCCATAACCAACTGAAAGACAATATGTCGCTTTAGAAACGCGATTAATGCAAATACGTCTGATAATTTATATTATGAGTGAAAAATTGACAGAAAGGAACAAAAAAAACAAGGATGAAATTCACCCTTGTTTTCCTAATCTAACCAAACTAATCTCTATGAAAAAACTCTGCTTTAAAATCTATGCTTCAAAAATAGTTCATAAAAGAGTTAACGCATCTGAATCAAAGTTAAAGAAAGTTAATAGTTAATATTCAACGAGATAAACTATCAGAGCTTCATTTATACCTCTTCCAAAAAACCATATATTTGCAACCCGATTCAAAAAAGGGATGAAAATGAAAAATCAATTAAAAAAATATTATTTATGCTTAATGTTGACCACCAAATTGAGGTTGCATTTTATTTCTAAAAAAATTGAGCTACTTTAGCACCCCGAAAAAAATGAAAATTGTTTCTTATTCAAATAACTAAAAATTAAAATTTTATGGCAAAACATGTATATACCTTTGGGGCAGGACATGCAGAAGGTAAAGCAGACATGAAAAACCTCCTTGGAGGTAAAGGTGCAAACCTTGCAGAGATGAATCTTATCGGTGTTCCGGTTCCTCCGGGGTTCACCATCACAACCGAAGTTTGTGCAATGTACAACGCAGAAGGTCAGCAAAAAACCTTCGATTTAATTCAACCTGAAGTTGAAGCAGCAGTTGCTCTTGTTGAAGAATTGACAGGAACAAAATTCGGCGACAAAGAAAATCCTTGTCTCGTATCTGTCCGTTCAGGTGCAAGGGCTTCGATGCCCGGTATGATGGATACCGTTTTGAACCTTGGAATGAATGACGTGGCAGTGGAAGCGATTTCAAAAAAATCGGGGAACTCCCGTTTTGCATGGGATTCATACCGTCGTTTTGTGCAGATGTACGGCGACGTGGTAATGGAAATGAAACCTGCCAGCAAGGAAGAAATTGATCCTTTCGAAGAAATTATTGAAGAACTGAAGGAAGAAAAAGGAATTCACCTTGACACCGACTTTACTACTGAAGATTTACAGGAACTGGTAAGGCGTTTTAAAGCTGCCGTTAAAAAAGTAACCGGCAAGGATTTCCCAACCGACCCATGGGAACAACTTTGGGGAGCTGTTGCCGCTGTATTTAACAGTTGGAATAACGACCGTGCAATTTATTATCGCAGAATGGAGCAAATCCCTGACGAATGGGGAACTGCCGTAAACGTGCAGGCAATGGTTTTTGGCAACATGGGACAAAACTCAGGAACCGGCGTTTGTTTCTCGCGTGATGCCGCCACAGGAGAAGATATTTTCAATGGTGAATACCTGATTGATGCTCAGGGTGAAGATGTAGTTGCAGGAATTCGTACCCCTCAGGAAATTACTTTGGAAGGTTCAAAAAGATGGGCCGCACTGCAGGGAGTTAGCGAAGAGGAAAGAGCTGCAAAATATCCTTCACTCGAAGAATCTATGCCCGAAATGTACCGCCAGTTGAATGAAACCCAGCAAAAACTGGAAGATCATTACAGCGATATGCAGGACATGGAGTTCACTATCCAGGAAGGCAAATTATGGTTGCTTCAAACGCGTAACGGAAAACGTACTGGTGCAGCAATGGTAAATATTGCAATCGATATGCTGGAAGAAGGGCGTATTGACGAAAAAACAGCTTTAAAAAGAATAGACGCAGCAAAACTGGATGAATTACTTCACCCGGTATTTGATACTGCAGCAATGAAAAGTGCAACTGTTTTGGCAAAAGGATTACCGGCATCTCCGGGAGCTGCCACTGGTCAGGTTGTATTTTTTGCCGATGAAGCTGCAAAATATCCCCAATCAGTATTAATTCGTGTTGAAACTTCTCCGGAAGATTTGGAAGGAATGAACATTGCCAAGGGTATTTTAACCGCACGTGGAGGCATGACATCTCATGCTGCTGTTGTTGCCCGCGGAATGGGTAAATGTTGTGTATCGGGTGCCGGCGCTGTAAAAATCAATTACAAAACCCGCATTATGACCATCGGTGAAAAAGAATTCAACGAAGGTGACTGGATTTCATTAAACGGAACAACAGGTGAAGTTTATGAAGGTAAAGTGGCTACAATGGATCCGGAAATGAGTGGTAATTTTGCAAAAATCATGGATCTGGCCACAAAATATACCCGCATGAAAGTTCGCACAAACGCTGATTCACCAGCCGATGCGAGGATTGCCCGCGAATTTGGAGCACAGGGAATCGGTCTTTGCCGCACCGAACACATGTTTTTCGAAGGCGAAAGAATTAAAGCCATGCGCGAAATGATTCTTGCCACCGAAGAATCGGAAAGACGCAAAGCTTTGGATAAATTATTGCCTTACCAGCGCGAAGATTTCGAGGGAATTCTGGAAGCAATGGCCGGATATGGCGTTACCATCCGTTTGCTCGACCCGCCATTACACGAATTTGTTCCTCACGAGGAAGCCAACCAGAAAATTATGGCTGAAGAAATGGGAATTTCAGTTGCTAAAATTAAAGCGCTGGTTGAAGATTTACACGAATTTAACCCGATGCTCGGTCATCGTGGCTGCCGTTTGGGAATCACTTATCCTGAAATTACTGAAATGCAGGCCCGTGCCATTATTGAAGCTGCAGTTAACTTAACAAAAAAAGGAGTTGACGCCCGCCCGGAAATTATGGTTCCGTTGATAGGGACTGTGAAGGAATATAAAATGCAGGCCGATATTATTCATGCCACTGCCAAAAAAGTGTTCGAAGAAAAAGGAGCAAAATGCGATTATTTGGTTGGAACGATGATTGAAATTCCGCGTGCAGCTATGACAGCCGATTTAATCGCCAAAGAAGCTGAATTCTTCTCGTTTGGAACCAACGATTTAACACAGATGACCTTTGGTTACTCGCGGGACGATGCCGGCAAATTCTTACCGGTTTATATTGAAAAAGGCATCCTGAAAAACGACCCGTTCCAGATTTTGGATCAGGAAGGTGTTGGCCAGGTTGTTCGGATTGGTGTTGAAAAAGGCCGCAGCGTAAAACCAAACCTGAAAGTGGGTATTTGCGGCGAGCATGGCGGTGAACCTTCATCGGTTATGTTTTGCGACAGTGTTGGAATGGACTACGTAAGTTGTTCGCCCTACCGTGTGCCTATTGCACGTGTTGCTGCCGCACAGGCAAATTTGAAGTAATATACTGAAAATTAAAATATTAAAGCCGTCTTTCCGCATAAAACCGGGGAGGCGGCTTTTGTTTTATGCGTATTTATACGCATGAAGATCGCGTAGAAATACTCTTTTAAATATTTGATTATGATCCTTCCGGGAACAGAATATTAAGGTTTCGATATATAACACAGGAAATAAGTTTAACAACTGGTTGGAATATTTTCTCTGCCAATGTTTTGCCGGAAGACAGGAATCTGAAAAATATGTTACAGCCATTAATTGATGCTAACCGGCAGATAGCCATGTTAACCTTTCAATTTACAGCATACCGGGCAATTGATCAGGTCGATCACGGACGGTGATGAAGCCATTTGAACAAAACAGTACATCTGGAAAAGAAATAATCAATCGGGACAGTGGGTATTGGTATTGATGCGGTTTCAGCTTATAATCTCAGGCTAAATACTGCTATTTTCGTATCTGGATATACATACCCCGATATTATTGTTGGATATGACCCGGTTGCATATGGCAGGGCAATTTATCCCAGCGTAAATAATACGTGAAGAATAGGTTCCCCCAGTAACCAGTATGCAGCAGTTTATGCTCAATACCATTATGCAGGGGCAACTTACCACTTTTCTGATAACCGGCCCAAGTACTACGGACCTTTCGTCCTTGTGAAGCACATTGGTGCTTCCATAATCAATAATTCCACTGTCAGGGTTGTGGGCCAGCACCGCCAACATGCTTTCCAAAGCTTTGCCCCGTTTGCCCGACCAGTTGTTTTCCAGATGGCCCCCATCGCCTGGGCTGAATTAAATACATCCTATTAGAATTTTTAGTTCCCCCCATTTAATTTTTAAATACCATTTTTCTCTTTGTTAACAACGAGTTACACAGATTGTTTTTCTTCCACACTTCAATATCTTTTACCCTACAATTATCAATAGCTGCGCGAACAGTTTCGCCAGACAGACTTGATGTTAGAGCAGGAATTATTAGTACTAAATCAGTTATGCCACTCATTGGGTTTTTCGATAATTCATTTTTATATCTTCCAAATGTTGATTCTATAATATCTGAGCAGCACAATAATATTTCTTTCCGGTGACGGATTTGTTTTGTGTATTCACTCAAGTAATTCAACATGTATTCTTTGAATATCTTTAATTTACCTTTCTTACAGTTACTTAGCAAAGAACTGCATCTTGATTTTGTTTGCTTGCTTGCTTAATCCTTCATTTTTTAATATTATTGATATTTCCTGAACCGCTGACATTATAAGATCCATTTCAATAATAAATGACTCCTTTTCTTTTACCCATTGTAATTGGGACCGGTCTTCAGGAGATATTTCATCGTTTTGTAGGGCTTGCAGTACTTTCATACCCCACTTGCTTATTATATCAATATTTAAAAATCGTGACTTAGAACGCTGATTAGGAGGAATCAAATGAGCATATTTACTGCAACAAAGTTTAAATCTCATTTGTCCCGCTTTGTGTGCGTAGTCCTTAAAATCTTCATCCTTTTCGTACAGCCTTTGTAGACATATGGCTATCGCATGATTAATATCATACACCTGCGTTATTTCAACTTCCTTTAGCCCATATTTTAAGGTGCTGCCACTATCTGTAATTGCATATATAATCGTTCCAAGCTTCTCTTTGACTATTTTCAGTTCATTGGCAATATCTTGTCCCGTCCACCTTTCCTTCGACTTTACGGTAATTGGTTCCATGTCTTGTAGCATCAAGGGACGGGAAAAGTCAACATGGCTTCGCCTAATCCCCAGAACAACAAGAACTTTTTCCTGTCCGATACCTATACTCTCATCAAGGATAATAATCCAATCATCAGCTTTCTCTTTTGCCGATTGCAATTGGATATATCCTATTTTCTTGATCCATAGCATTGCTGTGGAAAAAGATGGCGAGGATAATTCAATGTTTAAGTACAAATTAAATGTAACCAAAACCTTACTCAAGCTGCGGAAACTTGCGGATGTATTTATTTTCGCAGAAAGCATTGCTATAATAACAACTGTGCTGAAATGGGATCTCTTAGGTTTCGTTTTAGCTAAAGTCCTATTATCTGTTGCATGTTTTTTTTTACAATGAGCAACTTTTGGTTCAGCTCATCAAGGCTTTCTTTTCGTTTCGTGGCCTTCACTTTCCACTCATCCCGGCTAAAAGTTAATTCTTTGATCCTTTTTTTTAGTTGCTTGTTCTCCAGCCTTCGCTTTTTAGCACGTATTTCCCAGTCATATTTTGCCATATTATTACGTTCTTTATTATTGTTTTACAAGTATAGTAATTATGTATTAAATAACACTATGTAGAACGTAGAAATATTGTACTTATTTGAGTTTTAATTCACCCCTCCCGTTAGGATAGTTTATCTCGCACGAAATGGTTTTGTCAACGGCAGCCGGGGTTAAAAAGGGTTCTTTTCGTTCCTGTGCTGTGTCCGGAACCTGCGATTGCCGCACGTTTTGTCCATCTCCAAAAACCACTGGCACAAATCCCCTTTTGGGCGGAAGTTGTCCTTTAAGCTTGTTTTGCCAATAATAGAACTTGGCCTCGTTCATTTGCTGGTTGGCGCAGTAATCACGGATTGTCAATCCTGATTCCAGAAAACTGTCATAAATGGACCGGAATTTTTTCTCGTTTAGCATGTCGATTGTCTTTAAAGTAAAAAACAAACGTATTGCTTGAAATGGAAAATTATTATACGGTGTTCACCGAATGCTTACGTTTTCACTTCAATGAATCAAACCAAGATTATAAATACATAAAATAAAAGCAATGTAAAATTTTCTGTCAAATGTGATTTTTTGATAATGGTTTTGGAACTGCCTTTCTTTTCGGAAAATTCTGAATTGTAAATCATAGCAATCCGAACTGCCGGTAATTCGAACAGGATAAAAAAATTATGTTACGAAACATAATATCCGCATCGCTAAAAACATTACCTTCGGGTCTTCAACAAACAAACAAATAAAACTTATGCTTCAAAAAAACCGCCTTTTGCCAACTTTGCTTTTGTGGGGGCTTTGCCAGTTCGTTTTTGCACAGGACCCATTATTGGAGGTACTCGAAAAAGAACTTAACCGCGAATTCGCAGCGTTAAAAACACAGGAAATACCTGCTTATTTCCTCAGTTACCGGGTTGCAGAACAATCCGCCACCGACATTGCCGGTTCGTTCGGCTGTATCGAAAGAGTCAGCCACAACACAAGCCGCCAGTTAACTACCATGATCCGCGTTGGTTCACCCGAGCTGGATAACTTTCATGAAATCAAAGGGGCAAATCCGTTTATGCCAAACCTTCGGGTTCAAATCCCCGTTGATAACCAGGAGGATGCCGTTCGATATTCTTTATGGCAAGCCACCAACGATCAATATTTTCAGGCAGTACAACGCTTTACCCAGGTAAAGGGAAATATGGCTGTAAACGCACCCACTGAAGATAAATCGCCTGATTTTATAACCGGAACAGCAGTACAATATTTCGAACCACCGCTGAAAATGATACTGGACAAAAAAGCAGAGGAAAATCTGAAAAATAAAATACGGCTTTATTCAAAGGCATTTGCCGAAAGCAAAGCGATATCCAATTCTTTTGTTAGGCTGACCATGGTAAACGGACGCGATTATTTCGTTTCTTCCGAAGGGTCGAAAATTGCAGAGAACCATCCGCACATTAATCTTTCCGTTTCAGGAAATGTGTTGGCCGACGATGGAATGGAACTGCCGCTGTATAAAAACTATTATGCCACCGACCTGAAAAATCTGCCAAAAGATGAAACGGTACTGACCGATATCAAAGAATTGATAAGTACCCTCGAAAAGTTGAAAACCGCGCCCGTGGTTGACCCGTACAGCGGGCCTGCATTGTTATCGGGCGAAGCAACCGGCGTATTTTTTCACGAAATTTTTGGCCACCGCGTTGAGGCTGCCCGTATGAAAAGCGAAAACGATGCCCAAACCTTTAAAAACAAAGTGGGGCAACTGGTACTGAATAAAAATCTGTCGGTAACCTTCGACCCGACAATCGCTGAGTACAAAGGGTTTAAACTCTCAGGATCATACGATTACGACGATGAAGGAGTGAAAGGACAGCGTGTAAATGTGGTTTCAAACGGGGTATTGACTGACTTCCTCACCAACCGCACACCCATTCAGGGTTTTGCCAAATCGAACGGGCACGGCCGCGCACAACCCGGAAGGCAGCCGGTAACCAGGCAATCGAACCTGATTGTTGAATCGGAACAATTGTTTACCGAAGCCGAATTGCGCACACAATTTATTGATGAGCTGAAAAAGCAAAATCTTGAATTTGGGTTCTTCTTTAAAGCAGTATCGGGTGGGTTCACCAATACAAACCGCATTCAGCCCAACGCGTTTAATGTTACACCCCTCGAAGTATATAAAATTTACGCTGATGACAAACCCGACGAACTGGTTCGGGGAATCAACCTGGTGGGAACTCCGCTGGCCATGTTTTCCGAAATTGAAGCGGTGGGCGGCGAATCCGGACTTTTTAACGGAACCTGCGGGGCTGAATCGGGCGGTGTGCCGGTTTCGAGCGTGTGCCCCATGATGTTTGTGAAAAAAATCGAGATTCAGAAAAAACAAAAATCTGCCAACACAAAACCAATTTTAGACAGACCTTTTTAATTTACAACCTGTTTTACCCAAAAATGAACAAAATGAAAAATTCAATCATAACTATTCTTCTCTTTTCATTGCTTGCCGGAACCTCAATTACTGCGCAGGAAACCAGCAAAATCATCCATCAGGCCATGGAGCAGGAAATCTCGCGAAACCTGAAAAACCTTCACCTCGAAGGGATGAAAGAACCGTTCTACATTGGATTGAACGTGGTGGATATTCATATTTTTTCGCTGCATTCCTCGCTGGGTTCGGTTATAAGACTGAGCGAAACACCCAACCGTTTGATTTGCAACAACCTGATTCTGGTTGGCGATTACAACAATAACAACCTGAATTATGCTGATCCAAAGGCTAATTCGTACTTTATGCGCACCTTCGGAATGCTTCCGCTTGACAATTCATCAACCGAATTACAACGAAAATTGTGGTTGAATTTCGACAAAGCGTATAAACTTTCGGCTGAAATTTACGAATCGAAACAATCGGCCCTGAAAAGCAAAACCCAGGACGAAGACATTGCCGGCCTTCCCGATTTCACTGCCAGCGAAAAGGTATTGGTTGAATTACCCGAAAATTCTTTGGATTTCGACAAGCAAAAGCTTGCGCAATATGCAAATCAGATTTCAGCCGCTTTTAAATCGTGCAAATCGCTCTCCACCTCATGGGTTCGGATTAATGGATACAAAGCCAATATTTATTACTCAAACAGTGAAGGAACAAAGGCAAGTTACCCGGCTTCGATGCTTCGGATGGTAATTCACGCTGAAACACAAGCTGTCAACGGTGAAATCTTTGAATTGTACAAGGCTTATTACGCTTTAAGTGAAGTTGATTTCCCACCGGTTGAACAGGTTGTTAAGGATGCCGGAGAAATTTCTGAAACGCTTTTGGCGCTGAAAGATGCTCCTGTTTTCGACGATGTGTACACCGGGCCTGTACTTTTTGAAGGCCAGGCAGCAAGCGAAGCCATTCGGAAAACCATGTTTTACGCCAGAAATGAGAACCTAAGTGTATTACGCAAACAGGTTACGGGTAATTCGGGTGGAAACCCAGCCATCCAATACGGGATGTCGGCTGAAAACAGGATCGATAAAAAAGTGGCTCCCGAAGGTTTTTCTGTTTGGGCAAAACCTCAGTTGAAATCTTTTAATGACATTCCGTTGGTGGGTTACTATCCGATTGATATGGATGGAATTGTACCACAGGAAACCGGCCTGATTGAAAACGGGATGCTGAAAAATCTGCTTTGTGGCAGAACGCCAACCGGCAAAATCAAACAACCAAACGGGCATGTCAGGATGCCATTTTCAACTTTAAACCCGATGATTGTTCCGGGTGTGATTGAGGTTGATTACAAAGATGCTGTTTCGAATGAAGAATTAAAAAGGAAACTGATTGAAATGGCCAAAGAAGAGGGTCTTGAATATGCCTTGATTGTGCGTGAGATGACTTCAAACATGTCGGAATTAAGACGGGTTTACAAAGTTGATATAAACACTGGGGCGGAAACACTCGTTCGTTCGGCAGCTTTCAAAGGACTTACACTGAATGATCTTCGCAAGATTTCGGGGGCAGGCAACAAAAAAATTGTATTGAATACAGCCGCCGGCGAGGATATTCAGCATAAGATGGATTTTATAAATGGCTGTCCCGCCTCATTTATTTCGCCTGAAGCCTTGCTGTTCCGTGAGATTGAAATCAGCAAAGCAAATAAACCCAATATGGCCAAATTGCCCGTGGTTAAAAACCCGTTGGAAATGTAAACTGTCGGACTTGGAAAGTCCGACTCCCGGGTGCGGCGGATTCCAATCCGCCGATATTAAATTGCGCGGTTGGAAACCGCGACACCCAGAGAATCAAATTTGTGAAGCTGAATCTTTATCCAGAAGCAAAATTGCATCCGGGTGATTTTGCAGAATTGATGCGGGAACCAAAGTGCTCACCTCGCTTTTCGCCGTATTTTTAACCGCTTCTGCTTTTCGCAGGTCGGGAACGGAACAAATAATATGTTTCGCTTTCATTATCTGTTTGATTGACATGCTGATGGCCTGTTTCGGAACGTCATCAAAAGTGGGGAACCACCCTTCTCCCAACTGTTGTTTCCGGCAATCATCGTCGAGATTGACCACAATGTAAGGTTCTTCGGTTTCAAAATCGGCAGGCGGGTCGTTAAATGCCAGGTGTCCGTTTTCTCCAATTCCCACAAAAGCCACATCAATTGGATTCCGGCTGATAATTTCGCCTAATCTTTTACACTCCTTTTCTGCTTCGTTGCCGTTTACATATTGAAATTCTTTTAGCGGAACTTTGCTTACAAACCTCTCTTTTAAATACTTGCGGAATGAAGCCGGGTGGTTTTCGTCAATCCCGATGTATTCATCGAGATGAAAACCCGTGACCACGCTCCAGTCGATTTCTTCCTTTATCAACGCTTCCAGCATTTCGAATTGCGATGCTCCCGTGGCAACAATAATATTGGCTTCTCCCCTTTCGGCAATGGCTGTTCTGATTAAAACAGCGCCTTTTTGCGCTGCCTGTTTGCCAAGTTCAAGTTTATTTACTGTTATAACAATTTTCATTTTTTTGATTTTTGGTTTCCTAAATAATAAATTTAAAACAGCTCTGTAATGGCATAATAAGTTGTCAGAAATGAAAAAAGAATGACGGCGACAACACCTAAATTCATTTTCCAGCCGGCAATGTATGTATTCATTAAATTTTTACGATTTAATAGAATTAAAATGGGTATGGCCACAGCAGGTAAAATACAAGCCTGAAAAGCCTGTGAAAAAATCATGAGTGCGGGTGGGCGTTGTTCCAGGAAAACCGAACCGAAAGCAAACAGCAGTCCGATTAAAATTAACCAGCGGTACAATGGTGTGTGCAAATTACGCGGTTTACCGGTGTAATCAGAAATCAGCCACGGGGCAATCAGCACAATTGGGAAAATGGTGGACAAACCAGCGCCGGTAATTCCAACAATTAAAACCAGTGCGGCAAGTTTTCCGCCAAGTGGTTCGAAAAGCGAAATCATTTCAACCGTATTTTCCAGTCGCAATCCCATCACATGCAGCGTGCCTGCCGAAACGGCCATGATAATTCCGCTTAAAAACAACATCATTGCCGCCGAAACAAAAGCATCTTTTTTCTCGGCTTTCAGGTTATCGATGCCCCACCCTTTTTCGGCCACAACGGTACTCCGCATAATAAAAACCGCTGCCGAACAGGTTGTTCCAGCCATTGCAGCAATCAAACCCAATGCGCCGGGATGGTTGGGAACCGAAGGAACCATTCCACGGATGATTTCCATAAAATTGGGTTTCAGCATAAAAAACACCACGATAAAACTGACTCCCATCAGGATGACAAAAACAGTGAGTACCTTTTCGAATTGTTTGTAGCGGCCATACCAAAGTAAAAGGTACATTAAAACCGAGAATCCCAGTATAATCCAGAATTTATAAATAACGATTCCTCCTGTAACGATTTTTATTCCCTCCTGAACCAGGTCGGCCACAATTCCCATTACACCAATGAGCGCGAGCAACTCGCCAATAATCAGGGCAATCAGAATGTAAAGCGCTAAAATCCAGCCGAATTTGAATTCAGATTTGATGTTATTCAAAGCAGTTTTTCCGGTTACGAGAGTTACTTTTCCATAAGCCACCATCAGAACAAACGTAAAAACGCACGATAAAAACAGCGCCCAAAACAACGACATTCCATACTCGGCTCCAGATTTTGCCATGGTAGTAACACTGCCGGTACCGATGTTGTAGCCGATAAGGAACAGGCCGGGGCCAACGGCAGCAAGGGCAATTGTTAGCTTTTTCAACGATTTAATTTTCATAGAATTTATTGAAATTTACCAGAATAAGAAAATAATCAATATCGAATTTTCAATAACCAATTTTTATTTGGGAAGTTTGGATTTTGCTGTTTGACTGCTTTTAGCAAAAATCGCAATTAACTCTTCATTTTCTGATAGTACGGGTGAAACAATTTGTGCCTCAACTAACGGCTTTCTGATTATTATTTTCAGGCAAACTCTTGTTTCTCGCAACTCTTTCAATACTACCTGAATTTTATGAATAAAATCCTTTTGAGATTCAACAGATTGAACTTCGCCATAATTCAGTGCTGGAGAAGTGCCACTTCTGATTAATTGTCCGGCAAGGTGATTTGCAAGCCGGGTATTTGGCAAAATTTCAATAATTTGATCAATTTTCAGCACAAAATCAATCAGTCTCTCTTCCAAGTCATAAGTTCTCTTATTCATAATACTGTTTTTAATTGTTAATGATTTTAGAATTACAAATTTGATTATTTTTCAAATTGAACATTCTTTATTGAATATTCGATATTGGATATTTTATTTTGAGTACACCAGCTCCCCCTTCACAAAAGTCTTCTGAACTTGCACCTCAAAATCCTCGAGCGTAAAAACCACCAAATCGGCTCGTTTGCCAACTTCCAAAACACCACGGTCGCCGAGGTTATAAAGTTTTGCCGGATTTGTACTTGCCATTTGAATAGCATCTGTTAGTGAGCAGCCGGTAACTTTCATTACATAACCTACTCCTTTTGTGATTGGCGATGCAGAACCATACAAAACCTGCTGTGCCGGGTAATGCAGTTTTCCTTCGGGAGTCAGTTCGATAGTTTCGCCGGTTTGGGTTTTGTACTGGCCGGGAGGAAGGGCAGCGTAACTGGTTACATCGGAAGTAATTATAGTTTTATCAACACCTTTTACCTTGTAAAAAGTCTGGATTTCTTCAGGCAACAAATGAAATCCGTCGCAGATGATACTAATCATTAAATCGTCGTTTGCCAATTGCGACCAGAATGGGTTATAATGCCGGTTAATCATGTTGGCACAACCGTTTCCGAGGTGGGTTGAAATGCGGGCGCCATTCTCAACCGCCAAATCGAGTTGTTCTTTATTGGCATTGTGGTGGCCGACCGCAACCACGATTCCTTTTTCTTTGCATTTTTTGATGAAATCCTGAGCGCCTTCCATTTCGGGTGACACAGTAACCTGCAAAATATTTTCACCCGAAGCAGTGTACATTTCCATAAATTCCTGCCAGTCGGGCAGCCGCACAAATTGTTTTGGATGAGCGCCTCTGAAACCATCTTCAGGATTAATGTACGGTCCTTCCAAATGAAATCCGGGGATTGAACCCAGTAATTTTTCATCGTTAACCGCATTGGCAAGCAGTTTGAAATTTGTTATTAAAACTTCCTGGCTGTTTGTTGTAAGTGTTGGTAAATAGGTAGTTACACCAAATTTCCAAAGTTCGCGGGTGGCCTTTTCAATTCCTTCGCTGGTTAAATCGCTTTCGCCAAAAGCAAACGAAACGCCTGCAAAACCATTTACCTGGTTGTCGAAAAAACCAGGTGCAATGTAGGTTTTGCTGTTTTCGTCCTGCAGTTTTTTGATTTCTTTTACAGAGGCAATTTTCCCGTTTTCGATTTTTACCTGAATTGGTTTTCCGGTGGCATAATGCAGGCCTTCAACGGTTTGCTGAGCGTGTACATTTGAAAAAATCATCATAAAAAAGATAAAGATAAAAAAGCCGGTTTGTAATTTTTGTTTCATTTTTTTGGATTTATTAATGGCTAAAGCCGGTTGTTTCATTTCGTTTATATCACCAGACTAAAGTCTGGTGCTGGTTTTTATTCAGTTTTAAATATTCCACTCCGGTCCATTTTTCAGTTTCAGCCGATTTTTCGAGGGCTTCCAAAACACAAACACCATTTAAAATGCTTTGATGGGAGCGGGGTTCCTTTCCGGTGCGGAACATTTCAACCATATCTGTATAATTTTTAGGCGGATCGGTTTCTTCCACCCGTGATTTTAATTCAACCAATTTATTGCCTGTTTCGACATAAGTTTCCCAGCCATACGCCTTTTCTTTGAAAATTAAGGTGGCAAATAATCCCGAATAAAATTTAAGACTTGCATTACCGTATTTTCCGTTACGCGTAACCTTAACTTCATGAATATCTTCACCAAACATAAACATCAGCGGTTCTACAATATGAACGCCGTAAAAGAAAATTCCGCCATATTGTGAGTCCAAATCGGCTGTGCCGGTGCGAATTACCTGACTGATTTTACCCATCGCTTTAATTTGTTCAATCATGTCGAAAGTTGCCGCACTTTGCGCAATTGAACTGTACGAAGTAACCGGAGTACCCATCTTTTTTGCCAGTTGCAGGAATTCTTTTCCCTCAGTGGCACGGTAGCAAAATGGTTTATCGATAAAAGTAGGAATGCCTTCCTTGATAAAAGGAATTGCCGGTACGAGATGAAATTTCGGATGCCGGTGATCCACAATTAACGCATCAACTTTCCCCAGCATTTCGCTTGGGTCTTTTACCTGGTTTGGAATGTTGCCTTTTTCCATTGCCGATTTGGCAAAAGCATCGGTTTCGCCCCAAACATATTTTACTTCAACTCCGGGAAATTTTTTGTCGATATTGAATAGTTTACCAAATCCTGCGGTGTGCGAGTTTTCGGCGCCGATTATTCCAATGCGGATTGGTTTTTCGGCTGAAATGAAAGAGGCCAGAATATTTGGTGCAACAAAGGAAGCGGTGATTCCAGCTCCTGCTGTTTTAATAAAATTTATTCTATCCATTTTTGAAAATTTTTTTACCGTGTTTTTTACGAATTGTCGATAAACACCCTTCGACTCCGCTCAGGGTGACTGTCCCTAAAACTCTTCGACTACGCTCAGAGTGACTGTCACAGTGAGCGTAGTCGAACTGTGCGTAAGTATTATGATAAAATTCTATAATTTCATTTCCCAACCTTTTTCGTACTCGCGCGACCATAGTTTTTGCGCATCCTTGTCACCAATAATGTGACCGTTTTCAGGATTGATTTCAAGCGAATGTCCCATCCGTTGCGCAATGTTTCCGAGTTGAACCAGCAAAGTGCTTTTGTGCCCCGAATCGATATCTGATTTCAATGATTCGCCATTATAAATATTACTGAAAAGATTGCGAATGTGCAGTGCATCCAAATGTCCTGCCGGATTGGCGGCATCCCGCGGGTCGATTTCTTTGGAGTCTTTTACTTCCTTTACCAGTTTATTTTTCAAATCGTAAACTTTGTATTCGTTTCCGCCCGAAATAACCACGGAGCCTGTTTCTCCATAAAATTCAACACCTACCGAACTGCCTTCAATGTGCCTCCCGTTACAACTCCGGCCCTCCCAGGTCATCGAAACATTTTCCTTAAAATCGAGATTAATTACCTGCGTATCGGGTGTTTCCCAATCGTCTTTAAAATGAAAGCGGCCACCGTTCGAGCTTACTTTTACCGGATAATCAACTCCAAGTCCCCAACGAAGCAGGTCGATCATGTGGGTTCCGTTGTTGAGTGCCTCGCCGGTTCCCCAGTGCCAGAACCAGTGCCAGTTGTAATGAACAATATTGTCTTTGTATGCTTTTCGCGGCGCCGGGCCCTGCCACAGTTCCCAGTTTAAACCTGCCGGAACGTGAACTTCCTTTCCGATTCCAATGGACTCACGATTATTGGTGTACCAGCCTTTTCCAAAATACGGGCGACCGATAATCCCGGTTTTTAACTCTTCAATGGCTTGAATTACGTTTGGCCACGAACGACGCTGGTTTCCCATTTGAACCGACTTTTTATAACGGGCAGTTGCTTCAACCAACATTTCGCCTTCGCGAGGGTTGTGACTACATGGTTTTTCGAGATAAACATGTTTACCTGCCTGCAAAGCGAGCAAAGCTGCCGGGGCATGCCAGTGATCGGGTGTGGCAATTACCATCAAATCAACATCTTTACTTTCGAGCGATTTGCGAAAATCGGCAAAAGCCTGCGGTTTTATTTCCTGAACTTTTTGCACTGCCGAAACGCACTTTTCCATCACCCGCGAATCGACATCGCAAATGTGAATTACATCACACTCTTTTTGATATGCAAAATTTTGTGCCAGCGCATTTCCCCGGGAGTTGACGCCCATAACCGAAGCACGGATTTTTTCGTTTGCGCCAACAATACGGCGGTAACTTTCGGCGCTGAAACCGGGTAAAATTCCACCTATCATTAAAACCGCAGAACCTGCGGTTGCCTTCTTAATAAAATCGCGTCGCGAATTGATATTTTTCATTCAAACAGATTTATTGGTTTAATAAAGCCGCTTAAATTACTAAAATATTTTATCCGGTTATAAAATCGAGCACATTACTTGTACCTGTTGATTTGCCTGCTTTGTAAAACTCGGTAAATCCGCATTTTGAACAAGATACAGCATGAAACTTTCGGTTTTGAATATTAAAATACCGTGTAAATCCTGAGCCGGTTGTTCTGATCTGATCGATGTCTGCCTTGCGGTTTCCGCATTTCGGGCAGGTGTAACTTTTTTGGTTCATTGTTTATTCTGATTTTGTTGTAGTTTGATAAATATAAATAGGTTCACCTTTCGTTATAAAAACTATTGTAAATTTTCTTCTTCAAGACCCTGTTTTAGTCGTTTTGCATTTTTTAAAGCGTTATTAATAATCCACTCCAACTGTCCGTTAGCGCTCCGGAAATCATCGGCAGCCCACTTTTCAACCGCATCCATCATTTCCTGGTTTATCCGAAGTACAAATGATTTTTTCTTAGCCATTTTTAATAAATAGAACCAGTATTAACCACGGGGGTTACATCTTTATCTCCGCAAAGCACAACCATCAGATTACTGACCATTGTTGCCTTTTTCTCCTCATCCAAATCAACTATTTTTTTCTGGCTGAGTTGTTCCAAAGCCATTTCCACCATACTTACTGCGCCTTCCACAATTTTGAAGCGGGCGGCTACAATTGCCGTTGCCTGCTGGCGTTTCAACATAGCCTGGGCAATTTCCTGGGCATAAGCAATGTGGTTAATGCGGGCTTCTATCACTTCAATACCAGCAATATCAAGGCGTTCAATTATTTCTCGTTCAAGTTCGTTATTCACTTCCTCGGTACCATCGCGCAATGTAACTTTTGCCGATTCATCTTCAATATTATCATAAGGATATAAACCGGCCAGTTTTCGCAGGGCAGCTTCACTTTGAACTACAACAAAATGTTCGAATTCATCGACACCAAACGCAGCTTTATACGTTTCCTGTACCCGCCAAACCAAAACAAGCCCAATCATAATCGGGTTGCCCAGTTTGTCGTTTACTTTTATGGTTTCACTGTCGAAATTCCTTGCCCTCAGCGAAATCTTTTTCCTGACAAAAAACGGGTTTGCCCAGTAAAAACCGTTGGATTTAATGGTTCCCGAGTAAGCTCCAAACAAAACCATTACACAACTCTGATTTGGATCGACAACGGTAAAACCAATCGCAATCAGAATAAAAGCAACAATCAGAATTGCCGAAGGAATAAACATCCCCCTCATAAAACCAAATACGATTATTGCCAGTAAAATCAGTTCCAGGAAAAGGAACATGTAACCCGAAAATCCTTTGTATTGTTTTTCCATGACATTAAATTTAAGTTATTTTGATATCATTTTAATATCACAAATCTAAAATATTAATTTCAATAAACAATACGTTGAAGTTATTTTTCTATTCAAAAAAAAATTGCAAAAAAATGTTACATAAACAAAATTCATACTTTTGGGTTTATTTCACAAAACAAATAACTATGAATTTTATCAAGGAGCCTTTAAGCAATTTTATCAAATTAGAAACATCGGGCAGCATTATTCTTTTTCTTGCCACAATTTCTGCGCTTGTTATTGCAAACAGCCCACTCAGCCAGAGTTATCTTGATTTTTGGAATAATTATATTACTATCAGTCTTCCCGGGTTTGAATTATCTAAACCGGTTTTAAAATGGATAAATGACGGATTAATGGCCGTTTTTTTCTTTTTAATCGGACTTGAAATAAAACGTGAAATCGTTTCCGGAGAGCTAAGTGATTTCAAAAAAGCTTCTTTGCCCATTTTGGCGGCTATTGGAGGAATGTTGTTCCCTGCGTTGATTTTTACGGTTTTGAATTATGGTGAACCAGGCTCAAATGGCTGGGGAATTTCAATT
>Ga0100400_1001151_pt1 | contig 18914 bp, 16 predicted proteins | sample CryGeymeta201524_FD_80420 | JGI IMG/M metagenome (GOLD analysis project Ga0100400, IMG submission 80420) | Groundwater microbial communities from Crystal Geyser aquifers in Utah, USA - Crystal Geyser metaG 2015-24 | ecosystem: Environmental > Aquatic > Deep subsurface > Groundwater | place: USA... | reverse complement strand
GATGAGTATGAGGCGCACATCAAGGAGAAAAGGTGCCCGGCTCTTTCCTGCAAGGAACTGATCGCATACCATATTGACCCGAATCGGTGTCGGGCCTGCATGATATGCCTCAGGCAATGCCCTGCCGGGGCGATTGTTGGCGGCAAAGACCGGATCCATGTCATTGACCAGGGAAAATGCACAAAGTGCGGAACTTGCTTCGAAGTTTGTCCCCCTCGCTTTGGTGCGGTGAAGAAGATTTCCGGCGAGCCTGTGCCGCCTCCTATCCCTGAAGAAGAAAGAATTATAATCAGAGAGAGCAAAGAAAAATGAGTGAAATTGTTTTACAGATTGATGGAAAAGAAGTTGGAGCCGAGGAAGGGATGACCCTTTTAGAGGCAGCACGAAGTGCAGGAATAGCGATTCCGACCCTTTGTCACCACGAGAAATTAGAACCCTATGGGGGGTGCCGTCTTTGTATAGTAGAATTAGAAAGTCGCGGCTGGACAAAACTCGTTGTGGCCTGCATTTACCCGGTAGAAAATAATTTAATCGTAAGAACCAGATCCGGGAAGGTGGATCAAATTCGCAAAATGATTCTGGAGCTGTTGCTGGCCCATGCTCCGGATGCTATCGCGTTGCAGGATTTGGCCAAAGAGTATGGAGCAGACAAAGATCGTTTTGAAAAAGAGGCCTCGTTTTGCATTCATTGTGGGCTGTGTGTAAGATACTGCTCTGAGGTCAAGAAGAAGAACGCGATTGGATTCGTTGACAGAGGAACAAGGCGGGAGATCAGTTTCATTCCGGAGATAGCATCGAAGGAATGCTGGAACTGCAAAGAATGTTTTCCGCTTTGCCCTACAGAGGCACTACAGGCAGCTTTCGTTTTAACCAAAGCGCTAATTTCTCCCCCACACCCAGGCCCAGAGCCGCGAGGATGAGTTCGAACGGGGCGCGGGGATCTGATTCCCCCGCCGGCAGCCATCAACCCGGCACGACCTGCTTCACGGCAGGCAACTGCTGTAGCTGGCCGAGGACGACGCTCCGGATTCGGGTCGGGTCAACAGAAAGTAAGCATCGGGACAACTTTCGGGCTTTTTCCAGGCCGCCGGGGAGATCGACTTTGTTGATCAAAGGGACAATCCGCGCGCCGGCGGGGCCGCTTTTGATCCATTCCACCACCAGGCGGACGATCGCATCTTCCGTGACCGTGCTTCCAATAGGCAGATTGAGGAGACGGGAGGCGATGGCCGAACGAAAGACCATTCCCTCATCGAGGGGGCAGCCCATTCCATCGATTCCGATGACCGGCACGAGCAAGGTCGTATTTTCCGGTATCACCGGTTCTCCGCAACGCGGGGCCTTCAATGGCCGGCCGGCGGCGCCGTCGGCTTCAATGACGATTGCGGAGACCCCATCCATGGAGAAGATCTCATCCGCCCATTCGGGAAAGATCCCTTCCAGCTTGCCGTTGGGCAGTCTCTCCCTGGCGATCAGAAGAGATCGATGACGATTCAGATTTTCCGCCAACCATTTTTTGATGTCGTCCAGTTCATTGGAAAGGAATTGAAGAAGGAAAGAGGAGGGCGCCGGTTCCAGAATTTTCGTGGTTGTGGTCAGGATGACCCCGCATCCAAGTGCCGAGAGTTCCCGGCCCAAGGCGTACAGAAGGGTGGTCTTCCCGCCCCCGCCCACAAGGCTGATCGATTCCCGTTTTCCGATGGAAAAGGTCTCTCTCAGGGTCATCATCCGCGGCCCCGCCCGCTTCATATATTTCTGATACTCTTCCGGCGTATCGATATCCTTCAGGATCTCATCCTGATCCACTTCAATCTCCAATATATCCTCGGGGTGATTCACCAGGATCTGACGGGCTCCCACGTCCCCCTTCAGTTGAAGGGCCTCCTGAAGATACCGGACGCCGATCAGGACCGGATGCCCCCGCAAGCCCCGGTAAACGGGTCGGACGATGCCTCGCCTTGGATCGGCCCGCTGAAACGCACGGATCATCTGGTTCATGATCTCCGGGCCGATGCCGGGCTGGTCCGCCAAGAGAACCAGAAAGGCCTCGCTTGTCGGATCCATCGCCAGCAAACCCTGCCGCAACGAAGAGGCCATCCCTTGTTTATAATCCGGGTTGATCACGATCTTGATTTGGCGTTCCGTCAAACCCTTTCTGATCGCTTCCGCTTCATGCCCCAGGACCAAAATGATCTCGTCCGCATTGGAGCGGATGAGATTTTCCAGAACGTGCCGCAGCAGGGTCTTCCCCTGCCATTCCAGGAGCTGCTTGGGCCGGCCCATGCGCCTGGATTCACCTGCGGCAAGTACAATTGCTGAGATCATGACGACATGTCCCCGGGGAGAGAGGGTACCTTTCATGGCGCCCCTGGCTCTGCGCTACCATCCATGACGAAGCCGCCGGCGAGCAAAAAATGGTTCGCGCCTCTTAAGGATCGATGATTCTCCGCAGCCTGCTCAAGGGGAGCTTCAATCGGGTCAGCCCGCGCAAGGTTTCCCCGCGACTTGCCGCGGGGAAAGCGGTTCCCGCCGCACCTGGATCATCTGGCCGACGATGGCGACCGCGATCTCCTCCGGCGTCAGCGCCCCGATCTCCAGGCCAATGGGCGCAAAGACGCGCTGCAGCCGTTCCCGGGCGACGCCTTTCTTCTCCAGGTTCTGATAAACGGTCCGGATCTTCTTCCCGCTGCCGATCATGCCGATGTACCTGGCCTCTGTGGTGATCGCCCACTCCAGGACCTCCTGGTCGCCGGCATGTCCCCTTGTCACGATGACCAGATAACTGGAGCGGTTCACCTTCAATTGGGGAAAAGCAACGGAGAACTTCTCGGCGATCACCTGCTTGGCTTCCGGGAAGCGCTCCGGGCTTGCAAACTCGGCCCGGTCATCGATGACCGCAACCTGGAAACCCGCCATGGCGCTTATCTTCGACACGAAAAGAGATATATGGCCGCCGCCGAAGATGAAGACCGTGGGGGTGGGAATGATCGGCTCGATATAGATATCCAAAACCCCTCCGCAGATCATCCCGGCGCCGGTCGCTTCCGTTCCCGTGAGGTCATGGTGGAATATGCGCGGTTTTTCTTCCCGAATGACTTTGACGGCATCCTCAATGACCTGTCCCTCCAGGCAGCCGCCTCCAATGGTCCCGAAGATGGTCCCATCCTCGCGGACGACCATTTTGGCGCCGGTTTCCCGGGGGGTGGAGCCCTCGGCGCCGATGATGGTAGCCACCGCTGCGCTCCCGCCCTCGGCTTTGAGCTTCACAATTTCCTCGTAAAGATCCGCCATCGTTGCCGCCTCCGATCAAACAGGATGAGCTCGTAATAAGTCGTCATACCCGCGAAAGCGGGTATCCAGCCCTTACAAGACCTTCTAAAGATTCCCGCTCCCCGCATGCGCGGGGACAAGCCTCGCGGAAGTGACAAGGTGGGGTGTTTTTCAAAACTCTCATTGATTGTACTTCCTCATGACGGCTTCCAGAACGCCGCCGGCGATGGCGCGGGCCTTCTCGGAGACGGTCAGGCAATTTTCCGGCGCCGCATGCGCATCGACGTCCCCCACCTTCATGTTCGGCTTCGCCGTAAGACCGTCGTGCAGGATTCCCCGCAAAACGCCGGAGATCCTCGTTTCCAGGGGGACGCCGCCCACCTTCGCCACGACCTCCCCTTTCGCGACCCGGTCTCCGATTTTCTTCATTCCCTGAAATCGTCCGCCGGCCGGAGCCCGCAGAACCCTTTCCCAGGTATGCCCGCCGACATCTCCGGGGATGCCCGTATCCGGCTCCGCCTCGCCCTCTTCAATCACCCTTCCCAGGCGATGCCCGCGGTTTGTCTCGATGACAACGTGCACATCCCTTCCGGCACAAAAACCGGGGCCCAGGCCGATAACCAAGGGGGCATCACTGAGGGCCGTGCCGGTATTTCTCTTGGCCAGGATCGCATCGATCAATACATCAGGCGACAGAACTTTCCGGATGGCGCACCCCGGGTCGATGAGGACCGGCGCCTCCCCGTTCTCCCAGCAGCGCTGGATTTCTTCTTTGCCGGAGACCCGCCTCCCGACCAACCCCTCGACCTCGGTTCGCCCTGCGAAAACGGCTTCGCAGAAGGAGACTCCCCGGCGTACAGCCAGCGGTTCAGGGATTTCCGTGATGCAGACCCGGAAGCCCGAGCGGACCAACCGCAGAACAACGCCCGAGGCCATTTCGCCTCCGCCTTTGATCAGGATGATGAGATCCTTCAACCGCTTCTCTATCAAGGATCAGCCGCCTTTCCCGAACGGGCAAACCGGGTATCGACAGACCGGGCACCGTAAGCAGAGGCCGCCGTGGCCTAAAAGCGCAATATCTTCGGCGGAAACCGGATCATCGGCCAGAACCCGGGGCAGAAAAACATCGAGAGCCGTAACCGGGTCATGGACCACGCAGGCCGGCGCCCCGAGAATCACCGTTTCCCCCAGGCGGGCATAGGCGAACATGGCGCCCGGCAGCACAGGGGTTCCATAGAAGACAACCTCTGCTCCGGACTGGCGGATTCCCGCAAGGGTCACATCATCGGGGTCCACCGAGAGACCGCCGGTCGTCACGATCACCTGGCAGCCGGCCTTCTTCATTCTGCCGATCTCTGCCGCAATCATGGAAGGGTCATCGGCGACGACCGCCGTCCTTGTCACCTTCGACCCCAGAGCTTCTGCCTTGCCCTTGACGATGTCGGCAGATCGGTCCTGGATTCGCCCTTCAAGGATCTCGCTGCCCGTAACGAGGACGCCCATCCTCTTGGCGCGGATGGGAAGGAGCTCGATGACCGGCCCCATGCGGCGGCCGATCTCCTCCACCCTGGCGATTTTGGTCTCCCGGATCAGAAGGGGGATGATCCGTGTGCCGGCGACGACGTCGCCGGTGCGCACGATGGAGTGGTTATGGCGTGTGGAGAGAATGGCGCCTCCAACCTTGTTGATCTTTCTCAGGGCGCCAACCTTGATCTTCAGCAGGCCGAAGGTTTTGGCGATGAAGTCCACCTTTCCTTCGTGCGGTGCGGACAGCTTCAGGTTTCTGCCGGCAACGGCCCGGGCCATGCGCCTCGCCGCATCCTCCTCATGCACCTCCCCGGGGCGGAGGGTAAGCACATAAACCTCTTTCTTGCCCATATCCAGCAACTTGGGGAGATCGCTCTTGCGGACGGCGTGCCCGCGCCTGAATCCGACCCCTTTGAATTTCCCGGGGATGATCTGGGTGTGGTCATGGGCCAGTTTCAGCCCCACCGCGTTTTCCACCTTGATCTTTTTCAGCATGACCTTCTTCTGCGTGGAAAGCGGCTTAAATCCCTGCCTACCCACACCGTGTCGCGGGCCGGTCCCGCTTACTCGAGGAAGCACTCGCAGGCCATCGGATCCCAGATGTCTTCGCCGTTGGCCTTGCGCTTCTCGCGCAGGGCGGCCCACACTTTCTCTGGCGTGAGCGGCAAGCTGTTGACCGAGATTCCCATGGCGTCGAAGATGGCGTTGCGGAAGCAGCCCATCGTGGGGAGGGTCGCGCCCTCGCCCACTTCCTTCACGCCCCAGGGGCCGGCGATCTCGTAGCTCGGCACAAGTGACGAGTGTATCCGGGGCATGTCGAGAGCGGTGGGCAGACGATACTCGCCCAGGGTCGGGTTCTGGATCTTGCCTTTGGCGTCGAAACGGACTTCTTCCCAGATGGATTCGCCCATCCCCATGTACAGGGCCCCATGCACCTGGGCATGCAGCAGGGCGGGGTTGATCACCTGGCCGCAGTCGTGAACATCCCACACGTCAAGCACGGCGACCTCGCCCGTCTCCTCGTCGATCTCCACCTCGGAGACCTGGGCCGCGAAGCTATACGCCGGCGACGTTCCCACCGGTGCGCCCTTGTGCTTGCCGCCAAGCTTGGGCGGCGCATACGAGCCCCGACCCATCAGAGGGCCCTTCTGCACGAAGAACGTGCGGGCCGCCTCTTCAAAGGTGAGAGTGATCTCCGGGTTGTCTTTCGCGGAGATCCTGCCCAAGCGCACGCTGAGCCGTTCAGGTGGAAGATCGACCATCTCGCCTGCCATCTCGAGGAGCTGCTTCCTGACTTCGTCTCCGGCCTCTTTCACGGCTGCCCCCGACATGAGGGTCTGCCGGCTCGCGTAGGCGCCGAAGTCGTGGGGAGTGGTCTCGGTGTCAGCGGCCACGATCTTCATCTGCTCATAGGTATAGCCCATGGCTTCGGCGGCCATCTGGCAGAGCACGGTGTCGGAGCCCTGGCCGATATCCGTGGCCCCCGTGTAGAGGGTGGCGGCGGTGCCGTCTTCAGCTACTTTGATCATGGCGGCGGCATGAGGCAGGTCGGTGCGGTAGATGGGGTAGCCGGCGCCGGACACGAAACTCCCGGTGGCAACGCCGATGCCGCGGCCGGCGGGCAGCTTGCCTTTCTTGTCCGCCCAGCCCGAGATATCCCGAGCCTGTTCGAGGCAGGCCACCATCTCGCACGAGTTCACGACAAACTCGTTCGGGGTGATGGTGTTGGGTTTGCGCGCGTTGCGCAGGCGGATCTCCAGCGGATCGATGTCGAGGTCTTTCGCGATGTTGTCCAGGTGGGCTTCGAAGGCGTACCGAGGTTGCGGCGCGCCGTGCCCTCGCTGGGCCCCGCAGGCCGGCAGGTTGGTATAGACCCGGTTCATGTCAAAACGGTAGTTCTCGAAGTCGTAGGTGAGGGTGAGCATGGCCCCGGCGTAGTAGGCAGTGGCGATGCCCAGACTGGTGTAGGCGCCGCCGTCCATGATGAAGTCGGCGTGCACGCCCAGGATGCGGCCGTCGGCGTTGACGCCGGTGGTGAGCTTCATGTATTGTCGGTGCCGGCCTCGGTTGTGGGCGAACATCTCGGCCCGGTCGTAGAACATCTTGACGGGGCGCCCGGTCAGGCGGGCAAGCACCGCCCCGGCAAACTCGAGACCGGTGGGCTCCAACTTGCCGCCGAAACCGCCGCCCACATACGTTTTGATGACGCGCACGTCGCCCATGGGCAGCCCAAACTCGCGGGCGATGTAATACTGAAAGTAATGGGGCGATTGGGTGCTCGAGTAAACGGTGAGCTTGCCGCCCTGCCAGATGGAGGTAGCGGTGTGCGGCTCCATGGGCGCCTGATAGGTGCGGTTGCCCACGAACATGTCGGTGCGGACGTAGTCGGCTTGGCGAAACGCCTCGTCCACGTCGCCGAAGTTCTGGTGGATCTCGGTGTTCTTGTTCAGCGGATACTCGGGGTGGATCTGGGGTGCGTCTTCGTCCATGGCGTGCAGCGGGTCAAGGACGGCAGGCAGCACCTCGTACTCCACCTTGATCGCCTTGAGGGCTTTGTAGCAGGTCTCCTCGTCGATGCAGGCGACCGCGGCCACTTTGTCGCCCACGAACTTGACCGTTTCGATGCAGAAGATGTTCTCGTCCCAGCGTGCCGGAGAGATGCCGTACTTGAGGGTGGGCACATCTTTATGGGTAATCACCGCTTTCACCCCGGGGATTTTCTCGGCTTCGGACGTGTCGATGGAGAGGATGCGCGCGTGGGCGTGCGGGCTGGTGAGGATCTTGCCATAGAGCATGTTGGGGAACTTCAGATCGGCCGTGTAGCGGGCCTGGCCGGTCACCTTCTCCCGGGCATCGATCTTGGGTTTGCTCTTGCCGATGACGGCGTAGTCCTTATCGGCCGGCTCCGGCAGTCCGGGGTGCGTGTAGGTTCGTGCGCTCGACTTCAGGCCTGCTGGAGTTGGCTGGCTCATGCCGTCACCTCCGCCGCGTCGAGGACGGCCTTCACGATATTCACGTAGCCCGTGCACCGGCAGAGGTTGCCGGCGATGGCCGCTCGCACTTCAGGCTCGGTGGGGTGAGGGTTTCGGGCAAGGAGCGCCTTGGCGGAGAGGATCATCCCAGGCGTGCAATAGCCGCACTGGATGGCGGCGTTGTCGATGAATGAGCGCTGCAGCCGATCGAGCTCTCCGTGCTGGGCTACGCCTTCGATGGTGATGATCTCGCAGCCGTCGGCCTCCAGGGCCAGCACCAGACAGGCATCGACAGGTTTGCCGTCCATAAGCACGGTGCACGAGCCGCAGTCGCCCAGCTCGCAACCCTTCTTGGTGCCGGTGAGGTCGAGTCCGTCGCGCAGCAGGTTCACGAGAAGCGTGTTCCCTTTGATCACGGGCGAGTATTCGTCGCCGTTCACGGTGAGGCTGATGATGTAGCGTTTGACGCCTTGTTTGTCTGCGATAGCTTGCACTGCGGCCTCCTATACGTGCCCCTGGGTGATTGCGCGCTTCAATGCCCTGCGGGTAAAGATCCGCACCAGGTCGCGCCGGTATTCGGCCGACCCCCGGATGTCGGAAATCGGCAGGCAGCATCCGACCGCTGTGCGGCCGGCCTGTTCGAGAAGATCGTTGGTCCAGGTCTTGCCGATAAGCACCTGTTCGGCCTGGATGGCCCGCGTCGGCACCTTATAGACGGCGCCCAGACAGATGCGGACGTCCCGCACCACGTTGCCGTCCATGGTGACCGCCGCCGCCACGCCCACGACCGCCAGCGCGCCTGACCGCCGCAGACCGAATTTGATGTAAGTGCTGCCCGTTGTCTTCTGTGGGGGGATCACCACCTCGGTCAGAATCTCGCGTTCCGGCTCGAGTGCGCAACGCGAAACTCCCGTGAAGAAACTCTCCACCGGCACGGTGCGGCTGCTGTTGGGGCCCGCCAGCGTGACATATGCCCCGAGAGCAATCAGGATCGGGGGCAGATCTGCCGACGGGATCGCGTTGACGAGGTTCCCGCCGATGGTCCCCCGGTTGCGGATCTGGTTGTTGGCCAGCTTATGCGCAGCCTCCGAGAGCGACAGGAAGCGCTCCTGCACCACCGCGGAGTTGCAGATCTCGTTGTGCGTGGCCAAGGCGCCGATGGCCAATCCCCGGTCAGCGTCCCAGCGGATCCGGCGAAGTTCGTGCAGGTTCTTCAGCGACACCAGGGCGGAGGGCGCCAGAAGTCCGCTTTTCATCTTCACCAGGATATCCGTGCCGCCGGCAAGAACCCTGGCGGACGGCCCGAGCTGCATGAGGAGGCCGGTTGCCTCCGTCAGGCTCTCGGGAGCGTAGTAGTCGAAATCGGGCAGATACATCGGCCCCCCTTGTCTGAAATACCCTGCGGCATGAGCGGAATTCCCCGGCGGCCGCTTGCAGCGGACCCCCGACGCCGATCCGGCCGCGGAATGAAATGGATAAAACAGTGCTTTTGCATGATGGGAATATATGAAGAAGGATCTTGTCTGTCAAGAGGATTTTTACCCACTTGTGAATTCGTCCCTCACCCTATCCATCCGCCCGACGCCCCTCCTCGTCCCGGACCTCGCGCCGCATTCGCAGGGGTAGTCATAATGGCCCAGGGCCGATGGTACCCCAGGCACGCTCAATAAGTTCGCTCCGGACGGGAGCAGCATTGGCAATCAGAGGAGCGAGTCGCTCGGTAATGTCCCGGTCGGTCATGCTCGCAACAAGACGCTCACGGGTATAAGTTGACAACGGATGTTCAAGAATGGAGGAAAGGGCGATGAACCATCGTCTAAGCTGTAACGTCCGAAGCATTTCGAACGCCGGTTGCGGATCGTATGAGTTCCTCCAGGCCGCCAGCCAAAGACGGTCGGTTAAATCCCTCGACCAGTGTTCGCTCGGGACCGGTCACCTCCAGCAGCATTCCCTGACGCTCGACCCGGCGCGTCCCGACCTGTTTGCCGGAGTCGGTCTGCATGGGAAGAGGAGAATCCAGAAAGCGAACGGCAAACCCATCCAGAAGAAGGGGACGGCGGCGCCTGGCAACATAAAGAGTGCACTGGTTCCACACAGAATAAGCCGCTCCAAGAAGCTCTAGGGCGCTGTGATGGGAAAAGACGCCATTAGGATGCATCGCCTTCGCTACCAGAAAAGGATCCGGACGGAAATTTTCAGCCGGAAGCGCCGGCGGGACGACGGCGTATACCTCCCGGGTCACGCGTTTCAACCGGCCTGTCTTGAGATGGTATTTGAGCCGATCCACGACACCCAGACGCCCCCCATCCGCTGCCAGTGCCGTGACGGCCTCATCAAGAGAAAATACCGGATGGCCGGCAAAAAAGTCTGCGCCCCTCAGTTGCTGTTTGGTGTTCATATGGGTAAATTTATCTCCTGTACAGCAGCAAAACGTCAACAGAGCAGAGGTAGATTAAGTTGACGTCTTGAGTCGCTATGGGTAGCAATTTTACCTGTTCATGCACGAAATGAAAACAATTAATTCCCCTGCTTGACAAAACAATCTCTGCTTCGCTGCAGATGCCGGCAACCATGCAGTGGTCCGGCCCAGCCTGTTTTCTTCCTTCTTCTGCCGGCGATGATCGCCCTGCCCCTTTCCGTCGTGCCCATGAAAGCTACCACCGGCACCTTTTTTTCTTTCATCGCGGCTTCGGATCCGGCCATCACAAATGATCCAGCGTGACGCCATCGCGGCAACATCATGGGCATCAGAATGTTCTTGGACTCACGGATCTACCTTGCTCAGGGCTTTGACTGCCTTCATATACGCATCGAACCCTCTCATGAAGATGTCGTTATGATTTGCACCCGGGATTTTGAGAAGCGTTTTACGTGGCGATGGACAGGCACTGTAGAGCGCCTGCGCTTCCGAAAAGGGGAAAAAATGGTCAAATTCTGCATGGATAATCAGGGTGGTCTTGTCCCAGGCCCGGATCTTTTCAAGGTTTCTGAAACCTTTTCCCTCACTGAAATCAATCTCCAAGGCGTTTACGCCAAGGAACTCCAGCAGCGTGCCGGTATTTGCAAAACTGCTCTCCAGAACCAGTCCGTTTATCCGGTTTTTGTGGCGGCTTATCAGTTCCAGCGCCGCGGCGCTGCCCAATGACCGGCCCATCACGATAAAAGCCCCTCCGTATCCGTTCTCTCCCAGCCATCCTTTTGTGAACTCAAAGATGACATGGCAGTCCCTCATCATGGCTGTGACCGTGGGCCTACCGGACGATCTGCCATAGCCCCTGTAATCCACCACCAGGAAATTCATGCCCATGCGATTGTAAACAGGCCCAAATTCATCATAGTCACTGGCGATTTCACCATTTCCGTGAAAGAAAAGGATATTCGGGGCCGATTTCTCTGTCATATGGAAACGCCCGCCCACCAGAATATTGCTCTCCACCGGGATCGACACGTCGATTGTGTTCGCAGCTCCTGCAATCGACCCATATTCGGGCCTTGGATGGAAAAGCCCCATGAGGATTTCAGGACGGTCCAGGTGGGAATAGTCGATATCAGATCTCTCTATCATTTTGACAAGTCCCTTTTATTGTAGTCAACAATCGAGGCTGATGCTTCTTTGTAGCAGATTACATATTTTGATCTCGCAAACCCTGGCCAAACAAGACCATTCTCGTCAACGTACAGAAACTCCTGCTCGCGAAGTAATCTCACAATGGCGTTTACCCGATCGTGGAGGCGATTAATGCTGGCCAGCATCCCTTCGAGATGAAGATCGATTCTCAGCCTTCCTCGATTTCTTTTTTCCCGAAGATGACGGCAGAGATAAATGCATCATGGGCGAGGTTGATCTCAAAGATGATATCATCAATCTCGGAAGCGATCGACGAGCCCCCTCACCCTATCCATCCGCCCGACGCCCCTCCTCGTCCCGGACCTCGCGCCGCAGCAGCTTACCCACTTTGGATTTGGGCAGCATGTCCCGGAACTCAATATACTGCGGAATCTTGTATGAGACAAGGGTCTGCCGGCACCACTTGATCAGATCGTAACCTGTGATGCCCTTGATATCCTCCTTCAAAACCACATAGGCCTTGATGCGTTCGCCCGCCAGTTTGTCCGGGATCCCGATGACGCACGCGCCGATGACGGCCGGATGTTCCTGGAGCACGGCTTCGATTTCGGAGGCGGACACACGATAGCCCTTGTGTTTGATGGTGTCCACGGTCCGATCCACAAAGAAGAAGTTGCCCGCCTCATCCATGGACATCACGTCGGCGGTGCGGTACCATGTAAGGCCGTCCATCTCAATGAATGCTTCGGCGGTTTCCTCCGGTTTGTTCAAATAACTTGTCACCATATGAGCGGAATGGACGATCAGCTCTCCGGGCTGGCCGGGTTCGACCGGCTTCAGCGTTGCCGGATCGATGATTCTCACTTTTTTACTGGCAACGGGACGACCCGCGCTCCGCGCAGGGTTGTCGTTTGTCACCGGGCACATCGTCACTCCGCCGCAGGTCTCGGTGGCCCCATAACCCTGATAGATGCAGCGTCCGAATTTCTCCCGCCACCGCTTGCTTACTTCGACCGGCAAAACGTCCCCGCCGCTGAACCAGAACAGTACCGAACTCAAATCATACTGCGCCAGGCGAACATGTTCCAAAATCATCCGGTACAGCATCGGCACGCCGATCATGCTTTTTACCTTGAAGCGTTGGATGGCGTCTAAGGCCGCATCCATGTTGATGCGCGGCAGAAGGATCAGTGTCCCGCCTACCAGGAGGGTGGCCAGGCCGGTTGTCTGGCCAAGGATATGGAAAAGCGGGGCATTGCCCAGGATCACATTTTCCTCCGCCGGGACAAGGGGTTCGCTCATCCGTATCTGTTCGTCCGCTGAAATCAGGAAAAGGTCATGATTGATGGGCACCCCTTTGGGGTATTTCGTCGTACCGCCGGTATAGAGGATCTCGGCCGTGCGTTCCAGGCATGGGTCAACCGCCGGCATGGCATCGACGGCGTGGCGATAACGGTGCAGCAGTTGCCGCAGGCCGAACGTGTTTTCATCCAAAACGATTTTGCCTTTGGGGATCACATCGAACAGATAACCGAATCCCCGTTTCCAGGCAGGCAGCAGATCGGCCATCCGGGTGACGATCACCTTTCGGATCCCGGTTTCGGGCCACGCCTTTTTGACGTACCCGAAGTTGGTATCCGCGCACAAGATGGCTGCGGCCTCGCAGTCGTTGGCGATATATTGAACATCATGGGCGGGATAAATGGGCGTGATGGGAACGCAAACCCCGCCCATGCGCTGAATGCCGAGCCAGGCCGCCACCCACTGGATGCCGTTGGGGATATAGAGCATCACCTTCTGCCCGGGTCGGATGCCCAGATCGGTCAGCGCCGCGGCAAAAATTCGGGTCATCTCCTCCAGGCGGCGGTATGAATAACGGGTTCCAAGATAGATGACCGCCGTGGCATCGGCGCGCCGTCCGGTGGTTTGCATAAAGAGATCAATGATGCGGTTAGGGCTGCTGTTTGGCTGCTGTTCCTGCATGGGTCATATTCCAAAGTAGGCGGCTTTGATTTCCGGATTGTCCATCAGTTCGGCGCCGGTGCCGCTCAGGGTCAACATCCCGTTTTCAAGAACGTAACCGCGGTCGATGATGGGCAGGACGGGGCGGGCGAACTGCTCGCTCAAGACAACGGTGATGCCCGATTCCTTGTTCAAACTTACGATGGCATTCACCAGCGCCTTTTGCATCATCGGGCTTAAACCCAACAACGGTTCATCTAACAGAAGCAGCCGCGGTCTCACAACCAGCGCCATGCCGATGGCCAGCATCTGCTGCTCGCCGCCGCTTAAAAAACCGGCCTTTTTCGCACGTAACGGAACCAGGGCCGGAAAAAGCGTAAAGACATACGCCATGACTTCCCGCACTTCGGCTTTTTTACGCAGGTAACCGGCAATCTTCAGGTTTTCCGCGACGCTGCTTTCCGGAAAGACAGGGTGTCGCTCGCGTGAAAGCACAATTCCTTTTTTTACCCGCGCGCCGGGAGATAACTCCGTAATATCGACGCCTTCATAAACGATGCTGCCGTAAACCGTGATCCGTTCGCCGCCCTTGCGCTTTTCCTTGATGCGCATATCGATGATCAGACCCGAAAGGGCGTTCATCAGCGTGGTTTTGCCGGCGCTGTTGGAGCCGATCACCCCGATAATTTCGCCTTCGCGCACCTGCATGCTGAAATCGTTCAACGCCAGCGCGTTTTCGAAAAAAACCATCAGATTGTTCACATCAAGCATGACCACCTCGCGGCTGGCAAAAAAATCGCGGCTTGCGCCCCAGTATTCGTGCTCTCCCTCATTTCCCTGTCACTCTTCAGAACCGAGATACGCCTTCTTGACATCCTCGCTCGCCATGACCTCGGCCGCGGCCCCTTCGGCGATTTTCTGGCCAAAGTTCAAAACCATGATCCGGTCGGCGATGCGAAACAGCTCCTTTAAACGGTGTTCGATCATGATGATGGTTTTGCCAGCCAGCCTCAGTTTTTCGATAACAGGGACGATGCTTGCCACCTCGGCCAGGCTCAAGCCGGAAAACAGTTCATCAAGAATCAGCAGATCCGGCGACAGGGCAATGGCCTTGGCCAGTTCCAACCGCTTCAGATATCCCTGGGGAAGCGTCCCTGCCGGTTTGTAGGCAACATGGGCGTCCCGTTCAAAGCCCACCTCTTCGAGGAGATCCAGGGCCACTGCATTGCGATCTCCATATTGGCCTCCTGCCAGTTGCCGGACCCGGGGGGAATAGAGCGGGATGATCATGTTTTTATAGGCCGGTAACCGGTAAAAGGGGCGGACCATCTGAAAAGTGCGAGAGATCCCCATACAGACAATCTTATGGGGAGCGGTGCGGGTGATGTCCTGGCCGTTGTATAGGATTCGCCCGGAAGTTGGCTTCACAAAACCGGAGATGAGATTGACCAGGGTGGTCTTGCCGGAACCGTTGGGCCCGATGATCCCGATCAGTTCTCCGCTGCGCACCTCGCAGCTCAAATGGTCGACCGCTGCGACTCTCCCGAAGATTTTACATAGGTTCTCTACCCGCAGGGCGGTCGGCAAGCTCATTGGTCTATCTCGACCCATCTTTCCATTTGATGGTATTTACGCTGAATATAGTCAAACAGCCCCTCCGGAATGGCCACAATGAAAACCACCAGAAACAATCCGTACAGAACAATGCGCAGCCCGCCGATGCCCCGCAACGCTTCCGACAGCGGCACCAGGATCACCGCCCCCAGGGTGGCCCCAGCCAGCGTTCCGCCTCCCCCCACCACAGCAGCGGCGATGGGCAGGATGGAATAATCGAGCGCAAACACCGGCATACCCACAAACATGTAAACATGGGTCATGAAGGCGCCCGCGAAGGCGCCGATGGTACTGGAGATGAAAAGCGCCTGGGTTTTGAACCAGTAGATGTTGATGCCGGCATTCGTAACCGAGCGGTCATTGTCACGGATGCCCTTGAGCACCAGGCCGTAATCGGTCTCCATCAGCCTCCTTAATCCGAACAACACCCCCAGAAGCACCCCCGTCGCCAGATAGATCTCCGTCAGAGTGGACGGCAGGGGCGTCATGCCGCTTAACCCCTCGGTGCCGCCGAATATTTTGGTGGCTTCGATAATCCGCACCAGCATCAGGGGTACGATCAACGTGACCATGGAAAAGTAAATTCCCCGCAGGCGCAGAACCGGCAGCAGAATGAGGGTGCAGAGTGCGCCGCCCAATACCGTCGCTATGGGAATAGCGATCCATGGAGGCGCTCCGAAGTAAAAATTAAGGATGCCCGATACATAGGCGCCCATGCCGAAAAAAAGGGCCTGCCCCAGGGAAATCATGCCGGTCTGGGCCAGCAGGTCCCAACTCATGGCCAATAGCGCAAACACGGCTACTGAAATCATCACCTTCTGCCAATAGACGCCTAAAAAAAGCGGCAACAGCAGAAAAGCGGCCGCCGGCAGCAGCCGTGGGCCGGCCAGATAGAGCATTTCACGCCAGGAACAGAGGGCGTAAACATCCTCAGAACGGGCTTTGATCCCCCGATCGATCCGTTCCCTCCGTTTTTTCAAGTCTCTAAATCCTCTCTTCCAACTCTTTTTGCCGGCCGAACAGGCCGGAGGGCTTGATCGCCAGCACCAGCAGGATGGCCGCCAGGCTGACGATCATGGTCCAGTGGGAACCGATATAGGTATCGGTGAAACGTTCCGCAAAACCGACGATGAAGCCGGCCACGATCACTCCGCCGGTCGAACCCAGGCCGCCGATGATGCATATGGCCAGGGCCTTGATCAGCACATCGTATCCCTCGTCCGGGGCAATGCTTCCCAAAGGAATGATAATGGTGGCGGCGATGGCGGCCAATCCGGCCCCGAAAGAGACGCTTAAAGTGGCCGCCCAGTCGGAATCGATGCCGAAAGTCAAAGCGGTGCGTTCATCCTGGGCGATCGCCCGAAACGCGAGGCCGGTCGCGGTGAAATGGGTAAAAAGCCACAAGCCCAGCACCAGCAGCAGCCCGATCAGCACGATGGCGATCCGCTGTATATCCACATAAGCGCCGGCGATCATAAAGCTTTCGTTCGAGAAGACCGGCAGGGTATATTCGAACCCCACAAGCCCCAGGTAGCGAAATAACTCCAGGATGGCCAGGCCGATGCCAAAGGTTGCGATGACTTCGGAAAGGGCCTGGCCGCGAACCCGCAGCAAAACGAAACGGTACATCAAGGCGCCCGATATCATGGTGAAGCCGATAGAGAGGACCGCCGATGCCCAAAAGGGCAGATGCAACAGGTTCAGCATCGTCCAACTCATGTAGGCCGACATGATATACAGCGCGCCGTACGCGAAATTAGCCACCCCGCTGATGCCGAAGGTCAAATTGAATCCGATGGCCATCAGAATGAGTATAAAACTGTTGATCAGGGCGAAAACAATAGTGCCTGCAAACATTCGCCATCCCCCAAACGGGAAAGGGTATTATCGCACTACTTTGCGGATTTCAGCCCTGTGGGCAGTTGGATCGCATTTTCGGCCAGAGAATCCGGAAATACGACGATGCGTTTGCCGCTGTCGGTCCACTGGGATACCAGCGACACGCCTGTTTCTGCCGGGTCAAAACCATAAACCGCCTGGTGGCCGGCGTCATAGCGTATGCGGCCCATCACCCCCTGTCGGTCGGTTTTTTCCAGCCCGGCTACGATCGCATCCGGATCGAGGCTGCCGGTCCGCTCGATGGCCTCTTTCAGGATATACACCGATTCATAGGACGGCGCGGGGCCATGACCGGCCTGGATCTCCTGACCGTATTTCTTTTGATATTTCTGCATAAAGTTGGTGGAAGCCGGAAGCTTGCTGGCGGCCATCGCGCTGCCCAATTCAAAAGTTGTGTTCAGCACGCCGCCGATTTTGCCGTCAAATATCTTCCAGGCTTCGGAGCCGGCCAAGGGTGAAATGAAGCCGGCCATGATGGCGGGCACCTTCATGGTGTTCCACTGTTTTACCAAGGTGCCGCTTTGGGGCATGTCGAAGACAGGCATGATCACCTGGGCGCCCTGGGCGCGGGCTTTCATCAGGGCCGAAGAGAAATCGGAGGTGCCGGTGGGATAGCTCTCCATGCCCAACACGGTCCAGCCGCTTTTGTCAAAATAGAGTTTCTTCACCAGATCGGCGGTCGCGCGCGCCCAGGCCACATCCTGGGTCATGACGTAAACTTTGTTAAACCCGAACTGCTTGTTGATCGCCCCCATGGTTCCCGAGAGGAACTTGACCAAGTGCACGGCGTTTAAGCACGTCCGAAAGACATACTTGTACTTTTGCGGCTCTTCCTTGATTTTCTTCTCCGAACCCGGCGCCATCGCAATCGTCCCCAGGAGCGGGACTTTGTACTTGGCGATAATATCCATTCCGGCGATCAAGGCCTCGGAACGAAACGGGCCGACCATCAGGGCGGTGGGTTTTTTCTCTAAAATGATCTTTTCCAGCCCCAACAGCGCTTCCGGTACCGGCACGCCGGGCGCCGCATCCCGCAGATCGATGGATTCGACTTTAAACGGCCTTGTCCCCGCGCCCACTTTCACGCCGCCGGCGGCGTTGATCTCATCCACCGCCATTTGAACCGCTTTGATGGATTCCTTGCCTTCAAGAAAACCCAGGGATGTCGCCACCCCGATCACAATGGGTTCGGCTGCGCGTACATTCGGCGCTGCCACGGACCACGCGCACATCACTGCCAACATCACACCAATGATCAACCGTTTTCTTTTCATGCCCCCCTCCTTATTTTGTGTGCCTGAACGTTGAAGACTCTTCGCCGGCTAAAGGATTTTGTAACTTTTCTACGAGTTCGCCGCCGTTGACGATGGGACAGTTCCCTTACGTTTGAGAACCGATGCTGACCAGTTTCCCGGCGAGCCGAGTATTGAGGAAGTGGCGATTGAATGTCAAGAAATTTATTTGCATGGAATTCATTCTCTCTTGACACACGGGCAAACCCTCTTTATACTCCCTCACCAAAACAACCTGTTCTCTTTCGACCCGGGTAAATCCTGGAAAACCAGGAGGGGGCATCCGCTTTGGAAAAATCAAAATTTCACTACGCATGGATTGTTGTCGGCGCCGGGACGATCGGGGTCATGGGGGCGCTGGGACTGGGACGTTTCGGCTATACGGTCATTCTGCCGGCCATGAGGGATGGTTTGGGCCTTACCTATGGCCAGTTGGGGCTTCTGGGCACCGGGAACCTGATCGGCTATCTCTTCTTTTCCCTGGTGGGAGGCTTTTGGGCGTCCCGGTACGGTACAAAAATTGTGACGGTTCTCTCTTTGACCCTGATGACGGTTTCCCTCATGCTGACCGGGCTGGCAGGGGGATTTTACGGAATCCTGGCAGCGAGAATTTTTACCGGTGTCGGCAGTGCGGGCGCCAACGTGCCCATCATGGGGCTTGCGTCGGCCTGGTTCTCAGCGCGTCGCCGGGGGCTCGCCGCCGGAATCATGGTCTCCGGTTCCGGTCTGGGGGTTTTGGTTACCGGCATCTTTCTGCCTGGTGTGATCAAGGCTTACGGAGCCGATGGCTGGCGATGGGCCTGGTATGTT
>Ga0100400_1001149_pt1 | contig 18917 bp, 10 predicted proteins | sample CryGeymeta201524_FD_80420 | JGI IMG/M metagenome (GOLD analysis project Ga0100400, IMG submission 80420) | Groundwater microbial communities from Crystal Geyser aquifers in Utah, USA - Crystal Geyser metaG 2015-24 | ecosystem: Environmental > Aquatic > Deep subsurface > Groundwater | place: USA... | reverse complement strand
GCTCGCCCGCTCGGAGTCGTTCATTCCAAGGTAGGCCAGCGCCAGCCAGTAGTGAAACTCGTGGTAGTAGGCAGTGCGTGCGATTTCCTTGGCAAACAGTTGGCCCGCGCGAGTGAAATCACCGCGCTCCATCGCCAGCCGCCCCTGATCGAAGAAATGAAACGGCGGGTAGGGCTGCAACTCATGCAGCCGAACCGACCAGCGCTCAGCTTCGCGTTCGCGGCCCAGCGCGCGCAGCACCGGGACTACATTGGCCATCGCCACGGTGTTGGCCGGCTCAAGTGCCAAGGCGTGCACCAGAACAACCGCCGCCTGCTGGATGTAGCCATGGCGCCGATAGATCAGCCCAAGCGTGTTGTAAGTGGCGGTGTAACGCGGTTCCCGCTCGATCGCAGCGCGCGCCCACCAATACGCAGTATCAACCTTTCCCGCCGCCAGCGACTCGGCGGCCCGATTGTTCATGTACATCGCCGTCACCGTGTCGCGCGACACGCTTCTGACCGGTTGCCTGCGGCGATCCTTGCGCGGGATAAAATCGATCACCGTTGCCGAATTGTCGGTCGATTTGACGCCCTGTTCGGCACGATTTTCCCGCAGCACCACGTTGACGTGGCCGTTGTAGAACACCAGGTCGCCGTTGCGGCTCAGGGTGGGCTCATCCAGCACCTCCTGAAACTGCACCTCCAGACCGATCTCATCGGCCAGTGACGCGGTCAGCATCACCAGCGACAGGCAATTGCCGGAACCTGCCGCGAACGCTTCGGCGGCGTTGCGGGTAAACGCGGCGTCGTATTCGATGGTGAGCTTGCCGCCCGCTTGCAGGGCATTGATCAAACCCCATTGCGGCCGTTCCGCATGCAGCCGCCGCGCAATATCCCGATCCAGATAGCTGCGCATCGGCGCGGACAGCGCGAACGCGGCAGCCGCATCGATCACGTCATCCGCCGGCTGGAACCAACGGTCCTGGAACAAATTCGGCGCAACACTGCTGCTCGGCACCGAGGCACAGGCGCTGAGCACAATCACCAGGGCAACGATTGACAGGCGCTGCATAGCCTCCTCCGCGCCAAGTATCCGACCGCAATTTCAACCACGTCAATGTGCCATTGGCCCCAACGACACTTGCTCAAGCGCATGACCTCACCTTTCGTGATTCCCGTGACAGCGGAAATCCAGTGACTCATGGTGCGAAAGGTACTGGGTCCCCGCTTTCGTGGGGATGACGACGCTCAAGCAAGTGTCATTCCCCTTGGTCCATCAATCCAGCACCTCCACCTTCAGCGCGCGCTCGCGCACTTGGCCGTGGTCATCCACCGCGCGCAGATGGTGCGAACCGGCATGCGGGGCTTGCCAGAACAGCGTTTCACCGGGTGCAACCTGGCCCAGGTAGGCGTCGTCGGCAAACCAGTACAGGCGGCGCACCGCGGCATCGACGCTGGCGCTGAGGGCGATGCGGTTACGTTCGGGCTGGCTGCGCCGCAGGGTATAGCTGACGCCACGCAGCGGCGAGTCGATGCGCGGCGGCTCACCGTCAGCGATGATGGCGCAATCGGCATCCGCAGGCGGCTTGCGCCGTGGCATGCCGGCCTGCGCGAACACCTGGGCCAGATCCGACGGCCAGTATTCGAAGACCTCGCGGCGCGTATGTTGCGGGTCATACGGCGGACACGCCAGCGTGCCGCTGCGGGTATCGATCATCACCGCGCGATGCACGTTGCTGACCCGGATCGGGCTCTTGCCGGGGATGAACCAGGTGTCGCCGCGTTGCGGGCAATCGGCGTTGGGCAGGTCGCCACTGGCCAGGCAGATTTCGACTTTCTTGACGTTTTGCGGCAGGGTCCAGGCCGGCTCGGCCAGTTGCCGGTCCTGCGCGGCAATGGCATCGACGATGCGAAAGAACAACGGTGCCGCAGCCTGCGCACCGATCAGCGCCGGATTGCCGCTGCCATCGAAATGGCCGCTCCACACCACCAGCACGTACGGGCCGAACACGCCGGCCGTCCAGGCATCGCGGAACGCCCACGAGGTACCGGTCTTCCAGTACACCGGCAGACCGCGACTGCCGACGCGCGCGCCCTGCCCCAGCACGCCATCGTCGGGCCGTGGGTTCTGGCGCAGCATGTCCATCACCATGAAACTGGCTTCATCGCTGAGCAGCCGCACCGCTTGCGCCTGTGCTTCGTCAACCCGAAAACGCAGCGGCCGCAGCGCACCGCGATTGGCCAGCATCGCGTACAGCCGCGCCAGTTCCTGCATGGTCACCTCGCCGCCGCCGAGCACCAACGCCAGCCCATAGTGACGCTCGCTGGCCATGCGGCTGATACCGGCCGCCTTGAGCAAACCATACAGATTGGGCGAAGCCAACCGCGCCGCCACCTGCACCGCGGGAATGTTGCGGCTGCGGATCAGCGCATCGGTGGCGTTGACCGGCCCGAGGAAACGGCCATCGAAATTCTCCGGGCTGAATGGCCCGAATGCGCTCGGCACATCGCGCAGCACCGTGCGCGGATGCAGCACGCCCTGATCGATGCCCAACGCGTAGACGAACGGCTTGAGGGTGGAACCGGGCGAGCGTTTGGCAGCGGTGCCGTTGACCTGCCCAGCGATGCCAGCATCGAAATAATCGGCCGAGCCGACCAAGGCTTTTACCGCCATGTCGCGGCTATCGACCAGCAACGCGGCGGCATTGTCGATGCCACGTTCGCGCTGCACGTGCAGAAAGCCTTCGATCTGCCGTTCCAGGGTGCGTTGCAGGCGCAGGTCAAGCGTGCTGTCGAGGCGCGCCGGCAGCGCGCCCTGACGACGGGCAGCGCGCAACATCTGATCCACCGCATGCGGTGCCGCATACGGTAACGCCGACGGCGCACGCAGACTCAACGGCAATCGCAACAGCGCATCCTGGCCGTCATCGCCACCGTGGACAAGCCGCCAACGCTGATACAGCCGTGCGCGCGCCGCCGCCAGCGAATCGCCGAGCACGCGGCTGCCGCCATCGCCGCCCGCCAGCGTCGAGCGCAGACGCCGGCTCGGGTCTTGCGGCAACACCGCCAGCGCCAGCGCTTCGGGCAGGGTGAGCCGCGCCACCGGCTTGTCGAAATAAATCAGGCTGGCGGCAGCAACGCCTTCGATGTTGCCGCCGTACGGCGCGAGGTTCAGATATGCCTCCAGGATCGCGTCCTTGGAATAGCACAGCTCCAGTTGCAGCGCGCGCGCGATCTGCACCAGCTTGCCAGCCGGCGTGCGCGTGTTGAGCCGGTACACCAAGCGCGCCAGTTGCATGCTCAGCGTGGAGCCACCTTGCAGCGCGCCGCGCGCGATGTAGCTTTGGTATGCGCCACGCAGCAGGCTCAGCGGGTTGAAGCCCGGATGCCAGCGGAACCACTGGTCCTCCTGCAACAGAACCGCCGCGATCAGTTGCGGCGGCATCTGCGCCAGATCCAGCCACAGTCGGTATTTGTCGTCACCGCTCAGCACCAGCCGCAGCAGCCGGCCGTCGGCGTCGTACACCGCCGTCGAACCGGGCACCTGCGCCGACAGCGGCGGGTGCGGCCACAGGCGGATGCCGAGCACTGCGACAACGATCAGCGCCGCCACCAGCACTGCGCACGCGAAGCGCTTTCGCCAACGCGCGCGCATATGCGTTATGGCCGCTTCACCGTGATTGCGCCGCCGAGCGAACGCGCCTGCACGGTGCGCTCGTACATCGACTCGGCATAAGCCGGCGGCACCACGAAACGGCCGGCGTTGGTGGCCTTGATGCGGTACACGAACTGGCTGACGCGGGTTCCGGCATAGCCGTAAATCACGATGCGATCATCGCGCACGTCGGCGTAGTCGAGCGCAAAGTTGGAGCGGTCCAGACCGATCGATGGGCGCCACGCGGGGATCGCTGCGGACTCGGCTTCGTCGCCCTCATATTCACCCTCGTCGCCCGAGTCCACGTATGCCGGTTTCGGCGTGGCGCCAGCGAGTTCCTGCACCGGCTCGAAGCCACCGGGCAGCAGATCGACGATGGCGACATTGCTGAAGCCGTTGCCACGGGTAGCGCGAATCTTCAGATGCACCTGGATCTCCTCGCCCAGCGTCACCGTGTCCACCACCTTGCCCTCGGCATTGGTGAACTCGCGGATGATCTCCAGTCCTTCACGGATTTCGCTGTCCGGCGGATTGCGATCGAAGCCGGTTTCGCTGACGCTGTACCAAGCCGGTTGATCGGCGCTGTTGCTCACTTGCAGCGCCTTGGCGGCGGCATCGAAGGCCGCACGCAGCACCAGGCCATCGGCCGTGCCGAGCGGCGTGTTGCCGCCGTTGGCGTCGGTTTGCGCGATTTGCAGTTCGCCGCTCTCGGGCTTGCCGAAGCGATCGCTGTAGCTGCCCAGCGCCAGCACCGTCAACGCCGATGACAGCGTGTTGTAGCGGCCCTTGCCCAGCATCTGCACGATGTTCGCCAGCGCCTTGGGCGAGAGCTTTTGCGCACGCTCCGGGAAGTGACGGCTGAGCAGAAACAGCACGCTGGCATCGCGGATCAGCGGATCGTAGAAGCGGTCGTAGTTCCATTCCAGCTCGATCGCATCGCGGCTTAGCACGGCGGCGGGCGCGGCGATCAGCGTATCGGCTTCGCGGTCGAGCTTGAGCAGCTTGAGGCTGGCTGCCAGATAGGCAGCCACGCTGTCGCTCTGCCACTGCTTCGGATAGTGCGCGTCCAGGCGCTCGCGCACCGCGGCGATCGCGTTGCTGGTGACCTGCTGCTGGCGGGTCAGCAGATAGATCGCAAACGCACGTTCGCGCAGCGCCGGCAGCGAGCCATCGCTGTCGTCGCTGGCCAAGCGCTTGAGATACTGGTTGCCACGCGCAAGCATTTCATCGGGCACGGCCCAACCGCGCTCGCGCGCTTCGATCAGGAACTGCATGGTGTACACCGCCACGTACGGCTGCACGTCGATGGTCGGCATCCAGTAGCCAAAGCCACCCTCGGCGTTCTGGCGTGAGCGCAGCAAACCCATCAGATCGGCAAAGCCGGTGCGCGCGCGCGCCGAATCGGTGCGTTGCAGGCTGCCGAACTCCGGATACTGCGCCAGCACCAGCCCCGGCATGGCGCGGCTGAGCACCTGCTCGGTGCACTGGTGCGGGAAGGCATCGAGATAACCGCTCAGGCCGTTGGCGAGCACCAGCGGCGAATACGACGCGGCCGCCGTTCGCTTGGCGAAGGCGTCGTACAGCTCGCGCAACGGCCCGATAGCTTCCACGCCCTCGCCCAGGTTGCCGATGACCACCGTGTTGCGATACGGCTGTGCCGGACGCACTGAGACATCGGCGCCCAGACTGGCTGCATACGTGCCGCTGCTGGCGGTAAAGCGCAGCCGCGACGCGCCCGGCTCACCCATGGCGCGCAGGCGGAAGATCAGCACGCCCTCACGCATGCCGCCCAGGCTCAGCGTCTGCTCGGCGGCATCAATCACCTCAAGTTGCGCCTCGGGCTGAATCGTCACCGTGATCGGCAAGATCGTGTCGCCAAGATTCTCGACGTTGTTGGCCACCCCCACGCTCACCTCGAACGCATCGCCCGGCGCCACCATGGCCGGCGCATTGGGCGACAGCACGAAATCGCCGCGCACGGTGGTGCTGCCCACGAACGCGCCCATGGTGTCGCCGGATACCGCCACCGCCATCAGCCGCAACTGGCCGTTGAAGTCTTCTGGAATGACATAGCGCACTTCGCCATCGCCATCGACGTCGATCAGCCCCGACCAGTACGCCACCGGCGCCGCGCGCTTTTTGCGGAACGGATTGAGATGGCGGCCGAGCAAGGCATCGGCGTCGCCACCCGGTGCCGCCGCGGCCAGCAACTGCGCGAACTCGGGCAGGATCAGATCGAGAATCTGCCGCGTTTGCACCTGCAGCATGCGCTTTTGCAGGAAGTGATCGAGCGGATCGCCGAGCTGGTAGCGCGCCACCTGCAAAATGCCCTCGTCCACCGCAAACACCGCCACCCGCGCCGGGCGAGCGGTGTGCAGTTGCATCCGCAAGGTATCGCCCGGCTTCACCAACGCCGGCGCGTCCACCTTCAACGCCAATTGGTGCGCGGCGCGACTCACCGAGAACGGCACGATGGCGTAGCTCAGCGGGCTCATGAAGATTTCCGGCGAGCCCGGATCGCGCACGTACTGCACATTCACATAACCATTGCCGGTGAAATCGGCCGGCACCCGGATGTGCTGCACCGAGCCGGTGCTGGCGGCCTTGAACCACTGCTGCGCATACACCGTGTCGCGCTCGATGGTGATCAGCCCGGAGCCGGCATAGGGCGCACGCACCGAAATCTCGATCGTCTCGCCGGGCGCGTAATCGTGCTTGTCCAGGGTGAGTTGCAGTTCGGCGTTGCGCTCCAGCGAGCGGCTGATGTTGGCAGTGCCGGCCACCGTGAACAGCACGCGGTTGAGTTCCTCGCCGGCCGCGTTCTTCACCAGCAGCGCGTAGCTGCCCGGTGCATCGGTCGGCAGCGGCAGATCGAGGCCAGCAGACGGGATGGCGAGCACCTCATCGCGCAGCGGCACTTCCTTGAGCTTGCTCTCGTACTTGTACACGCCCGAATCCTGCCGCGTCAGGATCGACGCATAGCGCCGCTCCAGCAGCACCAGGGTGAGGCCGTCCACCGCCGTCTGCTTGGCGGCGGGGTCGATCGCAATCAGTCGCAGCATGCGCTTGGCCTCGCCACGAATGGCATCGAGATCGCCATCGGCCTTGACCCCGATCAGATAATCGCGCGACGACACCAGGCTGCTGACTTCGGCGCTGACGCTGCGCCCGCCTTCGGCCTCGAAACCGCGCGCCACGAACAGCAGGCGGTAGCTGGCGTTGGCGTATTTGCCCAGATCGAGTGCGAACTCGGCGTCGCCCTGATCGTTGGTGGTCTGCGTGCCCAGCGCCTCGCTGTAACCCTCCTTGGCGCGTTTGGGATCGTAGAACTGAAAGTCTGGATAGCGGCGAAATGCCGGAAACGCCGGGGTCAGGGTCAGGCTGGCCTCGACCCGTCGCGCGGCGGCCGGGGTACCAAACAGGTTTTGCAGATTGAAGCGTGCGCTCAGCGCCGTGGGCTTCACCCAGCCCTCGCTGAGCTCGGTGCTCAGATGCGCGCTGGCCTTCATGCGGTCGGGCAGGAACTCCTTCACCTGCACCGTGGTGGAGCCGATGCGCTCCACTTGATTGCTATGGCGCACCAGCGACAGGCTGACCGTCCACACGCCGGTGGGCGACGCCTCGCTGGTGGCGTAGCTCAGTTCCTCAAAACCCTCCTTGCCCAGTCGCACGCTGCGCCGATCCACGCGCAGGCCACGCGGATCGACGATATCCACCTGCAACGGCACGCCTTCCAGCGAGCGCTGCCAGTCCAGCGTGCGCACGATCATGCCGATGTTGAAGGTGTCGCCGGGCCGGTACAGACCGCGATCGGAAAACAGCCAGGCACTGAGCTGGCCGGACATGTCGGAATTGCGAATGCCACCGACATCGAAGCGCGAGGTATCGAGCTGGCGGTCGCCGCCGCGCAGCGGCAGGAACGACAGATCCTCGCCCTTGCGCACCACCAGCAGCGACGGCGTTTTTTCGCGATCAAATCCATCCAGCGCAGCGAAATGCGCGTGCCCTTGCGCATCGCTGGCCAGCGCGAGCAGACGCTGGCCGTTCTTGCCGAGAATCTCGACGCTGGCGCCAGCCACCGGCTCGCCCTTTTCCAGCGACTGCACGAACACATCCAGGCTGCCGTCCATCGACTTCTTCAACAACACGCCCAGATCGGTGACCACCACCAGCCGGGTGTCCTGCAGGTTGGCGCCGTAATTGTCGTAGACGTAGTCATTGCCGTCATCGCGGCCCGGGGTGAGATCGGCCGCGCTGAGTTCCTGGGTTGCCTCGGCCTGCCTTTGTGCAGCCTCGCGCTGCCGCCGTTCGGCCTCCGGATCGTAGTTGCGCAGAGCCAGCAGGAATACGCCACGCTTGCCGCCATCGCGCAGGTAACGCGACAGGTCGATGCCTTCGTAATGTGCCTTGCCCGGCTCGGCGTCGGCAAAGGTGAGGGTCTGCTCGAAACGCTCGCTGATCTGATCCGGCGACAAGCCGCTCAACTGCGGCTTGGCGTAGCTGCCGTAGTTGAGTGCGGCCAGATTCGACAACTGTTCGGGCAACACCCGGCCGATGTCCAGACGCAGCCCCGGCACATTGCGCGCCACCACCGCCACGCGCTGCTCGCCCTTGAGGCTGAGCAAGGCGCCATCGGCCATGAAGCGCAGCATGCGCGGGTAGTCCGGCACGCGCACCACAAATGCCGCCGGCTTGCCCAGCATGAAACCGCCGAACGAACTCAGCCCGCGATCCACTCGCACGTACAGATAACGCCCGACATCGGCCTTGAACTTGTAGCTGTGCAGGGTCTGGTATTCGAGCTCGCTGGCGACCGGATCGAGATCGAGCTTCTCGGCTGCCGCGATCACGCTCTCACTCATCTCGCGCGCGCTGCCGGACCAGTTGTACGGATAACGGCGCTCCTGCTCGCGCGCACCCGGGCGATGCAGCGGCAGCAACCACACCGACAGTTTCTGGTTGATGTCGCGCTCGGCCACCGCCTGCGACGCCGACACCATCAGCACCTGCTCGGGTTCGAAGCGGGCGTTGTCGACCAACGTCGGCTCCACGCTGTCGATGGCCAGGCTGTACTTGCCGGGCACCGCCACCTCGCCCGCCAATGATTCGGCAAACGGCTTGCCGCCGCGCGCCGCGTGCACGCCCTTGTCGATACGCAGCGACAACAGCCCCGGATCGAGCGGCAGCGCCAGCGGCTGCGAATGCACATAGGCATTGAGTTTGTCGTCGTCGTAGCTGACCACAAACTTCTGCAGCAGCGGCATGGGCTTGTTGTTGCCGGTTTCGCCGAGCAGCATGGTGATGCGCTTTTCCAACGCCAGCGGGTCCACCGGATGGCTAAAGCGCACCTGCGCGATGGCTTTCTTCAGCGTCGCGTCCTGCGGGTCCTGATAAAACTCGGTCTGGGTGATTTGCGCGGTGAACGGCGCGCTGTCGAACGCGAACGCGTCATCCGCCATCCGCACCTGCGGCGCAAACACCAGCGCGGTGTCGAAGCGCACCGTGAAGTGCTGGCCCACCGGCCAATCGTCGTGCGGCCGGAAGATCAGTTCAGAATCGCTGCTGAAGGTCCAGCTACCGGCCAGTTCCGGCCGCATCTGGATGCCGGCCGTCACTGGCTTGCCGACCAGCGCCAACACCGCTGCCGAAGCGGAGAAGCTCACTCGCAACGGATGCACCACGATCGGGGCGGTGCTGTAGTCGGTGAGGCCGGGCGCAGCCACCTGCAACGTCACCGCCACCGGCTCCGGCGGCCTGGGCTGCGCTTGCCACCAGCGGTAGCCGAGCGACCCGATCGCCACCACCGCCAGCAGCGACGCCACGATGCCGGCGTAGCGTCGCGGCCGCGCGCGCACGGCTGCCGCCGCCGACGCGAGACTGCGCTGCACCGGCGGCAACCAAGCAGGGGCCTGCCAATCGACCCGCCCGACGATCAGCGCCAGCCCGCCAGCAACAAACCGGATCACCGCCAGCAGCAATGCCGCCAACGCCATCACCGCCGCCCGCACGATATCCATCAGACAATCCCCTGTCAGCAAACCCTGCTGGCATTACAGCACACCACCGACCCGCACTTGTGGCGTTTTGCGGGCAGCAAAAGGCAGTGCGGCACGTTGCGAATCGATTGCTGGCCGCGATGGCTGCGGGTAAGGTGACAGCCATTGGATAGCGCAGGAGCAACGCGATGAGCGACAACCCCTACACCCCACCGAAAATCTGGCAGTGGGATAGCGCCAGTGGCGGCAAGTTTGCCAGCATCAACCGCCCGATTGCCGGTGCCACCCACGACAAGGCGTTGCCGCTGGGAAAACACCCGTTGCAGTTGTATTCGCTGGCCACGCCCAACGGCGTCAAGGTCACCATCCTGCTGGAGGAATTGCTGGCATTGGGTTTTGCCGGCGCCGAGTACGACGCGCACCTGATTCAGATCATGGACGGCGATCAATTCAGCAGCGGCTTCGTCGGCGTCAACCCCAATTCCAAGATCCCGGCCTTGCTCGATCAAAGTGCCAGCCCGCCGATCCGCGTGTTCGAGTCGGGTGCGATATTGCTGTATCTGGCCGAAAAGTTTGGCGCGTTTATCCCGACCGCCATCGCCAAGCGCGCCGAATGCCTGTCATGGCTGTTCTGGCAAATGGGCAGCGCGCCGATGCTCGGCGGCGGCTTCGGTCATTTCTACGCCTACGCACCGCAGAAGTACGAATACCCGATCAATCGCTACGCGATGGAAGTCAAACGCCAGCTCGACGTGCTCGATCGGCAACTGGCCGTGCATCCCTACATCGCCGGTGATGACTACACCATCGCCGACATGGCGATCTGGCCGTGGTATGGCGCCGTGGTCAACAACACGGTCTACGAGGCCGCCGAGTTCCTCGAAGCGCACACCTACAAGCACGTGCGGCGTTGGACCGACCTGATCGGGCAACGGCCGGCGGTAAAGCGCGGGCGGATGGTGAACCGCGCCTGGGGCGAACCCAGCGAGCAATTGCGCGAACGCCACGATGCCAGCGATTTCGAAACCCGCACCCAGGACAAGCTCGACGCAGCACAAGGCGCCCACCAAGACCCCTGACAAATCCTGCCTTGCCGGCGCAGCGCATTGTTTCAGGCCAAGCCGGAACCGATCAAAGCCGATTCCTCAGCACACCCCAATCGATGGAGTCCGACATGACCTCGCCGCGTGGTGTTGTCCGTTCGAAGCCGCTTCTCGTCTAGCAGCCTGTCGGACTTGACGCTGATCTACTGCACAAAAGCCGAGATCGGTCAGATTTTCCGCTTTTTGTTGTTAAAGGGAACTGCCATTCGCCTCGAAAAAAAGCGAAAAATCTGCCTCCAACCGGCTTTCCCTCGCTACGATCGGTCAAGCCCGACAGGCTGCCAGGGATGCGCTGAATGCTGGATTGCTTGGCTGCGCTCGCAATGACGCAAGATGTGGCTTATTCAGAGGTTGCCCAGAGACGCAATGCAGCACCGTCCAGATTAACCGTGGCGCGGTATGAACCGCGACTCGGTTGCACCCACCCGCGACGTTGACCGCCGCTATACAGGAACCCGCCGATGACGCCCTGCACTGTCCCCCGCCGCATTGCCGCCGCGCTGTTGCTCGCAGCCTCGTCGCTGTTTGCCAGCTACACACACGCCGCGCAGCCGGTCACCCCAATGACCCCCGACATCGCGCCGGCCTATGACCCGATCCGGCCGCAGGCGGACTTCATCAAACGCGTCACGATGATCCCGATGCGCGATGGGGTGAAGCTGTACACGGTGATCTTCATCAAAAAGGGCGTGAAGGATCAACCGATCCTGCTGTCGCGCACACCGTACGATGCCAAGGGCACGACCGAACGCACCGCGAGTCAGGTGTTGACCGAGGTGCTGCCGGCGATGGACGCGGTGTTCGTCGATGACGGCTATATCCGCGTGTATCAGGACATTCGCGGCATGCACGGCTCCGAGGGCGAGTTTGTGATGAACCGGCCGCTGGCCGGACCGCTGAACCCGACCGGGATCGACGAGTCCAGCGATGCCTACGACAGCATCGACTGGCTGGTTAAGCATGTGCCCGAGAGCAATGGCAAGGTCGGCATCATCGGCTCCAGCTATCTGGGCTTCACCACCTTGATGGCGGAGATCAATCCGCATCCGGCACTCAAGGCCGCGGCGCCGCAAAGCCCAATGGTGGACGGCTGGATCGGTGACGACTGGTTCCACAACGGAGCCTTCCGCAACCCCAGCATCGACTATGCGGTGGAGATGAGCGCCGACAAGGGCAAGGGCGCACCGCCGCCAGTCGGGGTCGGCGATCAGTACACGCGTTATCTGCAAGCGGGTTCCAGTGGCGACTACATCCGCCAGTGGGGGCTTGATCGCTTCCCGTTCCTGCAAAAGCTGATGCAAAACCCTTCCTACACCGCGTTCTGGTCACAGCAAGCGGTGGATACGCTGATGGCGGCACGACCGCTGACGGTGCCGACGATGCTGATCGTTGGCCAGTGGGATCAGGAGGATTCCTACGGCACGCCGGCGGTGTATCGCGCGCTGGAACCCAAGGACATAAACAACGACAGGGTGTCGCTGGTGATCGGCCCGTGGCGCCATTCCGGGGTCAATCACTACGGCTACGACCTCGGCGCGCTGACCTTCACCGGTGATACCGCCGAAGCATTTCGCCGTGACTATCTCAAGCCTTTCTTCGATCACTACCTGAAGGGCGCACCGGACCCGCACACGCCGCCGGTGCTCACCTATGCCACCGGCAGCAACCGCTGGGAGAGATCGCCGCGCTGGCCGATGGGCACACCCACTCCGCTCTATCTGACGGCGGATTTCGGCGCATCGTTCACCGCGCCGGACAGCGCCGGCCACGACGACTATGTTTCCGATCCGGCCAAACCGGTGCCATTCATCCCGCGCCCGATTGACACCTCCGACGGCAGCCAGTGGAAGCCATGGCTGGTGCACGACCAACGCTTCGTCTCTGATCGCCCCGACGTACTGGTGTACCAGAGCGCGCCGCTCGAGGCGCCGGTGCACATCATGGGCGCACCCGGCGTGGAGCTGTTCGCCGCCACCAGTGGCGGCGACAGCGATTGGGTGGTGAAACTGATCGACGTGTATCCGGACAGCTCGCCAGAACCCGCGGTGCAAGGCTCAAAACCCGGCATGGCCGGCTTCGAACTGCCGGTGGGCATCGAGATCTTCCGCGGCCGCTACGTGCACGGCTTCGACAATCCACAGCCGCTGACACCGGGCAAGATCGAGGAATACCGCTTCGAGCTGCCGCACGTCGATCATGTTTTCCTGCCTGGACATCGCATCGGCGTGCAGGTGCAGTCCAGCCTGTTTCCGCTGTACGACCGCAACCCGCAAACTTGGGTCGACAACATCTTCAATGCCCAGCGCGGCGACTATCGGCCGGCCAAGCAGAGCATCCAGCGCGGGCCGGGACAGGCCAGCAGAGTGATGTTGCCGGTGGTGAAGTAGACTGCGGACTTGGCATGATGCGCGTGGCCGCGCGCTTCATCCCATATCCACTTGGCACAATGGAGGTCATGGTGGAATTCGATAAAGCGAAGTACCAAGCGAGGAAGCTGCCACACCCGCCACTGCTTCACTGGGTGCTCAATCCTGGCATTGCCTTCAATGAACTGGTGCTTGGCCAGCGCATCCCGAAATTGATGCTGATCGACAAGACCAGCGATGCGCCGCTGGTGGAGCGGCAATACGTCCCTTGCCCGCAATGCCACGCCCTCAACGACGCCCGCCTGTGGTCAAAGGGCAACGCATTCGGGCACTGGTTCGGCTATGTCTGCCCCGCGTGCGATGCCCAGATACCGTGCCTGTGGAACTTCACCAGCCTGATCATTCTTGCACTCACATTTCCGATCTGGATCGGGTTCAGGCAATCGGCGGAAAAGCGATGGCTCACAAAGGAAAAAACGCGGCTCCCCGACCGGGCATCGGACGAGATCCCGGAGGCAAAACAAATATCGTGGCTGAAGATGGGCCTCGGTTTCGGCGTCATGATGTTTTCCGTCATGACGCTGCCAAAGGTATTCCTGCACCAGTTGTCAGCCGACCTGATCGCGCTGCAGACGGCCATATGGCTTGTCACTGGCGTACTGTTTGGTTTGATGATGAAGTGGTTTCTGGGCTGCAAAAGGTAAGCAGCATGCGCACGAACCGGCACGGGGCGAGGCAATCGCCCGACACTTTATCGGCAGAGATCACGTGCTGTTAGTCGCATCAGCTCGCCTCGCCATGGCCGCCCTCATCCTGGCGACGCTGGGTTGTGCCGGTGCGCAAACCGCCACGCGCACCGACAGCGCACCCAGCGCTTCCACCACCGGCAACGCAGCGCGCAGCGGGTCACCGCTAAAGGCCCCATCGATGTACACGATCACGCTTGCGCCGGGTCATCCGGCGAACATCGCGGCCGAATCGCTCACCATCGAACTGCTGTCGGTCAAGGATGATCGCTGCCCGGTGGGCGTCAGTTGCATCTGGGCCGGCCACGCCGCTGTCACGTTGCAGGTCAGCAAGCCCGGCATGACGACGCAGACGATTGCGGTGGGCAGCGAAGCACCAGCGCACATGCGCCTGCCGTACGACGCAGCTTTCGGGAACTATCGCCTCCATCTCGTGAAACTCGAACCCGGCAACACGCAATCGCCGACCACGGCGTATCGCGCAACGATCAGCGTATCCACCCGTTCGCCCGGGCAATCGATGCCGGAGCCGAATCCGTCCGAGATGTAAGTCGCTGATCGGCGCATCGCCTACGCCGCCGATGCCAGCCTTGCCCGCCATGCAAATGCCGGCAACCCCGCAGACACCCGCACATCTGGGATAATCGGGCGATATTCCTTTCGCGATGCCGCTCATGTCCACGCCTGCGCCCACGCTGCTCACCTGCGCCCTGCCCTACGCCAATGGCCCACTGCACCTGGGGCATCTGGTGGGTTACATCCAGGCCGATATCTGGGCGCGGGCGCGGCGCATGCGCGGCGGCACCGTGCATTTTGTGTGCGCTGACGATGCCCACGGCACGCCGATCATGCTCGCTGCCGAAAAGGCCGGGGTGTCGGCGGAGGACTTCATCAAGGGCATACAGGCCGGACACGAGCGCGATTTCGCCGCGTTTGGCGTGCGCTTCGATTTTTATCACTCCACCCACAGCGCCGAGAACCGCGAACTGGCCGAGCTGATCTATACCCGGCTGCGCGATGGCAGCCACGGCGTGAAAGCGATCGCGCGGCGTTCGATCCAGCAGTTGTTCGATCCCGAGCGCGGCATGTTCCTGCCCGATCGCTACGTCAAGGGCGAGTGCCCGCACTGCGGCTCGGCCGATCAATACGGCGACAACTGCGAGGTCTGCGGCAAGGCCTACGCGCCAACCGATCTGAAAAATCCGCGCTCGGTGGTGTCCGGTGCGGTGCCGGTGCTGCGCGATTCGGAGCACTACTTCTTCGAGCTGGGCAAGTTCGAGGCATTCCTGCGCGAGTGGCTGGCCGGTGATGTCGCGCATCCGGCGGTCAAGGCCAAGCTCGGCGAATGGCTGGAAGGCGGCCTGCGCGATTGGGACATCTCGCGCGATGCACCCTACTTCGGTTTCCCGATCCCGGATGCGCCGGGCAAGTTCTTCTACGTGTGGCTGGATGCGCCGATTGGCTACCTGGCCAGCTTCAAGGCCTTGTGCGCGCGTGACGGCATCGACTTCGCTGCATTCCTCGGCGCCGACAGCCAAGCCGAGATGCACCACTTCCTCGGCAAGGACATCATCAACTTCCACGGCCTGTTCTGGCCGGCGATGCTGCACGGCGCCGGTTTTCGCGCGCCCACCGCGCTGCACGTCAACGGCTATCTCACCGTCAACGGCGCCAAGATGTCGAAGTCGCGCGGCACCTTCGTGATGGCGCGCACCTACCTCGACGCCGGGCTCGATCCGGAAGTGCTGCGCTACTACTTCGCGGTCAAGACCGGTGCTGGCGTGGTCGATCTGGATCTCAACCTCGACGACTTCGTGGCGCGGGTGAACGCCGATCTGGTCGGCAAGTTCGTCAACATTGCCAGTCGTTGTGCCGGTTTCATCGGCAAACGATTCGACGGCATGTTGGCCGATGCGCTGCCCGAGCCGGCGATGTACACGCGCTTTGTCGAAGGCGCGCAAGCCATTGCCGCCAGCTACGCCCGCGATGAGTTCGGCCAGGCGATGCGTCAAGTGATGGCGCTGGCCGATGAGGCCAATCGCTACATCGACGAACACAAGCCGTGGGTGATTGCAAAACAGCCAGACAGCGACGCGCGGTTGCAGGCGGTATGCACGCAAGGGCTGAACCTGTTCCGCGTGCTCGCCGCCGCGCTCAAGCCGGTGCTGCCGCGCACCGCCGAGCGCGCCGAGCATTTCCTCGATGCACCGGTGCCGCGGTGGGATGCCATTGCCGCGCCGCTGCTCGGCCATCGCATCAATGCCTTCGAACCGCTGCTGACCCGTATCGATCCCAAGCAGATCGAGGCCATGGTGGAAGCGAGCAAGGAATCGTTGAAGCCGGGGCTCGGGACTGGGGACTCGGGACTCGGAAAAGCCGAAGCAAAGAAGCAAAGCAAAAGCACGCAAGCTTGCAGTCCCCAATCCGCAGGATGGGTAGAGCGCAGCGAGACCCATCAATCGCCAGGCCCCGCCACCATCTCCATCGACGATTTTGCCAAACTCGACCTGCGCATCGCTACCGTCACCGCTTGCGAGTTCGTCGAGGGCTCGGACAAGCTGCTGCGCTTCGAGCTCGATGCCGGCGAACTGGGCACACGGCAGATTTTCTCCGGCATCCGTGCCGCCTACGGCGAGCCGGAAAAACTGGTCGGCCGCAAGGTGGTGTTCGTCGCCAACCTGGCCCCACGCAAGATGCGCTTTGGCGTCAGCGAGGGCATGATCCTGTCTGCCGGCAACGACGATGCCGGTTTGTTTTTGCTCGACGTTGACAGCGGCGCGCAGGTGGGGATGGCAGTAAAGTGAAGCCGGGACTGGGGATGACAAGCTTGCGATATTTTGCTTTGGCTGTTTGCTCTGGCTTTTCCGAGTCCCCAGTCCCCAGTCCCGAGTCCCGACAAACGTGACCGACCTTCTGCTCCTGCTCGTTGGCACCATTCTGGTCAACAACTTCGTGTTGGTGAAGTTCCTTGGTCTGTGCCCGTTCATGGGCGTGTCGCGGCAGATCGACTCGGCCTACGGCATGGCGTTGGCCACCGGCTTTGTGCTCACCCTGTCGGCGGCACTGAGTTACCTGATCCACCATTGGCTGCTGGCACCACTCGGCCTCGGCTATCTGCGCACGCTGGCCTTCATTCTGGTGATTGCCGCGGTGGTGCAATTCACCGAACTGGCAATGCACCGCAGCAACCCGCGCCTGTACCGCACGCTGGGCATCTATCTGCCGCTCATTACTACCAACTGCGCTGTGCTCGGCGTGGCCCTGCTCAATATCCAGGCGCGGCACAGCCTGTTCGAGGCGGTGCTGTACGGTTTTGGCGCCGCCGTGGGGTTCGGCCTGGTGCTGATCCTGTTTGCGGCGATGCGTGACCGCCTGCAGATTGCTGATGTGCCGGAAAGTTTTCGCGGCGCACCGATCGCCCTGATTACCGCCGGACTGATGGCGCTGGCGTTTATGGGCTTCTCCGGCCTGACCGCGCAGTGAGCACGCCATGCTGAGCGCGATCGCCGTCATCGTTGGTCTGGCGTTATTGTTCGGCGCGCTGCTGGCGTGGGCGGCACAGCGCTTTGCGGTGCGGCAAGACCCGATCATCGAGCAGATCGAGCGCATTCTGCCGCAAACCCAATGCGGTCAATGCAGTTTCCCCGGTTGCCGGCCGTATGCCGAAGCCATCGCCGAGGGCCGCGCCGATATCAATCAATGCCCGCCCGGCGGCGAGGCGGGGGTTCGCGCGCTGGCCGAGTTGCTCGGCCGCGAGACCAAGCCGCTCAATGCCGAACACGGCGAACACAAACCGGCACGGGTGGCGTTGATCATCGAGGCCGAGTGCATCGGTTGCACCAAGTGCATCCAGGCCTGCCCGGTCGATGCCATCATCGGCGCAGCCAAACGCATGCACACCGTAATCGCCGATCTGTGTACCGGCTGCGACCTGTGTCTGCCACCATGCCCGGTGGATTGCATCGCGATGATCGAACGCACGCCTGAACCGGCAACCTGGCGTGCGTCCAAGCCAGACAACCGCAGCCCTTGACGTCGACGCGACAAATCGCTGCAATCATGCAAACCGGTCGAATTGGCCCGTTTTCCCTGCTCGCGCCGTTGACACCAAGGCCGGTCTTTCACGCATCATTGGGATGGAGCGCCATGACACCTGACAAACCCAGCCTGTTCCAACGCTTCTTCGGCGGCGGGGCAACGGTGCTCGACCGGCGCAAGGAAGCGCGCACCGCGCCGCCGCCGGACAGCAAAATCCTGATCATCGACGACTCGCGCACGATCGTGGCGGTATTGGGCAAGATGCTGCGGCAGGGCGGTTATCAAGCCATTTCCGCGCTCGATGCCGAGAGCGGCATCGCGCTGGCATTGCGCGAAAATCCGCGGTTGATCTTCCTCGACATCGTGCTGCCCGGCATGAATGGCTTCGCCGCGCTGCGCGTGTTACGCCGCGAACCGATCACCCAGCGCACACCGATCATCATGATGAGCGGCAACATGCAGGCGACCGAACAGTTCTACGCGCAAAAACACGGTGCCGACGACTTCCTGAAAAAACCGTTTCCGCGCGCCGAGCTATTCCACCGCATCGAGCGTCTGCTCGGCCCTGGGCCGGAACGCCCGGCCGAACCGGCCGATGCCAACCAGCCGACGCAAATTGTCGGGACACCGCCAAGCCCGGAACAAGCTTGACGTGAAACTCTGAACAGGCCCCAATGGCACGTCCTCAATTCCGAACTTCCTTGATTCGTTATTCCAGCGAAAGCTGGAATCCAGTGCCTTGATTCATGGACAAACTCTGGATTGCCGCGTCGCTTCGCGGCTCTCCATGAACCGCTTGATTGGGGCTGTGTGTTGCGCCGAGGCGCGTGCATTGGATCGAAGCAAAAGCGTTCACCGGCCTGCGGCCGGCGAGGCCCTTTTCAGGGCGGAGAGGGCGCAAAACGCCTCGCGCCGGGTCGCACGCCGGCTCGGCTGCTTCGCAGCAGCGGCCGCTACTCGGCCTACGCCTTCGCTACGCTCGGTCGGCGTCATGCCTCACCGCCGCCATCGTTACGCATCCTGCGCCACGAT
>Ga0100400_1001145_pt1 | contig 18944 bp, 18 predicted proteins | sample CryGeymeta201524_FD_80420 | JGI IMG/M metagenome (GOLD analysis project Ga0100400, IMG submission 80420) | Groundwater microbial communities from Crystal Geyser aquifers in Utah, USA - Crystal Geyser metaG 2015-24 | ecosystem: Environmental > Aquatic > Deep subsurface > Groundwater | place: USA... | reverse complement strand
TGGGAGAATATTTACAACACCGTAAGACCCCACAAATCACTTGGTTATCTTACCCCGCAGGAATATGTTAATATCTGTAAAAACAAAGAAAGGAATGTGTACGGGATGTACTGAACGCGTACAATAATTTGCCGTTTGGCTTCGTTTCAGCTATACTTTCTGGTAAATGACCGCGAAAGAACTTAGAGAGAAATTTATTGCCTTTTTTGTGGAAAAAAATCATAAAGAAATTCCTTCTGCTTCCTTAATTCCGGAAAATGATCCCTCGGTTTTATTTACTGCCGCCGGCATGCATCCTTTAGTGCCTTATCTTTTGGGCGAGCCGCATCCTTTGGGTAAAAGACTGTGCAGCGTCCAAAAGTGTTTACGGACCGACGATATTGAAAATGTCGGAGATGGCTTTCATCATACTTTTTTTGAAATGTTGGGCAATTGGTCTTTGGGCGATTATTGGAAAGAAGAAATGATTCCTTTAAGTTTTGAATTTTTGACTAAAGCTCTCGGCATTCCGGTTGAAAAGCTTTCCGTGACTTGTTTTTCCGGAGACAATGATGCGCCTCGTGATGAAGAAACCGCTTTGCTTTGGGAGAGAGCAGGCATTCCCAAAGAAAGAATTTATTTCTTGGGGAAAAAAGACAACTGGTGGAGGCCGGCGGGAAAAACCGGACCCTGCGGACCGGATTCAGAAATGTTTTTTGACACGGGGAAAGAAAAATGCGGGAAAGATTGTCAACCCGGTTGTTTCTGCGGCAAATTTATTGAAATTTGGAACGATGTTTTTATGCAATACGAAAAAACAGCCGAAGGAAAATATGAACCGCTAAAACAAAAAAATATTGATACCGGCATGGGAGTGGAAAGAACAACGGCTGTAATTAGCGGCTTTGCCGACGATGATTATTTAACGGAACTTTTCTTGCCGGTTATTAAAAAAATTGAAGAAATTTCCGGAAAAAATTATGCCATGCAGGAAAACCTGCCTGCCGGCAGACAGGTCAAAAAAGCGATGCGGATTATTGCGGACCATTTGCGAGCGGCCACTTTTGTCATTGCCGACGGCATCAGTTCCTCAAATACCGAACAGGGATATGTTTTAAGAAGACTTATCAGAAGAGCGATTCGTTTCGGCAAAACCTTGGGAATAGAAAAGCCATTCACTTTTTTAATTTCGGAAGCGGTTATTGAAACCTTGGGTGATATCTATCCGGAAATTGTTAAAAATAAAAATAAAATTATCGAGGAGTTAAGGGCTGAGGAAGAAAGATTTACTCGGACGCTGGAAAGAGGTTTAAAAGAATTTAATAGTCTCTCTGAAAAGAAAAAAGAAATAACCGGCAAAGACGCTTTCTTTTTATACGAGACTTATGGTTTTCCTTGGGAATTAACACTGGAGATGGCGGATGAGAAAGGGAGGAGAATTGATGAAAAAGAATTTCAAAAAGCGTTTAAAGAGCATCAAGAAAAATCCCGGGAAGGGTCGGAGAAAAAATTTGCCGGGGGGCTGGCGGATCACTCGGAGATGGTAACCAAATATCATACCGCCACTCATCTTTTACATTCTGCCCTAAGAATAGTTTTGGGAGACACTGTTCATCAAGTAGGGAGCAATATTACCGCCGAAAGATTAAGGTTTGATTTTACCGCTCCGAAAAAATTAATACCCGAAGAAATTAAAAAAGTTGAGGATTTGGTTAACGAACAGATTAAAAAAGACTTGCCGGTAACGATAGACATAATGAATTTGGCGGAAGCAAAGAAAAAAGGCGCTTTGGCTTTTTTTGAACAAAAATATGCCGAGCAGGTAAAAGTTTATACAGTTTCCGATTTTTCCAAAGAAGTTTGCGGCGGTCCTCATGTTGAGAGGACCGGAATCTTAGGGAGTTTTAAAATTATCAAAGAAGAGTCCTGTGGCGCGGGAAAAAGAAGAATTTATGCTATGCTAAGCTAAAGTAGCTTATTATCTTATTTTTAATGATGATAGCTCTATCAAGTATCTTAGGAAAAATTAATCCTCTGGATAAAGGAAATTCTAACGACGAGTATTGTTTGAGTTTGGTAATTAGCGATAAAAAAGTAAAAAGCGCGATTTGGAATCTTTCCGGAGGAAGCGATTCTTTTACCCCGGGTGATGCCGAGGGTTGGAGTAATGAAAGCACGGAAGAATTAATTGTGGCCGCCGACGCTTCGATTGCCAGCGCCGTGACCAAATTGCCTTATCTTGAAGGTAAACAGCCCACTAAAGTAATTTTAGGATTGCCAGAACATTGGGTTGAGGGGAATGGTGTTAGTCCTCGGAAGAGTCTCATTTTGCAAAAAGTTTGTCAAAAGTTACTCCTTAAATCATTGGGATTTGTGGTGACTCCGGAAGCCATTGCTCATTTTTTAGAAATTGAGGAAGGGGGATTGCCAAGTATTATTTTGGTAAGTTTAAGTGAAACGGAAGTAATTGTTTCCTTAATTGCTAAAGGAAAATTTTTAGGTAGTAAATTAGTTGGCCGGAGTGACAATTTATCTCTTGATTTGGAAGAAGGACTGCTGCGTTTTGAGCATCAGGGGGTTTTACCCACTAGAATTTTGCTTTTACCAGATGGAGATTTAACTACTGATATGGGAGAACTAAGACAAAATTTAATCGCCTATCCTTGGGTCGGTCCAGAAAACGAGAAAAAGTTAAATTTTCTTCAACTGCCGAAAGTGGAGGTGGCCAGTGAAGACTTTGAGATTAGAGCAGTAGTTACTGCGGGTAAAGATGAATTGGGTTTGGGAGGTGTTAAAGAAAAACCGGTAGTTCAGGAGAAAGTTAAGGAGGAAATTTTTGTCCAGGAAACCCCGGAGGATTTTGGTTTTGTCAAAAACAAGGATTTTTTAAAAGCCCAGGTTGCGGTGGTGGAAGAAGTACCCTTGGCGGGGGAGGAAAAAGCCCCGACAATTGAAACCGAAGTGTTTCCCTCCCTTCCTGCACCCGAACCGGTGTTTAAAGAAAAAAAGTTTGCGGTTAAAAAAATCATTTCACTAGTTTTTTCAAAGTTAAAATTAGTGAAAAAAATCAAACTATTTTCAGGAATAACCCGACTGCAACGAAGATTTGTTTTTAATAAAGCGCTTTTATTGTTTATGGTCGGGGTTTTGGTTGCCGGAGGACTGGGCTTATTTAGTTTTTACCGGTTGGCCAAGGCCGAGGTGAAGATTTTTGTGCAACCGCAAAAGGTGGAAAAAGAATTTGAATTTACAGCTTCTGCTAAAACTAGTGCCGTTGATACCGAAAAAATGATGCTGCCGGCCAGAGAGATGCCGATTGATGTTTCCGGAACAAAAACAGCGGATGTTAACGGTAAAAAAATCGTGGGCGATAAAGCTTCGGGGGGGATTGTTATTTATAACGGCAGTGAAAAATTAAGAACGCTTACCAAAGGACTGATTATTAAAGGGCCGAACAATTTAAAATTTGTTTTAGACGATGAAGTTAAGGTCGCCTCCAAAACCGCCGATTTGAATGCCGTTCCGCCGGTGGAAAAGTGGGGTGAGGCCAAAGCTTCAGTCACCGCCTCCGAAATTGGCGCCCAGTACAATATTGCCGCTTCTTCCATCTTATCTTTGGAGAGCGCCGGAGGGGCGCTTCTCATTAAAAACCCTAACGCCTTAAGTGGGGGCAGCAGCCGGGAGATTCAGGCGGTTTCCAAAGAAGACCGGGATAATTTGCAGGCGGCGCTTTTTTCGGAGTTGCAAGAAAAAGCGGATGAAGAGGTTAAAAACAAACTTTCCCCCAAAGATTATCTTTTGCCCGATTCCCTGAAGTTAATAAATAAAGGGGATCAGTTTAATCATGAAGTTGGTGATGAAGTTTCCACCATAACCTTGGAAGAAAAAGCCACTTTTGTGGTTTTGTATCTCCAAGAAGCGGATTTTAAAACTATGGCGGATAAGAATATTTCGGAGCTGATCCCCGAAGGATACCAAAAAGAACCCATAAAAGAAGAAAGTAATTTTACTCTCCGGGATAAAGTAAAGGGAGCTTATACCGCCAAAGTTTTCGGTGAGTTTATCCCTGTTTTGGAAACTTCAGAAGTTCCTAAGCGACTGGCGGCTAAATCAATTGCCAAAGGTGAGAAATTGTTGAAAAATTTTAAGCAGGTGGTGGGGGTTAACGTGACGATTAGGCCGAAAATATTTTCTTTCTTGAAAATCTTTCCTCTAAAGCAGCAAAATATTAGCGTGATTATTGAGTCGCTCTGAATGATTCCTTACCGTTACGTCAAAAGACCGCCTTTAGTTTACCAAACAAGGAAAATTAATTTCAACCCGAAATTGGTCGCCGGTCTTTTATTTTTAGCGGGAATTTTCTTTTTTATCAATGCCGCCTATCCGATAGTCTCTTACCAAATTTTGATCGCCCCCCGTTTTGCCACCAGCTTTGCCAGTCCCACCAGCGAAGGGGCGATCGCCCAGTCCTTCGGCGCCGTTCAGGAAGGACTTCTTCCGCTGCTGGCGGAAAATCCGCAGACTACAGAAGTTCTGGGAGCGGAAATCGATTTGGCTGACTATACTAAAGCCAGTAATTGGTTCCCCGGCGAAAAAGTGACTTTTGCCCAAAAAGAAAATGAAAATTTATCTTATTTTTTTTCCATTCCCAAATTGGGAATTGAAAATGCCAAAGTTTTGGTCGGAATGGAAGATTTAAAAAAAAGTTTAATCCAGTATCCGGGAACAGTGCCGCCTGGAAGATATGGCAATACAGTAATTTTTGGCCATTCAGTTTTGCCGCAATTTTTTAACCCCAAAAATTATTTAACAATTTTTTCAACCTTGCCAACATTAAAAATCGGAGATTCTATTTTGGTAGAATACAATGGTATCGAATATAAATATTTGGTGGAACAGATGATTGAAGTAGTACCGGATGATATTTCCATTTTAGCCCAGCGCTATGACGATTCTTATCTGACTTTAATTACCTGCGTTCCTCCAGGAACTTTTTTGCGGAGGCTGATTGTCAGGGCAAGATTATCAAAAATTTAAAACTTAATTTTTATGGCAATTCCGGTTTTATGAAAATTTTGGGCATTGATTACGGTCAAAGTAAAATGGGAGTGGCGGTGGGAGATACGGCCACCGGCCTGGCGGAACCAATAAAAGTATTTCAAATTTCAAATTTTAAAATTCAAATTTTAAAAATAATTTTTAATGATCCCATGATCAAAAAGATAGTTGTTGGTCTTCCGCATGGAAAGATGGACGTGGAGATAAAAGAGTTCGGGGTAGGATTAGAGAAACAAACAGGGGTGGAAGTGGAGTTTTTTGATGAAACTCTGACAACACAAGATGCACAGCGGCTCTTGATCGCCAGCGGAAGGAAAAGAAAGTCCCGAAAAGAAAAGGAAGATGCAGTTGCAGCGGCAATTATGTTAGAATATTTTATAATCGTTGGCAGAAGATCTTGCCATAGGCGAGGATGAATGCTCAAAACGATTTCAAACTTCCGAGAGGAATTAGAGAAGTCGTTAGAAGTTCTGCCAACTCTTGAAAACTTGTTTATTAAAGAATACCGAGTGCTTTCAGCCCTCGGAAGTTTATGAAGGAGGAATCCGGAAATGTTTAAAAATATTATTGCCCCGGTTCAGGCTTGGCTACTTTCTCGCGGACAATGTGTTGGTTGCGGCGCTCCCCTTGATAAAGGTAAGCGCGAACCCTGCAAGGATAATCCTGAGGCAGAGAGAATAACCTGTAAATGCGGCCGGATTTTTATTTTTGATAAAAAAAACAAAAGATATCGCCGTGCCCTCTTTGAAGAAGTATAAAGATTGTGAAGAAAAGATTCCTTCCGTTAGTTTTGTTTTTTTTGTTTTTGGCGGTTATCCTGGTCTTTTTTCTTTGGTACCAGGCCGGTTTATCCGCAGTCAACCTGCACGCTAAAGAAAAAATTTCCTTTCCTGTTAACAAAGGGGACTCGATTTCCGAGATTGCCGTCAGGCTTAAACAGGCGGGTTTAATCCGCGACCTGACACGTTTTAAAATTTACGTGTTTTTTTCCCGAACGGCGAAGAAAATTAAAGCGGGTGATTTTGACCTGTCGGCCAGCCAAAACGTGCCGGAGTTGGTTAAAATTTTGGTTAAGGGAAGAACGGATTTGCGGATTACAATTATTGAAGGTTTAAGACAGGAACAAATCGGCGAACTTTTAAAGGCCAGGGGTTTGCCGCTTGACCTGACTGAGTGGCAGCAGGAGATTGTCGTTAACCAGAAAGAGGGGGCAATTTTTCCGGATACTTACTTTTTCAGTCCGGACGCTACCCAAGGGGCAATTTTAAAAACCATCGACCGCAATTTTCAAAAAAGAGTGACCGTGGGGTTATCTCAAGAAATTGCCGAAAGTAAACTCACCTTAAGGGAGATTTTGACATTGGCTTCGATCGTGGAAAGAGAATCAAGAACGGAAGTAGACCGAGCGATCGTTGCCGGAATACTTTTGAAAAGATGGAGTAAAGGCTGGACCTTACAGGCAGACGCCACCGTGCAGTATGCGGTGGCGACTAAAAACTTAAGACTTAAAACAAAAGATTTTGAATGGTGGCCCAAAAACCTAACCGTCAAGGATTTGGAAATCAATTCTCCCTATAATACTTATGTCACTGCCGATCTTCCGCCTGGGCCGATTTGCAATCCAGGGCTTTCCTCAATCAAGGCAGTCCTTAATCCCACCCAGTCCCCTTACTGGTTTTATCTTAATGATGGCAATGGGGAGATGCACTATGCCAAATCCGACGCGGAGCAGGTCACCAACATCAGAAGATATCTTTTTTAAATTCGGGTTCTCCTAAGCAGTTGGCACAAGCCTTAGTGAAATTTCTAAGTAATATAGCGGGTTTTCAAACATTTCCGGGTGGGAAAATCTGTAACAAAATTCACCGACCACCTCCGGTAATTTGTCAATCGTTACGTGATGATACATTCTTCTGATGAATGTTCTCAAGACCCCAAACATGCCCTCGATCTCACTGGTCAATTCAAACTCAAACTTTTTGTGGATATCATATTGGTGTTCAACTGGCCACCATTTATCAATTCCTCTGTAGATTTTGGCTCCATCAGTATGGAGAAGGCTCTCCGGCATAACGTATTCCTGTAAAAAAGCCCAAGCTTCTTCTCTGACAGGATTGGCATGGGGAAGAATGGAATAGGCTAATTTTCTTCCCCCGTATTCGTTGTTAATTTCTTTAGCCATAAATAAGGTTCTTCCTTTTTTACCGCCAAAATAGGCCTCGTCAAGTTGTACCAGCTTTTCCAGGACCTCTTTGTTTTCCGGTAGATGATTTCTGAATTCCTCATACCAAAGCCTAATGGTTGGCTCTGACAATCGGGTTAAAGAAACTGCCTGCCTTACCGGTATTTGTGTTGTCCAACACCATAAGATAAGCCAAAAATGTTGCAGGGGTAATTTTGAGTTGGATAGCCAGGTATGAGACAGTAAAGAAAACCTGATTCGGCATTTCCGGCACCGGTATCTTCCTTGAGAAGCATAAACCTCATCTGTTTTACAGACAGGACAGTAAATGTTTTTGCCAAAAACAATCCTCCTTAAATATTTTCTAATTTGGGCTTCCGATGGTATTTGATTAAATTGATACATGCTTACCATTTTAATAAACATGTGCCAACAAGTTTAGAGAGCCCTACTCATGCGACTTGACAAGTTTCTGGATAGAAAGTTACGACATTAGGTCCTGTTTTTTAATTTAAATTTTGTTATTATTTTAGTGAGCTTATTAAGATTTACGAATTGGAATTTTTGCGTTTTTCGGTTGTCCCGATAGCCATCGGGACAAATTCGAACCGATTTTTGAGAAAAGGTGCGAAAGCGCGAGCCCTTCAGAAATTTCAGGGTAAACTAAGCGAGTGTGACAATTAAGCGAGTCCCGCCGCAGCGGGGCGAGCTGACGATTAACAATTTTTCTGGAAAGAAGTTCGGATTTTTTCAAAAAGAGTCCACATTTGAGGATTTTCGCAGGAATTGGAATCCCGCAGAAGGGGCGGGACGAAGGAAAAGACCTCTGCGAAGCCCTTTTTAAACTGGCAAAAAAGCTGCCGGAGAAAAAGGATAATAAAGTGGCCGAAAAACGCAAAAATTTAAAAGTACAAAATCTTAAATGGCGCATCGAGTGGACTCAGTTCGGATGACTCCTCACTGCCTCGGTGCGCCATTAAAAAAGTCATCCGACAAAAACTGAGTCCACTTCTAAATATACACTCTTTCTCAGATAAATAAAATGGTATACGACAATTTAAAACTTCCTTTGAAAGATAAATAGTGATATAAGTGATTGTAATGATGCTTAGTTGAAATTTAAAACAAATAATATTAGACGAAATGTTAAACATAGAAAATATTATTTCTAAATTTATTTTTTACTTTATAAATTACTCGAATATAGAGAGATTAAATAGTGAATTACGGAATATTAAAAAGTTAGATAAAGAAACTAAAGTAACTATAATGATATCGGCATACAACGAAGGAAATGTTCTCAGACCCGAAAAATCTAACCTTTATCATACTCTTTCCCTGCTATAATCTCAAAAAGATTTTGGTGGGAAATTGCTTTCCGAAGATTTATTTGAGGTGTTAATTATTGATAACGCTTCTACTGATAATACAAGTAAAATACCCTCTATTTTTCTGAAAAAATACCCGAAATTTAAATTATTATTATCACAAGAAGATAAAAAGGGGGTTGAGTACGTAAAGAAATATGGATTTGATCTTGCCGTCTATCGTTTTTTTGAGAGTTACAAGGAATCACTTCTGAAAAAAAGAATTCCTGAATACATAATAGCTTCTATAGATGCCGATACTGAGAAAATCGATCGATATTGGTTAGCCAAGATTATTAAAAAAGCCCATTCGAAGGACGCTAACTGTTATGGGGGCGAAACGAGATTTCCAATAAGAATAAGGAGGGGTTTTCCTAAGGCTATTAGTTTGCTAGATGAATATATTTCCCTTTCCAAGCATGGGGGAGATATGTATTTGGGAAACAAAGTAGTTAGTCTTGGGGGTTTATCAAAACTCTTGATAGTTATGTTATATTCTCTCCACGTAGATTTTTACAAAACCCGTTAGCTTTTGTCTCCGGTTTCTCCTATAGGCATGGACTAACAGATATTAGAACAGATGTGGACGCTAGAGATTTAAACCTTGAGGAATTTAGAAAAGCTCAAAATTATAGAAGGAGAGAATTGATAAGAACTCAAATTATTCTTCAATCTATTTTGAAACCTAATGTGGTTTTAAACAATAAAAACGAAGATTTCTTTAATTTACTATTCATAAGTGGCAAGAATTTTCAGAAATTTAAAGCCGATTTACTAGATTTGCTTGGTAATCCTGTTTTGCAATCGGTGGATGTTCTGATGGAAAAGTATTCAGGTTTATTATGGAATTCAATCTTCAAAAGACATTCTATCCAGCGTTTCAAAAGAAAAGTTTCTGTCTAATAAAATAGAAATTATTATGGGCAAGGCTAAAAAAGTCTGTTTGGGTCGATCTTTAAGTTCCCACTCTCTCTGGCTTCCATCGTGAAATAAAATTATAGAGCCAAGACGAACATTTTCTTCGACATTTTTAATGATATCATTTTTACTAGAATTCCAATCTCTAGAATATACGTCGAGGTCTTATAAATCTTGGTTTGATTCCAATAACTTTTTCTATTACCTTCTCGGCTTTTCCAAAGTCTCCTTTTCCATATTGTGGGTGGGAATACGAATGATTACCTATCAAATGCCCTTCTCGAAAAATATTCATCACTACATGTGGCCATCTTTTGGCCCATCTCCCAATCAAAAAGAAATTGGCCTTTATTTTATGCTTATTCAGAAGGTCTAAAAATTTCCTTGTCCAGTAGGGATTAGGTCCATCATCAAAAGTTAATGCGATTTCGCTTTTGTTTCTTGTTGCATGGTTATAGCTTTTCATAAATTATTAATTCCAAATATCTTAATAGCACTTTTTAGAGCAATCTCCATTATTGAGCCAATCCTTAATTTGTCTTGGTTATATTGGTAAATTTTTTTTAACTTGTTATTTTCTCTTTTCCATAGGATCAACCTTCCATTATTGGAATCAGCTACGATCACATCCCTTTCCTGTGTAAAAATCGCATCTTGCACCCAATCAAAATCAGAACTAATTTGTTTTTGTATTTTGAAATTTTTATCTAAAATAAATACTCTATTTCCTTTTGTATCACTTACAAGATATTCATTATTGCTCGATTTAATTCCGTGGGGATTTTTTAATCCTGACAACAAAATCGTGGCTCTGTTTGTTCGCTTGTCGATTTCAACTAAGCTGCCTTGATGGAAAAACACGGCAAATATTTTGTCTCTACTCTTCTGTAAAATACTGTTTAGGTGAGTAGTGTGCAGAGGCGTGCTAAATTCAACTCCTTGAAGTTTTTTACTATAGTCTAAAGTTCTTATTTCTCCATTTTTCGATATGGGAAAACCGTTCTCGGGGGCAAACCAATGCCATAAATTCTCTCTCGGTCTTTCGGGATCTACCTCAAGTATCGCGTCAACTCCCGTACTTGCAACTAATAAAGTATTCCTTGAGGTAAGTGAGATTCCGTGAATACAATTAAAAAGGTTATTGTTGAGCTCTCTAACAACTTGGCCATTTCTTATTTCATAAATCCAGTGATCACTTCCTGTAAACAATGAATCTCTATTCTCAGACAGACAAATTCCCATTGGTGTCCTAACATTAACATAGGCAATTTCAGAACCTTTATTGTTTTCATTTAACTTTAATAATACTACTCTCCCGCCCAAGACGGCGCTAGTAATTTTTTCAGTTTCTTTTTGGCTTCTTCCTATTACAATATCCTTAATTAACTCTTTCTTCCAAGCTTTTTTTATTTTTCTGAGATATTTCGGATTTGTTATATTAAAAGCCAATATTAAAAACTTATCTTTCGAATAGCTCATTGAAGACTATTATACCTGAACGTCAATAATTAGCCATTTTAATTATTGATGTGGAAAATATAGAGGAAAAATGTTACAATTTCCCATACGAAATTGAATTTATTTGTCATTAGAAATATTATGAAAGAGATGGAACCAAGAACTAAACAGTTATTGATTCAGTTGGAGCAAAGGTTACTTACAGAACATCGAGACCTATCAGCATTATCTGCAGAAGAGCAATTTAGAATAATAGCAGATAAAGTAGCTGATCACCCTGAGGCCATCACTCCTGTTCCACAACAAGGTAATAACGAACTATTGCAAAAACTAAAACGAGCTAAAGAGAGAGGAGGGCTATTAACTGTAAAATTTGGCATTGATCCAACTGGACCAGAAATGCACCTTGGTCATGCGGTACCGATTTTAATGTTAAGGCGTTTTCAACAAATGGGATACAAAATTCAATTCGTTGTCGGTGACTTTACAGCTAGAATAGGTGATCCTAGTGGTAGGTTAACAGGGCGGCCTATCTTAACAGAGCAACAGATTCGAGAAAATATGAGAAACTACTTTGAAGAAGCAGGATTAATTTTAGATTTAAATAAAAAAGGCAGAACAGAAACTTTTTATAATTCGGAGTGGTTAGGCGAGATGAGAATGCAAGACTGGCTTCCTTTACTTCAGAGAGTAAGCGCCAGCCAAATGTTTCAACGCGAGGATTTTCAAAAAAGATTAGAAGGTGGCAGTTCAATAAGTATGGCAGAGCTTATGTACGCTTTGTTTATGGCTTATGACTCTGTAGCGCTAAAGCCTGATATAGAAATTGGAGGAATAGACCAATTCTTAAATCTTTATTGGTGTCGAGAGTTAATGAGATTTGAAGGAATGAAAAGCGAGATCTTTATTGTTACAAACCTGCTTGCCGGTACGAGCGGAGAAACTGATTCCGAAGGAAGATTTATAAAGATGGGTAAAAGTAAAAAAAATTATATATCTGTAACGGAGAACCCTAGGGAAATGTATGGAAAAGTGATGTCTATCCCCGATGAAGTAATGTGGATATGGTTCAGAGAGTTAACTGAGATTTCCTCTGAAGAATTAAAAGAGCTAAAAACAGAGGTTGAAAAAGGAGAGATACATCCAATGGACGCAAAAAGAATGTTGGCAAGAGTTGTTGTCGGCACGTTCAACCATTACGATAGAAACACAATAGAAAAAGCAGAACGAGCCTTTAATCAGATGTTTGGTAAGGCTAAACAGCTAATTCCTGAAGATATAAAAGTGATTACTGTTACTGGCGGATCAAGGCTGGTTGATATCTTAAGTAAAGCAACAGGAGAATCAAAAAGCAATTTAAAAAGAATGTTAGCTTCAAGCAGAAGGGGAGGAATTAGGATTTTGGTTGAAAACGAGTATATCCCTTTAACAATGGAAGAATTAAGTAATAAAACAGTAGAAGGTGAACTAATCATAAAAGTGGGTAAAAGAAGATACTACAGAATCCAAACTGCCTTTTAATCAATTTGTAGCCATAATCTTAATGCCAGATATTGTTTTTGACGAAAATTACTATAAAAAAATAATCAAGGAGTTTGGATATAATCCTTTACGATTCGAAAAAATAAACTTCAATTTGGGGAAAATAGACAAGAAGGAACTTCGAGCTCGATGGATCTGCCACAGTGAAGGCAACAAATTTTCTGAATCCTTAAAGCAGGGCAAGCATGTGATAGTGACAACAGGTATAGGATTATCTGCTCCACCTCATGTTGGCACTTTGGCACAAATTGTAAATGCTATATTTCTTCAGGGAAACGGAATCCCGGTTCAAATGGTACTCGGAGATTTAGATGCTTACAACGGCAAAAATATTTCTTTACAAGTTACGAGAGATTTGGCAAAAAAATATAGAGAGTTCATTTTGAGACTTGGTTTCAAAATTGGAAATGGTTCAATTTTAAGGGATCAATATAACGACCTTTGTGTATTACGAACGATGTATCTTTGCGGTAAATATATGAATGATTCGGATTTTGAATGGACAGAAGAAGATCTACACAAATTTTATGTGTCAAAAGGACGAGTGGATAAAGATATGACTTTTAGAAGAAAATTGTCTCTTGCTTTAATGACCGCCGACTTTATCTATTTATTTCTTTCTGATAGATTTGAGGCGGTGCTAGTAATGCTGGGGATAGATGAACACAAGTATGTATTGTTTTCGCAAGAGGTTTTAGAAAGAATGAAAAAAGATAATATGATTAAGAGGGGTGATCTGGCCGCGATTTATTCACATATGAATAAGGGGTTCAATAATTACCCCAAAATGTCGAAGAGTTTTCCCGACTCTTCGATTAATCCTGAGATGAGCCCCGCTCAAATTGTTCATAGAATTGTATATGAAGAAGGTGAATATAAGAAAGCCAATGAAAGTCCAGTCTATCAAATGATGTCTTCGGTTGGAAATTTCAGCCTTAAAGATCTTACAAAAAGATATCTTGCTTGTGAGGCCAAAAGTGAATTGTGGGTCAAATACAAGAAAGCGTACGCCGAAATGTTAGTTTCGATTTTCAAAAAATGGCAAGAGATATAAAATTTGTTCCATCTATACGAACAGGAAACTATTTACACGAAGCTATCTATCGTATTAATGTTGGTTATAATTTAACAGAAGAAATCGCTTTCTCTTCGTTTCGTGAAGCCTTGTTGTTGAAAAATCCAGAAGAAAGAGGAATTTTTATGGGAATTTTGTTAAATAGTGTCATGGCAAGAGGACCCTCAATAGAAGAAGCTGTCGGTTTTATTCGAGCAGCTTTTTTATTCGACAATTTTGACCCTACAAAATTGGATGGACTCAAACTAAAGGGGAAAGTGATAGGTATAGGTGGAAGCGGTAAAAAAGGAATAAAGAGTATGAATATTTCTTCAGTAGCCGCAATAGTCGCCTCTTCGTTGGGTATAAATATTGCTAAACCCTGTTCAGACTCAACCTCCTCTTTAACTGGTTCTGCTGATTTTATAGAAAATCTAGGAGCAAACATCAACATTAATGCCAAAGAAATGACTGCAATTCTTAAAGAAACAGGCCTAGGGTTTTTTAAAATAGAAAGCCAAATACCTAGATTCAACTCACTATATGGAGGAAAATTTTACGCACCTCATATCCTTAGCCTGGGACTTGCAGGAATGATTCTTCCTTTTAAACCAGATTCCATGCTCTATGGGCTTGCCCATCCCAGTGTAGAACTATCCGCTAAAGTTTTCCGAAGATTTGGATATAAAAATGTCATGGTGGTTACAACCACAGACGATGGTGTCCATTTCCTTGATGAATTTGGTACTTTCGGTACTACATCAATCATTGGTATAAGAGATGGTAAATTAGGAAAACTGGTTAGTATACAAACCTCCGATATTCTGAATTTCCCTAATTATACCAGGGAGTCAATTAAGCCAGGATTTAATAAAGAGGATAACATTCGTTTAGCAGTTCAAGTTTTAAGCGGTAAAGGAGAGGCCGCCAGAGAAGATATCGTATGCATTAACGCCGCGACTCTACTTTACCTGGCGGGCAAAGCCGAAGATTTAAAAGAAGGTTATATTTATGCAAAACAGGCAATAAAAAAGGGTTACCCAATTGAAAAACTCAAAGATTTTATAAGGGCAACATCTGGCAATATAAAATTTTTGGATAAATATTTATAAATTACACCATGTTAATGAAAGCAATTCTTGTATCTAATAAATCCATAAAATTAATAACTACAGAAACACCCACGATAAAGAGTGAAAATGAGGTTTTAATTGAAGTAAAAGCAGTAGGATTATGCGGTAGTGATATACATAGAATAAGAAAAATCCAAGAAAATTCTATTAGCAATTTTACTATATTGGGTCATGAAATTGCTGGCAAAGTTGTAGAAACCGGTAAAAGGGTTAAAAGTTTTTCAAGAGGAGATCGCGTAGTTGTAGAACCACTTATAAGTTGTTCCAAATGTTACTATTGCAAATCAGGTAATTACCAACTTTGCACTAAGCTAAAATCTCTTGGTAAAGATCTGAATGGAGGTTTTGCTGAATATGTAATTGTACCTGCGTGTAAAGCTTTCAAATTAGAAAAGAAAACTAGTTACGAAGAAGGTGTACTTTTTGATCCTCTTGCTGTATGTATACATGCTTTCAATCTAGCTGAGGGAATAAAAGATCACAAAGTAGCAATAATAGGAGACGGAACAATAGGAAGAATATGTCTACAACTGGCTGAATACTATCAGGTGCAAAACGTAACCATAATTGGCAAACATATTAAAAAAAGAGACTTTACTTCCAAGAAAATACACGTTATCAATTTCAATCGAGCAAACAAACTCAATAATCTCAAAGATTATTTTGACGTGGTTTTTGAGTCCGTAGGCAGGAAACAGAGTGAAACCCTTAATTTAGCTATAGATTTAGTAAAACCTAAAGGGAAAATTATTGTCCTGGGAGTTTTCCCCGAAAACTATAAAGCTAATTTAAGTGTTCGGAAATTATTTATTAAAGAAGGCGAAATAATAGGGTCGAACTCGTATGGATGTTATAAAGGAAAAAAAGAAGTTCTTGAAGCACTTGAGATTTTAAACAAAAATGTTTTGAATCTAAAACAATTAATAACACATACGCTACCATTAAGCCAATTTGAGAAGGGAATCAAGCTTTTTGAAAATAAAGAAACGTCAAAAGCAATAAAGATAGTGTTTCTTCCATAGCTTTTATGCTTAACTTTATTAAACCGGCATATAGAAAAATATTTAAGAACAAAAGGTTAATCCTGTTTGATATGGATGGAACAGTTACTAGGACTGAGGTTCTTAATTATCGTATATATAAAAACGCGATTAATAGAGCGCTAAATATTAAACTTACCTTGACAGACTGGAACAAATCTTTTTCTGGTACAACACCAAACGAATCATTAACAAAATATTTGGAGAAATGCGGTATTTTATTAACTAACACTCTTCTGAAAAATTTAATGGAAGAGATTCATGTTTCAAAGAAAAAGCAGTTAGAAAATATAAGTAACATAGAAGTTGTTAATGGATTTATTGAATTTGCAAAAAAACTAAGGAAAGAAAATTTTAGGATAGGATTGGTAACCTCTACAACAAAAGTTTTTGTCAAAATTATTTTTTCTAAAAGTGGTATAAATCATTATTTTGACCAAGTAGTAACCAGAGAAGATTGTAATATCAGTAAACCAAATCCAGCTATATATCTCCACGCAATGAAAATTTTCGGAGTAGACCCAAAATATACAATTATTTTTGAAGACTCCTCCTCGGGTTTAATGGCCGCAATAAAAAGTGGAGCTACTGTAATTCAGATTAATGGACAATTAAACAAATTAAACGGAGTTTCTTGCCATGGTAAAAATTATTTAGACATCCTGAACTAGTTTTATGGCGGCTCCGCCGCCCCCGCCCCTTTGAAAGCACCCAGTCAAAAAAGGAGGGAACGCGACAGATAACCATTCGAGTTACCACAGCCTTTAACGAGCGTTCCCGACTAACGCGAGCCCCGCTTGATTATCCTTAAAAGGGAAAGAAAACGCGGGGCGAGCCCTTCGAGAATTCTCGCGAGGGTTCTAAAATTTTTATTCCTTTTGCGTGAACCCGAGCCCTTAATAGCAGAAAGGGGTACAAATAAAGAAGGCGGGGGCGAAAAGCGGATCACCCCGCCGCAACGAGCTACGAAACGAAAAACAGAAAACGATAAGCCGAGCGCGGCCGAAGGCTTTCGTCTCGCGCGAAGGCGAGGAAGGGATTGTACAGCGATTTTAGAAAAGATAGCCATTGGCGAGCCGCCCCCTAGGGCGGCCTGCGAGCGAGGACGGGGTCGCCGCCAACAATTTCTATCGGGTGGGTGGGTTGCTATGGAATTAGGATTTTGTTAAAATTAAGGAGGTTAAAAACGAAAAACGTTCTTTCGTTTTACGCGGCCGCCGAAAACAATTTATTTATATTTATAATCGAAAGCGCGAACCCCGCATAGCGGGATAAACTCCGCGAGCGCAACAATTAAGCGAGCCCCGAGCGAAGTCGAGGGGCGAGCTGACGATTAACAATTTTTCTGGAAAGAAGTTCGGATTTCTTCAAAAAGAGTCCACTAAGAAAGTCCGAATTTTTAGTCCTAAAGAATAGGTCGAAGGTCCGATTCCTTCCTTGCCCACCGAATCCAAAATTTTCTTCCTCCTTCTTGCTCTCTTTTTCACCAAAAACCCCGGATTTCTCCGGGGCTATTCATTTGGCACTCAAAAAGTGGTAGGAAGACTCACCGAATATGACTTTTCCGGTAATAGCTTTTTAGTGTCAGCTTAAGACAGCTTTCTTCGCCCGCCGAAGCCTTGGCGAAGGCGGGATTTATTCCGCTTTCCACCGAAACTTCAACGGGACGCGTGTAGATTCTCCTTAGAAAGGAGGTGATCCAGCCGCTCCTTCCAGAACGGCTACCTTGTTCATGTTTAAATCACTACATTAAAAATAAAATTCTTGTAGGATTCGTTCCTTATGTTTCCAAAAGGCATGGACTATATCTTCATCCTCAACAAACGGCTTTTTATAGGATGCCAAGAACCAATCTTTTTAGCAAAGTCTTTATAAGATTTCGCTCTAATAAAAAATCGCCAATAATTAGGATCTACTTTTCTGCTGGGATTATGAATAACCCCGCAAAAAATTCCCAATTCTAAAAGAAAATTCCTAACTTCTTCTAAATCAAACCTATCCTTTTGAGCAAAATAAATATAAAGCCTTAATTTTGAATTTTTAGTTATTCCACCTTCCGAATCAAAATATCCTCTTATATAATATTTCTTTTCTTCAAGTGAATTTACTTTAAATCCTTTAAGAAAAGCTTTGGAAAATTCAACAATGTAAACTTTCCTTTTCTTTCCCTCTTTGTAAATCCAAGCTTTCCTGCCAATTTTGGCAAGTAGCTTTTTTATAAAAAATGGGTATGCTTTATATTTTTGACTTATCCGAAAGGTTAGTTTTCTTTCGGTTCCGTCATGAATTGCTCCCAAAAGATATGCTTTTGTCGTTTGTAGTAGGCGTTGGCGTGTAGTCTCTACGGCGTCCCCGCCGATTGGCGGGGTTCCCTCGGTATTACCATTTGACATTTAAGTTAATTCTGTACGAATATAACCCGAAAGTCAATTAGGCTTCACCGATACAGCCAAATTTTTCTTCAACATTACTATTGAGGTCGCAACAATTTTACGACTTAACCCCCATCGCCGAATTCACCTTCATCGGGCAAAAGCCCGGCTTCAGGTGCCCCCGACTTTGTTGATTTGACGGGCAGTGTGTATAAGACTCGAGAACGTATTCACCGCGACCTGCTGATCCGCGATTACTACCAATTCCAACTTCATGAGGGCGAGTTGCAGCCCTCAATCTGAACTGAGGCGAAATTTCAGGGATTTGCTTAACATTACTGTCTCGCTAAGCTCGTTGTTTTTCGCCATTGTAGGATGTGTGTTGCCCCGGACATAAGCGCCGTGCTGACTTGACGTCGTCCCCTCCTTCCTCCCCGCACCTTTTCTAACCAAGTACAGTGGAATCTCCACCTTAGGTAGACGAAGTCGGCTTCGCCTACCGCCATTGAAACTTAATGGCCTTAGTTGGAAAAGGTGCGGGGCAGTCTCTGGTGAATATTTAACACCAAACAGGGGTTGCGCTCTATGAGGCACTTAAGCCTACAGCTCACGCCTAGAGCTGACGACAGCCATGCAGCAGCTGTGCTACCATCCTTGCGGATCATTCTCCATTTCTGAAAAACTAAAACGGTAGCGTGTCAAGCCCGGGTAAGGTCTTTCGCTTTGTATCGAATTAAACCACATGCTCCACTGGTTGTGCGAGTCCCCGTCAATTCCTTTGAGTTTCAACCTTGCGGCCGTACTCCCCAGGCGGCCTGCTTAACGCGTTAGCTTACGCCAC
>Ga0100400_1001141_pt1 | contig 18962 bp, 15 predicted proteins | sample CryGeymeta201524_FD_80420 | JGI IMG/M metagenome (GOLD analysis project Ga0100400, IMG submission 80420) | Groundwater microbial communities from Crystal Geyser aquifers in Utah, USA - Crystal Geyser metaG 2015-24 | ecosystem: Environmental > Aquatic > Deep subsurface > Groundwater | place: USA... | reverse complement strand
TGGAGCATATCTTTGCGGCCGCCGAAAGCGGCCTTGGGGGCGTTATCCTGATGTCCCACGTGGGAAGTTGGGAGATCGCCGCCCGGCTCCTCCGGCATCAGGGCCGGAACCATCCTGCCATGAAGCTGATGCTCTACCTGGGGGCGAAGTACAAGGAGCAGATCGAACGGCGGCAGAAGAGGAGCGTCGAAGAGAGTGGAATCCGCGTCATTTCGGTTCCGGAGAACGGGGGATCGGCCATGGACATCCTGGAGGGGTTGAATTTCCTGCGGGAGGGGGGGTTGGTCTCGCTGACGGGGGACCGGCTGTGGGGCCGGGAGCAGCGGGCCGTCACCGTCCGGTTTTCCGGCGGCGAGGCGCGAATTCCCGAGATCCCATACCTCCTGGCGATGCTCTCCGGGGCGCCGCTATTGATCTTTTTCGGCTATCGCACGGGAAAGGGGGCGTATCATCTCATCACAAAGCCGCCCCTCTTTATCGCCAAGGCTTCAAGGGGAGAGCGGAACCGTGCCGTCGAAAAGGCGGCCCAGGCATATGCGGATCTCCTTGCCGATACGGTCCGCGCCCATCCGTACGAGTGGTACCACTTCGAACCGTTTCTTACGAAGCCGGAGGATGGGAAAGATCGGTGCTGCCGGTGACTTTACCCCGTGGTCCGGCGCGAAGCAGGGAGGGGCCGATCGACCCGCCGCCGGCTCCACGATTTTCCCAGTCCTCTCCGGACCAAAGCGGGCCTGCGCCCTGGCCACCGCCTTGAGGTCGTCCGTAGAGAAGATCAGGATGGGGCCGTTTTGCATCGCCCTGCCGGCCCAGGAAACGGACCAGGTTCGGGTCCGTCATCGGCGTGAGGGGGTGATGCCGCATCCCGGAATCGCTGAGCAGCAGGTCGCCGATGAACAGATGACCCTGGTAGATCGTGCGGCCATTGGCGGGGAAAGCGGGGCAGACGATCGTGATCGCAGCGCCTAACTCGTCTAACAGCGCCTCGGCGACAGGGCCGATGTTTCCCTTTTCTGTGGAATCGAAGGTGGAGCAATACTTGAAGAAGATCTGGCGCGCCCCATGGCCTATGAGCCATCGGCTGGCGGCCACGGACTGGGCGACGGCCTCCTCCGGCGGCGCGGTGCGGGATTTGAGGGCGACGACCGCGGCCGGTGTGTCCGGATCGGGTGTGGATTCCGGCGGCACGCCGATGTACTGGATGGCGGGCATGCCGTTTTTGCCGAGCATCAGGGCCAGATCGGTGGATCCGGTGATATCGTCGCCGATGGCGCCGAGGAGAATCGACATAGCCTGCTCCTGAAATGGATGGTTAAGGATAGGGACGTCAGGGGAGGGTCATAATTGATACAGGCAATCGACTCCATCCTCGCAAGGGTTCAGCCACCGTATTTCCCGGAGCATCTTCACGTTTCCGGTTCGTTCCAGCGCCTTTTGCAATTTGTCGTCTGTGGTCATAATGATCCGGTCGTGCGCGTAAGCGGCATCCAAAAGGTGTCGGTCTTTTTTGATAATGGCACGGTCGTCGGAAGGCAATCCTTTCAAGCGGATGGGCGCTATGGAAGGATTGTCCTTTGGCATTTTCCGCCTGGTCATCATGGCGACTTTCCATTTGCGCGAAAACTTCGATGAATGCCTGTCCCATTCATTCTCGATAGGGTCCGAAATGAGAACACGATGACATATCGTCAGGATGGCGCTGAGCGCTTTCCGACAGGCTGATGATACGGGATGCTCGGTTGTCCCTGCCGCGCGCATGACGGATGCGTCCACGACCAAAAGTCGTGAGACCTTTGTTCTCTTCATCTTCCTGCCCCCCGAGCTTCAACCGCATCAAGGTAGCTGCTTTCCGCGTCCAATTCAGTTTCATCGAAATCCTCCGGCCAGTCACCGAAGGCGCCATTATGATCCAGCTCTGTAGAAATCACCTTGGTGGAACCATCTTCACATCGTTGGAACCAGTGGAGTTTGACATTCTTCTTTTCGATCTCATTTTGGGCGACCAGTGTTTGCACTTCTCGCAATAGCAGGGAGCTATGCGTTTCGACAACCGCCACAACCCCACGCACAATCGCCTTGGCCAGCACATGGGCAAGTTTCCTCTGCGCTTTCGGGTGAAGGTGAATTTCTGGCTGCTCCAGATAGACAAGCTGTCCGGGAGAGGCGATAAGCAGGGAGACCAACACCGGGAGTGTTTGAGAAACGCCAAACCCGACATCGGCTATACTGACCATATCCCGGGCGCTGCCTTTCTTGCCATGAAGAAGCCTTCCAACCTTAAGTTCATACTGAGTATCTGCAATGCGCGCTGCAGCTACCTTCCACGTGAGCCCCATTTCCTCAAGCATCCGACCGAGGTCGCCAAGGCGCCAATCTTTGTCGTCTTGCCACTTGGCAATAATGCTGGCCGTGTATTGCTCAAATGTGCCCGAGAACAGGGGACCGGAAGATGACTTGGTGTAAGTCCGCGAGGGATTTCCGCGCAGGCCCGGAAGATGGATCACCCCCTTGATTAATGGGATGAAATCGTGGCCTGGGGAAAAATCAAATGGACCATAGAAGATCGACCGTTTAGGCGTTAAACCGTCGGTGAAACCAAAACTAAGAAAACACCTCTCTCGATAGACGCCCCACTTAAGATCTCGTTTGCTGTGCATCGTTATATCTTTATATATTTTTTCGATATGTTCGGGCATGACCGCCATGATCTCTTCATGGGACATTTCCGGTGTGGCAGTCATCTCCTTTGATCCGATTTTGAAAACCATATGTCCAACATCAAAGCCCTTGCCTTCCTCGCGACGAAAAACAAGCTCCAACAAGTCTCGGCCCGTCTTTTCAATTTTGACCATAAAGTCTGCCTGGCTGGATCTGGCCAATTTCTTGTTCAACAGTTGCTCGGCGGAGGTGAAGCGGACATTGGCGCCGTCGAGCTGTAGAGCGCCGCCCGGATCGCCCTGGGCTTCGAGGGTCTGTTTGAGCATGAGCAGGGGTTGCATAATGCTCGACTTGCCGGAACTGTTCGCCCCCGCCAGGATCGTCAAGGGTCGGATCTCGATCCGCTGTTCGTCGCTGATGGATTTGAACCCGCGCACTGTGAGGGCGGTAATCCTATCTGCGCTCGTTGCTGTTTTGGACATTGTGTGCCTCCTTGTGCCTATACCGAACTGATGCGAACCAATTTTGTATGGAAATAATATGTAGAAAGCCCTTGCATGTCAACAATATTGATCACATGGGGTCAGACTGGGTCAATCAAGTCGTTGAACGCGCTCACCGACCGGTATTCCACATCGGCAAATTCCCGGAAGTGGGCCGTCCCGCACTTGAGCTTCATCTCTTCCTTTCTTCGCAGGTCATCGCTTGCCAGAGAATACTTCGTCTCCGCCACGAAATAGATTTTTCGATCCCGCTTCAAGACCAACGCCCAGTCGGGATTGTAGTCGCCGATCGGCGTCGGGATCGTGAATTTTGACGGCAATTTAAAGTAAAGCTCGACGCGGTCGTCGTTCTCGCAATCCTTCGCGAATTGCCTCTCCACACCGGAATCCGTCTGGATATAGTTGTATAAGGTCTTGTCAGGTTTAGCCACCTCTACCAGTCCGGACAGGTACGTCTCGATTTCCGCCTCTGCAAAGATCCGCATCTCATAGGTTTGACCGTTGATCGTCTCATACTTGATGCCGTCGATCATCAGGGCGTTCAGGACGCCTTTGATGACCGAGACGACCCGGTCGAGAAAAGCCTGGGGATTGATCAGAAGATCGTCGAGTTTCCCTGACTTCAACAGAAGCTGCAGGATGGTCTGCTTGGTCAGGGCAACTTTGCCCTGGATATAACCGAAGACATCCGGAATCTCAAAATGGACGTCCTTCAGGGCGATCTTTTCGAGGCCGTACTGACGGGGCGCCACGCCTTGTTCGCTGATGGCCAGATCCGCCTTGGAAATTTCCAGAACGGGATAAGAGACGCGGGGCAATTCCCGGATCGCCCGGCTCGCATTCTCGATCAACTCCTCCGGGCGGTACTCCACCCGGTAAACCGTGTTGGTCCTGATCCGATTCCAGAGATCGAGAAAACGTTGGTCCAGTTCATAGCCTTTGCGCAGGCGCACCTGGCGTTTTTCCCGGTTGTCCCTGATGCGCCCGGTGAACTGAACGCCGCATTCGTCTTCAATCTCGTTCTGCAACTGCCTGGCGAAATCCTCGTAACTCTCATTGGCGACGACGGTCAGGACATTGATATTTTTATCGACAATCCGGACGCCGTCGCGATTCACCGGAAGGCGCAGCCCCCGCCCGATCTCCTGCCTCTTTTTCATGTCCGACCGGGTTTCGTTCAGGGTACAAATCTGAAAGACGTTCGGGTTGTCCCAGCCTTCCCGGAGGGCGGAATGGCTGAAGATGAACCGCAGGGGCTCGTCAGGATCGAGGAGGCGCTCCTTGTCCTTCATGATCAACTGGAAAACGTCATCGTCTTCTTTGGACTCTCCCGAGGAATCCCGGAATGCCCCCTTCTTGTCCTGGGCGAAATACCCGTTGTGGACCTGTTCGACGCTGAAGGGGTAAGGCCCGTTTTCAGGATGGCCGGCCGTCAGGGCGCGAAAGGCTTCCTCGAACCAGAGGGCGAACTTTCCCTTGGCCGCCGCGCCGTTCTCGTCCAGGGCGCGGTAATTTGCCACCCGGTCGATAAAAAACAGCGACAACACTTTGATCCCCGGCCCCTTCAACTGCCGCTCCTTGTGCAGATGGGCCTCTACGGTCTCTATGATCTGCCGCTTCATGACCTCATCCGTGAGCCCCCCTTGCGAGCCTCCCTCATAGACCCGGACGCCATTGGAAAACTCGACATACCCCTCGCGGGCATCCATCGCGTTGAGAATGAAACGATCCCGGTAGATTTCGCGCCGGTTGGAGCGTTCGTAGAGATCATCCCCGACCCGCAGCTTGAACGTCTTTTTTACGACGCCGTTCCGTTCGTCGACAAAAAGGCTTATCTTTGCGGAAATACTCTTTTTCCCCGGAGAGAAACCCTCCAGGCCGACATAGGCGGCGTTGTTGTCGTCCCGGGAGATGACGGACGTCACGCCGATCTGCTTGACCAGACCCAGGTCGTAGGCCATGACGGGATTGAGGCAGTAGAGCAGATTGTAGAGGTTCTTGTGGGTGGCCGAATAGCGCAGCGTGCAGCACGGTTTCAGGTTGGCGATCGCCTCCCGGCGCCGATCCGTCCTTTCGGTGAAGTTGTCGGGATAGATAAAGCTATCGTTGCCGGTATTGTACGGCTCATCGATGATGATGACCTTGACTTTTCCGAAATAGGCCTTCTGGAGGACTTTGAGCGTCTCCAGATTTTCCCCCTCGATGAAGACATTTTCCGTCGCATCGAAATCAATGCTCTCCTCGCGTGCCGGAACCAGCGTCGCCGTGGTAGGCTCCTGGATCGTGCGGAAGACCTCGGACTTGCCCGGCCAGCTCAGACCGTAGCGCTCCTGGCCGCCGGCGAGGTTTTCGCCCAGCGCCTGCCGCAGCCGATCCCAGTCCAGCTTCCCGTCCGTGACGGCTTCGGGGAAAATGCCCTTGAGACGGCTGATCTTTTCCTGTGCGACATCCAGAGATTTTCCGTCCATATTCTCCATCCTTCTTATCCGACTTTTCCAACATGGGGACCGGCAAGTTCAGACGAGCATTCCCGCTGCGGAGGTTACGCGCAATCTGTAGCGGCCAACCGTAAGTTCACATACACCGAGCAGGAACATTTTGCCACAAATGCGTTCGCCATTGATAAAGGTCCCGTCGGTGCTGAGAAGTCCGCTACAGCGGCCCGTTTTTCTCCCGGTGGATGATGAGGGCGTTTTCGATCAGCCGGCCGATGATCATCGCGGGGAGCATCCCGGCGCAGGCGGCCTGTTCGAAGAAGAACGACGAAGGCGCCATTCCGGAGGAGGAGTTCGGGTCGGTGATGAGGATCCGGCCATCCTTGAGGTAGAAGCCGTCGATCCGGCCATAGGACCGGAAACCCAGCGCACGAAAGGCATGGACCGCCTCCTTCTTGATCGCCTCTACGGCCTCCGGCGCGATGTTTTTGGGCGGCGTGAACTTCCGGCAGCGGCCGGGCATGTACTTGTCGTCGTAGGTGAAATAGTCGCTCTGCGGGGTGATCTCCGTGAGCTCCAGGGCATGAAGTTCGCCGGCTTCCTCCAGGATGATGGAGGAGAATTCCAGCCCGTCGAGGGCCTCCTCGACGAGGACGGCCCGGTCCCATTTCAGGGCCTCTTCGATGCCGCGGACGAGCGAGTCCTCGTTCCGGACCAGCGTGACGCCGATGCTCGATCCTTCGCGGGGGGGCTTCGTGAAGATGGGGAATCCGAAACGATCGCGGAGGGTTTGAATGACCCCCTCCCGGTCGTTCCGCCACGCCTCCTCCCGGATGAGGCTGCTCTCGGGAACGCCGATCCCGGCGGCCCGGAGAATCATCTGCTGGAGGTGCTTGTCCATGCCGAGGGCCGAGGCGAGGACGCCGGGGCCGGTGTAGGGGATCCCGAGGAGCTCCAGCAGCCCCTGCAGGCAGCCGTCCTCCCCGTACTTTCCGTGGAGGGAGATGAAGGCGAAATCGATCTCCTCCTTCAGCCCTTCGTAGGAGATCCGGCGCGCCTCTTTTTCGAGACGTTCGGTGATGTCTGTCGTCGTGTTCTGGGAGATGAGCTGCCAGGAGAGGATCCAGAGCCGTCCCTCTCCATCCATGAAGATCGGGATGGGCTCGAAGGTCTCCCGATCAAGGTTGTCGTGCACGTTCCGGCCGCTGTTGAGGGAAACCTCCCGCTCCGACGACATGCCCCCCAGAATCACACCCACACGCAATTTTCCCATATCCTCCATCCCCTACAAATCCCAGAGGAACGTCACGCCGCTCGTGGGGAAGATCCAGGCCTCGTTGCCGAGCCGCAGCGTGACTGATTTACCCTCCTCCCGGATTGTCTCCGGATAGGGGTGCTTCCCGGCGAAGAATCCGACATCCTTCACATTTTTTATCCCTGTCCCTCCGTAGTGGAAGGAGATTTCCATCCCGCGCGTTGGATAGACCAGGTAGGCGGAGAAGAGCCGGTTGCTCTTCCTCTGTTTGGTCTCGATCTCGATCTCGAATCGGGCCTGGCGGTTCAGCTTCTTCTTCAGCCCTTCCGAACTGCACCAGACCTCGTAGCCCCGTTCCGTGCTTTCCGACAGAATCCGAGGGATATCTTCCCCATCGATCCGGACGCGGTTCACCCGGAAGTCCCGCTCGGGGACGAGATCCTCCCCCCGGTTGAGGAGCCAGCGGTATTCGCATCGCTTCTCCTCGAAGAAGGAGGCAAGCTGTTCGTTGTCGAGGGCGCAGCCGATCATGAAGCGTGCGTTCCGGATGGCCTTCGTGTATTCGACATGGGTCGTCACCTTGAAGTAGTCCCGGACGGGGACATGATGCCGCATCGTGTCCCCGCGCGAAACGCCTTCATCCGGGGCGAACTCCGTCACCTGAATCCGATAGCGAAAATCGTTCCGGAGTTCGAGCTGGCGGTCCTCCTTGCCGAAGAGGGTCTCGAACATTTCGTAGTAGATGGCGTCTCCCAACTCCTCGTTGCGCGCCCGCGTCTGAAAGCAGCGGCGGATGATGCTGTCAATCCGGTCGATCGACTTTTCCTCATCGAGAATGAAGATCCTCCGGAGACTCGGTTCCACCCGGTCGGTCTTTCCCTGCTGCAGAAAGACCCGTGGCGCACGCTTCCCGAGGGCGCAGAGGATCTCATAGCTGATCGAATGGACCTTCGCGGCGATTGAGTCGGCGGTGATTCGCAGGCCGCCCTGTTCGCCCATGAGGACGACCTCGTCGTCCACGGCGCACTCCGGGAGCTGGCTGATGTCGAGGGTGCACATGTCCATCGAGATCCGGCCTGCGATGGGGATCCGCTTTCCGCGGATCAGTGCCTCCCCCTGGTTGGAGAGCGGCCAGCCGAGGCCGTCGCCGTAGCCGACCGGAATCGTGGCGATCCGGGTCGGCCGCCGGGTGATGAACGTCCGGCCGTAGCCGATGCCGTAACCTTCGGGGAACTCCTTGACGAGGACCACCCGCGTCTTGAAGCTCATGACGGGGTTGAGGGCGGCCTTGCCGCTTGTCGCTAAAGAGGGGTAGATGCCGTAGGAGATGAGCCCCGGCCGCACCATGTCCAGGTGGCAAGCCGGGTAGTTCAGGATGGCGCCGCTGTTGGAGATGTGGCGGATCGGGATTCGGATGCCGCCGGCCTCTAACTTATCCAGAAGCTCCCGAAAGGCCTGCCACTGGAGGTCGTTATAGCAGGAGAGGATCTCGCTTTCGGAGAAGTGGGTGAAGATTCCTTCGATGCTGAGGTTCGGGAAGGAAGAGACCTCCCGAATGGTCCGGCAGGCTTCAGCTTGGATTGTCCCGCCCCGGCCCATGCCCGTATCGACTTCGACGTGGAGCGGCGCGCGGATGCCCGCCTTATGGGCCTTCCTCTGAAATTCTCTCGCAAACGCGAGATCGGAGACCGAAGGGGTCAGGTTGTATTTGATGATCTGGCCGATCTCCGAACCGGTCGCGGGGGAGAGGATCAGAACCGGCGCCGTGATTCCACTCACGCGAAGCTGCACCCCCTCGTCGGCATTTGCCACGCCAAGAGCGGAGGCGCCGTTTAGGAGGGCGGCGTTGGAGATCTCGATCGCCCCGTGGCCGTAGGCGTCGGCCTTGACCACCTGCAGAATCTTCACGTCGGGGCCGACCAGCCGCTTCATCTCCGCCCAGTTCGCCGCAAAATGGCCGAGATCGACCTCGACCCAACTGCGATATTTCATATTCGTCATTTCGTCGTCATCGTGAAGACGCCGTCCCATTCGCCTTCGGGGGGATGTTCCTTGAGGGCCTCGCAGCGGCCTACATACAACCGGGACGGGTAATCTTCGGGTCGGATCTCCAGAACGCTCCGGAAGGCGGCGATCCCTCGTCCCAGAGACCCGCGCGGTACTTGGCCAGAGCCGTCTCGAAGCGGCCGACGAACTCCTGCCACTGCGCCGCATCCTTCTTATCGCCGAGGAGCTCGAAGATCCGGACGGGGAGTTTCTTCCCCTTGACCTGTACGGAGTCGAGCTCGCGGCAGAAGAGTTCATCCTTGATCTGCGCGTGGGTGAACTCGCTGATGATGACGTTCGTCTTGTACTCCTTGTTCGTTCCTTCCAGGCGGGAGGCGAGGTTTACGCTGTCTCCCATGACCGTATAGTCGAAACGCATCTGGGAGCCCATGTTTCCCACGACCATGTCCCCCGTGTTGACGCCGACGCCGATGTTTACATCCGGTCGGCCCTCCGCCGCCCATTTCACCCGAAGCCGCCGCAATTCGGACATCATCTCGATGGCCGTCCGGCAGGCCTGAAGCGCATGGTCGGGCTGGTCCAGCGGCGCGCCGAAGACCGCCATGATGGCGTCGCCGATGTACTTGTCGAGGAGGCCGTCGTACTTGAAGACCACGTCCGTCATCGCCGTCAGGTACTCGTTGAGGAGGCGGACCAGCTCCTCCGGCGTCAGCTTTTCGGAGATCGACGTGAAGCCCCGGATGTCGGAGAATATGACGGAGAGGTTCTTCTTGTCGCCGCCCAATTTGAGTTTGGACGGATCCTTCAGGATCTCGTTGACGACCGAAGCGGTGAGGTAATACTGGAAGGCGCCGCGGACCTTCTTCTTCTCCCGTTCCTCGGTGACGTACCGGTAAACGGTGATTCCGAGGTAGATCGTCATCATCGTCAGGACCGGATAGATCAGGTTCATCCAGACATGGTACCGGACGAAGATCGCCGTGTTTGCCAGGACGAAGGCGCTGATCAGCACAAAGCTGAGCCCGATTCCGGCCATGGCCCTGACCCGGGGAACGGCGAACCCCATGATCAGGCCGACCACGATGATCGTGCAGACGTCGAGGAACTTGGTCCAGCCCGAATGGCTCAGGAAATTCCGGTGGAGGATGTTGTCGATTACGGTTGCGTGGATCTCCACCCCCGGGTAAATGGCGCTGAAGGGGGTGACCCGCATGTCGTAGATGCCCGTCGCCGTGGCGCCGACGAGAACGATCTTCCCTTTCAGCTTATCCGCGGAGATCCGCCCGTTGAGGATATCGGAGACCGCATAATGGGGGAAGGTCTTGGCCGGGCCGAGGTAGTTGACAAGGAGTTTTCCGCTCTCGTCGGTCGGGATCTCCACCTTGTCCAGGTGGATGTTTTCCACACCGAATTCGGCAACGTTCAGGACCAGCATCGGCCATTCAAGATACTGCACGAGGAGCGAAAGCGCCAGGGAGGCGTAGTAGTTGCTCCGGAACTTGATCACGAGGGGTGACCAGCGGATGACGCCGTCGCTGTCCGGAAAGGTGTTGAAATAACCGCCGTTTTCTCCCGCCCCGGAGATCTGGGGAATGTTCGGCTGCGCCGCATAGGCGTGGATCAGCGGGGATTCGTCCGCCCCCTTCTTTGCGCGGACCATCTGGAATCGACCGTTGGCAATCGCATTTTCTCCGGCGGTGATCTGCTGCTCGGTCAGATGGCCCACCTCTTTTTCCGTGGTGTGAAAGAAGTAGCCGAGGGTGATGTTCTTGGCCTTTTCGATGGAACGGGCGAGGGCGCCGTCGGTGTCGGCCGCCTTCTGCTTCTGTTCCAGCAAGCCGTAAAGCCGGCTGTCTCCGATACCGACATTCTTGACATCGCGCGCCAGGTCGGCGACCGTCTTCAGGCTGGAGTTCTCATCCGGTTCGGCGAAAACGATATCGAAACCCACCGCCTTCGCGCCGTAACCTTTCAAAGCATCGACCAGCTTCGCGATGGTCGTTCGCGGCCAGGGCCACCGCCCCAGTTCGCTCAGGCTCTTTTCGTCGATGGTCACGATGACGGTCTCCCCTCCCGACGGCATTGCCCCCCGGGAGACCATCCGGAGGTCAAGGGCCTTCAACTCCATGAAGCGGAGGAAGGGGGCGTCGACGAAGAACAGGACGAGGGCGATCAGGATGACCAGGGCCGCAATCTTCAGCGGAGATACCGACAGGATCTTCTTCAATTGCTCCTTCATGACCGTTCCTCCTTCATTCGCTTGCGCTTCTCCGGGGAAGAGAAAGGGTTAAGACGCTTGCTTCCCGGTCCTTTAAAAGAAAAGGGATTGGGATTCTCGGACGTCACAAGTTGTTGGGATCATATCAAAGCAATCCCGAAAGTCAAGCAAACTCTCCGGGGAAAATTTCGGAATGTTTAAGAAAATCGAGATGGTGAAGGATACGTTCTTTGCACAGTAAAACCTTGACAAGGGGTATGGCTTACGATAAATAGGCAATTCCTTCAAGAACCTGCCCGTCATACGGCAAAGGGCCGATGTAGCTCAGACGGTAGAGCAGCTGATTCGTAATCAGCAGGTCCGCAGTTCGATCCTGCGCATCGGCTCCAGTAATACCAAGGGGTTACGGATGAAAACCGTAGCCCCTTTTTCTTTGTCCGGCCATCTTTACCGCTCCTTTACCGCTTTTGAACTTTTTCAGGCCATAGAAAACCCCGGCCATTATAGCCAGGGGGCGCCTGTTCTCCCTTTAATGTCCGATGGCTAGTCCCTACCTACCTTCTGTCTACTCTACCGGCGGAGTCGTACCCTTGCAGACTGAGTAATAAAGAAACTCTTCCATTGTCCTGTCAAAATAAACCTTGTGGAAATTGATCGGGATCTGTCTTTTATCAGATTTGCGGGGAATATATGTTTTGACCAAGCGATCAAACGAATCATAAAAGTATACGGCCTTGGTGCATATGGTTTTTAGATTGCAATCAAGCTCGACCATATATTTTTTATAGGCGGCGCCTGTCTCCGTGGTTTTTACCCATAGCCGCTTCATGCCGTCTGATGCAGTTATGCTATCCTTGTCATAATATCCAGTCATGCTGTAGAACAGTTTCCATGATTCGCAGTGCCCCGTGACCGTATAGGCCAAAATGCAAATAACTATTAACCATTTCATAGCATCCGCCTTTCTTATAAATTATTTTTTCCCTCCACCACCCTTATATGGTTTACAAAATGTCACTTATCGCGCATCTTTTTTATTTCAAAACCATCAATGCCGTTCCCTTGTAAATGCCGCACAATCAAGTCTAATGGGTCTTTGCTGCCGCTTTCTAAATCAATAAAGATTGTCATGTTTGCGCCCTGGAATGATACCGGGGAAACGGCCCAGGATTGCTGCTTTCGGATGCCCCCTATCCCCGGCGTGATCTTCCTACAAAAACACCTTGTAGCTGATGTTCAGCGCTTTCCCCAGACGCTTTGCCATTTCCTTGCCGATGGGACGCTTGCCGTTCTCCATTTCGGAAATATGGCGCTGCGGGATGCCGGTCAGATCGGCAAGTTTCATCTGAGTCAACCCTTCCCTGTATCTTGCCCCGGCCAACGCCTTGCCGATAAGCTGCGCTTCCGAACATTCGGGGTAAGCCTCCCGCCACGGGACGGAATCGGACGTGTCCACAAATCCCAACGGCTTCAAGCTTTCAATGGCCCGCGCTATGTTCACAATCGGTCCGATGAATCTCAGCTCAACCGTTTCAGTAGGGCGCTTTCTCGTGTGTTCCTGCATAAGTCACCTCGATCAATCTTATTTCTTTGTCTGTCACTTCCCATATCGCCACATAGGTTGGGCGGCCCTTCTTCAAATGGCAGTGATAACGGCCACCGGACAGGGCGCCGAAGTTCTGCCAGTCGCCCCGTATGGGTCCATTTGCCTCCATGTCTTTCTTCAAGGCGATAAGAAGGTTCTGGACGTTTTCAGGCAAATTCCTGATGCGCTTGTGTAGTCCTGTCTTTTCCGTAACCGTCCATTTCATGATCAATCCTATACCAAAAGAAAGTATAATGCAAGGCGTTTCTATTTCGTGAAGTTCACGACCTGCTCGGCCTGCTCCTGCTCGGCCTGCTTTGCCGCGTTCGCCGCAAATGCTTTCTCCAATGCCGCCGCGCCTTCTCTCAGCCTGCTTTCGGACATCTTCGCATAACGCGCCGTCATGGCCCCCGTGGCATGGCCCAGGCTCCGCTGTGTCAGATAAAGGTCATGCGCGCTTTCGTAGAGGAGTGTCGCAAAGCTGTGTCGGAGCCTGTGAAAAGTCACTCTCTGCTTTCGATCAGTGATGCCCCGGTTTAACCCAAGCTCTTCCACAACCCTTGGAAAGGATTTTGACGCTTGCGCCATTGCTCCACCCGTTATTTGGGTTCGCTTTGGAAATATCAGTTCATCGGGAGAAACTTCCTTTCCGTCTCTCTCTTTGGCCTTCTCTGCGGCTCTCTTCCGTGCTTGCAACATCTCCTTTGCTCGTCCTGTCAAGTAGGCAGTCCGGCTCCCCGTTTTCGCGTTCAGGATCGCCAGTGTTCCCGCCGCCGGATTGATGCAGGACCATGTGAGGGTAGAAATTTCGCCGAATCTCAGGCCACAATGAAGGGACAACAGCGCCACATACTCTTCAAATCCCATGTCGGGATCGTTTCGGCGTGCCTCTTCTGGTATGTCGTCACTCCACCATCCGACTCCGTATTCATAGAGCTCTTTGTCACAGCGGAATCTGACGGCATAATAGCGATCTTTCTTTTTTCCATGCCGCCTGGTGGGGTGTTCGTAGTACCTCAAACCCTTGTGCGCCGTCGGAATCCATTTCGTCGCCATATTCTCTTTTCCCCCGCGCTCGCTTTATGGAAGTGGGAGAAGTCCAGTATAAATTATTAATGTCAAGAACTATTTGACGAAAAGTGAAGGGTGGTGAAGGATGAAAAAAGAGATTCGTAATCAGCAGGTCAGCAGTTCGATCCTGCGCATCGGCTCCAGTAAAATAGAGGGGTTAGCCAGATTCGGTTAACCCCTCTTTTTTCTTTTGCTATCCTCAAAGAACGTTTATCTAAACAGTTTCCACCGGCTCTCACTAACCTGATGAGGTTTCCTCTATAATGTGGTATGAACGACTTAAATATCGGTGAGCGATTCTATGTGGGGACATGGGGCCGACGGATACAGGATTGACATCTTGTCTGGAGAAACTGGCCTACGCAACTAAATGGAGGAAGCAGATGCAGATAAAAAATCAAAAGATTAGATCAATCGCTTCCATTGTCCTTTTGATCGTGGTGCCCTTCTTCTTCCAGCCAAGCCCTGTCGGAGGAGCGCCAATTGTAAATACCGACAAGAACATCTATAATCACGGTGAAACGATCAAGGTTCATTTTTTCAACGCGCCAGGCGATGGAAGCGATTGGATATGTATCGTGCCGGTAGGCTCTCCGGATACTGATGCAGGGGACTATAAATACATGCCTAAGAGGGAGAGTGAGGGTGTCCTAACCTTTGACTCTCCCTCACCGGGGAAATACGAGGTAAGGGCCTATTACAACTATCGCCGTAACGGGTACGTGGTGTCTGCCCGCTATGGTTTCTCAGTGGTGAATGGTCTCCCTTCGGTGGAATCAAGCATGGCGCCTCCCGCTGTGCCCCGTACGGGCGCCGAAAAAACAATATCCATGGAAAAATCCGCGGTGACCGCCATTTCCAGAGGCGCCTCCCGTTACAGCGTTTCTGTTTTTCATTTTAAGCCGGTCAACATGGATGCTTCCAATTATGGCATCACCGTGACCAACACCCTGATCAATGCCCCAAGAATGCAATCCGCGTTTGTCATGATGGACAGGAAGGATCTTGAAACTTTTCTGGTTGCCAACGATCTTCAGCAGAATGACCAGATAGAGAATGTGATCAACATCGGCACAAAAATAGGACTCAATTTTGTGATTACCGGCAGTGTTGAAAAACGAGGAACAATAATCGTCACAAACTGCAAGGTGGTCAGCATCGAGCAGCGGAAGGTCGTCTTCACAAATAAGTCCGTTTCCATGGGGGAGACCGACCTGATCAATAATATCATGAAAATGAGTGACGCCATTATCGACGCCATCCTGCGCAGTACTTCTTAACCGCCAGGAGGCAGGATACTCCTCTTGTGCCGCAAGGGCTCTAATTCCATTTTCGCCTGTCTTCGATTTTTTTGCTGCCTTCGGGGATTTCGGCGACAAAGACCGCGTTTCCCCGCAGCTTTGTCGATTCCCTTATCTTTGCGTCAATGGCCGTCTTCAGGAGGTCTGTTCCTGCAACTCCCTGTTTGAGCAGGATTTCCACGGTCATCATATCCGTCACGCCTGACCGGGTGACCACGACCCTGATCTTTTCGACTTCATCCGGAAATTTAGCGGCGGCTTCATCGATCTGGCGGGGATGGACAAACATGCCTTTGATCTTCGTCACCTCATCCGCTCTGCCCATGATGCCCTTCAGCTTATAAGAGGTTCTGCCGCAACGGCATTCGCCTTCATCCAGTACGGAAAGGTCCCCGGTTCCGTAGCGGACGAGCGGATAGCATTCGTTGCTGAAATCGGTGACCACCACCTCGCCGATGGTCCCAAAAGGGAGCGGTTCTCCGGTCACGGGGTCGCAAATCTCAATGTAAAGATCATCGGAAATGTGCATGCCGTTTTCCTGTGGGCATTCATAAGCAACGCCACCCAGGTCGGCGGTGATGTATGCCTGACGTACGATGATGCCGTAGTCGTTCAGCCCTTTTCGCAGGGAAGGGGACAAGATCTCCCCCGCAACCAGGGCGATCTCCATGGCGAGGTCCTTTTCAATCTCATACCCCAGCTCTTCCATCTTCTTGATCAGCGACATGAGAAAGGAAGGAACGCCGATATAGCCGTTTATTTTCAATCCCGCCATCGTCTTCGCCTGGATCTCGGTATTTCCGACGCCGGTGGGCGCCGTGACGCAACCGATGCCATTGCACGCCTCATCCAGGAAGATGCCCGCGGGGGTCAGGTGGTAGGAAAAGGTGTTCATGACAAGGTCACCCGGCCGGAATCCTATGTTGTAAACGCATTTCCTGAGCCCCCAGTAATCCTCTTTTCTTCCTTCGGGATCATAGATGGGACCAGGGGAGGCATAGATCCTTTTGAGCTCTTCCACCGGCACGGCCAGAAATCCCCCGAACGGCGGGTTGCTCTGGTGACGCTCCGGCATGCCGTTTTTTTTCAGGACGGGAAGTTTTGAAAAATCATCGATGTTTCGAACGGTTTTCGGATCGACGCCCCGTTCATCCATAAACCTTCTGTATCCGGGGGCCTTTTCACAGGCGTATTGGAAAGCCCGGACCGCCTCCCCCTGCTTGAAGCGGAGACGTTCCGCCCGGCCCATGCATTCGGCTTTTTCATCATAAAAACCGGTGTTTCTGTCTTTCTGAGTCCTTTGAGTCATATGCCGGATCCTCTGTCTTAAAAAACAACTGCGTGTTTCGAAACGCTTTATCCTATTCCGAAACACGCAGTATTGAAAAACGGTTATTTGGGATAGGTACCGCTAAATGCCGAAACTGCGGTCGCCTTGTCCGCCTTGAACACAGCAGAACCTTCTTTCACATGTACCGGAAATGAAAAATCCGGGATTCCCGTCCACCACTTTTCCAACTGGTCATGGACGGCGATCCCTTTTTCCTGGAGCTTCAAACCGCCCGTCACACCCAGGCTCAGGAATGACTGCCAGATATCAAACATGGCGGAGACCCTCAACTGGTTTGTCTTCCCGGCAGGAATCCACATCACTTCCTGAGAGACGACGGTATTCAGATCAAAATCTTCAAATGCAACTGAAAAAGTCAGGTTCTCCATTGCTACCGGGAAAGGATTCGGGTTCTTGATGTCAAAGACAAAATTGAGATCGAGGGGTGCGCCGTTGTTCCCGGCTTTTCCCTTTGTGACTTCAACTTTGCCGCCATAGAACCAGTAGCCCCAGTAGTGAGCAACTTCAACCCTGTTCAAGGTAACAACAGGAGGCTTAAATTTTTTCGGAGTTGATTTTGCCTCTTTCCCCGCGCCAAAGAGAAGGCCCGGAACAAACAAAAGGCATATACTGGCCAATAGAATTAATCTTTTCTGCATTATTGATCTCCCTTCTTATTTCTATTCAAGGGTTTAAGTGATCCACCTTTTTCTCCGTTTATAGTGTTTGACGTCCCTAAAATTTTTCCGGCCCCCCACATCGGTCAGGCCAAGATAGAAATCCTTGATATCCGGATTCTCCCTCAGTTTTTCTGAAGTGTCGTCCATGACCACGCGGCCGTTCTCCATCACATAGGCATATGGGGCAATGCTTAAGGCAAGTTTCGCATTCTGCTCCACAAGAAGAATCGAAATGTTTTCTTCTTTGTTGAGGCGGGTAACAATATCGAAGATCTCATGGATCAGAAGCGGGGCAAGCCCCATGGACGGCTCATCGAGAAGAATCAGCTTCGGGGTTGTCATCAGTGCGCGTCCGACAACGGTCATCTGCTGTTCTCCGCCGCTTATGAAACCGGCCGTCTCGGTCCTCTTCTCCCTGAGTCTGGGGAAATAATGATAGACCATCTCCAGGCTATCCTTGATATCCCTTCCATTCTTCTTCCTCATATGGGCGCCGACTTTAAGATTTTCCTCAACCGTCAGATGCTCAAAGACCTTACGGCCTTCAATCACCTGAACGATGCCCATTTTGGCGATTTTTTCCGCTTTCATCCTGTCGATCCGCACACCCATGAATTCGATGGATCCATCGGTGACCTTGCCGTCTTCATGATTGAGAAGGCCGGAAATCGCCTTTAACGTGGTGCTTTTCCCCGCCCCGTTTGCGCCGAGGAGAGCGACGATCCCTCCGTTCGGCACTTCGATGGAGAAACCTTTGATCACGAGTATGACCTCGTGGTATTTAACCTCGATATTATTGATCTTTAATATCGGTTCCCCTGTAGACAAAGTCTTGTGACCTCCTTGATGGTTTGATTACCAGCCCATCCACTCCTTAGCCCATTTTTCCGGCCATCTGCCTTTAAGATCGACTTTTTCAACAAGCTGGAATTTTCCGTTCTTGATTTCATAGACCGGCACCACACTGGTGACACGGTGATCCGTCGCTGTAAAGGTAACAGGAGGCGCGCCAAGGCCGATTTCAAAATTGTTCATCGTTTCAAAGCCCAATTTTAATATGCTTTCGCCGTCAAGTTTTCCGGCTTTATCGGCCCGCATCAAGGCTTCCCTGAGAATCAACACATCGGCCCACGCCTGGACCGTTCGGATCAGCCGTTTATTGGCCGGGATGCCGGGGTTGTATTTTTTCGCATAGGCAACCACCTTGTCCATTCCGGGGACCTTTTCGCCGAAAAATGCGCAAACGGCAGGGCCCATCGCCCCCTCGGCCGCCTTTGCGGCCAGTTTGGGCAGGTTTTCGTCATAGCCCCAGTTGTCTATAATGTGATCGGCGCCAAGGTCAAGGGAATAAGCGTCTCTTAACGTTGCAGAGACGGACATGGTGGTGTTTCCGTGCCATACGACGTCCGGCTTGAAATTCTTCAATGCAAGATTCTGGCTCTTGGTGTCAATGGCAAACAAGGATACATCCTGATCGGGGCCGATGTCAAAACCCAGGATACCCGCCTGATCCTTTATGGCCTTGATCGGGGCACTGGCGTAGGGTGATGCAAACATGTATGAGCTGGCAAAACGGGGTTTTCTCTTCCCGTAATCCTTATGCTTGGGCCATTTCTTATCGAACCAGGCCGTAAGCGCAGCCCTTGCATTGGTGGAATAATCCGACGCAAAGAAGAGGTTATAAGGCGTCTTCTTGGGATCGGTCAGATGTCCCGAATAGGAAGCGGAAACATAGGGCATCTTATCCTTGGTGACCGTGGGCGAAAGGGCTTCCGTATCGCCTGTTCCCCATCCAAGGACTGCGACAACGCCCAACCTCTGGAACAGTTTATATTTAGTCAGCGCTTCGGGAACCCGATAGCCATAATCAAACTGGTGAAGCTTGATCTGCTTGCCATTAATGCCGCCCGTGTCGTTTA
>Ga0100400_1001101_pt1 | contig 19276 bp, 20 predicted proteins | sample CryGeymeta201524_FD_80420 | JGI IMG/M metagenome (GOLD analysis project Ga0100400, IMG submission 80420) | Groundwater microbial communities from Crystal Geyser aquifers in Utah, USA - Crystal Geyser metaG 2015-24 | ecosystem: Environmental > Aquatic > Deep subsurface > Groundwater | place: USA... | reverse complement strand
CGCGAAGGATGCGGTTAAGGCTATAATCTCGCAGGGCAGGTTAAGCATCGTAGACCCCTTTGGACAAAGATAGTCTTGAGCTTAACCTCCCCAGCAGTCATCTCCAAATTGGATAAAGTCCAGTCAAGATAGAATGGAATAACCTGAGATTCTACCACCCACCACTACGCTGGAATTTCGGGCAATCACAGCGCAAGTCGCATCCCGTCACCGAAGGCGCATCAAGTCTCTATGAGTCACATGACTGCTTTGCCCATTTGTTTCATGCTATTCCTTCAGGTCTCACTCCTGGGGGGTTGCGGGAGAGGTGGGCCGGACTTCGACGACCTGACCATTTCCGATTCCTACGAGGAATACAGGAGTTCGGAGATCACCTGGAAGATATACTATGAATCGAACAGCCTCTCACGGTTCAGGGGCAAGGTGCGTTTTGCCGCGCCCATCCGGGAGCGGAACCTGGATATCGTGACGCATGACATATTGGTGACTTCCGGCCAGTATGCTGATCCGGAGATGGTGAGCACCAGCGTCTCTGGTCACATTTACACGTGGCGCTCGGGGAAAACCTCTGAGCCGTCCGGCGCGATCAACCTGCTGCATACCGTCCCTGCCAGCAAAGGTGTCTACGAAAGCCTCTGCAAGATTCGCGACGGGGACAAGGTCACCATCTCCGGTTGGGAGATCGACAAGGTGGAAGCCTTCGACAAGTCAGCCAACGCAATGGGGACGTGGCAGGATATGGGGTGCAACTCGTTGCTCGTGAACAAGGTTCAGAGAGAAAAATAGATCCGACCAGGAAGCGCCCGTCGGTCAACGTCTAATGCGATGATTACACTCGAAGACATCTCCATTCAGTTTGCTGATCGCGTTCTCTTCGCCGATCTTTCTTGCCTTATCGGACATCACGAACGAATGGGGTTTGTCGGCGCTAACGGCGCAGGCAAAACCTCATTGCTGAAGATCATGGCGGGAATGGTATCGCCGGACACGGGATCGGTCTCGAAGGCCAAGTACGTTTCCGTGGGATACCTGCCCCAGGACGGCATTTGCGTCGGTGGGAACACCCTGTACGAGGAAGTGGAATCGGCTTTTGAGGAGGTCATTGCCCTCAGAGAGAAACTTGATGAAGCTCACGCGCGGCTGGGCGCGCTCTCCTCGTCCTCCGCTGAGTGCGTGGAAACTCTCGCGATCTGCGGAGAGCTGCAGCATCGGCTGGAAGATTTGGATGCCCATCAGATGGAATCGAAAGTGGGACGCGTCCTCGCAGGTTTGGGTTTCGCGCAGCATGATTTTCACCGGATCACGGATGAATTCAGCGGGGGTTGGCAGATGCGAATCGCGCTCGCGAAATTGCTGCTCCGCGAACCCTCCGTGTTGCTCCTCGATGAGCCGACCAATCACCTCGACATTGAATCCCAGCAGTGGCTGGAAGAATACCTGCAGAGGTACGATGGAGCGGTGATTCTGGTATCGCATGACCGAGCGTTTCTGGACGCCCTCTGCAGTCGCATACTGGTACTGGCTCATGGACGACCAGAGTTGTACGTCGGGAATTACAGCTTCTACGAAAAAGAACAGGCGGGGCGGAGGCAACTACGTCTCAGCGCCTACGAGAATCAGCAGCGCCAGATTGACCAGGCGCAGAGATTCATCGATCGCTTCCGGGCAAAGGCCACGAAGGCCAGCCAGGTGCAAAGCCGGGTCAAACAACTGGAGAAGATTAAGCGAATCGAAATTGAGGACGCCGAAGCGCCCATTCGTTTTCGTTTCCCGCCACCTCCCGCGAGTGGCCGCGTTGTGATGGAGTTGCAGGGCATTGAGAAGAGCTACGGAGAGAATCGCGTTCTCGAAGGCGTCGACTTGACCATCTACCGGGGGGACCGCATCGCTGTTATCGGAGTCAACGGCGCGGGGAAGTCTACTTTGGCAAGGGTGCTCGCGGGAGTCGAAGCGATCGACGCCGGAAACCGTGCTATCGGTTACAACGTCATGGCAGCCTACTTTGCGCAGCAGCAGGCTGAGGACCTGGAAGCGACGAAGCAGGCTCTGCAGATCGTCGAAGAAGTGGCCGTTGGCGATACCCGAAAGGCGTTGCGCAACATCCTGGGAGCGTTCCTGTTCCATGGCGATGATGTATTCAAGCCGGTCGGTGTTCTCTCAGGCGGGGAGAAGAGTCGTCTCGCCTTGGCGAAAATGTTGGTGCAGCCCTCGAATTTCCTCATCATGGACGAACCGACCAATCACCTCGACATGCGCTCCAAAGACATCCTGCAGGACGCATTGCAGAACTTCAAAGGCACCTACGTGATTGTGTCCCACGACCGGGCGTTTATTGATCCGATCGTGAGCAAGGTGCTGGAGGTCCGTCACGACGGAGTCGACCTCCATCTGGGCAATGTCTCAGACTACCTCCACCGTAAACGGATGGATGAGGGTAACCGCAAAGATAGTTTTTTCTCCGGGGAATCCGGTGCATCGGCGGGAAGGAGCCTCGGGGGCGCGAGCGAGAAGGAGCGGAGACGGAGAGAGGCTGAGCAGCGACAGGAACTCTCCCGAACACTCAAACCATTGAAGGAAAGATTGAGGCATATTGAGGAATCCATCGCGCAAAAAGAATCACGAAGGACGGAGATCGAGACACTCATGGCCGTCCCGGATTTCTATGGAGACGGTGACACTGTCAGGATGACCGCCGAGGAATACTCACTACTCAAGTCACGGTTGGAAGGGGAATACGAAGAGTGGACTGAAGTATCGGAGAAGATCGGGTCCATAGAGCCGTCGTGAGAGGCGCCATCCACAACCCAGCAGCAGTCGCTCCGTCTTGGTCAAATTTTTCACCGCGCGCAATGCAGAAGGACGAAATTCGGCGCTATACTCGGTGAGATCGTGTGGCCGTAAGTCTCGTATGAGTTGAGAAACCACGGAGCGCCGCCAGCATTCCAATGGCGATGGACCGGATTTTGGTTTCCGGACTTTCGGCGCGGGAGAGAATGAGCGGGGGGACGCGGGCGCCGTAAACAAGACCCCCAGATTCACCCTTGACGAAGTAGATGATCGCCCGGTAGAGGATGAGCGCGAAGACCCCGACCACCAGTCCACGAACGACAGTCGGGAACAGTCGAAGCCCTGCCTGCACGATGCGCTTCGGCAAGCTCAGCAGGTTGAAACCGCGCGGTCGCATGTCGGGAGGGGGTCCCAGGAAGACCTCCTCGGCGGTGATCGCGGAGCCATCGCAGATGATGACTGATCGCTCAACCGCCTCCTCCAACTCCTGGACGTTGGCGATCAAATAAGTAGATCGTCATGAATTCTGTCCCCATTTTCTCACCACAGAGATCACGGAGAACACGGAAATGAAGGCAAATCTTTGCAGGCATTGCGGTTTTTGCGGGGACAATATATTTGATGATTTACTTAGTCGTAGGCAACCAGTTTGATGATGGCCTGGTCATCAAGACCTTCGACATCCCTATTAAGCCTGTGGGAGTGCTTGCGGACGAAGTGGATCGCGAGCTCGGGAATGTCGCGTTTCCGCTCGCGCAGGGAGGGAACGGTGATCACATGCTGCAAGAGCACTTCAGCCAGCTCGGGAGAGATTCGCCCTGCGGCAGCCTCGTCGGTCAGGTTGCTGCGACACGTGGCAATCACACGTACATTCCGGCGAACACCGGCAGGCTCTGACTGGTAGTGAAGAAATCGTGCGAGTCGTTCCTGAATGGCCGGTGGAAGCGCGTCGATGTTCTTGAGCAGAATCGCGCCCCCCTCGGCGAGGTCCATGCAGCACATGGCGCGCGGGTGGGGACCCTCTTTGCGATGGTAACCGCCGAACAACTGGTCGCCCCACTGATTCTCTTCTCTCCCTCTTTCATCTCCCATACCGGCAACAGCGGGAACGGTTTGCAGGAGAGGTCGAACAGAAGAGCGCATCTGTCAATTAGTGGCTGGAGCTTATTCCTGTGTATGTGGCGAGCCTCTCCGACAGATCGCGAGCACGACGAGCCCCGCGACAAGACCGAGAACCAGGGCGGTGCGCAGTTGGAACCAAGCCCGGGACTGCAAGAAATCGGGGCCCAGCCACACGAGCTGCGTGGCCTCGGACATCTTCACGTCCATGACACCTTGCGGGGTCTCGAATTTGTAGGTTAACAAGGCCTCCACGATGGCAGGTACCCTCGACGGTGGGACTCTGAAAGTGAACGTCTCTTTGCGGACCTCCCTGGGCGCCAGGCGATTGTCGCTGGCCACTCGTACCGCTTTCATGAAGGAATCGGCCACGGTTGTTACGGGTTTGCCATTCTCGTCTTCCAGTACTTTCTGGTAGACCCTCGACTGAGATTGCATGGTCTTTCCGGAGGGGGACAGCACCGAAACTTGTAGAACCACTCGCCGTGTAGGGGCTCCTGTAGGCACTTTGTGACCCGAACCGACGTTTTCCACTTTCGCCTCCACTTGAATCGCTCGGTCCCGATAATCGGACTGCAAACCAACCGTAGCGGCGTCTTGCAGCCGCACCAATGCATGGCCGCCCTTAACTGCGTGGTCAGGGGCCAATTCACTCGTCATCTCAACCTGCCGGTTGACCAATGGCACTCCTTTGAGACGGCGCATGTGGCAGTCCTGGCAATGGATGCCCTTGCGTGCATAGGGACCGGCCTTCCATTCACTGTAGGTTTCCAGGATGGGCACCCCTCGAGGAGACCGGAAATCATGGCACCCACCGCACAATTCGGACTTGCCGTGAAAAGGCGAGTACTTCGTGAAATGCGCCGGTGAGAACATGTTCTTGTGCACCCCCCGTTTCTTGGGCCCCAAGTCGTAGGCAAAGGGTTCCGGCCCTCCCATATCTACCTCGGAGAGGGTGTGGCAAAAGTCGCAGGTCACCCCTTCGTGAGACAGAGGGTCACGAAGGTTGTAGTCTTTGGTCTTGCGTGTAGTCGGGCTATGACACGACAGGCACAACCGCTTGGTTTTCTCACCTCCCTCCTCGACGGCCTCGTGGTAAGCATCCACAAAGATGGGATCGCTCACCGCGTTGGCGTGCATGGAATGGGACCAGATCTTGTAGATGGCCGTGTGGCAGCGTTTGCATATAGTGCTGCTTGTGTAGCCGGACGTGCGGATGCCGTAGCGGGAGGGGTTGACCTGTTTCTGCGGAGGCGCAGCCGTGACTGTCCAGCTACCCGATCCGGTCAGAAGGAGACATAGGATATCACACAATCGTCGCGCTTGCATCGTTATCACCTCGCCCTCTCATTAGCGATTGTTTCGTCTTCTCGCATTTGCGGTCCGGACTTGAGACCCCTCGATTCCCGGATTCCTCCGTCACCACGTCCTTTCCGCGCGCCACCAGTCCACCGCGTGAAGACAACGTTCACTCCAGTACTTGTCGTACGAGAAGTTGGGGCTCCATTGTTCGGTGTGGCACTTGACACAGGTACTTGGGGAAGGCAAGTTGAGTCCGCCTTTTTCCTTGGCCTCTCGGGCGTCGCCGCCACTTTCAAAGATATTGACGTAGTCGCTTCCAGGACCATGGCAGGCTTCACACCAAATGCCGTGAAAGTCGCGGTTGAGGATCTGGTATTTCTTCCCGGTCTTCGGGTCCTGAAACTCTCGGAGAACGGCGTCGGGAGGTAGCTCAGGATCGTAGCCGCCACGACCGAGACCGGTGGTGTGACAAGCCAAACAACCTGGATCGGTCGCATCCGTCCCTTTCAAACGGCGAAAGGCTTGCCACATGGGAGCGGTAGGGCGCGTCCATGAAGCATACTCTTTCGGGTGACATTCCCTGCATTTCTTTGCGCCCACATAGGAGGGGCGCATGATGCCATGAATGGCTTCCTTTCCCAGGCCTTGATGGGCGGCCTGCTTGGTGGTGGCCGCACCATTGCCGCCGTGACAGAAGACGCATCCAACCTCCTCGAACGTCCGCCCATCATCAGTAAGGGTATGGTAGTCGGCCTGTCCCTCGAGTTCCACGTGACAGGCGATGCAACGGTCGGCTTCTTCATCGCCCGGCAGGATGATCTGCTTGAGCTCCGGCGACTCGCTGGCGATTTTCAGGGCTTGCATCCTCTGGTGGATTTTCTTCTGTTCGTTTTTATCCGTTGTCTCGCGTAACTCTTTAGCCGTTTCGTTGCGCAATTTCTGATAGGCGGTTTGTTGATAATGTTTCCACTCACGATCGTTATCACGCCCGGAAAACAGTACGAAGGCAAACAGAGAAATCCCCGTCAGGATCGAAAAATATTTGGTCATAGTCAGATACTCCAGCACACCAGCAAGGCTTCAACATGTCAGTGCGTTTTTGGCCAATCCTGCCAGGGCCAGTAGAAATGCCAGTTGGGTCCGCGGCAGTAGAGCCCGATCAAGATCACCGTAATCGTTCCAACAGCAAAAACCGTCCACAACGTGTTGGCGACCCAACGCTCCCGCGCAAACCAATGCCCAACACCCACCAGCCTACGGTCAACGAATGGCACGAGTAGAAGCAGGACGACCAGAATGCCGGGAATGAGTATCCCACCCCAGAAGGGAGAAGTCCACGACACCATTTCCTGCAACCCAAGGAAATACCACGGCGCCTTCGCCGGGTTCGGGGTGAGACTGGCATCGGCAATCTCCTCCAGAGGAGCATTGAAGTAAGTCGAGATGACGTGCAGAAGGATGATCACCACCATAGCCCACGCAATTTCCAGCATCACGAGGTGCGGCCACGAAAACACCGTATCTTCCGGCGCCTTCTCCACCATTACCGAAGTTCCGTCCACGACTTCCATCAGCCCGTAACTCTTTTCCGAGTTCGGCTGGAACATCTCTCTGTCCTCAGAGCGTTGCAACATCAGCTTCAACTCCTGTGTGTGAGCATGGATTAGCTAAGGGTTGATATTCAATGGCTACGAGCAGAAGCTTCTTGAACCCTCAACCATGCACCATTCCTAAAGCGGTCCCGAAATCCCTCCATCCTTCCTCACCTTCCAGAAATGAATCGCCATGAGCACACCGATGAGCAGGGGCAACACAACGCAGTGCAGCACGTAGAACCGCAACAGAGCGTTCGGCCCGACGATGTTTCCACCCAATAGGAGGAAGCGCATTTTGGAGCCCACAAGGGGCGCCGCGTTGGCGATATTGGTGCCGACCGTGATCGCCCAGAAAGCCAGTTGGTCCCAGGGCAGAAGGTAGCCGGTGAAACTGAGCATCAAAGTCAGCAGCAGGAGTCCAACGCCAACGACCCAGTTCATCTCCCTCGGTGGTTTGTAGGACCCGGTGTAGAAAACGCGGCACATGTGAAGGAAAACGATCGCAACCATCCCGTGCGCCGACCAGCGATGCAAGTTACGCAGCAGCAGTCCAAAGTTGACGATGTGTTCCAGGTCCTCCATGTCGTAGTAGGCCTTGGGGACGGAGGGATGATAGTAGAACATCAACATAACGCCGGTGAGGGTCAAGATGAGAAAAAGAAGAAACGCGGTGCCGCCCAGACAGAAGGTGTAGTGGAGCTTGAGCGCGTGCCTTCTGATCTTCACCGGGTGCAGGTGGAGGAACACGTTGCCCGTGATCAGGGTCGAGCGCTTCAGGTCTGTGTCCGGGTAACCGGGATAACCCTCGCGAAACAGGGCGCACCAGATATTCCTTGGTATCTGAAGCAATGTGGCGATGGCACGCCTGCTGTTTCTTTCACGAGGTAGCACTGTGAATTCCTCCTTCAACGCTGGAGCGATCCTTAGAACTTGATTTCATAAAAACGCCTATTGACTTAACTCACACGGTAATCATGACACCGCTGTGCTTCAGCCAGCGGTAGCTCACACAATTGGCTACGGGAAGCCTGACGCGTCGTCCATAGACACCGCTGTGCTTCAGCCAGCGGTAGCTCACATAATTGGCTCTTACAGCGGTCCTTAGCCCATTGTGTCAGGAACCCGCGAACTCGCAGAGTTCGAGACTTGAAGCCAAGGTGTGCGACGTCAGCGGCAGGGCGGTTCGTAGTCCGATGTGTCAGGAACCTGATTCTGAAGAATCAGGTGTGCCTCCGATGCTTCCGGTAAGTCCCGTGTGAGCTAAGTCAACAAGCGTTTTTCATAAATACAGTTACGCAAATCAGGAGACCCCTGCGAGTTTATCTCGCAGGGGTGCATTCATATTCGTCACCGAATGCATGGGGAACAGCACTTAGGTCAGTTTCAGGCTGAAATCCTGTCCCACCGTTTTAGTGGTATCGACCACAAGCTCCCCATTTTCAGCCAGCCGCGTCTCGAACCATTGCAGCGGCTTGGGGGCGGGTCCCTTTTTCACCTGACCTTTCGGGTCAAACTTGCTGCCGTGGCACGGACAGTCGAAGCCACCCTCCGCCGAGTTCACGGTGCATCCGAGGTGTGTGCAGGTTGAGGAGATAGCATGGAAGCCACGGTCGTCGTGAACCATAAAGACTTTGTGCTTTGCAAGGAAGGTGACACTGCCCTCGGTATAGCGGTCCGGCGTTCCCACGGAAAAAACGCGAGGGGGTTCAAAGAGAACATTGGGAATCAGGTAGCGAATCGTCTGGACGAAAGTGCCGACGAAAAGTCCGGCGACGCCACAAAGGTTGAACCGGATAAAAAGACGGCGTGAGAAAGGTTCCTTCAGATCCGTTGGTGACGGATTGCCCGGTTTAGCAGGCAGGCTCATATTCGATCTCCTCCTCAATCAAAGCGGACTCCATTGTGATCGCGCCGGTGGGGCAGCGACGGGCGCAGAGTCCGCAGCGAATGCAGTAGTCGGAATCTTTAACGATGGCGCTCTTCTGAGAAAGCAATGCTATATTCTCCGGGTTGTCGCGCCCGAGATGGAGGCCGTAACGTGATTCGAATAGACGACCGACCTTCTCATCGCCCGTGATCCTTTTCACTGACACCATCTTGAGGCAGAACGCGGGACAGACGTCCACGCACCCACCGCAAAGGATGCACTTGCTCCCATCGAAAATCGTTTCGATGTTGCAGTGCAAGCAGCGGCGAGCCTCGGCGGTCGCCTGTTCTTCCGTGTAACCGGTTTCTACTTCCGCGACCCCGATGCGCCGGTCAACCGGCAAGACGGGAACAGACTGCCGACTTGCCGCCTCGTAGTTGACGTGCATGTGGTGATCTTTCAGCACCTTCATACGAAGACGTTTTCGGATTTTCCGTTTGCCTCGAAGGTATTCGTCAATAGCCCGGGCGGCCTTTTGCCCATCGGCGACACCGTCAATGAGGAGGCGCGGCCCAAAGGCGACGTCTCCCCCTGCAAAGACTCCCGGCGCGGTCGTTGCGAGAGTCTGCGGATCAATGGCAATCGTGCCGCGGGGTGTGGTATCGATGCCATCTTCCGATCGAATCCACAAGAGGTCGATCGCCTGACCGATGGCGAGGATCACCGTGTCGGCGGGAAGAGTGGACTCGCTTCCCTCCTCCAGGGCGGGATTGAACTTGCCCTGTTCGTCAAAGACTCGGGAGCAGTAAAGGGTTTCCAGCCCTGACGCTTTCCCGTCCCGGCCAACGATGCGATGCGGACCCCGGGAGCAGTGCAGTTGAATGCCTTCCTCCTCGGCTTCCTCGACTTCGTACTCGTGCGCGGGCATTTCATGGCGCGCCTCGAGACACACCATGTGCACCTCTTTCGCTCCCGCCCGAAAGGCCAACCGCGCCACGTCGATAGCCTCGTGCATCGCGCCGTCAACTGCGATACCGTCCATCTTGCGGAAACCCAATTCGGTGAGATGAGACTCCGATTCAGGCACGCCTGATTCCCGGGATTGTCGGATGGCGGTCCGAGCTACATCGATCGCGACATTGCCTCCACCGACGACGACCACTCTCTCACCCAGCTCCACCCGGTAGCCGAGGTGAACGTTCAGCAGGAACTCGATGCCGTTCAACACCCCGTCCAACTCGACGCCAGGAATGCGCAGGCCGCGTCCCTTGTGTGCGCCGATGGCGATAAAGATTGCCTGGAACCCCTGCGCCTTCAGGTCGGATATTGTAAAGTCTTTTCCGAGAGTGACTTCGGTTTTCAGTGCGACGCCGAGGTTCAGGATCGCGTCGACTTGCTGCCGAATGATCTCTCGAGGCAGGCGATATTCGGGGATTCCGAGATACAGCATACCGCCGGCGACGGGGCGGGACTCGAAGATTGTGACCTGATATCCTCGCAGAGCCAGGTCGTGGGCGGCCCCGAGACCTGCGGGACCGGAACCAACAATCGCAACCTTTTCCAGTTTCCCCGTTGGGGCTGCGATGGGAGGAGGCGAGGGGGCGCCACGGTCGCAGGCGAACCGCTTCAGGGCTCGGATGGAAATGGGTTCATCCACCGCTTTTCCGCGCCGACATTCGTATTCGCACGGATGGCCGCAAACGCGGCTGCAAACCGTCACCAGTGGGTTAGGGGCGCGGGCGATGTTGTAAGCCTGGGCATAGTCCCTCTGGTCTCCAATAGCGCAGACGTATCCCTGTGCGTTGGTATGGACGGGACAGCGGGCGCGACACGGCACGTTGCGCTCGAACCAGTCCACGTCGAGCAGTTTAACCTTGAGGTGAAGGCTTCCGGACGGGCCAGCCGTTTCGGTCTTCATAGGACCCTCCATCAAGAATCAAAACAAGGCATACGCCTGAAAACGTCAGGTACCAACCGTGTTCCGGCAGAATTCCGGAACACGACTCTGCCAGCGGGGTTTGCGCTTCGGCCTCTCATCAAGCCGGGACCTCGGAAGCCCTGTCCATGATAACACGCTGCGTCTCAAACCGCGAACGTTCGGCGAGTTCTCCTTCCCGCATCTCCCATATCGGCAACATGGGAAATACTTTGGAGAAGAGAACAAAGAGCAGAACCATTCCCGCGAAGTCGAACGCGGTCAGGCTCCATTCCACCCAGGAGGGATGATAGGCAGCGACGCCCCATGACAGACGAGGGTTGACCAGGGTTGGAACGACTATGACGAACCGTTCCAGCCACATGCCGATAACCACGAATATCGAGGCCACAAAACTGCTGACGATGGGGTTGTTCCGAAGATACGGCAGCAGGGACCAGACAAACGCGATGGGCATGATTGCCATCATGCTGCGTTCCAGGAAAGGGGGCAGGGGCATACGCAGATCCATAGCCAGCGTCGTCATGGTTCCGGCTCGTTGACTGATAGCGACAAAGGCTGCTACGACTGCAATCGCAAGAATGGGACGCAGGACCCTTGCCGGCGCGCGTAGAGGCGCGGGGGTTCGTAATGGCAGCCAGGGCAAGGTAAGGGTAAAGAAGGTTGTCCACATGCAGAACACCATGCCCCAGAAAAGCAGCCGATAGTCGCCGCTCATTTTCCCGTAGAAGACCTTCATTTCCTCCGGCGACTGGCCGTAAAAGGTCGTAAGAAATTCTGAGAAGGTGAAGTAGAACCAAAGACAGCACATCGTCAGGAGAAGAAAGCCGAGTCGTCGAAAATGCTCAGGCTTCAAGTATTCCTCAAAGTGGTAGACCTTCCTCAGGATAACCATCGCAATCAGCAACGCGGCAATGCCCGAATAGATCGCGCCGACGACGAAATACGGACCGAAGATGGTGCTGTGCCACATGGGCTTGATGGTCATGGCGAACACATAGGATACGACTGTATGCACCGACACGGCGATAGGGATGATGGCGATGGACATGACGACGATTGCCTTTTTCCAGCCGATGCTTTTGCCGATCCGTTGCTTTCCAGCCCAGGGCCAGGATACGGTAGAATCGGCGGTGAGGCATGCGGTCGCGTAGGAGGGCAATGTCCGGAATCATTGGTAGGTAAAGGAATGTAATGCTGCCCACGAAGTAGACGCTGATGCAGCAAACATCCCAGAGCAAGGGCGAGTTGAAGTTGGGATGTTTGAAGATGTTGAGCATCCGGTCCGGACGCCCCATGTCGAAGATCACGTTGATCGGACCGACCATGAGAGCGAATACCGTGATCGCCTCTGCCATGCGCGTGATGGGCCTCCGCCATTCCTGACCCGTAACACGCAAGATGGCGGAGATCAATGTTCCCGCATGACTGATGCCGACAAAGAAAACGAAGTTCGTGATATAAACGCCCCAGAACACAGGGCAGTTGAGCCCGGTCACCTGCAAGCCGTTTCGCCACTGGTGAAAAACTAAAGCGTTGACCCCCCAGAGGGCCGTGGCTACCAGCGCGAAGGCGAGCAGATAGAAGCCTGACGACCGCTGTTGAATCGGTCGCAGTGCGGTGGCTTCTAACGGATCTATCGATGGTGTTGAGCTTCGCATTCTCTTAACCTTCCGTCAAGTAGTACACCTTTGGCTCCGCTCCCAGCTCCTCCTGCAACCGGAAAGCTCGATGGCTTCGGGACAGCTCTGACACAGCAGTGCCTGGGGAGTCGAGGTCGCCAAAGCACATCGCCTCAGCCGGGCACGCTTCCACGCAGGCGGGAACAAAATCGCCTTCCGAGCGCAAAGGACGTTCTTCCGACTTCGCTTGCTCGCGCGCCTTAATCAAACGGTGACTGCAGAAACTGCACTTTTCCGTGACTCCCACGGGTCGCACCGAAACATCCGGGTTGTGCGCGGCGCTCAACGACTTGCCGCCATGCGTACTTTCGGGCCAATCCGGCTGCGACCAGTTGAAGAACTTGCACGTGTAGGGGCAGGCATTCACACAATACCGACAACCGATGCAGCGAGGATAGATCTGTGCGACGATTCCCTCGTCGTTCTTGTAGGTCGCACGGACGGGGCAAACCCGCGTGCAGGGCGGGTTGTCGCAATGCTGGCAGGGCACAGGCATGTAGCGTGTCTTCACGTGGGGATACTCACCCTCCACGACGGGAAGGACGTGAATCCATTCGATGATGCGCCCCCTCTGCGATTCCTCTACGCTACCGGGACGCAGATTGTTCTCCGTTTGGCAGGCGACGGTGCACGCCTGACAGCCCGTGCACTTATCCAAGTCAATGACCATTCCCCAACGCGGCATCGATTAACTCCATTGTGTCAGGTGTCAGGCGTTCAGGTTTCAGGTATTACGTTCTCGAGTGTTGGTCACCGAGTTAACGGGACCTTACCTGACACCTGAACACCTGACACTTCAAACTCGATACACCCTCACGCGCTGGCTTTGCCAATCCGGCTGGCCAGTCACGGGGTCAAGAAGTTTTTCTACAAGTTCCATCGGGTTGGAACCCACGCCTTTCGCCCAGCGACCATGTGCCGCGTGACCTAATCCGCAGGGCATATTAACCAGACCCGGCATCGCGCCCTGATACCAGCGCGCTTTGGCCCGCACGCGCCCTGCCGGTGATTCCACCCACACCTCATCGCCATTTGCAATGCCATGGCTCCTGGCTGTTTCCGGGTTGAAGCCTGCCCATGTTTCCCATCTTTCGTCTAGCTGCGGTCCCGCAATGCTGTTGAGATAGGGAAGGTGCGCCCCGTCAGCATGAGAGAAAGCAAGAGGGGTGAAAAGGCAGAGACGAAGCGGGAAGGAGTCGGCGATGTTAGCTTTTTGATTTGCGATTGGCGATCGGACAAAGTCGGGGCGGAAGTTGAATCGTGTCTGCTGTCGCTGAGGCTCAGCCGGAAGAGTCCAACCGCCGCCGGCTGTCACGACCTCCCAAAAGTCCTCAATACTCAGCGCCTCATCGGAAGGCTCCTCGGCGGGATCGAGCATCAAAGGTTTCGCGTGCCCGGAGGCATGCGCCTGCTGCGCGCACTCCTTCAGCAATGTGTCAAAGTTTGCCCATGGGAACGCAGCACCGACAGAACCGCCCAACAGATGACTGACCTTGAGCAATACGTCAGCGGCCTGGCGCGTTCTGCAGACGGGGATGACGGCCGGTTTAGCCATGCCGACTACCCGTTCACCGCCCAGGGTTACGGACGGGGCATCCTGCCACGATTCAAGGGGCGTATGATCAGGCACAATCAAATCGGCGTATGCCGCTGTCTCGTCCATGAAGGGTGAGAAAGAAACAATAGAAGGCACTTCTGCCAGAGCGTCTTTCCATCGCTTCGGATTGGGACTGGCAAAGAGTGGGTTGCAGTTCGAGACGACCAGCGTGTTTACCGGATACGGTTTCTTCGCCAGCAGGTTCTCGGGGAGTTGCTGCGGCGCGTCGCTTGCAAGGGTAAAGGTTGTGCCCGCTCCGTCAACACGCGGTCTGCCGCCTCCACGACGAGCCACGGGGTCAGGATCGAAGGAAGGCAGCGTCCCTGCCTCTGGCGTATTGGCTGCAAGCACTCCACCTGGGAGACCGATATTCCCAGCCAGCGCGTTCAGCGCATGAACCGCCAGTTGATTGAAAAAACTGACCCGTTCCGACAATGCGAGAGCGGGTCTGTTGGATGCAAATTCGCGGGCAACCCGTATGATCGTTTCCTGGGGCACTCCCGTCGCCTTTTCCACACGATCCGGTGGATACTCCTGCGCCACAATCCGACTCCACTCATCAAACCCGGTTGTCCTTGAGCTGGTGAACCCCCGGTCGAAACGATTCTCTTTCAGGATGACGTGGGCAACGCCGAGCGCCAGTAGGCCTTCGGTTTCTGGGTTCACGGGTATCCATTCATCCGCTTTGCCCCCAGTCAGCGACAGCCGCGATTCGATTTGCACGATACGGCCACGCTGACCCTCTCTTCCCTGGCGAATCAGGCCGTAAGAACGGCTTGCCTCGATCGGAGAGGGGAAGCATTGCAGCCAATCCATCCCAAACGAGAGCACGTAGCGAGCGTTGGTCAGGTCATACGCAAGCTCTTCCGTATCCTGCATGGCGCGGAAGGCGTCAACCGGATATTCGCCCATGGTCCAGTTGAAGTGAACGTAGTTCGGCGTGCCGTAGGCAGCGGCGAAGCGCTCCAACAGTGTTCGAGTCAAGCCTGCCCTGGAGCCGTCGAGGACTGTTACTGTGTGCGGTTTTTCCCGATGTCGAAGGTCTTGAAGCTGGTGAGCAACCTTCTTGATCGCCTCATCCCAAGTGATAAACTTCCACTGACCTTCCCCGCGCTGACCGACGCGGAGCATCGGTTGCGGGATTCGGTCGGGGTGATACAGGGCCTGGAGACTTGCGGGACCTTTGGGACAGACGGCACCCCGGGTGACCGGGTGGGTAGGATGTCCCGAAACGCCCACCGCGTCTCCGTCGATGACCCGCACCTTTAACATGCATCCACCCGTACACTCCTGACAGACCGAGGGGACGAAAGACTCCAGGTTCTTACGATAGGCCAGCGATTCGTTGCGAGCAGGGAAGAACTCCGGTCCCGAATTCGCAATCGTGCTCCGAAGCCAGGCGGGAATAACTACTCCCGCGCCTGCGGCGCCACCGATTGCGAGTAATTGTCGTCGAGTCAGTTCCATAGTTGGCTTGATTTTCCAGGGTGTATGCTCGCCGGTCTGTCCATCCACCGTTATTTGTGGCAGGCCAGACAATCAGTGCTGGCGTGCTTCATTTTGTGACATTCCACACACCGCTTCATACTGATCGGCAGGACTTGCCGATCCACTGGGGTCGTTCGGCTTTTCATATCACCGTGACATTCCTTGCAGTCCAGTTTGGCAAGGGTCACATGTCGCCGATGCGAGAAGTAGATGTAGTCTGGCAGGCGGTGAATTTTCACCCACGGAATCTCCTTGTCGCTGGCCGCAAGGGCGGCTACCTTCCTTGTTGCCGGTTTGTCCACTCCTTCCGACTTGTGACATTCGGCGCACTCCTGCACCGAAGGCACACCGGCAACGCTCTGTGCGTCAGCGCCCGGGTGACAGGCGAGGCAGGTCCAGTCTTTCTTGATGTGCTTCGCGTGATTAAACTCGAAAGGCTGCCTGACCGGTCGCGGCGCGAAAACATGAGCCGATAGTTGTTGGATACCAACAGTCAGCACTGCTCCAATAATGAGGTATTTCGCCGTGGTCCGCACCGGAAGGTGTCCTTTCAGTAAGAGAGACCTGAACTTTGGAGAGGTATAAAAGGGAGGCGTAAGTGAGGGAGCGCCTCAACAGCCGATCCGCGGCTGCAACGCCCGGCGCTCCATCACTTCAGCACTCCAATTCTCCAAGAGTTACTTCTTGTCCTTGCGGTTCTTCTGGTCGTAAACCAGAAAGTCCTTGATCTTCTCCGCTGACTTCTTGTCAATGCCGGAGTTGGGCTTCTTCATCATCTTGTCTACATACTTGTTCCATTCGTCCGGTTTCTTGTTGGTGTTGATGGGGCGAGCCAGTGTGTGGCACTTGCTGCACTTCTTGCTGAAGTCGTTCTTGTAGATGCCCTGCATCTCTTTCGGGTACTTCGAGACATCTATCGTTTTCGGCCCCTTGTCCACTTTTGCGTACTTATTGTCCGCCCCTCCGGCGCGGACGAGCCGGGGCATCGCGACCGCTATCGCGAGAATACCGATCCACCAAATCCTTGATTTCATCTGTCTTCTCCTCCTTTAAGTGTTGTGTTCTTCACTGGAACTTCCGACGGAGTAAAATTCGTAGTGGTTCCTTTTTTGTCTCAGAGGGCAGTTCTCGCGAGTGAGGAACCCGACTCGGGAGAACCACCAGGAAAAGCGTACCACTCATCAGTACGCGAAGAGGACTCGGCCAATGATGGTATTGGCAGCAGCGCCGCTGTCGTTTTGGTACTCCAGGTTCAGGAGAATGTTGTCTGACGCCTGATGGTTCAACCCGACGGTCCAGCCCTTGTCAGTACCGGGAACAGAATCGTCCGGATCGAACCGGTCATAGCGGATAACTCCCACCGTCCTGCCGACGGTGGTGTCTTCCTTAGACTGCTTGAGCACGCCGTTCAATTCCAGGAACCAGCCGTTGCTATCTACATTGGCGACGCCCGCCTCGGTGGTATCGTCAGAGCCTGTAACGTAGCCAGCCAAGAGGTCCACTCCAGATTTTTTATCCACCACGTAGTTCCCAACCAGGCCCGCGCGCTTGATTCTGTTCTGCCCGATGGAAACCACCGAAGCTCCTGCGCCGACGTCATCAAACATTGTCGCTTTGCCCCGGTAGTAGAACGCGCCCACAGTATTGCTCTGGTCCCAAACGTGCATAGCCTGCAGGAGAAAGTCTTTCGAGTTGTCCCGGTCTTGTGGATTATTTAATGTCCCGGAGAAGCTCCCCGGTATTGTCGAATCTTCCTGGGAAAGACCGTTGAGAACAGTTCCTGACAGGAAAGTGCTCGTAAGCTGTCCTTCCTGGAGGCGGTTAATGGTGTAACCGAGTTCAACACCTCGTTGGCGTTCCCGCAGGCGGAAGCCACCAAAAGAACCGATGGGCGCCCGTTTGTCGAACATGAAAGGCCGCCGCAAGGTTAGCTTCTGGAGCTCTCCCTTCTGCCACAGGGACGGGCGTATCTGTCCGGCCCGCACGGTAAACATACCCTCCGGTTTACCACGGTTGTACTGGGCTTCAATCGTCTCCAAGAACGAATCGCCTGCCTCGTACAGCACGTATTCGGCGGCGTACGAAAAACCGCCTTGCAACGGTCCGCCGCCCATTGCTTCCACTTCGTCAAGTTTGAAGGAAGTGTCTGCTTCATCCGGAGCATCGGTCTTTTGCGATTCAATCCGCATGTCCGCCAAGAGGGAGAAGTCGTCGAAAACTGCCTTACCCTCCCGCTCTTTGAACGTCAGGTTTCCCTCATCGTCCGCGTCCGGCAACCGGTACCCCATGCGCTTGTAAACCAGCCCTGTGTTATTGAGCCGCGGTGGAACCGGGCTGTGACACGTCGCGCATTTGGTGTCAAGCGCTCGCGCCCAGGCGGGTACCGCCCACGCGCTGCGGCTGGCGACGCCAGCAAGAACTGCGCTCATGACAAGCGCAAAACACATCGGCCATCGAATCCATTTACTCATTGTGTGTCTCCTAATCATCGTGTGATTACTGTTCATCCTCTCCATCAGACGCTTACGCATCAGGTGACTGAAATGCCACGCTGGCGGATGTAAAGAGAAACTTGCTTGTATCGCCAACTTGGGTGTCCTGAATGTTTCCCCAAGAGGTATCGGAAGTCAGTTACCTCTCGATCCAACCGGCGCCGATCGGTCACTTACTCTTTATTGTTTGCACGGCGTCCCTCCTTCCCGACCTCGCCATTCCCGTAAGGGAATCAATCAACCCAAACAGGGCGGTCGGCAGCAACTCCTTCGTGAGCACCGCGCACCGGGGCGAAGAAAGAAATCGTGCATCGCCTACCAACGCCGTGTACGCGCTCATCAGGATAATCGGCAGAGCCGGTCTCAGAGCTTGCATCCGTTGCATCGTCTCCAAACCGTCCATGCCTGGCATCTCTACATCAACCACCGCGACATCGAAATTCTCTCGGTCGGTTAACTGAAGCGCCTCGAAACCATTGCTTGCGGCAAAGGATTCGTGACCGCACTCCCGGAGCGCGCGGCCCAGTAACTGCAACAACTCGTGGTCATCATCAACCACCAGCACTCGAGCCATGAAGCTTCCTCCTTAAAAGGGTCGCCAATTGCGCTCGCATATCATGTTATCAATGAAGTTGCCTGAAGAATTCGGGGGGGTTGAGCGGTTAAGGCGCACATTTTGTGGGGCAAGGTCACATTGTGTGGGGATGACCGGTAGGCAGGAGGCAGAAGTCAGGAGGCGGGATGCACAAAGCGCGTACCGCAGTCTACCCACTGCCTCCTGCTTACTGCCTTCTGGTCACGTGGTCACTCTTGTTTCCATTCTTTCAGCTTGCGGCGGAGGGTTTCGGTGGAAACTCCAAGAATCCGCGCTGCATGAGATCGGTTTCCGTGGGCGCGCTGGAGGACATTGAGGATGTGAGCCTTTTCGACTTCTTCGAGGGATGTGGTTGCCCAATCGGTTTGCGAACCCGATTCCGGGGTAGAGGGAGAGACAGGCGCGGTGGTTATTGTAAGACTAAAGTCGGTCTCTTGGAGGACATCCCGGTCAACGAGCAAAACGGCACGTTCAACAGCATTCTTAAGCTCCCGCACGTTTCCAGGCCATGAGTGCGAGATCAGCGACTTTTCCGCCATGGGTGATACCGCTCGCACGGTCTTTCCAAATTCCTTTGCGAAGCCTTGCGTAAAGTGATGTGCAAGCAGGAGAACATCCCTGCCCCGCTCTCGCAATGGCGGCACGGTGATGGGAATCACGTTGAGCCGGTAGAAGAGGTCCGCTCGGAAATCGCCCGAGTCGATAGCCTTTTCCAGGTTGCGATTCGTGGCGGCCACTATCCGGACGTCAACTTCGATGTCTTCTCGCCCTCCCAGTCGGCGAACCTTACGTTCCTCAATCACATTGAGGAGTTTG